>Ga0065714_10002196_pt1 | contig 65569 bp, 49 predicted proteins | sample MisRhiReplicate2_FD_59101 | JGI IMG/M metagenome (GOLD analysis project Ga0065714, IMG submission 59101) | Miscanthus rhizosphere microbial communities from Kellogg Biological Station, MSU, sample Rhizosphere Soil Replicate 2: eDNA_1 v2... | ecosystem: Host-associated > Plants > Roots >...
TGTGTAGCAATTTCATGTTAGGATTAATATCCTCTGCTGTTTTAATAAACTTATTTGCGCGCTCTGCGGCGTCGTTAGCAGTAAATTCGGTAACTTCTACCATTAAAGATAACATCCAGATGTACATTTCNTACACGCTATCGATGCTNTGCATTAANGTTTTNAAATCACCTTTAATGTCTTTTTTGTCTGCCATGTGCCAAGCAAAAATATTTTGCAAAGCTTTGATTCTTAAGTGCCTTCTGTTTAACATGAATGTAAGAACGAGTGCGGTTNTTTAAAACCTGTTTTAATAATTATGATTTAATATGACGATTTAATTTTTTTTATATCTGCAATCCGTTTCTCGGCAATCCGGTTGGCAGCAATATTTGTTGATATGTTTTCTGTTTTGCTTAACTTAATTACACTACGTGTAGCATCGTAAATATTCTCAGTAAGCTGTACCGTGCGTTTTTTACCGAAACCGGTTAACTCCGAATAGCAGGAAATTAATCCGCCAGCATTAATCAGGTAATCAGGTGCAAATAAAATACCTTTCTTCAAAAGCAGTTCGCTATCTGAAACCTCATTTTTTAACTGGTTGTTTGCTGAACCTGCAATAATTGCAAATTTCATTTTTTCGATGGTTTTGTTGTTAACGGTAGCACCCATTGCACATGGGGCATAAACATCGGCATCAGTTGTAAAAATTTTATCGGCTTCGATCGGTTTTGCTTTATATTTCCGGGCAACATAAGTTAATTGTTCCTGGTTAATATCGCTGATCAAAACTTCGGCATTTTCTTTTCTTAACAGGGCAACCAGGTGCTCACCAACATTTCCGATTCCTTGTACTACAATGGTTCTCCCGGCAAGCATATCTGTACCAAAAACCTCTTTAACGCTGGCTTTAATGCCTAGATAAACGCCTTGAGCGGTAAAAGGAGCCGGATTCCCTGCTCCGCCGATTGACTCGGGAACACCGGTTACATAATTGGTTTCCATACGGATATATTCCATATCGCGTGTATTGGTACCCATTTCTTCTGCGGTAATAAATTCGCCATTCAGGTTTTTAATAAACCTGCCATAGCTACGCATTAAAGTTTCTGTTTTGTCTTTTCTGGAATCGCCGATAATTACGCCTTTTCCACCCCCCAGATTCAATCCGGTTATTGCGGCCTTATAAGTCATTCCGCGGGATAATCGCAACGCATCTTCCAGGGCTTCGCCTTCGGTGCTATAACTCCACATGCGTGTTCCGCCTAAGGCAGGGCCTAATGTGGTATCGTGTATAGCAATAATTGCTTTTAAACCTGTATCTGGATCATTACAGAAAACCAATTTTTTATGCCCATAGGCACTTAATTGATCTAAAATTGATGAATCTGACGGAGAATTTGCTGGCATATTGAACGTTCGGCTAACCTGCTGCAAAATTAAAATAAAAAACCATTATTACATCTATTTAACGAAACTATAACAAAAATTAATTCTGACAAGATTGACTAAACAAAATTATTAGTTAAAAAAAATATCATTTTGCAGAAAAAACGTACTCTATCTCACCTGAAAAACCACCGGCTTATGTTAAATAAACCTCTTATGAATGTAAAGCCAGCAGCGAGGACTTAAAGCGATAGCAGGGCAGATATGACCAAAAGCGCCGAACCTTGCTTTTCAGAATAACCATCGACACGTAAGATCTCTTAGATATCCTACATCTTTCCTTTTACATCCGAAAGTGTCATTAATTTTTAAAGGTTAGGCCAGAATAGATAAATATGCATTACGAAATAACAAAATTAGCTAAGTTTGTACAACATGAAACATCTGAGCCGATTAAACAAATACTTCCTCAAATACAAATGGTGGATTATACCCGGAAGTATTTTCGTGGTGATTTCTAATATTTTTGGTGTAGTGCCAGCGCAGGTGATTGGCTATGCAGTTGATTTGATTAATGAAAACATTCAGCTATTTAATCTCTTTTATGGTTTCGATCGGCAGACCATCATCTACGATATATTTAGCAATAACCTTTTATTTTTTGGGCTGCTGGTTATTGCACTTTATTTATTGCGTGGGCTGTTTCTGTTTTTTATGCGCCAAACCATTATTTTAATGTCGCGGCACATAGAGTTTGATATGAAAAACGATATCTACCAACATTATCAGGAGTTGAGCTTAGGCTTTTACCGCCGAAATAATACGGGCGATTTAATGAACCGGGCTACAGAAGATGTTAACCGGGTAAGGATGTATGTTGGTCCGGCGATTATGTACACCATTAATACATTCGTTTTATCGGTGCTCATTATCTGGTCGATGTTTGATGTAAATTCCAAACTGGCCATTTATTGCCTGTTGCCCCTCCCTTTCCTGGTGGTGATTATCTATTATGTAAATACACTAATTTTTAAAAAAAGCGGCAGGATACAGGAGCGTTTATCAGATCTTTCCAGCTTTGTACAAGAGCGTTTTTCAGGGATCAGAATCATTAAATCATATGTTCGTGAAGATTACACCCGGAATATGTTCGAAATACAGAGCAACGATTATAAAAAAGACTCGATGAACCTGGTTAAAGTATCGGCATTATTCTACCCAACCATGCTTTTATTGATTGGCTTGAGTACGATTTTAACCATATATATAGGAGGTATCCAAGTGATAAATGGCAGCATTACTGCAGGGAATATCGCAGAATTTATCATTTATATTAACCAGTTAACTTTTCCGGTAACGATGCTGGGCTGGGTTACTTCTTTAATCCAGCGGGCTGCTGCATCGCAAAAAAGGATAAATGAGTTTTTAGATATTCCATCCGACGTTCAATCGAAAGAAACTTCAGAAATTGAGCTAAAGGGGAATATCAAATTTGATAACGTGAGTTTTATCTATCCGGATACGGGTATTGAGGCCTTGAAAAATGTGAGTTTTAAGATTAATAGCGGCGAATTTGTAGCCATTATCGGTAAAACAGGATCAGGAAAATCCACATTGGCAAATCTGATTATGCGGATGTATGACGTAGAAAATGGCATAATAGACATCGATGGAAAGAATATCAAAACCCTAAATCTTAAAGATTACCGTAGCCAGATTGGCTTTGTACCACAAGAAGTTTTCCTCTTTTCGGATACCATAAAAAACAATATAGCCTTTGGTTTGGATACGGTTACAGACGAAGAAGTGCATGCAGCAGCAAAAAACGCCTCGGTTTATACCAATATTATCGACTTCGAAGAAAAATTCGAAACAATGTTGGGTGAACGGGGAATAACCCTCTCTGGTGGACAAAAACAACGTGTTTCTATTGCAAGAGCATTAATTAAATCGCCTAAAATTTTAGTCTTCGATGATTGCCTTTCGGCAGTTGATACTAAAACCGAGGAGGAAATACTGCAAAACCTTGGTAAAATTATGGCCGGAAAAACCAGTATTTTAATTGCCCACAGGATTTCGACCATAAAAAATGCAGACAAGATTTTGGTACTTGATGATGGAAAAATCATAGAACAAGGCACACATAATGAATTACTTAAGCTAAATGGGAGTTATACGGAACTTTATAATAACCAACTTTTGGAGGAGGAAACGCGTACGATTTAAATTGTATTAAAATTGTATTTTGAACTTTAAATATTTACTTTATATTTACCGAAACCAAAAACCAACATCAATACCAACCATGGGAGAATTCGACAACAAGGAAAGAGAAGAAGTTTTTTCAAAGAAAGTAAGAGCAGGTAAGAGAACTTATTTCTTCGACGTGAAGGCTACTAGATCGGGTGATTATTATCTAACAGTTACCGAGAGCAAGAAAAGATTAGAAGACGGTGTCTTTGTAAAACATAAAATCTTTTTATACAAAGAAGATTTCGAAAAATTTGCAGAAGGGTTAAATGAAACTGTTGATTACATCAAAACTCACCAGGATGTGGTTGAAAAACGTTATGAATACTCTGAAAATGGAGAACATAGCACTAAAGCAAGTGACGATTTTACTTTTTAAGTAATTATAATTTCAATAGAAAGCCTCCCGATTTTTAAAATTAGGAGGCTTTTTTTATGAGTGGTATTTTTTATTTTATACCTACGCTGCTCACGGCTACTGCAAGAATTAACAGAAAATAGCTTACCAATAACACAATGGTGAGTACTCCCCAAAATTTAAACAGTGATTTTACATTCGCAATGGCATCGTTTAAGTTCTCCTGATCGCCAAACAGCACACCTTGTTTTCCCTTAGCCGAAAAACGCAACAACAACAAACTTGGGTAAAAAAAGAGTAAGGCCAATAGCAGGTAAAATATCGTAATGCCTGTTGCGCCGATACTGGCCAATGGCCCTAATTGATTAAGCATTGCAGGATTTGCCGTTATTGCAGCACCTATTCCAAATGAACTTAAGGTTAAAAATGCAGAGACAACAAAACCTACAACCGATAAAAATCTTGCCCATTTACTCATATCGTAAAAATAACTGCGCATTTCTTCGGTAACAACCAACTTTACCTCCTGAGGCACTTCTTTTTCAAAATCTTCCATTTAATCTCTATGTATTTTAGGCTAAACTTAGATAAAATATAGATTTGATACAAGAGCAAGGGTTTAAATAAAGGTTTTAAAAGCTTATCTTTGCGCGGAATTTGAGGCGGAAGGCGGAAGGCGGAAGGCGGAAGGCGGAAGGCGGAAGGCGGAAGGCGGAAAAGGTAAAATGGTTGATGGTTTGATAGATCATGGCCAAATGCATAGCTAAACGTTAAAATGAAAAACAAGGCTATTGGCCATAAAACTATGAACCCAATGGCCAAAACTAAAGATATAAAGACAAATAAATAATGGCATTACAATGTGGTATAGTGGGTTTACCAAATGTGGGAAAATCGACTCTTTTTAACTGTTTATCAAATGCAAAGGCACAGGCTGCAAACTTTCCCTTTTGTACGATTGAGCCAAATGTTGGCGTAATCACAGTACCTGATGACCGATTAACCAAACTGGCCGAGTTAGTTAAACCAAACAAAGTACAACCAAATACAATCGAGATTGTAGATATTGCTGGTTTGGTAAAAGGTGCATCAAAAGGTGAAGGTTTAGGAAACCAGTTTTTAGGAAATATCCGTGCGACCAATGCCATTATTCACGTTTTACGTTGTTTTGATGACGGAAATGTAATCCATGTGGATGGCTCTGTTGATCCGATCCGCGATCGTGAAATTATTGATACTGAGCTGCAGCTTAAAGATTTAGACACTGTTGATAAACGGATTCAAAAAGTTGAAAAGATGGCTAAAACAGGCGGTGATAAAGATGCGAAACGTACCTATGAAATTTTAACAGTGGTTAAATCTCATTTAGAAAGTGGTAAATCGATCCGTACGGCACCATTGACTCAAGATGATTTCGATTTTATTGCAGATTTGGGCTTACTTACTCAAAAACCGGTTATGTATGTTTGTAATGTTGATGAAGCATCTGTAATTAACGGCAATAAATATGTGGATTTGGTTAGAGCAAACGTTGCTGATGAAAATGCTGAAGTTTTAGTGATCTCTGCTAAAATTGAATCGGAAATTGCTGAACTGGATAGCTACGAAGAGCGTCAGGAGTTTTTAGCTGATTTAGGCTTAACTGAATCTGGTGTAAATAAATTGATCCGTGCGGCTTATAAATTATTAAATCTTTACACCTACTTTACTGCTGGTGTGCAAGAGGTTCGCGCCTGGACCATTACAAAAGGTTTTACAGCGCCACAAGCTGCAGGCGTAATCCACACCGATTTCGAAAAAGGATTTATTCGCGCTGAGGTAATCAAATATAACGATTTCGTAACCTTAGGTTCTGAAAATGCATGTAAAGATGCGGGTAAGCTCGGCGTAGAAGGAAAAACTTACGTAGTGGAAGATGGCGACATCATGCACTTTAGGTTTAATGTTTAAGCCCTAACGGAGAATTAAAAGTATGAAGCCGCCCTATAGGGCGGCTTTTTTATTTATAGCGTATTGCCGCGGAAGGTTTTGCCACGGAGACTCGGAAAACATGGAAGATGTTACGTTTTTTAGGCGCGATTTGCTGCATTACAGGAATTAACCACAGATTTACACGGATAATGAAGCGTTGTTTCTTTTTTTTTGTAGCAGTTATTTTGCCCACCTAAACCCGATTGACAGTGAAAGCGCCTGATCCTTCATCAGGTCTTGAACAGAAAGCGGGAACAAACTTTCAAAAAAGCTTCTGTAACTGCTTTTCAAATAAAAAGAAATTGTTACATTAATCTCTTTGTAAAGAGTTGACGCCTTTAATAGCACAGTTGTCCGGAAAGTTGTCAACTCAAAAATACTATTGATTAAACTTCCAACCCATACGCAGCTAGCTGTGCCTTAGTATCTTCGTAATCGGTGTGATGAATACCTTTTAAACCTAAACCTTCGGCAACCTGTACAAATAACATCCGATCATCTATATATAGACTCGTTTCTACATCACTCTGCGAAATATCGATCGCTACTTTAAAAATATCGGCATCGGGTTTACGGAAATGCACAAAACTTGACGAAACAAAAAAATCTACAAATTCGTTGAGTTTAAAGGTATTGATGCGGTATTGGTTTAGCTCCCTTCCTTCGTTACTGATTACGGCTACCTTTAGGTTATATTTCTTTTTTAAATCGCAGATCAACTGAATCATTTCCGGATAAGGAAGTGATTTTTTGAACATAAATTCTTTAAAATCATCGTAGGTAAAATTCCGTTCTTCGAAAAAAACAATGCGTTCTAAATATTCATCAAGGGTTAATTTACCCACTTCATAGGTATCGAAAGTAAGGTGATGGCGTTCTTCGAGATCAACAGAGTCGAGGTTGAACAGCACCGAAGCCTCCCCTCTTGCATGCCTATCCCATCCATTGGTTAATAAAACGCCCCCGATATCGGTAAAAAGTGTGGTAATTTTCTTTTGCATGATTTAAATTTAAAGTAAAACGCCTTTTAAAATTAATACGGCAACACTGAAATAGATTACAATTCCGGTTACATCTACCATCGTAGCTACAAATGGTGCTGATGATGTTGCAGGATCGAGTTTCAGTTTTTTTAAAATAATTGGCATCATCGAACCAATTAAACTACCCCACAATACAATGCCAACAAGGGTAAAAAATATGGTAGCTGCAATTAAAAACCAATGAGGGCCATAATTATAAAGGTGTAATTCTTGCCAGGTTACAATACGGACGAAACCGATTGTGCCCAAAATGATGCCCAGCAAGGCACCTGAAACGAGCTCACGGCGCATTACACGCCACCATTCTGCAATGGTTACCTCGCCTAAGGCCATGGCCTGGATAATTAATGTTGAAGCTTGAGAACCGCTGTTCCCACCGCTACTCATTATCAATGGAATAAAAAGGGATAACACCACTGCTTTTTCGAGTTCGATTTCGAAGTGCTGCATCGCAGTTGCCGTTAACATTTCGCCTAAAAAGAGGACGATTAGCCAGCCAGCACGTTTTTTAACCAGTTTTAGAATCGGAATATCAAGATAAGGTTCATCCAAAGCCTCGGTACCTCCTATTTTGTGCATATCTTCGGTATATTCCTCGTTGGCAATCCACAAAATATCATCTACCGTAACTATACCTAAAAGAATGTTATTCTCATCTACTACAGGTAATGCCACGCGATTGTTCATCCTAAATATGTTAATTGCATCTTCCTGAGGATCATTTGCTTTTAAGGCAATAAAACGTTTATCGGTTAATTCACCAATAATAGCTTCCGGATCGGCCAGTAAAACCTCACGAATCCTGATATCATCCAACAACACGCCCTCCTTGTCAATTACATACACCACATCGATGGTTTCGGAGTTTTTTCCGTAACGCCTGATGTGCGCCAAAACCCTTGTTATAGACCATTCGGGTTTTACGGCGATGTAATCGGGTGTCATTAAACGGCCGATACTATCTTCTTTGTAGCCTAAAAGTGCGAGCGATTCCTTACGTTCTTCGGCCGGCAAAAGGGTGATCATTTTTTTAACCACATCACCTTTTAATTCGCTAAAAAGTGCGGTACGATCATCAGGTGGCAGATCTTTGATGATCTGATTGAGTTTATTGCCGGAAAGTTTTTTTATGATACGTTCCTGCGTAGGAAAATCCAGGATCCTAAATACGTTTACTGCCCTATTGAGTGATAAGGTTTCGATAAATTTAGCTGCATATTGTGGGAGTTCATCTATCAGTTCTTCAACATCCGAAATATTCAGTTGATCCAGATATTGCTTTAACGCTTTATCATTCTCTTTTTCAAGTAGTTCCTGAATTTCTTCCACAACCATTTCTTCCATACACAGCTATTTAATTTGTTACATGCTTAAACCTCAATTAACGGTTCGCAAAGGTGCATTTTTATTTCCTAAAAAGCCAACCTAAGCATTTAAAAACCACGAACCAAACAGCCGAATTTAAAAATACAGGAGCATAAAGTCAACACCAGGATATTTTTGGGCAATGATTTAATCATTTTTTAACATAAAAAACATCAAGTTGAACTGAAACGGATTTTAGATCGGATTATTGGTTAAAATTTGCTTTTATATTTCGGGGAAATGTATTTGATTTTTCTATATTTGCAGCCTTGCTCCCGTAGTTCAATGGATAGAATTATGGTTTCCGGTACCATCGATATGAGTTCGAATCTCGTCGGGAGCACAAACGAGACAAGCCAGTTTTTACGCTGTTTGTCTCGTTTTTTTATTTTACATAACTCGCTGTTCATCAAATCTATTCATTCAACCCCTTTATTCAATCTAATTCTTCGATAACCAACTTTCCTGAGACATCATGCTTTATCTGCTCATCCCTTGTCTTTACAAACTATTTTGAGCATTGATTTTTCTCTCTTCCTCACCTGCAGCCCTCTTTCCTCCGCCTGTCTGTAGGTCATTCATCTTGGATCTTCACTGCCTGCCATCAATAGTGAGCGCGCGTTGATCGCCCTGTATCTCTTACCGCTTTGAAAATTGTAGGGCATTACGAAACCTAAGACGACATGAAGACTGAGCATGTGCTATGACTACGGTTGGCATCAGCTACCCGGCAATGAGATAAGAATCTCCACCGCTAATGGTATTGGGCATAGCAAAAGCGACAAAACATCAAAAATAAATTAAAACATAGAAGTGATCGGCATAAGATGCAAGCAAAAGCCATCCAATGCCGATCGGTACCTTTATTTGCCCCCCTGCTTTCTTTCAAGCAGAACAGCGATTTCCACATCAAGTTTTTTCTGAAGGATCTCCCCCTCAAATCCAATAGTCCTGAACTGCAGTTTTCCCTGCTGATCTAGAACAGTGATGGTAGGAATTACTGTAAATCCTACTTTTTCTCCTATATTTTTATCGTTGTTGAAATAAATCGGAAACTCATATTGCGGATTCTGTTTTGCCCATTTTATAGCATCTTCGAGGGTATTGTTGGAACCGCTGTTAACTACCATAAACATGACGTCCTTGTTGTTGCGGTATTTCTCGAAAACCTTATGAAAATAAGGCATTTCCTGCATACAGGGAACACACCAGGTGGCCCAGAAATCAAGGATTACAATCTTTCCTTTCATCATTTCTGCGGTAACCGGCCGGCCTTCGAGGTCTACCAGACCCGATAATTCCGGTCCGGGCTTATCCATCATCAATAACCTGGTTTTAGCGGTTAGCTGGGCAATTTCCAAAGCTTCCAGCTCTGCTACCTTTGATCTGAAACCGGCTTCTGACTGATTATATTTTAAAAAATTAATTTTTGCGCTTTTAAGTACGGTTGAATCTGTTGGGTTTTTGATCAGTAGTGTCCAGAGGATATCAAAAGCCTTCTGATTTTCATTTAGGCTTGCAGCCACTTCAGCACTGTTGATCAGCCCTTCTCTTCCGTCCGAAAGTTTTACGGCCCGGTCAGCTAGCAGTCTTGCTGAATCGATTTGGTGCAACTCAAAATAATTGAGTGCTTGGATAGATAGCAAAGCCGACCTTGCTTCTGCTACGGTCTGTTTTCTTGTACTATCCGGAACATAGGATGGAATATAACCGAATTCGGGAAAATACCTGATGATCCCTACCGGCCAGGTATCTGAGATTTTTAATGATCGGTTCGCGTACTTAATAGCTGCAGCGGGAGCAATTTTATTTTTGGTCAGCGTTGCTGCAATTTCCTTAAGTGCCTGAGCTCTGTAGGGGCTGGCTTTTACGTTCAATTTTGAAGCATGAAACAATGCCCTTGCAGAATCCTTGACCGAAGCATAATGATCAAAGAGCATTTTATGGATCCCTTCAGACCCTTCTTCACCAGGCTTATCGCTTTTCTTTAACATCGCCTCCAGTTTCGCAATTTTAGCAGCAGTATTCTGCTCTTTGACAATAATTGCAGCACGCAGGTCTTTGGAGATATCTGCATCCGGGAAACGCAGCATAATCACCTTGCGCACTGAATCGAGTCTGCTCTTTTCGCCGATCATCAGATAGCCCATCGTAACCAGGTTCACATTTCCAGGCAGGGTAGGATTTTCTTCAAATTTCGCTGCTATGACCTTTCGGGCCTGCTCCCTTAACCGCAGTTTTTCTTGAGGGCTTTTGGCCATAATCATTCTGGTATTGAGCTGCGCTACCTTAGCCTCATAATTATCGGGGTTGTTTTTTAATTCTTCACCAAGAAGCATCAGTTTTCTGGTCTGAAGACCAGCAGCTTTAGGCATTTGGGCAGACAAGCTATAAGATTCGTGCAGAAAACTGCTTTTCACTCTCTTTTCTCCATCAAATACCGGCAAAGTATAATGTTGATCAGCAGCAGGTTTCTCAATCTGCTCTCCGCTCTGAAGATAAAAGGCCGCAAATGTTGCAAACCTGCCAGCTACAAAAGATGCTGTCCATATTCTGCCCTGTTTTATCATTGGCATTTTCCAGGGCAGGTCGTAAAAAGTAGAATAGGTAAAAACTATCGTTACCGAGGGAGCATCAGGTGTTATTTTAGCATAGGTAGCTGTAGGGTCGTAACTGATGGTAACGGTATCCCCTCTCTTTATTTTTTCGGGCTTAATAGTTACGCTTTGTCCCCGCACCTGCACAATGGCAAGCAAGAGGAGCATATAACTGAATACTATTTTTTTCATAGGGATTAATTAATTATAACCTGGATTCTGAACCATATTTGGATTGGTACGCATAGCCTCGACCGGGATAGGGAAAAGTACTGCCGTGGGTTTCCATAATGGCTTGCTCAAGGGAAGAATATCATCTGCGCGGGATTTTAAAGGATCTCCCGACAGACTTTTCCACCGTTTTAGATCGAACCAACGGTGTCCCCATTCCGAAAACAGCTCTACCCTTCGTTCCTGTTCAACCTGGGCCATGGCAACTGCCGGACTTGCTGCAACAGCCAAAGCCGGTAGTCCGGCACGGGCGCGAAGTACATTCAGGTCATCTTTGGCATCAGAAAATCTGCTTAGTCCTACCCTGGCCTCCGCGCGGATCAGGAAGGCTTCGGCAAAGCGGAGTACCATCGAATATTCTGTTACCGCAGCACCGGCTGCTCCAACCCTCACTTTATATTTGAAAGGATAATAGTGCGTTACAATAGGGGCTGTGGCAGTACTGTAGCTGCCAACCCAATTGCTAAATCGCTTGTCGCCAGCTTCAAAACCTGTTTCCAGCCCATATGCTCCTTTGGTAAGCCTATAAAAGGGAGAAGCAGTTGGGATAAGGGTATTTCCTTCCCATGTGTTTCTTCCGCCAAGCGTATTCACAACCTGAAGCTGCCAAACAGCTTCATTTGAGTTTTTCAGAAAAGCCTTGGTCATGTGTGCAGCATCATTTGGATCTGCATTTTTTAAAATCGAGTACTGTGTTGTATTCGCAATTACCTCACTCGCTTCAGACTCTGCCAAAGCATTGTTCCCGGTATATAAATAGACTCTAGATAGCAAAAGTGTAGCTGCTGTTTTATTTGGGCGTGTGCGCTCGCCCGCTCCAGGGTAAGCGGCTACCAATAAATTTTTTGCATCTTTTAAATCCTGGATAATCGCAGCATAAACCTCAGCCTTAGGGCTTCTGGCTTTATTACTGTTGTTCAATACATCAGTATTGAGGATAAGCGGTACATCACCAAAGAAATTTACCAGATAGAAATGGCAGAAGGCACGCATAAACTTAGCCTCACCCAATAATTGATTCTTAACTGCTGGTGTAAGTGTATTAGAAGCCGAAACGCCTTGTATAACGGCATTAGATCGGTAAATAAAATTATAGGGCGAAGACCACATAAGCCCCACATAGGTATTTCCGGAGGTTAGGGCGTTGTTTTTAAATTCATCAAAATTGGCCAGTACAGATGCATACACAAACTCATCGGCGGCCATGGCACAGGTAAAGCTGGTAAGTACGTTAGCAAACTGGTAATTTGAGGCATTCATATCGCTGTAAATACCCACCATTGCGGCAGTCGCGGTAGCATCGGTTGTAAAAACGGTTCCCGTAGCTAACTGATCTTTTGGATCTTCGATTTCTACGTATTTTTTGCAGGACAGACCTGTACTGACCAAGGCAAGGAATAATATATAATAGATAATTTTCATCTGAATTAATTTAAGTTAAAATGAAACCTGTAAACCTGCAGTGTAAACACTTATCGGAGGCATTGAATATCCTTTAGTTTCGGGATCAAAACCATCATATGAAGTTATAGTAAACAGGTTCTGCCCCTGAATGTACATGGTGATATTGTTGAATTTCCAGCTTTTGAGCAGGTCTTTGAAGTTATATTTCAAAGAAACATTTTTCAGTCTGATAAATGAAGCATCGCCCCAAACCGCATTTGACAACCGGTAATTATTCTGGTATGCCGTGTAGATTGGTTTACCGGCAGTTGCACTTGCTCCCGGGATCATCGCCGGAACACTTGGAGTTGTCCATCTTTCAAGTGCGCTAAGGTCTTTGTTCCTAAGTGCAGAACCATTGGAATAACTCAGATAACCATAGTTTAACAGTGGTCCTTCCTGCTTTACAAATTGAAAGAAGAAATCAAGACTGAAGTTTTTGTAGGTAAAGCTGTTCTGTATGCCACCATAGAATTTAGGCATCGTATTTCCGATCACAATCAAATCTGCTGGATCGGTTATGGCCTTATCTCCATTAAGATCCCTGAATTCGGGAACACCAGTTTGTGAATTTATTCCCTGAAAATCAAAACCCATTACGATAGACAAGGGTTGACCGATGACGTATTTGGCAGCATTTGCTGAGTTTTTTAGGTTTGGGTATTCCAGTAGTTTGGTTTTGGCCAAGGTTAGGTTAAAGGAAGTATTCCATGAAAAATCCTTCTCTCTGATGTTGATCGAATTCAGCTCGAATTCCCAGCCTTTATTCTCTACCAGGGCAGGTAAATTGGCCTGGTAGCTGGTAAACCCAGACTGCGAGGAAAGTGTACTTCCGATCAACTGGTTATCGGAGCGGTTGCGATAGAAATTTGTAGTGAGTAGTAACCTTTCATTAAAAAAACCAAGGTCTAAACCTGCTTCCAGCTTCCTGTTTACTTCCCAACTGTAATCAGGGTTCGGAAAACGGCTAGGTGATATTCCCCCTATACCGCCATACGGATAAGTGGTTGGCGTCCAGCTGTCCAGAAACTGATAATCACCTATCTGGTCATTCCCTACCGTACCAAAACTTCCCCTTAGTTTACCAAAACTCAGGAAAGGAAGATTTTCTTTAATATAAGTTTCATTGCTGAACAGCCAGGCTGCACCTACGGCACCAAAATTTCCGAAACGATTATTTGGGCCGAACTTAGAAGAACCATCCCTGCGGAAGGTTCCATTTATGATGTATTTTTCATCCCAGTTATAGGTAAGCCTCCCAAAAACCGATGTATAACGGTATTTGGTATAACTGTAGTTTCTCGGAGTAATCAGTGTGGCTGCCTTAATGTTATCCAATTGCAGATCACTGATGTATCCGCTTCCGGTTACACCTTGTCCTTCTCTCAGGCTCTGCTGCCAGGTTCCACCTACTAAAGCAGCTAAACTACCCTTGCCCAGTTTAACATTATAGTTTAGCTGAGGCTCTACAATGTATGAATTTAGGTAAGCGTTTCCGTAGTTCGCACTGCTCCCGGTGTAATTGATCGGGTTAAAACCTAGTTTTGGAAGCGTTTGGGTCTGTTTCATTTCCATCCTGTTAAAACCGGCACTCACTTTAGCCGTCAGGCCCGCTAAAAACTGGTAGCTTAAGGTGGTATTGCCAAAAATATTGGTGGTATTACTCACATTTGTACGTTCAAAATAGGCCATTGGGTTCTGCTCATTTCCTATCCAGTAGTAGTTACCCTGGGGATCATATATAGGGAAATTTGGCGCCAGGTTAAAAAAGCTGGTTACATCACTCTGTAAGGTGTTATTTTCATCGAGTGTATATTTTAAAGAACTGGTAAACTGAAATTTTTGATCAACCGAGCTATGATTAAGCGACATGTTCAATGCCCCTCTTTTAAAACCTAAATCACCTGGCAAAACTATTTTCTCGTCCCGGTAAGTCCCGCTAATCAGGTATTTAGTCTGCTCTGTACCTCCGCTAAGCCCTAACTGTAGTTCGGAAAGATTAGCCGAGTTACCGATCAGCAGATCCTGCCAGTTCTGATCAAGATTCTGGTCCCATAATAAAAGATCCGGTGCCTGTGCTTCTGTCGGGGTAACTGCGTCCTTAACATAAGCCTCACGCCTCATGGTCAGGTATTCCGCACCATTAAGCATCTTCACACGTTTACTTACTGTAGATATTCCGCTGTATACATTCGCCGTAAACTCTGGCTTGCCCGATTTCCCTTTTTTAGTGGTAATCAAAATCACGCCGTTTGCTCCCCTGGAACCGTATATTGCAGTTGCATCTGCATCTTTTAAGATATCGATCTGCTCGATATCGGCGGGATTGATACTGGCTAGTGGACTTTGGCTCCCATTTGCGCCGGAGAACTGGCTCAGACTTTCTGAAATAAAGGGTACACCATCAACTATATATAAGGGTGCGGTACCTCCGGTAATCGAATTTTGGCCCCTCAGGCGTACATTGTAAGCTGACCCGGGATAACCGGTTACGGAAGAAATATCCAGACCGGCAACTCTGCCCTGCAAGGCTGCAATCGGATCTCCTACAGGCTGATTGGCAATCTGTTTCGCGCCTACCGTAGTTACAGAGCCTGTATTGGTTCGTCTGGTAGTGGTTCCATACCCGATTACAACAACGGCATCTAATGTTCCACTTTGAGGCTCCAGGAATACATTCATTGTTTTGGCGCTCTGCACAGGTCTCTCTACAGTAGAATAGCCTATGTAACTAAAAACCAGGATATCATCTGCCGAAGCATGGATCTTAAACGCACCTTTGCTATCTGTTATGGCGGCAATGGTTTTGCCTTTCACCTTAACAGAAACACCAGGCATTTCATTACCCTTTTCATCCTTTACTACACCATTAATTTCTTGCCTGTAATTACTGACTGATGCGAGGGGAACCGGCGCCTTAAAAATAATAATGCTATTATTGAGCAGTTTATAATTTAATCCGCTGCCCTGCAGAAGCTCATCAAGGATTTGTTTTACGCTACGCTGCCTAGCTTCAAGTTGCGGTACTTTTATACCTGAAATGACCTCTTTTTTATAAGCAAAACGAAAATCGGTCTGCTGTTCTATTTTTGCAAAAGCCTCCTGTAAATTCCCTTTCGAAAAGCCTAAAGATACATTTACTTCCTGCAGGCTCTGGGCAGAACTATTAACGGCATATAGGCTACTGACGGCAAAGAATGAGATAACCAATAAGATCGCATTTACTTTCATGAAAAATCTTAATTTTTGGATAATAGTGTGGTGATAAGTCAATAGGGATTGACTTGCAAAAAGTGTATTTTTATAATACATTGCAATGGTTTTAGGTTGTTCGATATATAATTTAAAACTGTTGTAAGCCCCGGTGGCCGCCGGGGTTTACTTAATTCGTTCCTATATCATGTCGGTGATACTTTTTTCTTCATCAAATTTTATGTTTTTGTTGGTTTATAAATTTTCACAACCTTCGCCGTCAATCAGAAGTTGGTTGCCTTTGCGTTCAAAAGAAGCTCCGGTAATCGCGCTAAGCACTTCTGTAACCTGACTGATGTTATTCCTGTTTAAAAAAGCAGCGGTAAAGCGGCATGTTTTTACTTTATCGCTTTTAAATAAAACTTCTATGCCGTAACGCTTTGCGATCAGCTCCGAAGCCTGTAAAAGTGTAATATCATCCATAATCAGATCCTGCGACTTCCAGGCGGTAAACTTTTCGGCATTTACAGTCTGCTTGCTCTGATATTCCTGGCCGATTTTCCAGCTCAACTGTTGGTTTGGAGTTAATACGGCCAAAGTTTTATCTGCACGCTGTACCATCACCCTACCCCTGGTAACCGTCACCGTTACAGCTTTCTGATGATCATAGGCAGAAATATTAAATGCGGTCCCCAGCACAGTTGTAGTGATTTTACCCGTATGGATGATAAAAGGATGTGCTGCATCGTGAACCACATCGAAGAAAGCTTCCCCATATAAGGTCACCTCTCTTTTTTTCTTTCCTTTAAAATCTTGGTTATACACTAAACGGCTATCACTGTTCAACTGCACAGAGGTTCCATCTGGTAACTTGATCCATTTATGCTCCCCTGTCTTTTCAGCAGTTTCACCTGTCTTGCTTTTTGCAGCGATAGAAGGCTTAGTTACCGGTTTAAGCACAAAATACGAGATTGCTGAAATCAATACCACAGATGCAGCATAACCAATCCAGTGCAATGGCTTTTTTACCGTTTTTAAAGTTGTCCGGTTTTCTATTTTTTGAAAAAGTACCTGCTGATCAGCCAGCTCATATTCCTCTTTTCCGTCTTCAAATTCAGACTGAAATTCCGTCAAAGCCTGTTCCCACTCTTCCTGATAGCTACCGTTCTGCATCATCGATAGCACCTGATCATTTTCCTGCTGTGATGTCAGGTTCCGTATGTAATTTAAAAAAAGTTGCTTTGTTGACTGTTCCAAAATAGCGCTGCGTTTTATATTATAACACATAAAGCGCATGGTACATTTACCCGGGAAGAAAATATTTTTTATTTTTTTCTGTATCCGCTAAAAGGAAAAACAGATTGAAATTTAAACAGGACTAAAAAAACAACGACAAAAGCGCCCCGTTCCTGATGAGGTATTTTTTGATCGAGCGGATGGCTTTAACCATTTGGCTGTTGATGGTTGCATCTTTTAGGCCAAGTTCTTCAGCTGCCTGCTTGTAACTATAGCCAGCTCCATGGCAAAGCTCATAGATTTTCCTGCGCTGCGGGGGCAACAGCTGGACAGCACGGGAAACAAATTCCTTTGTTTGTTTATACTGGGCGAAAGCAAGTCCATTATCACCCTGATCCAGAGCATATCTAGCTATCTCTTCAGTAATTATTGTTTCTTTGGCTGCTTTCCGTATCACATTCAAAGATAAATTTCTGGCAATAGTAAACAGATAAGACTGCAGGGGTAGTTTAGGTTCCAATTTTGGAGCAGTCTCCCACAATTTTACAAATACTTCCTGAACGATGTCTTCTGCGAGTGCAGGTGATTTTAAAATCTTCAGGGCAAATGTGTAAATCCTTCTTACATGCAGTTCATAAAGAAGAGAAAAAGCAGTTTGGCTGCCATTTTTCAACTTTAATACTAGTTCAGCCTCTGAATCTTTGACAACATTCATAGTCTACAAAAATAGTAGATTTCATTAATAAACATAATAGTTTGAATGCTGGTTTCCAAATTTAGAAATTACACTTTAAATCCATGGAGTTTTAACTAAGATCACACATTAAGGACTAAGGCCCTTATCAAATATTCAAAGTTAAGCTATTTAATATGGCGCTATGACCAATTCTTTATCATTTTTGCGAAAAAACCCTACATATTTTTCTACCTTGATGATTTGCAATCAGGCTTTCTTAAGAACGTATTGTTTTCAATTTATTTTCAAGCTCTTCCCTTAGCTCCTCAGGAACATTAAAAAATCTTAAACTGTCTGCGTCCTTATCGTATGAGAACTTACCCCCGGCATGTTCAATCCTTGTGATAAGACCTAATCCGATGGAGCGTTCTAATGTTAGTTTTCTTGCTTTATCTGTCAGCAGCTGCTGAATTTGTGCTATTGTTGCCATAAAAATTTTGCTATTATTAATTATTGATTTAATCTGGGCAGCTTTAGACTGGCAGGTAAACTTACCTGGAGGTCTACTCAACCAATTTTAAGATAATACCTTGCTTTGACTCAGTTAAAATAGAACGGATTCCGTATTGTTTAGCTACTGCATTATCCCAGAATTCTAAATCAGAAACATGTGTCGGGGAGGGTAATTTATCATCCGCAATCGCTTTTAACCATGCATCCTTTTACCAACCAGGTTGATCTAGAGAAACACCAGGTAAGGTAAAGTCTTTGAATAGATTGTGGGGCAAAACCACATTCAGTTTTTCCTGTCTGCATGGGCCGCACCAGATACCCAAAATCTACTAGTATATATTTACTCTTAAAATCGTAGAGTTATATAGGATTGGCAGTAATTAAAACAAATGGATCAATTCACCTGAGAAAAGTAAAGCCAGCTTATTTGTACTAAGCATCTTACAGAACTTTGATGAGGCATGGGGGCGGATTCGAACCGCCATGAAAGTTTGCACCCCCCTGCCTTACCCTTCAGCCACCCTGCCATTTTAGGACGACGGGTGTCGCCTTAAAAGCTATCTGTTTCCGCCTCCTATCAAATTTCCAAAGAATATCGAGTTTAAAAACAGCCTGGCTGTCCCAAGCCAATAACCTCTGTAAGTAGGGTCATCTGCAAAGAGAATAACTTCTCCGCCGCCGCTTGGGGCTGCTATTATCGCTGCAGAGTTGGCCACTTTGGTTGTATTTGATTTTGATGAATAACCGTTAATTAAGGGTTTGGGTGTGTATTGTGCAACGGTTGCGTACTTGTTCGCACTTGGCAGTAATAAAGTTGGTCCGTTCTTGTTAATGAATAATTTGCGTGAGGTTACCCCAAAAGCGATCGGATGTGAAATATCCAAGTCTGAAACGAAAATTGCCCCGTTGATTCTTTTTGAACCCTCCACATCTTCCTGTCTCGAATAATCCAGGCGCTCCGATAATGGCTTTGCTAATTTTGCGACAGCGTCATTAGCTACTGTTGTTGCAAATTCTTTTTTTGCTTCACCAAGAGGTTTGTCAGCAGAAACAGCTACTGCCGGAGCATCACCTCGTCTTGCAAAAGTTTCAGTTTGAGAGAGCTTCTCTTTAACAATCTCTTGCTGAACTGCCCATGCCGTAGCGGTTTGGAAAGTAATTAACGTACCGCCGTCATTCACCCAGGATTTGATTTTATCAACAGTTACCTTATCCCAAGCGCTGTAATTTCCCGCAGGCAAAACAAGCACATTATATCTATTTAACGATGTTCTTGCAAAACTTTGTAAATCCAGTTTGGTAACAGGCAGATCCAACTGCTGGTTCAAGAGAAACCAAACCTGTCCGGCTTCGGATGAGGTAACGCCCTGACCAAAGGCAAGCGCCACTTCTGGTTTACGAACAGCCCTTATATTACTGCTTCCCAAATCTATTCCTTCTGCGCTAAAACCGCTTGATACCGGGGTGATCTCAATGTTTGAGGATTTCGTAACACCATTCAGCGCAGCCAAAAGCGAATCAGCCGGAATTGTCTGACCAACCACGGGAATAACAAGCGTACCGGGCAGATATGATTTTTTACCGTTTGACGTATTTGCCGCAAAGGATTTGAAGGCTGTTTTAACAAGAATATTTTTGAGTTGTAACTGATAAAGTGCTTTAGTGAAATTATAGTCACCGGAATTGATCAGGTAAGCGTAGGCTGAACGTTCAACATTTAATTTTCCGCTTTCAGCAGACAAATTTTTAACAACAGCGCCTTTGGCAAATGCACTGCTTAACTTTGCATATTTTAAGCCGTAAGCATGAATGATGCTCCAACCGGTATTATCATAAAAAATACTGTCTTTTAATGCATTTTCTTCAAAAAGAGAATGCACAATTAAAAAATTCGGCTGCGATGAAGGCACTATATAAGACTTACCCTTTTCAAAAGTCTTACCATCCTGACTGATGTTATCGGCCACTTCAAATACTTCCACATGGTGCTCTAAAAGTAAACCTAAAAATTTCTGTGTTAAGTTTACATCGTTTTTATCGCCGAATACAAATCCTTTGGCCGGATTTTTCTGTCCCTGCTCAAGCGCATATTTAAAAAAGTCTTTCTGAACTTTGAATAGCCCTGCTTTTTCCGCTATTGCACCTTTTATGGTAGAAAAACTGGTCGCCAGGTGGTTGCGAATGGTGAATGCAAAAGTTAAAGCCCCATTAGTTGATTCCTGAACAATCCCTAACGACCTTGCCTGCTCGAAAGTTGCGGCCACCGAACCAAAAAACTTAGGGTAGGTAGAACCGTAAATCGGTGACAGGTTATCGTAATTCTCCTTAGTGAAATAAAATGAGCCAATATCATCAAGTGCTTTTGCATGATATTTAGCCAGGATTACCTGATAATCGTAAAGAAATTGCGGAATAATTGGACTTTCATGGCTTTTTGGTGTTGGCTCGAAGTAATAGGTTGCATTTGTACCTTGTTCATGAAAATCTATCTGCACATTCGGATACCATTTATGAAAAAACCTTAACCTGTTACGGCTTTCCACTTGCACAAGATTTAGCCAGTCGCGGTTTAAATCAGTGAAATAATGATTAGTTCTCCCGCCTGGCCAGCCTTCCTGATGTTCCTTATCTGCAGGGTCGCCAACTGGTGGAAAGGAATGGTACGCATTCAGCCAATTTGCTGCCCTGTCTCTCCCATCGGGATTCAAGGACGGATCAATAAATATTACTGATTCGCTCAGCCATTTCTGCGTTTCTGCATCATTACTCGCCGCGAGATAATATCCTGTTAACAAACTGGTTTCTGTACTGGAAGTCTCATTTCCATGTACTCCGTAACCCAAATTAATGATTATTGGCGCACTTTTTCCAAGTACCGGTTTAGATGGATCTATTTGAGAAAGATGTTCCTGCCTGATTTGCTCAAGCCTGGCATAATTTGAAGGGGAGGTAATGGTTACAATAATCTGTTCCCTTTGCTCATAAGTTTTTCCTAAGCTTTCGACATGAATACGATCGGAAACTTTTTCCAGTTGGCGAAAATAGGCCACAACCTGGTCGTGCCTGGTTAAGTAGCTGCCGATAGGATAACCTAAAAATGCTTCAGGTGTCGGAATTTTTGAATCCAGGCCTGATGCTTTTGGAAAGAAATAGCTGTTTTGGGCATACGTTTGTTGAAGAAGTACAACACTTAATGCCAAAATTATTTTTACGGAATTAAAGAATGTTTTCATTTTCGTTATTTAAGTTAATAGCCAGGGTTTTGGGTTACATCAGGATCGGACTGCACATCCGAATAAGGAATTGGAAAAAGCCAAAAATTTTTATTGGCAATGCCAAGTACGGCTCCTGCCCTTTCGGTTCTGACTAAATCAAACCAGCGGTGCGCTTCAAAAGCAAATTCAATGGCATTTTCATCCTCAATTGCCTGTATCAATCCAGTTTGAGTAGTTGCTGTTGTTGCAGCGACATCTGCCCTCAACCTTACTGCATTTAAGTCAGAGGCAGCATCTGTTAACTTATTTTGCTGAGCCCTGGCTTCAGCCCTAATTAAATATAGCTCAGCAATCCGGATAAGATAAGACGGATCTGTACTGGTTGCCGTTGTATTATAAAGCACGCCGTAAATCGTACTGCCACTGCCTGCAATAAGCGCGTTTCTGGCACCACCGATTGCAGGGTTGTTCAACTTCGATACTAATCCATCAGAGGGTTTTAAGGTAAATTGGCCTCCTGCAGAACTGGGATACCAAAGATTCCAGTAACTGTTTCTGTCATTGACAGAGTAGGCAAGTTCTAAAACAGATTCGGCAGTTTGAAAAGGAGCCGTAAAGAATGATTTATAAGATTTTACAAGTGAATATTTTGTATTGCTGATTACCTGCGTTGCATAGGTTTCAGCATCCGCCCACTGCTTACGGTAGAGATGAAGTCTTGCACGAAGTGCTCTTGCCGCACTTTTTTGAGCACGGTTCCTGGTCGTTGCGTCTTCAGGTAGTAATTGTTCTGCCTGAATTAAATCTGCCAGTACCTGATCATAAGTTTGGTCTAAAGTGCTTCTTTTTATCCCTTTAAGTACACTCAGGTCGGTTGTTGGTTTCAACTGAAGCTGAACACCACCCCATCCTCTGGCCAAGTCGAAATAAGATAATGCCCGGATAAAGTAAGCTTCGCCGAGGATTTTATTCTTTTCCGCCGAGGTGAGCAGCGGGTCGTTTACTGCAGGCACATAAGCGAGAACGCTGTTAGCTGAATTTATGGTTCTGTAGATTCCCTGATAGGCAGAAACCGTGATTACGTTATCAGTCGGAATAGCATTTTGGTCGAGTTGTAAGTATTCGCTTAATGTTCCGTTAAATATTACATTATCCGTTGTTATTGTACCCAACGTTGGGTAACTGGATGCATAGTATCCTTGCAACCGGTCATAGGTTCCAATAATTGCGGCTCTTGCCGTGCTGGCATCAGTAATTGAGCTTTCTGTCGGTAAGGCATTGTTCGGCGCTTCTTCGAGGTATTTTTTGCAGGATGTGGATAATAAAATTACCGAAAAGAGAATTGCATTTCTAAAATATGATTTTTTCATTTTTGTTGAGCTTGATTTAAAATGTTACACTGGCACCAATTTGAAAAGTCCGGGGTTGTGGTACCGTTGCCCAATCATAACCTACAGTATTCTGGTTATTCGATTGCGAGCTTACTTCCGGATCGAGTCCGCCGTAATTGGTAAAGGTCAATAGGTTAGTTCCCTGGGCATAAATCCTTAATTTACTTACACCTATTTTACTCAATACATCTTTAGGAAGTGTGTAGCCAAATGTCAGTGTTTTAAGCCTGATGAATGAGCCGTTTTCAAGATAGCGTGATGATAAACTTGCAACATTGCCACCATAATTGTTTGCAGCTCCACCATTTTGAGTAGGATTTGCGCTATATGTTGTTAATCTTGGAATATCTGTGATGTCACCCGGCTTTTGCCATCTTTCCAGTTGGCGTGGTAGAAAACCGATATTTGCCTGTGTACCGCCATGTACCATGAAGAAATCGTTCATATTCATGATTTTATTCCCCTGCTGGAAATAAAAGAAAAAGCTTAAATCAAATCCTTTAAAAGTGAAGTTGTTTGTTAAACCTCCTGTATATTTAGGAAGCGCATTACCTACAATCTGACGGTCAGCTGACGTAATCAGTCCATCGCCATTAAGGTCTTCATAAACTGCATTTCCGGTTTGAGAATCAACATAAAGTTGTTTATACAACTGAAATGAATTGGTTGAATAACCTTGTCTCAATATCGAAATATTTCTTCCGGAAGCGCCTAAACTAATATCTGAAGCCAGCTTCTCTATTTTGTTGTTATTGAAAGAAATATTGAAATTAGTTGTCCACTGGAAAGCGTCAGTTTCAATATTAGTAGAGTTGATGCCCAACTCAAATCCTTTATTTCTAACCGCACCGTAATTTTGAAGATAAGAAGCAAAGCCAGAGCGATAAGGAACCGGAACGTTTAGCAATAAATCATAAGTATATTTATTGTAATAATCCGCAACAATACTTAAACGGTTTTTAAAGATTCCAAATTCGGCTCCGACATTAAATTGTCTTGTTGTTTCCCAGGTTAAATCAGGATTTGCCAACTGCGTAGGTGCTGTGCCGGGTTGCTCAAGATAATTTGCTCCCGACGACCATAAGCCTTGTGCTGCATAAGCACCTATTCCATTCTGATTTCCTGATAAACCTAAACTCGCCCGGATTTTCAACTCATCAAAAAAGTTGAGGTTTTTGATGAATTCTTCCTGACTTAAGCGCCAGGCCACGCCTCCCGACGGGAAATAACCCCAGCGATTATTTGTTCCGAATTTTGAAGAGGCATCAGCACGGATACTCCCATCGATAGTATATTTACCATCATAGGTATAACTCACTTTACTAAAAAAAGAAACCAGCTTGGATTCTACCCTCGACGCAGAACCTGAACGCGTTGCCGCAACAGACACTGATCTCAAACTATTTGCCGCAAACCCGGTTCCGCTTGCACTTGTGCTTTCGTTTAAAACCGTATTGATAGTATTTCCTACAAGGGCATTAATATTATGTTTTTTAGCTGTGCCGAAAGATTTTACAAAACTTAAAACCTGCTCGTTGGTTAATACCAGGTTTTTATTTTCGATAGAGGATGCTGAACCATTTGTCGCGATACCTGCACTAATCAGCGTATTTGAATAACTATTGTCGTATTCGCTACTGTTATCAATGCTCCAGCTGCTCCGAAGTTTTAATCCTGGCAGAAATGTATATTCTCCAAAAATATTACCGATTGTTCTCCAGCCAACGGCCTTGCTATCGAGGTTTTCGATTAGTGCTAAATGATTATCAAAACTACCATAACGGGCATATGTTCCATCTGTATTATAAATTGGCAGATAAGAGCGAGGAAAAAGCGCCGAATTTATCACACCTGTTGGGTTATTATCACTTCCACTTAAATTTCTATCAGAACGGGTAAAGTTTATACTGGTTCCTATTTTTAATTTGTCTGTCAGGTAGGTGTCGTAATTCAACCTTGCAGAGTAGCGCTTGTAATCAGATGGTTTCACAATAGATTCTTGCCCTAAATAACCTAAACCGATATAATAGGTACCTTTATCCGTTCCGCCCTGGGTAGAAACTTCGTAATTAGATGTTCTTGCGGTTCTAAACAGACCGCTTATGCGATCGTAAGTTGGTTGGCTGGCTGGATTTGGAAATGGCAATACAACTGTTGATGGATTTAAACCATTATCAACGGCTGTATTGATACGAGATTCATTTGTAAGTAAAGCCACTTCTGGCCCTGAGGCAACTTCAAATTTATTTACGGCTGTAGACCAGCCTTGAAAAGTATTTAAATTAATGTTTGCTTTCGTATTTCGCTTGCCCCTTTTAGTGGTTACAATGATAACACCATTTGCGCCAAGTGAGCCATAAATTGCGGTTGCGTTTGCGTCTTTTAATATCTGAATGTCTTCTATATCCGAAGGATTAAGATCTGCTATCGGATTTGATGCAGCTTGATTACCTAAACCAGCCGAAATAGGATCGGCATTGCTGACAAAAACACCATCGATAATGTAAAGGGGATCTACAGATGCATTAATTGAATTGTTTCCACGAACTCGAAAAGTGATTCCACCGCCCGGAACACCTGAGTTAGCGGTTACCTGAACACCGGTAGTTTTTCCCTGAAGTAATTGATTAAAACCACCAGAAGGCTGATTTTGAACAACCGAACCACTGACACTACTTATTGAACCAGCAATGTACTTTCTTTCCTGTGTACTGTAACCGGTGACCACGACGTCATTCAGTTGACTCTGAATTTCTTGTAAACGGATAGTAACCGGGCTACCATCAACAAGTTGCATTTTTTGCTCAAAGCCAATGAAACTGACAACCAGTGTGTAAGGAAATTTCTGACCGGTGATAAAGCTGAAGCGACCATCAGCGTCAGTAGAAACGGTATGCGTTGTCCCTTTAATTTTTACAACTGCCCCGGGTAGTGGCTGACCTTTAGTAGCATCCAGCACGGTACCGTTAAGGCGCGACTGGATAGTTGGTGCTACCTGTGCGCTGGCAAATGCTGACCAAAAGACGCAAATAAGTAGGTAAAACCCTTTTTTGTAAAGTTTTTTCATTTTTTTGTATTTAAAAATAATTAGGTACGAGCTTCCAATACTCGGAAATGGGAGCCTGGAAATATTTAAAGGAATTTTAAGCTGGCAGAAGGAATTTCTGCTGGCGATGTTATTTGATGCCGATGCTATAACACATGGGAAATGAACACATCATGCTGATAGATGAAAGGATAAAATGTGTTTGGGAGATTTCAGTTTTCCTTGGTTGACTAGATAAATTTGAGTGTAAAAGTTGTATCATAATTAATTGTATATAAAATCTATAGATTTAGTAGTACAAATTAAAACAATAAATCCTTTATAACCAATTTTTATTCTGACAAATGAAATTCAATAGGCCATCATTCAGAATAATATTCTGAAATAATTTTAAAAAATGCTTAAAAACAAGCGATTTTAAATTACTGAGTATTATTTTATTCTAAAATAGAGTAAAAAAAAATATTCCTGTAGTTACTTAATTTAAGGCTAATTTAGCCATAAAACTTTTCTTACCAGTCTTTTATGCCGCCACCTTTGAAAGATTTTTCTACCTCAAGAGATTGGGAAGCTTTAACAAAACGCTTAATTTTTTCTTATTACCATCTCTGGCGACAGTTGCGTTCACACAAAGCGACCTGCTGTCTTGTAGACACCGAATTTCAGTCCAAAGTGTGCACCCGGCTTAGTCTTGGAATGGCGGGAAATTTGAATCCCAAAGATAAAAGTTCATCCGAAATTTCAGCTCTAGATTTTTCGAAGCGGCAATTTGGCATGGCTTTCATTACTTAAAGTTCAATAAAAGCGGTGAAATTTTATTATTTTCCCTGTATACTTGCCTGAATTATTGTTAAGTTACCGCATATCGCATAAACTATCAATCATTACCCTAATACGAACTTGAACTACATAACTACAAAATTTCAACTCCGTAGACCAGAAACTGCGGTTATAATAACCTACTTCAGTTTATGGTTATTTATCTACCTGGCGTCACGTTTTATGTTTGAAATGACTGAAATTAAATCACTGCCCGGCCTGCTAAAATGGGTGGCGATAGGCGTTTCCCCGGTTGCAATATATGCTGCGTTAAGAACCGGATTTGCCGAAAGGGCCAAATGGTATGGTTTTCTAGGCTATCTCGTGGGATATAGTGTTCTACTAACTTTCGCAACTCAGTACATGGTTGTACAAGGCAACTTGCTTTGGAATGCGGCCATTAATGAACAGATTTTTAAGCAAGTAAGGATACTGGAGGTACGCAAAGTATTTAAACGCAAACTAGGTTTTGATCATACCGAAGTAACAATTTTACGGAATGGGCAGCTTATAAAAATGGAAGCAAGGCCATATGCTTATTTTTATCTGAAGGCTAAAAAGCAACTTGATATGAAAATAGGCCATTCAGAAATGGGAGAATATGTGACCAGTATCAGCAGCACATCTGTAGAAAAAATAGTCGCACGCTGGCTTCATCTAAAAGATATAGTTTACCGGATGCGCTGGTTCTTAGGCATCTTTATCATCATAGTGGCAGCAGCATTAATTAAGCCCAGCTACTTCCCGGAAAAACCTGGACTAGAAAAAAAGAAAATAAGTTTTTGGAAACAAATAGGACTCGTAATGGCCATACTTTTCGGCATCGCACTGTTGTTTTATGCAGGACTATGGATCTATATTACCTTTTTCGTCGCCCTTTAATTACATTACACTAGCTTATGTACAGGCGTTAAAATTGAAGCAATACCTTAGCAGAACAGTAACGTCAATGCTTAGTTTTGCAAAGTAACAATAAGCTACAGACCAGATTACGACATCAGTTAGCGTCTTAAGATTAACTCATCTGAACAAACGTACCGCCTTGTAAACGTTAACGATAATACTACTGGTTATTAAATTAAACCACAACATTGTGATATAATTTGTTTCTATTTAATACCTTTGTTCACCTTCAAGATATCACATTCAAAGTATTAAAATGAAAAACAAAATCAACTTCCTTGCTATCCTAACATTCTATATTACTGCCATAGCGCTGCGTTATCTCACCAACAAAACGGATCTTTTGGAAGGAGTATCAAGCAACTTTCTGAAAGTCGTATTTCAAGGTATTTCTCCCGCAATCGGTGCAATGACAGCATTCTATATCTTTAATATCAAGCCTACACTTAACCTCAAAGGGAATTACAAAAAAACAAGCATGCCGTTTCTCTTATACTGGGCACTACCTGCCTTACTGATTTCCGGAGCAGAATATTTTATAAAAGGAACAATAACACCAGTTACGGTAATCTCAATTTTGCTTTATGGGCTTTTAGAAGAAATCGGCTGGCGTGGTTTTTTGCAGCGCGAACTGAAACCCTTACCAGAGTTTTTGAACATCCTCCTTGTTGCAACGCTATGGTTTATCTGGCATCTCAACTTTGACCTCACCAGCTCAAACCTGCTGTTCTTTGCAATTTTAATATTAGGGAGCTGGGGAATCGGAAAGGTTGCCGATAGTACCAAATCCCTGCTTGCAGTATCTGCTTTTCATTCACTTAATAACTTTTTCCCGGCGATGAACGCAACTAAAACAATCCTTCTGGTGACACTATTGATCATTTGGATAACGTCTCTGCTTATCAGGAAGAGAAGATTAAATCAAACAACCGCTCAATTGCAAAAAAATTAAAATAAAACACGGCTTATACCCAGAATTCCCCAAAGCCTCCTTTTTGGAAAAATCAAATTCAAGGACAATTAATCACAATAACGTGATATAAAAATTACTATATTTGGATGTCTGACGGTTTTCAGGCTTAAGGCTGTCAGCAATGCTAAATTAATTGGAAAAACGTTTGGGGAGATATCAAGATCCACGGGAGAAGAAATGGTTTGGGCATTACCAATAAATTTCAACGACTAATAAACTAGGCAAGCGGCTGTATTGCTTTAACGAATATCGAGGTTGATGAAGTTCACGCATCAGTAGAAATTGGAACTAAAATAGATATGAAACCTTAAAAATCTGAAATCAATAAAATGAAACAATTTAAAATCAGTTTTCAAAATCCGTTTGATCAGAATATCACCAATATTAGTTACATGAACCAAGAAGAAACCGTTAAAAGCTTTTTAGCAATTGATTGGGCAAAGTTAAATCTTGAATGTTTTAATAAAGAAGAAGAAGTTTTAAATAATTTTTATTTTTTCGATATTGAAACTACGAATAATCAAGGTTCCAAATCTAATTTAACCATCGCTGGTCAGTATACTTACGGAGAACAACTAGAAAAATCAGGGCCACTGTTTGATGTAATCTACGAAAGGCCAACAGAGAAAAAGAGTAGGGGCTTTTTGGGTTTAGGTGCAGAAAAAACAAAAATTGTATCCACCCCAAATCATCTTCCCGATTGTGATCAAGCATTTGTGATAAAATGTATTATGGCATTTGTAACTGATGATTTGCGGTTTCTGGAAAATGAAATCAATCATGGTATGAAACACACATTTAGACGAGATTGAATTAAGGTTTTCCAAGAAAATAACACATTAAAAATGAAACCTAACTTTACAATATTAACACTAAGATTTCTAAAAATTTTAACATCCTTTCATAGATTCTTTCAAAAAAACCAACAGGTCTGGATGGCATTACGAAACGTCTGTCAACTCCCATCGCTATCCAGCGCTAATCGGACTTTATTATGCTCAATATATCTAATCGTCTCTTCAACAGTAATTTCCTGTATCGTTGATCGGGATAAATCTTCAAAAAAACTCCAGAAAAGCAACATAAAGCTAATAAAATTACAGACAATCCAAACTTACAACTCACAAATTTGTCGCCAAAGCCTTAAAAATAAATGGAGAGATAGAGATAATGGATGAAAAAGATATCGTCCTGAATGGGAAATTAAAACGTTATTTTTCATTAAATGAATTTAAATCGATACTTGGCGAGCCTGACAGCGTTCGACTATTAAGTGATGTAGAAGCCTGCGCAAACATTTTTCAGGAAGAAGATGGCTATTGACCCCCAGACTAAGTATTTATATAAGAACGGATCCCACTTTGAGTGCTCCAGAGGTAAATTAGCTATCGACGAGATAAAATTTGCGAACGGCGATTTCATTATCTACCCTAATCATAAATTCGACAGGAACACTACAATTGTAGATTTACAGGCGTTATTTCCAAATGCTGCAAAACAAATCGAATCGGTGGATGTAGTTAATGGGGAAGCCTACAAGTCATACAGTTAAGAGAATATAAAGACAATGTTTCTGACCGCCATGTTAAACTTTTTCTTAAGAACGGAAAGCACTATTTTATGCATTGGTGGTTCTTCCTATGTTAACCCTTTTATAACCAGTACAGGCTGTAACAGTTTGAAAAAGTACCGCAATACAGTTTTATTTCTTTAATTTATCGTTTCCATGTTGACAAAAATTCTTAACCTGCTATTATTCTTTATGATGCTCGCTGGCCTAGCAAATGCCAAATCATTTCAATTAACATCGGTTAACCAGGCTAAACCGTTCAACCTGCGCATTTACTGCACTGCTGAAGGTAAAGCGGCTCTCGTTCAATATAAAGGGCAAGATGGATTTATGGCATTAAGTCTTAGAAAATTTACTACTAGCATGCTTACCAATACGAATAAGCGGCCTGAAGGCTATTATTACGAATGGAACGAAGTTTTAGCGGGAAAGGTTACCGGCAGTTATGGAGTTACAGAACAGTCGGGCAAGATTACCGACGCCTGGTATACGCGCAACAAAGATGGCCGGCGGTTCAAATTGACCGGGTTTGTTAAAGACGCCTCGCACGATGATATTCAAAAATACCTGCTGCACAATGTGCTGGTCACCTTTGCGTGGACCAGTGCCGACAACCAGTTCATGTTCATGTATCCTGACGGAAAAGTTAGCAGCCCTAACTTCATTTCGTTAGATGCGCCAAATGTAACCAGGTCATGTTACATTAGAGACTATAACTTCGACGGTTACGATGACCTCGCATTCTCTCTTCCAGATGCTGGTATGGGGGTTTATCAAGACTTTGACATTTGGCTATATAACCCGGCAACCCGACGTTTTGAGCCCTTGCAGGAAAGTAAGGATGCACGCGTAAAATGTTCTGGACTGTGCGACGTAACACTGGATGCGAAACAAAAGCTTTTTTACACTGCTTGTCGGGGTGGCGCACGCTGGTGGCAGGATGTCTACCGTATAGGTAAGGATAACCACCTGATCTGGCTCCGGTCTGTAGAAAAAAAATAAAACCACCATATGCAGCGCTATACCCCAGCCAACATTAGCTACTCAGTTCAAAACGTCCCCCATATGATGAGTAACGTGCATACGATTCAACTAACCGCAAAAACAATGAATGTGCATTCGTGAATTACTGTGCTTAAAGATGAGTCAAGCAATTTTAAATTGAGTATAACTTATATAGGGAGCGCTCAAGAGTAGGCCAGTTCGATAAACTGTTTGAGCGCCTTTTTAATCTCTTCCTGACCTGAAGGCTGCTGAAGGTCTATCCCACAGAACGGGTTTTCCTGCATCTTGCTGTGAAGCGTAAGATAATATACCCCGCCCATCAATATCGCGTACATCGCCCTAAAGTTCTTATCACTATGATCGAATGCGCCATCGAAGACCTCACGTAACAACTGATCACCGATGTTTTCCCGCTTCAAGTCCAGATCCTTTAACACGGGCAACTTTTCGCTTAGTCCCCAGGTAATGATTCGGCGCATCTCCTCACTATTGATCAGGCTATCAAACTGGTTTTCAAGTACCCGATAGGCCAGTGCTTTTCCGGCATCTGTCCTACTTATTTCAACGATCTTACTTACTTCTTCAGGTTGGATGTTCCAATAGTCGTTGTTGTTCAGGTATTCCTTTACCAACCCTTCGAGTCCTCCGAAATAGTCATAGATTAATCTCCTGTCTACTTTGGCAACATCCGCAACCCTTGTAATACTGAGCCCGGAAAAACCGTCTTTTTTAAGAATTTTCCCAAGTGCGGTAACCAGGTTCGCCTTGGTGCGTTCTTTGTTCCTAACCGGGCCATCCGTAACTTTTCTTGCCATTTAAATCAACTTTGCTGCAATTTGCGATTTTTTAGTTCACCATCAAAGATTTTGGCCGATAACGTATGGCCTACCCTATCCGAGAGAAAATCGAAAGAACAAGGTTAACAAGTTCCCCGTATCATAGCCCTGCCAGGACGAAAAAAGTTGGTTCATAGTTTAATCAAATACTCTGATCCTACTAATGCGTATCAATGATAAGCGGGCTCGATTTCCTTTCAAAATCGAACCACAAGGTCTTGCCCACTATTTGTTCACGATTATAAAACGTTTTGCTGTATAGCCCTCCGCTTCCTACGCCAACCCCATACCGATCACTTTTTTTAAGATGCTGCTGTAATTTGCGCATAAAAAGCTTAGTGTTCTTGTCCGGAGTTTTGGAGATCACCCTCAAACTCAGGTTTTCGAGTTCATCTGGTGTAGACCTTCCGCCAAGCACTTCAATGGCATGAACACAAAAATCATCATCATAGATACTCTGGTCCTTATCCTCTTGAAATTCCACCGAAGTGATATAGGCGGCAGAGAACCGTTCACCCGCTTTCAACATAAAATCCTCTTTTTGATCAATTCTCTTTAGGATAAGGCTTTTTCCAACTTTCTTTTCAATATAAACGTGCATTGCTGATTCACTGATGAGCATCTCAAACTCGTTAATGAAAGTTTCCAGGGGAATAATAATATTTATTAGACTTGTCATAACCGTTAAAATCGAAACCAAGTTAACCATTTTCTAAAAATATCAAAATATCGTGATTTATTACTCCTAATTTTAGCTTATAACTTGATGAACAACAAACATTTATGGACCAAACAGGTAACCTCCAATTCATTACTGGAGACCTACCTCGACCAAAGTATATACCTAAAGGCATGGGCGAAATATGATCATGAACCGCCAACAGGAAATGAGTCTGATCATGCCGAACCTTCACCAAATTTGAGGTGCCAGTTCCGCGAAGATGCGGGTATGGATACCTATGATGAGGACATGATGGTATTTCGGTATTACGGCCATCCACTCTATATTGATAGTATTGCAAAGAATATCTTAGTGGATGCAGGGCAGCTGCAAAAACTATTTAAGACGAACAACATCGAAAACTGTAATGCCATTGTTGCCTATCAAGATTGAAACTTGAAACCGAAAATACCCTTAGATCCCACCCTATTAAACGGGAGATGTTAAGCTATCAAAAACTGAAACCATCAAAATCACTGGCCTAGACAGCAAGGAGATCAATGGCATTAAGTTCAGCTATAGCAAAGAAAAAAGGAAACTCGAGGAAACCATCATCATTGAGATAGATGACTTTGATCTCGCTGAACGAATGATACTGAAAGTAGACAGTATGGAAATTCCCCTAACCGCGAATGCATTTTTGGTCTTGTCCCTAAACCATGGTCTGCCATTCAACATTCAGCAAATCAGTACAGCGTTAGGCCTGGATTTTATTGAGGTGTTTGATACCGAATAGAATTTCCATCATATATCATACAAATTAGATGGAAGTTATAAACACCACATCACGATGTCCTGCTTCTTCAACCAGAATGTAGTGTACATGGGAAACATAGAAGGAATTGATGGCAAGATATCGGAATTGCTGAACAATTAGAGACCAACCTTACTAGCACGGCCATAAACAACCTTTTCCTTGATGATGACGAACAGCGGGTTAAAGTAATGAGGAGATATAAAGTTTTAACGATGAACCTGAACCGGTATTCTATAGAATTTGCGAACTGGCCTCTCTTAAACAACACTGCAATGGATTAAATAATTTTGATCCGTATAGGTCCTTTGATCCTGTCAACGTCAACAGATTTCCCTTTTTGGGTGATGATAACTCTGCCCTGTTTATGCAGATCAATAGCCACATCTCGCACCGCTTTCATTTGGTTGCGCCAGTCTTGCGGAAATAACAGGCGAGCGATTTCGGATGGACATGTGCTCTTACCGGGCCCGCGTTCTCTGGCGAGGGATAAAACGGCGTTTGGGATATCTGCCTGCTTTGTTTGATGAGATAAAGGTATTTTCATTTTATAATATATAAGCACAATATGATATATTATGGCATTGCGATTCCTCTTTATCCGCGGACGGCACTATCCCAAGTGATGCAATAAACCGCTTGCCATTTTAATCCTTTTCACAATGCTGTCTCAGCTGTTTAGGACCCTGGGGCCATATATATGCAGTAGTCTGCTTTTTCCACCCAAGGGTCTTATAGAAATGATCGGCCCCCGGGGCAGCACTAAGGTTGACAAAATGATAATTTTCCAACTGGCTGTTCAGCGCCATAACCAGGTATCTTCCCAGTCCCTGGCCCTGGTAGGCTGGGTCTACCACTACATCTGCCAGCATGGCATAATACCTTCCATCACCTACAACCCTGCCGAAAGCGATGATCATTTCCCCCTCATAGATAAACAGCGTGGAAGTGCTCATCCTGAAAGCTTTTTCTATCTCTTCGGCTAAGCGATGTTTCCATTTAATTTTCTGAAAGAGCTGGAGTACACGTTGCCAATCTATGCTGGTTAAATCTGGATTTACTTGATAATTGTATGCAGGATGTTTTTCTGGTAATATCATTTTTAGGTGTGTGATACTGTGGAAGGATAAAATGAACTATTTTGATTGCGTCCAAATAACGGGCTGTAAAAGTAACGGTAAATTTATGGATTAAGGGCATTAACAACCGGCAGCTAACGGCATAACGCAACAACCGGATAATGCCTTGGAATGGCCGCTGTGTGATCATTACGTGATAAAGCAACCATTATCCCGGCGATAAATGTAGCCAGTATCATGCAGATCAACAACCACTCAAAAGAATCTAATTTTCTCATCACCATTAATAACCATCCTTATTGGGCTAAAGTTTTTTAAAAGCAGCTTTATGCTGATCGGATTGAAGGAATACCAAAATGAGATCATCCTCTGGAGATGATCAGCTTTCGCAGTGCAAGCCCTGCATTATGCAGAACCATTCTAAATGCCTCATCGTTTTCGAAACCAATTTCATTCAAAACTTAACGCCTGCCCTTTTCAGATCCGGCTTTTCGATACCTGCTTCTATCCATCCCTTCTTTAGATTAAACTGCTGCACGCATTGCCGCCCGTCTCGACATTAATTTCTCGATCAGGCCGTGCAAACGGCTCCGGTAGTCGCTGCCCAACCACTTTACATAGTTTTTGGTTACCGTACCCAGGCATTTGCCGTATTGTTTTATTCTCCAGTCGATTTCTTTGTCGAGTTCCTGTGCCAATTCAAATGCCTTGCTCACCGTTTCAGCATTGTCAGTGCACATGATTGCATGTTGCCTAATGGAATCGCGAAGAACGTTCCTTGCTTTTTCTCCTTTTTCGATTGCTGTTTGATAGGCGGCAAGCACATCGAATGATATCCCTGTGCTGTTGGGAAACTTGTTCCTCATTTCGGCAGGCATCTGATGGAGATCCTCACTGGCCTTTTCCAGTATCTGGTGATAGATTTCAGGGTTTTCATATACATGCTGCCAGTCTATCGGTGCATCCCATTCCCCAAACCTTTCTATATTATTGCCGAGATCTATAATACTGAAAGTCTTTTTACCTGGCAAAGGCCTTGCTCCCCTTCCGATCATCTGGTGATAAAGCGTAAGTGAGGTAGTAGCGCGGTTCAGGATAACCGACTGTACAGACGGTTCATCAAAACCAGTAGTTAATATGGATACTGATGTCAATATCGCGCCCTTTGTTTTTTTAAACCATTTTAATATTTCAACCCGTTCTACATTTTCCGTCTGGTTATCCAGGTGTCGTATTGGATAACCGGCCTGCTGAAAAACTTCCAATACCTTTCGTGAGGTAAATATGCCGTTATTGAAAATCAATGTCTTTTTCCCCAGAGCATGTTCCGTGTAGGCATGCACCAGAAGATCGAGCATTACTTTGGATGAATATAACTCATCGGAGCTGCTCACCGTAAAATCGCCGTGTATGCCCCTGTTGAGCGTGTTGAGTTCTACCTCGTAGCCAAAACTCTTTGGCTTTGCCAAAAAGCCTTGTTCGATCAGTGAACTGATCTGCTCTCCAAGCACCAGTTCACTGTAAAAGCTTTTCATTGGCAACGCTGCATCTGCCGAAAAAGGTGTGGCCGTTACCCCGATTATCCTGGCACTCGGAAATTTTTTAAGCAGTTTATGGAAGGAATTGTGATGGGCCTCATCTACAATCACAAGGCCTACCCCTTCAGTATCGATTAAGCCATCATCGATCCTGTGTTTAAGGGTTTCGACCATGGCTACATAACAGTAATAATAATCTTTTTTGGCTATCCATTTAACTTTGCTGTCTACTACTTTATTAAAAACGCCTGTATTTTTCAGTGCCAGCGAAGTCTGTTTGCATAACTCCTGCCGGTGGGTTAGCACAATTACCTTCTTTCTGTATTGCTTTATAAAACGATCGGCAATTTCCGAAAAGATAACTGTTTTACCGCCACCTGTAGGCAACTGGTAGAGCAAGCGTAGCTGATCAGCCCCGGTCTGCATTTTCTCAAACAGGGTTTCGATCGCATACTGCTGATAGGGATATAATTTTTTTGCTGGCCCATTCGCAGCCGTGGGTGATAAAATCTGCATGATATTACAACCACGGAAACCGGCCGAAAGTTTTAAGACAGGAAGGAACATCAAAATCTTTATTTATAAACAGTATTTTGAGTTTACCTTCAAAATTAAAGATTACAGTAGGGAATAAAAACAAGAAAGCAGGAAAAACCAAAGGCTATTCCCGCTTATCTAAATTAACGCTCTCATAACATAAAACGCCATCGCCGGCAATTTGTTTTGTGCGATTTAAAAAAAACCAAACTGATCTATCTCCATCCAAGTCCCGGTGCAACGTGCTCCAGAATGGCAGATAATATGTGGATATTGTAATCTACACCCAAGGTATTTGGAATGGTCAGTAGCACCGTATCCGCTTCCTGTATCGCCTCGTCGGCAGCCAATTCCTTTATCAGCTGATCGGGTTCAGCGGCATATCCCCGACCGAAAACCGCCCTTTGGGTTGGCTCGATATAGCCAAAACTATCCGTCCCTTTCCCCTGCTGCCCAAAATAATACCTGTCCTGATCGTTCATCAGCGCAAATATTGAACGGCTCACAGAAACCCTTGGCTCGCGATCATGCCCCGCTTTTCTCCAGGCTTCCTTGTATAACCTGATTTGCTCGGCCTGCTGGATACTGAAGGGCTTGCCATTTTCATCAAACTTCAAAGTAGAACTCTGCAGGTACATTCCGTTCTCTGCCGCCCAAACAGCAGTCGCATTGGAAGCGGCTCCCCACCAGATACGCTCGCGCAGTCCCTCGGAATATGGTTCCAGCCTTAACAGTCCCGGCGGATTGGGAAACATTGGATTTGGATTGGGCCTTGCAAAACCTTCGCCGTTCAGTCTTTCCAAAAACTCCAAAGCCTTTTGCCTTCCCATATCAGCGTCGCTCTCCCCATCCTTTGGTGTAAAGCCGAAATACCGCCAGCCTTCGATGACCTGCTCGGGCGAACCCCTGCTGATGCCCAGTTGTAACCTGCCACCAGAAATGAGGTCGGCCGCACCAGCGTCCTCAACCATATATAGAGGGTTTTCATAGCGCATATCGATAACGCCCGTTCCGATTTCGATCTTCGAAGTCTTTGCGCCAATCGCCGAAAGCAGCGGAAAGGGGGATGCCAGTTGCCTTGCAAAATGGTGTACCCTGAAATACGCTCCGTCAAGACCGATTTCTTCGGCCGCAACGGCAAGATCGATGGATTGCAGCAAAGTATCACTAGCGGTACGCGCCTGATACGAGGGATGTTCCGACCAGTGCCCGAACGATAAAAATCCAATTTTCTTCATTTCATTAATTGCTAAATCCAAAGTTACCATTACTCCTATAGCGCAAAGGTCATCGTGTAGTCATAACCACTAATCCCCTTCAGCAAACAATAGCCCGGGCTAATTGTTCCAAAATCAATTATGTCGAGAAGAAAACAGATAAGGTCAAAAGAGCAGTCTGCTGCTGCACTCAAACTGGAAAGAGCGGGCGATAATGCTACTGCATTAAAACTCTACCGGAAATCCGCAATAACAGACCCTGCCAATTCCCACGCGTAGAACAGGCAGATGGTTATTTTGCGTAAAAATAAATCAAAAAAAGATGAAGTCAAGCTCATCAAACATTAAAAATTCTTCAAACATGCGTTCATAGCCTTGCTGCAATTTACTGAACATTCGCGTGGCAAAGTCAGCCTTCTAAGCTTGTATCTTTTTAAAAATCATGCCTTCATCTCAATAGGATTTTCAGGAAATATTCTGACTTGGAAAAATTGCTCCTAAATGATCGCTATTATTAAATAATAAGTTTTTCCACCAAAAATATACTCATTTTAATTTAAAAGACAGCTTTTCGAGTTTCTCAGAACTGGCGATCAGTTTGCCGTCTGAAAAGCACATCAACCCTTTTCCTTTTCCATATTTTTTGCCGTATCGGTCATACAAAACGGTGATCGAGTGCCCGTGATAGGGTACCCGGTCAAGACAAAACCAGTCCCAGGCTTTATCGGGCAGCAATGGGTTGATTATTAGGGAATCGTCTGCTTGCGGTCGGATACCCACTAAACCGGAAATGATAAGATCGCAAAATGTAGAATGGTTATAATCCTTTCCCCGTTCAAGTCCGCCCAGATTTTTTTGCCAACCCATATCTTTCAGCATAGTGCGCGATATCCAGTCACCAGTGTACGGATTAATCACCTCATCAATCCATGGTAGAATCTTGCCGTCTTCCATGGTTATTCGGTGCGCATTAGCATAGATTAAAAGTTGTTGAAAATAATCGCTTTTGGTCACCACATCCTGGCGGTAATCGTTAAGCACGTTTGCCAGGGCACTTAAGGTGATCGAGGTAGAAAACGGCCAGCTCGGTCCGTCCCATTTGCATTCATGACCAACGTAAGAGAGTTGAAATTTCGGATGGCGTTGCTCAGCTGTAGTTAATCCGTAAGGTGCATTGAATCCATCTGACATTTTAATCTGCGACCATGCTATTTCATAACCTTTATTCGTCGGGGGTAGTTCAAAGAACCAAGGTGTGTATCCCAGCACTTCCCTCACGTTGACAAATTCTGCCTTGTTCGATTTCAGCGTTTGGAAAAATTGTGACTTTTTATCCCAAAGTTTTTCAGTAACCAGTTTTCGTAGAGTATCGGCCTTCCGGGTAAATAAAGCGCTGTTTTTCATATCGTTGTTTAATCCCGCGATACTCGATATCGCTCGCGCATCACCGTACATATAAGCGTTGATCGTAGGGCGTTTACCGTTGCCGCCTATCGACATCTCCATTCCATCGCGATCATCTATTTGTGAAAACAGGCCATCCCGATTCTTGCCAGTGAAAAAGCCGTTTTTATCCGTCCACCCTTTTTCCCACGCATAGTAGTTGCTTACCAAATCAGGGATCAGATTCGTAGTAAATTTTTGATCTCTTCTTACTTTGTATAATGACCATACCGCATCCGCCATCCAGAAACTATAGCTTCGCAGACTTCCACCTTTTCTTAACCAGAATATACTATAATCTTTAAGATACTTATCATCCCACAACCAACGCGCTTCGTAATAGTGTTGTGCGGCAGCGCAATTAATGGAATTATACTTACCTGCCCAACTTACGTCTGGCAGGAACTCGGTAAAAATGTAACCGTCCGGTGTTTTGCGGATGTGTTTTCGCAGCGTCCACCAACGGAAATAATAAGTGAGCTCAAGATTCTTATCCGGGCAGTCAAGCAATGGAATATTAGATTTCAGAAACTGCCAGGCCTCCACATTGGGTACCGCATCTTTATAAACTTCATGATCGTTTCGATTGAATTGTTCAACCAAACTCTTGTAGTTATCGGCAAGAAGTACAACCTCCTGCTGTGCATAGGTTATTAGAGCGTTGCAAATTAAGACTACTAATGTGATGATTTTTTTCATTGAATTGGTGATACTTCCTTTTTTAATTGATATACCATTCATCAGAATCAGTTACAATAGCAGCGCTAAAGTGATCGCTGAGTTCGTATGTGGATATACCGGTCAATTCGCCTCTTATTCTGTTGCTGTAACAAACTTGGATATAGATTCATTAAAATGTTAAACAATAACATCACTGTTGCAAATAAGTATAGGCCCTGGGATAATTTAATTACGATGAAAATCATCATAAATAGAAAAGCAAAAAGATGGTTTAGTTCAGCTTTTGTCATTTCCAATCTATATTCTCCCAGCTCATTTGACAGGATTTTTTTAGCGACTGATAACTTGGGATTGAAATATTTAAAGAAGCTGTGCACGATGATCCATTTGAACGGTTCTAGTCCAATTAATCCATTAACCTTTTCATTTTTTATGAAATTTAGGTTGGCTAACCCATTCCTGTAAAAATTTGTTCCTGAAATTAAGGCAGTTATGACCATGCCAACTATCCATGAAATAAAAGCAATCGAAAAACTAAATGTAAAATACTTAATCATAAGATGAGGCGTCGCTTTTATTCTAAGCGTAATTTTAAGTAACGAAAATAATAAATAACTATGAAATTGCATTACAAATCAAAGACTGAATAGCTTTTTCCTGTTCATACTGGCAGAATTAACAGTTCATCAATTTAAGATTGGGGATTTCAGGGATAAAAATGTTCATTGATTTGATGAAGCTTATTTAATTATGTCATTGACGACTTTCCTATTTGAATCTGTCATTGATAGAAGATCCTCTAGTATTGAATTAATCAATTCATTTTTAACTGTGTATAGTATTTTATAAACCAGATTAATGCCGGGTTTTTATTCGATTCTTTATAAGCCAATACCACCTCTGTATTAACAGGAATGGCATCAAACTCTATAAAAGATACTTTCAAATGTGCATATTGCTTTTTTAACGATAATGGTAAAATAGATACTCCCAGGCCCGCTTCTACCAATTGTAATATGGAGTGTACATTGTTAGCCTCATGGGTAATATCTGGACTAAAGCCCATCCTCTGGCAAATCTCGATGAGTTTCTGATTATACTGGGGTGCAAAATCTTTATTAAAGAATATAAACGGGCTTTTTTTTAAAAAATCTGCAAGTTCGAGCTGACCATCAATTTTTTGGTCTGTTAAAGGAATAACCACTACAAAGGGATCAAAAAACAAAGACTCTACCTTCAATTTTTCGGATAAAACAGGGGCTCTTAAAATCCCCACATCTAAACCACCATGTTCCAGTTCTTTAATTTGGGTGAGTGTAGGTACTTCGAACAAACTCGTTTTCAGATAAGGAAATTCCTGATGCATCAATTTTAAAATTTCTGCAAGGTGCGATTGGTAAACCGAACTGATATAACCAATCTTTAGTTCGCCGCTAACCCCTTCATGAATTTTACGAACCATTTCATTACTTTCTTTCAGCTTGTCAAACATGGCATCAACCTCAATCTTAAAATATTTGCCGGCGTTTGTTAAAGCAATCCGCTTATTATTCCGAACAAACAGCTGTACGCCAAGCTCCTCTTCCAGTTCTTTAATCTGCCTGCTTAAAGGTGGTTGCGAGATAAAAAGTTTGGTTGCTGCTTTGGTAAAATGAAGTTCTTCTGCAACAGTTTTAAAATACAAAAGGTGTCTGAGTTCCATATTTATAATACTTAAAAGGTATTGATATATGCTAAAATTGATATTTTACAAATATGATTAACAGCGGTAACTTTACAAAAAAATTAAAGCAATGAATAAAGATTATTCGCATAAAGCAACAAATGAAGAAATAAAAGCAAGGTTTGATAATGATGTAGAACGTTTTTCGAACTTAGAAAGCGGTCAGCAAACCACCATCGATGCGCCGCTTACCATGGAGCTTTGCACCGGAGCAGCCAAATATATTAATCCAAATGCGAAAGAACTGTTGGATATTGGATGTGGTGCGGGCAATTACACGTTAAAAATGCTCAGCAAAATCCCAAACCTTAACTGTACACTGAACGATTTGAGTTTACCGATGTTAGAACGCGCAAGAGACAGAATCTCGGCACAAACTACCGGAAAAATAACACTTATACAGGATGATATGCGTAACTTTAATTTACCCGATAACCATTTCGATATTGTACTGGCCGCAGCAACATTTCATCATTTGCGTACTGATGCCGATTGGGAACTTGTTTTTACTAAAGTTTACCGGGCCTTAAAACCCGGCGGCAGTATCTGGATTTCAGACCTCATTGCACACGATTCAGCATTGATCGATAAACTTTTTCAGGATCAATATGGAGCCTACCTTGAAACACTTGGCGGTGAAGCATATAAACAGAAGGTATTTGACTATATTGAATATGAAGATACCCCCCGTTCCTTAAACTATCAACTGGCCTTGCTACAAAAAGTAGGGTTTAGTGTTACCGAAATCCTGCATAAAAACACTTATTTTGCAGCATTTGGTGCGATAAAATAAAAATTTTGCCTGGGTGGTACAACTATTACCAGGCAAAATCTCCATTAAGATTAATGAACAGCCAAAATAATTCTATTTTAGCTAAAAAGAATCCCGGGTTTATTTTAAAAATGACTTAATGGACTACCTCCCAAATTATGGGTGGCTGCGCTTAAAACCCTTATTTAATGTTATTAATTCATCTGATCAGATTAGGATCTTCGAACTGTCGCTTTAAAAAGTTAACAGGAACTTTTAAAGTGCCATTTGTTGTACGCAATATACAAGCTTCTTCATTGGCGGTGGAGGATACATAATGTCCGATTTCGGATTCAATTTCAGATAAACGGATCAGCAATTCGTAATAGATGTAGAGCGGGATATTCACCACGCAAAGTTAACACAATAAAAAGCAAACATTTAATTATTGTTATGTTAACGTTAATTCAAATGCTAATCACAAATTAACAGCAGGCATTTTTTATTTAAGCTCACCAGACGGGGGGGGTAAAACTTAATCCCCACTTAACAATAGTAGTTTTAAGTTTGTTGTTGAAATTCAGAAAGGTATGAAAAAACGCTCGACTCACTTAAAAAGAATGGTTTATTACTGTCCTTATCTTATTATACTGATCATTTCCCTTCATTCCTGCAAAAAAGACAAAAAACGCCCCTATTATCCCGCTGGAAGTAACGAAAATATCAATACCTGGATACTCGACAGCCTCAAACGCTATTATTATTGGAATGAGCAATTGCCTTCCGATCCAAATATCGGTATATCTCCCAAAGATTTTTTTAATACCGTCCGTAATGCTTCCGACCGCTTTTCCTATATCAATATCCCAAATGATGCCACAACCATTACACCGAACAATCGGAACTTTGGTTTTGATTATGTAACCGTTACCGACCAGAACAGTTCAAAAGTGATTGGAATTATTAAACTGGTTTTAAAAGGTTCACCTGCATCACGGGCAGGTTTAAAACGCGGAGATTACATCAGCAAGATCAATGGAAAAACATTAACAGCTACCAATGTACAGGCTTTGCAGGACGAAATTTTAAGCAGCGACCATTTTTCGCTAACGCTGGCAGAACAGAATAACAGTGTATGGATGGAGACACGTACCGTAGAACTGACTAAAGGGGTAATTCTCGATCAAAAAGAAATCAGTAAAGTGGTAGAAAGTGATGGAAAAAAAATCGGCTACCTCTATTTTCTTGATTTTAATGGCGGCTTGGCCAGTTCATTAATTCCGGTTTTCAGTAATTTCAAGACGGAAGGCATTACCGACCTGATCCTCGATCTACGTTATAATGCCGGTGGTCAGGTAGCAGAAGCGGCGGCAATATGTGCCATGATTGTACAGAACGTAACTTTCGATAAAGCATTCATTACCTACAAGGGTAATAAAAATGGCGGAACCAGAACAGAATCCATCGGTACCGCAGCTACTTTCGATAAAACTGTAAATTTCAATGTCCTTCTTCAGCAAAACCTGGGTTTAAGCAAGGTTTATATTTTGTCAACTGCTGCCACGGCATCCGCTTCGGAAGTGATGATCAACAATTTAAAACCCTTTATTCAGGTTATACAGATCGGTGAAAAAACCAGGGGAAAAGATGAAGCATCGTTCAGGATATTTGATGCCCGGAGCCCAAAACAGGTCAACTGGGAAATGCACCCGATTGTATATAAACTATTTAATGTACAAGGAACCGGTAATTACAGTGCAGGTATCCCACCTGATGTGACTGTAAATGAAATCAATACCTTACCCCTGCTCCCATTTGGCGATCAGGCTGATCCACTGGTAAAAGCAGCAATGGCAAAGATAAGCGGCAAAGTTGCCAAAATGGGTATCGGCATTAATACCCTGCTTTCAGGAGCTTTCCAGCCCGGAAATATTTTAATGGATTCGAGGGCGCAATCTGCGCAACAAGGCATGGTTATTACCCATCGATAGCAGTGACAGAAAAGGTTCTCATTAGCTTAACATTAACTTTAAACGCAAGCCCTAACTTGCCTCCGTTAACCGCTACTCATGGAAAAGTTGGAAGATTTTAAAAGTATAAAACTCCTGAATGCATTGAAAGCTGGCGATTCGGCTGCTTTTAATGAAATTTACCACAAGTACCGCCAAAAGATATTTGGTTATGCCTACCATTTTACCCGCTGCCGGGAAGAAGCCGAAGAACTTACACAAGATAGCTTTGTCAGACTTTGGGAAAACAGGGCTAAAGTAGACCCCGAAAAAAATTTCGATGCTTTTCTTTATACTCTGATCCGCAATAATTTTTTAGGCACACTCCGTAAAAAAGCCAGGGAAAAGGCCTATAGCAGCGAAAGTTTAGCACAAGAACAATCTTTTAACGCGATAGAAGATGAACTTGATGCGAAAGAATCGAAACAGCTCGCACAGGAAGCGATCGAAAGCCTGTCTCCTCAGGTAAAACGGATATACCTCATGAGCAGGAACGACCACCATACACATGAAGAAATATCGCAGCTAATGGGGATTTCTAAAAACACGGTGAACAACCATCTGAAAAAATCGCTGGGCATTATGCGTAAATACTTTAAAACTTATTCCCCAGAAACGATAATATCATCGGTAGTGGTTCAATTGTTCATTAGCCATGGGTTCATTGGTCATTAGTCATTAGTCATTGCAAATTGGTCATCGTATATTAGTTATTCATTTCCATCATCCACCTTACATTTTCCATCGTAAAAGATCCTTCAACTATGCTCAGGATGATAATCGGCGCTAAATTTTCCGTGTGTCCGTGGCTAAAATTAGCGCAAATTTTAATCCATTTTCTATCATTTAACAATTAAGGAGTTAAGAACATTAAGATTTAAAGTTAACTCCTCAAACAATCGCTAACTGGTCATTGGTTATTGATTATTCATTTCTATCATCCATCTTACATTTTCCATCGTAAAAGATCCTTCGACTACGCTCAGGATGACAATCTGCGCTAAATTTTCCGTGTTTCTGAGTCTCCGTCGCTAACTCCTAAAACACGCGCTAATTGATCATTGGAAATTGATTATTGGTCATTAATTTACCTAATTCTTCTTTTTTTAAAAAAAAATCTTCCCCTTCTATAGCTATATGTTAACTCTCGTGCATATATACAGTAACGCACAGCATAAAAGCGTAAAGAACAAGCATAAAAAGTGAAACAAGACTACATTAAAATATTATTTGAACAATACCTGGAGGGCAAAACCAATCAGGAGGAGGAAAAAATCCTGTTGAATTATCTCGCCGATCCAGCGAATGGCGACAGCGAATTTCATGCAGTGATGGAAAAAGCATGGAGAAAGCAAAACCATCAAGCAGACTATTCTCTTGAAGCCAAGCAAGGCCTTAACCAGATCTGGAACAAAATTAAAGATCGGAAACCAAAAAGCAGATCGCTATATTCAATATTAAAATATGCCGCCGCTGTTGTAGTGGTGATTTCTGCAGCATTTGGTTGGTACGCCTACAAAAAAACACAAGAGCCTTTACAAACAGCCATTGCCTTTTTAAGTAAAACGACTCAAAAAGGCGAAAAAGTAAAGTTGATGTTGCCTGATAGTTCGGTTGTATACCTTGGCGCCGGAAGTAAACTTACCTGGCCATCACATTTTATTAAAGGCAAACTGAGGAATATCCAGTTGGAAGGTGAAGCCTTTTTTGAAGTAAAACATGATACCAGCAGTCCTTTTATAATACATAGCGGCCAAATGCAAACCAGGGTTTTGGGTACTTCCTTTAATATTTATGCTTATCCGAAAGACGGAACCTTCAGTGTGGCGGTGCGTACCGGTAAAGTAAAAGTTTCGGAGAACAGTAAGGGAAAATTAAAACAACTTTCACTGCTTACCCCTGGAATGAAATTATTATACCATTTAAAAGCAGATGATTATACTGTCAGTAACGAGCGCATTACCGAAGTTAACGCATGGATTAAAAACAGCTTTGCCTTTAAAGATATTAGCCTGCCCAATATGCTCAAATCATTAGAAAGATACTATAATGTACATTTTGAATTCAAGACCAATAAACTAAACCAGTGCAGGTTCAATGCCACATTTACGAACAAAAGTATTGGCGATGTAATGGAAGAAATCCGTGTGATGAGCGGCAAAAAGATGAAGTATAAGATAGATACTACGAACAAAACAATTACCATATGGGGGGAGGGCTGTCAATGATGAATTAGCAATATGCTATGGCGCTGCAAAAGGCGCAATAAACCAGATTTATACCTACGAAAAACAATTAAACCTCTTAACATGAACAAGGAGCCGGATTGCTCGAACAATCCAGCTCCTAAAACAAAAGTTTTTAACCCGTGAGAATTAAAAAACATCTTGAACCTATGAAAATAGGATTTTACGACTATATAAAAGAATATTTTATCAATTTGGATTACCGCCCAATGGTAGCCTTGGTGGTACTGTTTACCTTCTTATTTAGCCAGGGCATGGCCAACAGCTTTGGGCAAACACCAAGAGAAAGCAGTTTGAGCATTAAAATAGCCGAAATGAGCATTCCAGATGCACTTTCGTTACTCGAAGAAAAAGCAGGATTTTCCATCAACTACAATAAATCGATTTTCAGTCAAAATGAAAAAGTAAGCCTTCAAGTAAAAAACATGGCCCCTGAGCTTATCCTCAAAAAAATATTGTCAGGTACCAGGGTAACTTATAGGTTTGCCGACACCAATACGATATTGCTTTATAAATTACCCGATCCGGTAAAACCGGGCCGGATATCGGGAAAAATATTTGACGAAAAAGGTGAAACGTTACCTGGAGCATCCATCAAAATTATAGAAACGGGTAAAGCTACCCAAACCGCCAGCGATGGAAGTTATAGCATCAATGTAGAACCCGGTACCTATACGGTAGAAATCAGTTATATTTCATTTGCGACCCAACGTATCAGTGATGTAACGGTAAAGGCCGACAAAACTACGCCTTTGGATATTTCTTTAAAACCTGATGCAAAAGGGCTTAAGGATGTTGTGGTAACCGCCACATACAAAAAAGCATCAGTTGAAGGCTTGTTGGCCCGTCAGAAAAATGCTTCCGAAATCAGTAACGGGATCAGTGCCGAACAGATTTCGAGAACACCTGATAAAAACATTGGCGAAAGTTTAAAACGCATTAGTGGGGTGAGCTCGATAGACAATAAACTGGTACTGGTACGCGGCATTGGCGAACGTTATAATACTGCACAGTTAGATGGTATTACCTTGCCCAGCACCGAAGCCCAAACCCGCAATTTTTCTTTTGATCTGATTCCTTCGAGCCTGGTTGATAATGTAGTGGTAAGCAAAACCGTTACCCCCGATATGAATAGCAGTTTTGGCGGTGGATTGATCCAGATTAACACCAAAGATATCCCAACAGAAAATTTCATGAGTTTTACTGTTGGTACTTCATACAACGACCAAAGTACAGGTAAAGATTTTTTAAGCCACAAACGTGGCAAATATGATTATTTCGGTTTTGATGATGGCAGGAGAAATTTTCCGACTGATTTACAGCATACCGAACCTACTGTAATGCCAAATAATAACCTTACACCTGAACAGTATGCGCAAAAATTAATGGCCCAGAGTCAGAAGTTTACGAATGATAATTTTACGATGTATAAATATAAAACCGCACCATCACAAAACTATCAGTTAACCATGGGCAGGTTAATTGGTATCGATACCACAAATAACAAAAAACTTGGTTACACAGCATCTTTAAACTACCGGAATAACCAGAACATCAATATTGTTGAACAACAAACCAGGAGCGAATGGAATGCGAATACCCCTAACACGGGTGCTAAATATATGTTCAATACCACTTTGGCAGCCATGTTAAATGTAGGCTTACAACTGGATAAAAACAGGTTTAGTTTACGCAACACCTACACGCATATCTATAACAACGACCTGCTACGGACGGTTGGTTACGACGCAAATGATGGTTTCACTTTTTATAACAATGGACTAAAACCGAATGCCATTATCGAAACCGACGACCCTACCTACACCGATCTTTCACAAAATAAACTGAACGGACAACATCAGGCCGGCAAGGTAAAATTAGAATGGAACCTATCCAGAACATCAATAGACCGCAAAGAGAAGGATATGGGCATTACTACACAAAACTTACAAAAGATAGGTAAAGATTATGAGTATTTTTACCAGGCAAGCGGGCAAAGGGAGGGAAATATCAAACCCACATCACGCCATAATTACAGCAATAACGAACACCATTTTTCGTGGGGCGGAGATGCGAGTATGCCTTTTAAAACAGGACCTTTAAACAATACCGTAAAAACTGGTTATTTTGGGATACATAAGCAGGGGTCATTAAACTGGGAAATCGTTTCGTTGGTTCAAAACGCTGTAATTGCAGATAGTTTAAGGCACATCCCAATCGGCAAGATGATTGATCCGGGAAAAATTGGCAATAATGGCTACAATTACTTTATAAGCCCATATTATCTAAATGGTTATAAAGGAAAAAGTATTACCAATGCAGCTTATTTGATGCTCGATAACCGCCTTGCTGAAAAGTTACGGTTGGTTTGGGGTGTTAGGGCTGAATATTATAAATATACTGAGCAACGCAACGATCTTAATATTAAGGGAACAAGTCTATTTTCGCTTCCTCCAGAAAATAAATGGCGATGGTTGCCATCGGCCAACTTTACCTACAATCCTACCAAACAGATTAACCTAAGGGCAGCATTTTCAAATGCGGTAATCAGACCAGAATTAATGGATAACAGTAAGTTTTTTAGATACGACCCAATGTTTGATGGATTGTTTGGAAATGAAGGTTTAGCCAGTACCGAAATTAAAAATTACGATTTTAAAGCAGAGTGGTTTCCAGGCCTTGGCGAAATTATTTCGGCAAGTGCATTCTATAAAAAGTTCGATAAGCCCGTTGAAATTACTTACAGTCTATCAAACGGCATTGGTTTTTATTATATCAAAAATTCTGATGAGGCTAAAGTCTACGGTTTAGAATTCGAATTGAGAAAAAATCTCGGCTTTATTTCCGAGTATGTCCTACTATCACGCCTTACTCTTTATGGAAACCTTACCCTACAAACAGCAGATGTTGTTGGCACATACAAAACCAACGGGCCAGATGGAAATGATATTGCGGTAAGTTCTAAAGCAAAAAGGAACATGTACGGACAGGCACCTTATCTGCTTAATGCCGGTTTACAATATTTAGATGAACATTTTGGATTTAACATGTCCTACAATAAGTCAGGACGTAAAACAACACTTGTTAGTCCGGAGCTTAACAATATTGAGTACGAAAACCCACGTGCACAGATTGATGCACAGGTAAGTTATAAATTTTACAAAAACAAATTCGAAGTTAAGGTAAATGCAGGCAACCTGCTTAATAAGCATCTATTATTTTCAAAAACACAGCCAGCTACGAAGCTAACCCGGATCATATCGCCGGCACTTCCGATTACAGTACCAGATTCCGCCTGAAGCCAGGTTTTACAAACAATTTAGATGATGGAGATCAAATTATGTTTGCGCAAAGATTTGGCCGAACCTACAGCACTTCCATTACCTATAATTTTTAAAGCTACCATGAAAAACAATATAAATAAGCTTACAACATTTAATCAGAAAGGAGGAACAGCGTTTCCTGCATAGCCATAAAAAAAACGAAAGGTTGTACCAGAACCCTCCGTTTTAAACCGATCATTTTCTAGTGGAACGGCACATCAGGACAAACCCGAATTATTTTAAAAACTTACTGTTAAAAACCAAGGGTAGCTAACAGGTTTACTTAGTAAATCAATAAGAAATACTAAGATATAAAAAACATTCCATTTAGGTACAAACAGGCATTTATTTCCACATTAACAATGGATTATCACCTATTAGACCTAAATAACCTTGAAAAATCAACCTAAAAAACATGGATCTTACCTATGAGATCCTATGAAAAACAAAAAACGAAAATGAAAAATTTCAAAAGTTTAATCGGTCTTTTATCAATTGTTGCCGTTTCTTTTACGGCTTGTAAGAAAAATGAAGGTGACTCATCTGCATTCGGCAACCGTAGCACTTCAGCAGCAGATTATTCACAATCATCATTACCTGTTGTAGCTGTTAGCGGAGACATTACCAGCTCTGTTACCTGGACAGCAGGAAATGTTTACGAATTAAGTGGCGTAGTAACCGTAAGAAGTGGCGCTACGTTAACCATCCAACCAGGTACTTACATCAAAGCATCAGTTAATACTCCAGGTGTACAAAACGGGGTATTGGTTATCGCAAAAGATGGTACCATCAATGCAGTGGGTACAGCTGAAAATCCGATCGTATTTACAAGCCGTTACCTTTTAGACGGCGATGCCAGTACCACAGGAAAACCGGGCGATTTTGGTGGTGCAATTATTTTAGGTAATGCAAAAATCAACGTTACCGATAAATTAATTGAAGGTTTGGCAGATGAAGGTAAATACCACTATGGAGGTAACAATGATGCCGATAACCGTGGTACTTTACAATACGTACGTATTGAGTATGCTGGTTTCCAATTGGCTCCAAACGTTGAAGTTAACGGTTTAACTTTAGGTGGTGTAGGTAGCGGTACTACTATCGATCACGTACAGGTTTCTTACGGTCTTGATGATGGATTTGAGTTTTTCGGTGGTACAGTTAGTCCAAGCAATTTAATTGCATTAGCTTCTGATGATGATCAGTTTGATTTTGACAATGGCTTTACAGGAACATTAAGCGAATCAATTGCAATTGCAGATAAAAACTCTACACACAGCACAAGCAGTGGCGTAAGCGATTCAAATGGTATCGAATCGGATAACAATGCTCCAGGCGAAGATCCAACATTCAGCTTAATTCCAAAAACACACCCAACTTTAATCAACGTAAGTATTTTCGGAACCGAAAATCCTAATGGTATTGCAGGTTTAGGTTACCGTAACGGTATCCGTGAGCGTAGAGGTTCAGAAGTTGATTTGATCGATGTAATTGTTTCTGGTTATAAAACAGCTATTGCTTTTGATGCAGATGCTCCAGCAGGTGTTTCTAGTATCAGCACTACATCTGTTCATGGTTTCACCAATGCTATCACTACAGCGTCAGGAACTTATGTTGATAATGGTGGTAACTTATTAGTAGTTAACCCAACCAATGCAAGTTATTTTGGTGTAAGCCAACCATGGTACAACACACCAGGTTCTCCATCTACAGTTACTTTACCAGGCTGGGCAGCTGGTTGGTCTAAACTAGTTTTCTAATTTTTTTCTCTCTTAACACAAAGAGGCTATACCCTAAGGGTATAGTCTCTTTATTATAAAAAACAGCGCGCTGTTTTTCATTGTAATTACCACCTTTATATGAAACTAAAAATCTTTACCCTTTTCTTTTTTTCTGCCATTATTGCTGTAAGTTTATCTTGTCGCAAAGCAGAACTTCTCCAGCCTGAGCAACCAAAAATTATCCAGTTGAACATTACCGGAGTATCTGATGTAGCATTGGAATACCTGTATAAAGATAGTGTTATAGCTAGTCCCCCGGTTGGTGGCATTAGCGTAAAAACTCTTCTCTCCGTAAAAGGTGAGAATGATATTTTGAAGGTAAGAAAAAAAGGCACCTCAGAAATATTACTAACCAAAACTCTCACAGCAGTGCCATTTGATCAGAACATCAGTTTGTTTTATGATGGGACCAAAATATATAATAATGCCGTTTCATTGGGAATAAAGGGATACGCCATATCCGGCGAACTGGAATTCTTATTGGATGGGAATGTAATTTCTACAGGAACTGGCATAGTTAATAAAACATTGTCTATCCTGATCGATAAAAGTACCACAAGAGAATTCCAAATTCGTAAAAAAGGAGAAACAGCAATTCTTCTCACCAAAACGATCGAATCTACCACTCCTGGGCAGAACATCAGTTACCTGTTCGATGGAATCAAAATAGTAGATAACGTAAAGGTTGATCCTCCTGTTAATCCTGCCAATATGATGCTGACTGCTAAATTTGAAACCACTTTTCCAAACCAGTTCAAAAATGTGGATGTAGATCTTGTTTTTTACACCAGGCTTAAAACTGTATCGAACACAACCGTTGGAACAAAAGTATCGCCCGAGCTTAGATTCACCCTACCTAAAGATGGCTCCTTCAATTCTATAGAACTACCAGCTTTACCTGGCTCAAATTATATTTACAGTTTTGATATTGTAGAAAAAGGGACAAATACGGAACCTTATACTTCTGGTACTCCTTTAGTGCTTAATGGTTATACGCTAAAGCCTAATGAGGGTAGAATCACTGCGGCCTTTGCTGATAATGGGATAAATTTTGAAGCAGGAAAATCAAAGTTATTTGTAATTGCAGATGCCAGGACAGCCGTTACCTCGCCAACCAGATCTATTTATGTATCAGGGGGGAGATTAACAGATCTTTCTCAATATTTTCAGTAGCAGTACTATTCATCCTGGCAAACATCAAGGATCTTAATTTAAAATGAAAAATCTAAAAAATCAACCGTTCTTTTGTCGATTGTTGCTGTTTATTTTTTCTCCATCTACAGTTACTTTGCCTAGCTGGTCAACCGGTTGGACTAAACTTTTTTACTGATTTTTGTTGTTCATTTTTCGATAGCGGCTACAGCAAAGTTATAGCCGCTATTTTTCCATATTTTGTTGTAATTGGAACAATGATTATCTTGTTTTTATAACAGTCAGTTTACCCAATTATTGGTGCCATCACATCGCTTTGTTAAAAAACAACCATCCGCTTTAACGTATTGATAACAATCATTTAACATTCAAAACGATTTAAATCAGTTACTTATTCAGTTATTTGAAAGCGCAGATATTGATCTGCACCATGAATATCCAAACTGATTTTATGCCTTCGTTCTGCACCACCTTACCCTTTATCGGAAACACCGATTTAAGTACCCCTCTTGCCATCGTATTTATCGTTTGTCTGCTTGCCGTAGTCGGATTTGAGTTTGTAAACGGTTTTCATGATACGGCCAATGCAGTAGCTACAGTAATTTATACAAAAGCGTTAAAACCTGTTATCGCCATCCCCTGGTCGGGATTTTGGAATTTCATGGGTGTATTTACCGGAGGAATAGCTGTAGCGATGGGTATTTTAAAACTCGTTCCTTTGGATGCCCTGATGAACCTTCCTGTTGGTGTTGGCGCCGCAATGGTTTTGGCGGTTTTACTGGCCTCCATTGCCTGGAACCTCGGCACCTGGTACCTGGGTATTCCTTGCTCAAGTTCGCATACGATGATCGGTGCCATGATCGGTGCAGGTTTGGCTTTTACCTGGTACTACGGTGGCAAAGGTGTAAACTGGGGCAAGGCCGAAGAAATCGGTTTATCGCTCATTTTATCGCCCGTTATCGGCTTTGGTCTGGCCATGTTGCTGATGTATTTCTTAAAACACGTGGTTAAATACCATGCACTTTTCCATATTCCACATGACGAAAATGACAGGCCACCTTTATTGATCAGAGGATTACTGATTACCACCTGTACCTTAGTGAGCTTTTTTCATGGCAGCAACGATGGACAGAAAGGTGTGGGTTTATTGATGCTGATCCTGATTGCTTTTCTACCTGCAAAATTTGCGGTGAACCACCATATCCCCAATGATAAAGTATTGTTCCAGCTTAACCAAACCGAGCAATTGCTTCAAAAAACGGGAAAACTTAATCAGGGTAAAATACCGGACATTACCGCTCTTGTAAATAAAATTGATCAAGCAAAATTCCACCTTTCCCTCAAAAACGAAACCGACAAGAAAAACACTTATCTTTTCCGTAAACAGATTGAAGAAGTTATTGCTTCGGTAAAAATACTTAGGGAAGATAAAACATTGATAATTAACGCAACCGACAATCAGCTGCTTCATGATAATGCTTCTGAATTATCGAAACTGGTTGAATTTGCGCCGCTTTGGGTAATTCTTTTAATTTCGATTTCACTCGGACTGGGTACCATGATCGGCTGGAAACGCATAGCGGTTACCATTGGTGAGAAAATCGGTAACGAGCATTTAAATTATGCCCAGGGCGCTACTTCAGAAATTGTGGCAGCTTCTACCATTGGCTTGAGTACCGCTTTTGGCTTGCCGGTAAGTACCACACATGTATTATCGAGTGGGATAGCCGGTGCAATGGTAGCCTCTGGTGGACGAAAAAACCTGAACAATAATACGCTTAAAAATATTGGATTGGCCTGGGTACTTACCTTGCCGGTATCGATTGTATTGGCTATTTTGTTATTCATGCTTTTTCACCTGTTTATTTAACAGTTTTAAAATATTATTTCCCCAAAAATGAAACAGATACTTGTAGCAACGGATTTTTCAAGAAGTGCCGGAAATGCCCTCTCCTATGCACTGGCCATGGCAAAAACGCTGAAAATGGAAGTTGTGGCTATTCATGCCATCCATCCTACAGAAGGTATAAATAATAGTACCTACAATGCCATTTTTATTGAATCTTATTACGGCAATAAAAGAGCTGCTTTAAAGGAATGGGCCGAAAACATCCGCGAAAAGGATAACCTTAGCGATGTAAAGCTCGAAACGATATGTGATGTTGGTTTTTTAAAAACAGTAATTACTAAACACACCGAAAACAATCCGGTAGAGCTGTTGGTAATGGGCATTACAGGTGCAACAGGGATTAGCGGAATTGTAGGCAGCAACGCCAGCATGGCCGTTACCAAAATGAGGATCCCAACATTAATTGTTCCTTTGGAGAGCAGTTTTGCTAACTTCCCGGTTATTACGCTGGCCACTGATTACGAAACCGTATTATCGCCAAAGGATATTACGGCCCTTAGCGAACTGTTAAAAGCCTCCGGAACGAGGAAAATGCAGGTGCTTTATGTGGTTGAAAAATCGGATGAAGTACATATCCAGACGGGAGAAAAAAGGATCAGGGATCTTTTACCAGATACAGAGATCGAGTTTAACTACATTATGGATAGCAGTGCCCCAAATGGCATTATGGACTTCATCAAAAGTAACCATACCGATATCCTTTGCCTGGTTAAACACCATCATAACATCATTTACCGCTTATTTACAAGCAGTACGGTTAATCAGGTAATGAACAAAACAGTGAAGGCTATTTTGGTCTTGCACGAATAGAAGCGCTGGGCGCTCGGCGGTTGGTCTTTTAGTAATACCAATCAATTCCGCTATACGTCACCCTGAACTTGTTTCAGGGTCTTATTACAACATAGATCCTGAAATAAATTCAGGATGATGACCACTTAGGAACTATGGATACAATTAAACAATTAATACAATAACCAGTTTTCAGTAGGCAATTATCAGTAATAATAAACCAGTGACAAATGAACTAAACCAACTACTTCCTCACCTTCTTATAAAGCCTCTCGATTTTTTTAGCATCCTTTTTAAAGGTTTCGATGTAATCTTCTATTTCTTTTTTAGATAAGGTTTCTACCTTAGCCTTAACGTCATCTTTAAAACGGCCTACCGCAAGCAGCTGATTTTTATTATCGCGAAATTTCACATTAGGAAAAAGTTCGGTGATATGCCGCTTATTCCTTTCCCTGATCTCGCTCAGTTTAGTAAAGGATTTTGGATGTTTGTCGCTGTTGATGTCTGTAAGTGAATCATAATAGTCGTAATCGCCGATATAATTGATAAGATTTAGGGTAACAATGTTCGTATCCATATTGTACATTTGTTTCAGTTAAATATAGGATTTTGTGTGCAGAATACAAGAAGTAGCAGCATCTTTATAAGATCATTTGAATTAACCATAACAGCATTATTTTATCGCTTTAACAAATGGAAAACGGTACAACAACATTAAAAGATGGCGACCCATGCCTGGTTATAGCTGGAACACATAAAGGTAAATGGGGCACCGTTCGGGATATTAACACGAGTAAAACCGGACATATTACCATCACGGTAGAACAGGAAAACTCGGTAAGGTTTAAAACCCTGATGAAAAATGTAATATCAAAATAAACCCGATTAATAATATGAAATTAGCAATGTCTATTATTGGGTGGTCTGGAGTGATATTTTGCACCCTCGGATACCTTTTATTAAGTATGAAATTAATCCGTGCCGATTCACTCTCCTTTCAGGCCCTCAACATATTGGGTGGATTGTGTTTAGCCATAACCGCGTTAGACACCCACGATCTACCAAATGCTGCTGCGAATGTACTCTGGATGTCTATTGGTTTATATGCTTTAAGCAGGCAGTTTAGCAAGCGGGAGCAGAAACAGCCTTAAGGGGCAATATGGAAAGGGCATCATATGCCTTTTGTTTGTAATAAGCCAAACGATCTAAATAAGCCTTCTTATCACTTTCCATTGATAGGTAAAAATAAGCACCATCTACCAGTACAAAAATAAAATCGGCTGTAACCTGAGGGTTTTCAACATTTGTGATCTGCTGTTCGTTGCATTGTTCAATCATCTGGGTCAGGCCATTCCTGAGCGCATCCAAAATAAGTTTATATTTCGACTTGATCTTTTTCTCCCTGAATGCCAAAGCATAAAAGGTATAAAACAATCCGTCATCAAACAGCAGGTTCCATTTTTTGGAAAACAACATCTCAATAGTACCCTGTAAATCATCCAAAGTTGCTTTCCCTTTGTTTTTTATGGTATAAATCAGCAAATACCGATCGAGTATATGATCGATCAGTTCATAGGTAAGTCCTTCTTTAGTTTCAAAATAATGAATAATAAGGCTTGGGTTAATATCCATTACCTTCGCAATCTTGGCAATAGAGGTATTTTCGTAACCTTCTTTCCTGGCCACCTTATAAAATACCTTAATAATTTCGTGTCGTCTTGTTTCTTTTAGGCTTTTGCGTCCCATCGTGCAGTTAATTTAATTGGGCAAACTAATCAAAAGTAGTCGAATTTTGCAAATTTATTTTCTTCAATAGATTGAATGAACATTCAATTAATATATTAATTTAGTCTTAACTTAACTTTAACATGATATGTTCAATTTAGCGACGCTGAAAAGTGCTTATCATTCCAAATCAAACAACTAAATATTAAGAAAATGAAAAAAAAGCTTCTCTGGATGTTCATGCTATTGATTCTATCCGCTAGCGGCTTTGCACAGGGGATCGCCATTAAAGGTGTGGTCACTGATGCAAAGACGGGGGAAACGCTCCCTGCCGTAAACATTACTGTGAAAGGAACAAACCTGCATATCGCTACCAACAGTAGTGGTACGTACACGCTAAGTAGTGTAAAACCTAATGCCGCACTTATTTTTTCCTACATTGGCTACAAGCAACAGGAAATTGCGGTTGATGGCAGGGCGAAAATCGATGTTTCTTTATCTCCTGACTTCGCCAACCTGGATGAAGTAATGGTAGTTGGGTTCGGAACCAAGAAAAAAATCAATGTTGCCGGCGCAATTGATCAGATTTCTGGCAAGCAGCTCGAATCAAGACCTGTAACCAATGTATTGCAAGGTTTACAGGGTATCAGTCCCGGACTTAATATCACCTACGCAGGCGGTGCGCCGGGCAGTGTACCAAACATCAACATCAGGGGTTATACTTCCATTAATGGTGGCTCGCCGTTAATCGTTATCGATGGTATTCCTGCTACCAGCAATGATGATATGTTACGCTTAACCCCTTCAGATATTACTTCGTTTACGGTATTACGCGACGCGGCATCGGCTGCCATTTATGGTGCACGTGCTGCATTTGGTGTAATTTTGATCACCACCAAACAAGGTGTTGCCGGTAATAATATAATCAGTTACAATACCTTCCAATCATGGGCAAAGCCAACTCTACTGCCTAAGCCGGTAACAGATCCCTACATTTTCTCCAGGGTTTTGGAAACCTCTACCGATAACACCCCTTGGGATTATGTAAATTATTCTGATGAATATTACCGTTGGGCAAAGGAAAGGTCAGATAACCCTGCTATAGCCGATACCCGATTAAATCCAAACGATCCGACAAAATGGGCCTATATGGGCAGTAACGATTGGTATAATTACTTTTTTAATAATTCGAGTCTATCGAAAAGCCATACCCTTACCTTTTCTGGTGGAGCTACTGTAAATGAAAAACCATTAACCTACTACCTTTCTGCAGATTATACCAGAGATAACGGCTTAAATAAACTTACGGCAGATTATTGGGATCGTTATGGATTAAGATCAAAAGTCGGCTTTTCTCCGCTTTCCTGGCTTAAAGTGGATAATAACCTGAATATTTACCAAACTAAACGGGCGCTTCCTAACGGAAACATTACTGATCTGTATTACCTCATGCCCACCGATGTGGCTACAAACCCTGACGGTACCTGGGCAAATACCGCTGCTGGTAAATTAGCGGCAAAACTTGTGGATGGCGGAAACAACCTTCAAAACATGTTCGGTTTTCAGAATATTACCAGTGCCACGGCTTTATTTTTAAAAGGCGATCTGCAGGTAAATGCTGATGCCTCTTTTAAACGTGAGCTTTGGAAAACACATAACGACAGCAAAAAATACAAAATCGGTTATGGACCAAACGATATCCGCGAGGAGGGTGGAACCGGTTCGGTAACAGAAAACAATGGTTACCTGTATAACAATGCCTTTAATATCTATAGCACTTATAAAAAAACATTAGGTGATCATTTTTTCAGTGCAATGATTGGTTTTAATAGTGAAGATTACAGCTATTCTACTGTAAATGCGAGTAAAGACATTCTGATTTCTTCTTCTCTACCCTATTTATCGCTTACCAGTGGTACGGCAACTGCTAGTGCGGGCTATTCTGCTTATGCAACCAATAGCACATTTTCGAGATTAAATTACACGTACAAAAACAGATACATCCTGGAAGCTACCGGAAGATACGATGGTTCGTCGCGTTTCCCAATAGATAGGCGTTGGGGATTTTTCCCTTCGGCATCACTCGCCTGGATCGCAAGCACAGAGGATTTCTTTAAACCATTATTATCTACGGTATCTACTTTTAAACTTCGTACATCATATGGTGATCTTGGGAACCAGAATGTGGGCGATTTTGGTTATATCCAATCTCTGGCACCTGGTACTTCAGGTTATTTAATTGGAGGCAATGGCCAGAACCAGGTTATTACCGGTGCCCCAGGATTAAATGTAGACCCACGCACTTATACATGGGAAAGGGTATCAACCTTAAACATGGGTACTGATATCGGGTTACTTAATGATAAACTTTCTTTCACTTTCGATTATTACATCCGCGATACCAAAGGCATGCTAACTGCAGGACAGGAATTGCCAGGTGTATTGGGTACTGGTGTACCACGCCAGAATTCGGCCGATCTGCGCACTAAAGGATGGGAACTTTCAGTAACCTATAGAGATCGGTTTGAACTGGGTTCGAAACCATTCAGCTTTGATGCTAAAATATTCCTAGCCGATTCTAAAGCCAAAATCACCAGGTTTAAAAATGACCAGAACCTATTTTCAAATTACCGCGAAGGACAGACACTGGGAGAGATATGGGGATTACAGAATGATGGCGTTTTCCGCAGTAAAGCAGAAATTGCCGCTTTAGATGAATCTGCAATTATTCCATGGGGTGCGCTTTCCATTGTGGAGGGATGGCCTAAATATGTTGACCTTGACGGGAACAGGAAAATAGAAAAGGGATTGAGTTCAAACGACCCGAAAGATTTAAAAATTATTGGAAACAGTGCTGATCGTTATACCATTGGTGCCAACCTGAACATGGATTGGGGTGGTTTCGATCTTTCTGTATTTTTGCAGGGCGTACTAAAAAGAGACTTCTATCCCCACCACTATCTTTTCTGGGGGCCTTACCAGCAGCCATATGCTAACGTTTATCCATGGAACCTTGATTTTTACCGTGGAGCTGCCGACTCTCCCGAGCAAAGAGCCAAACACTCGGCTTCATATATCGCTGCAGGGCTTGCAGATGCCAATACCGATTCGCAATATCCAGTATTACAATCGTGGCTTGCTGATGCCAATTATGGATCGGGCTTAGATATCCCCCAAACTAAATATTTGCTAAATGGCGCTTACCTGAGGATCAAAAATGTATCACTTGGTTATACCTTACCGGTTCAATGGACCAAAAAGTTTCATGTAAACCGCCTTCGCGTATTTGTTACCGGAGAAAACCTGTATGAGTTTTCTGCTATCAAGAAATTTATTGATCCGGAAGCGGTTAACCAGGGACCAAGTGCCTGGGCATATCCTTACCAACGGAGATATGCTTTTGGTTTAAACCTCGATTTTTAACCTAAGCCCTCACATTAAATCATTTTAACAATGAAAAAGAATATATATATTATATTTATTGCAGCTGTGGCTATGTTCGCAGCCTGTAAAAAAGCTGGGCTGGACCGTTTTCCACAAACCTCCATCTCCCCTAACCTGTTCTTTAATACAGAAAGTGACCTCTCGCTTTACGTAAATGGCCTACTCTCTCAGCCAGATCGAAATACTTACCTTAATGATCAAAGTACGGATAACGTAGCCACCACAGCGGCAGTTGAAGTAAAAAATGTGATGGCCGGCAACGCGAACGCCCAGAACATTACCACCGGCTGGAGCTGGAGCAGATTAAGAAACATTAACTATTTTCTCCAGAATTACGGAAAAGCACAAGTTTCTGCTGCCATTAAAAACCACTATGCAGGTTTAGCCAGGTATTACCGAGCTGAATTTTATTTAGACAAAGTAAAGCGCTTCTCTGATGTACCCTGGTATTCAGGCACATTGGAACCAGGTGATGAAGACCTTTACAAAGCTTGCGATCCGCGGACATTGATTGCGGACAGTATCATGGCCGATTTAGATTTTGCCTATAAAAATGTAAGAGAAAGTGTTCCGGCAGGTACCCCGGGAAAATGGGCAGTAGCCACTTTATATGCACGGGCAGCACTTTACGAAGGTACTTACCGTAAATACCATAACGAACTGAATTTAAGTGGCTCAGCCAATACATTTTTAGAAACTGCCGCGAGAATTTCCGGAGAAATCATCGCTGGCAAAAAATTTAACATTTACAATACCGGAAAACCGGAACAGGATTATGCAACACTCTTCTCCAGTCAGGATTTAACGGCCAATAGTGAAGTGATTTTAGTGAACATTTTTGACCTGAGTAAGAGCAAAAGCCAGAACGTGAATTCTACTGTATTTGGCGATTATGAGCAGGCACCAGCCAAAGACCTACTGCAAACGTACTTAATGAAAGATGGCAGTAGGTTTACAGATATTGCAAACTATGCGCAGCTGGGTTTTGTAGCAGAATTTAAAAACCGCGATCCGCGGATGTCGCAGACTATGGCTTACCCGGGGTGGATCAGAGTACCCGATCCTACCCCATACATTCAGCGCTTAAATAAAAATTTTACAGGTTACCACCAGTTAAAAGGATACATAAACAGTATCGATAATGCAATTTTAAATGGCGTAGATTTTCCGGTATACCGTTATGCTGAAGTGCTGTTAACCTATGCTGAAGCACTTGCCGAATTAGGCACATTAACACAAGCCCAGCTAGACCTGTCGGTAAATCTCCTTCGAAAAAGAGCAGGTTTGCCTGATCTTAACCTGGCAGCGGCTAATGCCAATCCCGACCCTGCATTACAACTGCAATATCCAAATGTTACAGCCAATGTTGGTGTCATACTGGAAATAAGAAGGGAACGCAGGGTAGAATACGCTTTCGAAAACATGCGCTTTGACGATTTAATGCGTTGGAAAGTAGGGAAACTCCTCACTAAAAGTCCTGAAGGCATGTATTTTGCCGGATTGGGCAAATATGACCTCACTGGTGATGGTGTTGACGACATTATTCTGATTGACAGAACGGCAACTATCCCCGGCGAAGACCAGAAAGAAAAAAACTCGCTTGGGGTAAAACTTATTTATTACCGTGCTGGATTAATCGGGACTGATGCAACTGTTTATTTAAAGAATGGTAACAATGGAGGTAATATCGTAACAGAAAATGTAGTTAGAATTTTTGAGGAACCAAAATTCTATTATCGTCCAATTCCGCAGCAACAAGTAATCCTAAACCCTAAACTGAAACAAATTTTTGGTTGGTAATGATGAAAGAAATAACAAGAAGGTCTTTACTAAAGGCCATAGGGCTTTCCGCAAGTGCTGCATTTTCAGGTATTTTACCTGCCCTGGCTTCAGAAACGCTTCCGGATAAACTAAAAAGTAAAAAACTGGTACTTACTGTGCCACATATTACCGACGTGCATATTCGTGCAGGAGAAAATGCCCCTGAGCGATTTAAAGCTTGTTTAAACCAGATCATCAGCAAACATAAAGTTGATTTCTTCTTAAATGGAGGAGATTCGATCAACGATGCTTCTTACGATAATGTTGTGCGCAATCAGGTAATCGAACAATGGGGTATTTGGGATGAATGCATTACAACGATTGATCAATACGAAATACACAGTTGTATTGGCAATCATGATACCTGGTGGAAAGCACCAACAAAAGATGATGAAATGTATGGGAAGGACTATGTTGTAAAAAGGCTGAAAATCCCGAACCGTTATTATAGTTTCTCTAAAAAGAACTGGCATTTTATTATCCTGGATGGAAATAACAGTAAAATATCACTTGATGATGAGCAGTATAGCTGGCTTGAACAGGAATTAAAAAACCTGCCTGCCGGTACACCTACCCTGCTCATGTCACATTATCCAATCCTGGGCACTACCCAGGTATTGGTTGGTGGCGGACATTCGGACTGTAAAAAACTGAAAGATCTTGTCTACAAGCACCGCGATAAAGTAAAAATCTGCTTAAGCGGTCACAACCATCTTTCCGATCAAACCGTTTACAACGGTGTTAGATACTGCTGCAATGGAGCTATGAGTGGTTTTTGGTGGGGCAAGGGCGATGCCGAATCAGCAGGCCCCGGCTATTACCTGGAAACACCGCCCGGATATGCAATACTTAAAATGTACGATGATGGAACAGTTGAAAATGAATATTTCCCACACACTTTCTAATTATAAAACGATGTTACTAAGGATAATTATTTTCGCCTGCTGTGTTTCTTTATCACTATCGGCACTTGCTCAAAATAGGCCACGAAAAGTGGTTTATGTTATCGCTGATGGCATCCCTGCTGATGTAATGGAGCGTTTAGACCTGCCTAATTTCAAAAAGATTATTTCTACAGGATCCTATTCGCGTATGTATGTGGGTGGCGATAAAGCAAGTTATAACGAAACACCTACAATATCTGCCGTTGGCTATAATAGTTTACTTACCGGAACATGGGTAAACAAACATAATGTACCCGATAACGATATAAAAGCACCTAATTACAATTATCAACACATTTTCAGGTTGTTTAAAAACCAGTACCCTGATAAAAAAACAGCTATTTTTTCTAGCTGGACTGACAACAGAACCAAACTGCTTGGCGATGGCCTTCTCGAAACCGGAAGCTTTAAACCCGATTTTGTTGCAGATGGATTTGAGTTAGATACTGTTCGCTTTAAGCATGATAAAAATTCGGCCTATATGCATCTTATTGATGAGGAGGTAGTTAAACAGGCTGCAAACACCATTCATGATAAAGCACCTGATCTTTCCTGGGTATACCTGGAATATACGGATGATATGGGACATCGCTATGGCGACAGCCCAGCGTTTTATAATGCCATTGAGATGCTGGATAAACAAATGGGGCAGATTTGGGATGCCATTACTTACCGTCAACAGAAATTTAAAGAAGATTGGTTGATTGTAATTACAACCGATCATGGACGTGATGAAAAAACTGGCCGTGGACATGGCGGACAATCTGAGCGTCAACGTTCCACCTGGATGGTGAGCAATTATAAAGACCTGAATACTTACGCCCAGTACTACGATCTTGGTGTAGTAGACATCATGCCTTCAATTGCTCGATATCTTAACGTAAAACTACCCAAAAACGTAGCGCAGGAAATTGATGGCACACCATTTATCGGTTCCGTATCCATTTCAGGATTAAAGGCAAATTATGTACAAAACCACCTCGACATTAGCTGGAAAGCACTGGAAAAGAAAGGAAAAGTAAAAATTTGGCTGGCAACCACCAACGCATTTAAAACAGGAGGAAAAGATGACTATCTCCTTTTGGCCGAGGTTGATGCCAGCCAGCAACACTACCTTGCTGATCTTAAGAATTACCCTTCCAGTTTTTATAAAATACTACTTGAAGCTCCAGGTAACATGCTCAACAAATGGATAAGTATTAAATAATTAGTTTCATTCCTAATTCCGATAAATTATATTACTAGCCCAATTGCTGATCGTTTAAGATCGACTATTGGGCTTTTTTAATTACTTATGGCCCTTATCTTAATTGAATAACATAAACAAAAAACTATATTTTTAGATTTTGAAATATTCGTACTTTTTAACCAATTTTTAGGACTTATAGACCTTTTTTAGCAATGGTTCTTGAGCGAAATTTGTAGTCTAACTTATCGGCAGAATCATGTTTATTGATTTTTCTAGCTGATGACAAATGCAAATTCAATAAAAAATGGTCAGTCCCACTATCTCATCAAGCCCAAACGGTCTAAAAACTGCTATGATCCGATTTCTTATTTATGGTTTAATAATCGTTTTATTGTCTGAATTTCTGAAGTGGAATGTGCAGCATGAAGCAGGAAGTAATAAATTCAGTGAACAGTCAATTGTAGAATATGTGCAGAGCTTGCTGCTACTATTAAGTGCCCTTACTTACCTTTATATTTCATTTAAACATAAATCATCATTCCCACTTGCTTTTGCCTTATTTAGCTTCACAATGGCATCTCTCATCAGAGAACAAGACGCTTTTCTTGATGAACATGTTTATGATGGAGCATGGCAAACCGGCGCTTTTGGTTTACTTTTTCTTGCAATTATTATTATATACAGAAATAAAGGACTCTTTTTTTCTAACCTAAACGGTTTTGTAAACAAATTTTCCTTTGGGATACTATTATCTGGAATTTTAACTACTTATATTTTCGCACGTTTATA
>Ga0065714_10002263_pt1 | contig 65514 bp, 60 predicted proteins | sample MisRhiReplicate2_FD_59101 | JGI IMG/M metagenome (GOLD analysis project Ga0065714, IMG submission 59101) | Miscanthus rhizosphere microbial communities from Kellogg Biological Station, MSU, sample Rhizosphere Soil Replicate 2: eDNA_1 v2... | ecosystem: Host-associated > Plants > Roots >...
CTTATATCTTCCTGAGCTGCTTTCTTCAAATCCTCATAACTACTAATTTTATCAGGCAATTTTGAGTTAGTGCTAGTAGCCTGCTGAGCGTAATTACATGAAGTAATTGATATTAAAATTAGTGATACTATTATAAAATGTTTCATTTAGAGATGCGTTAAGTTGCTGATTAATAAAAAACACTGTTCTTATCCAACAAGATAACAACTATTTCCTTACTTTAACGATTGCTTATCGGAATTATAAACGAACACAAACCATGACAAAATACGTCTCTCTCATTTCAACCAGATTCCTTTTTTTACTTTGTTTACTTTTTATTCTATGTTTTAATAATTCTTTTCCATTCCTATATTATATGGAAAAGTACACCACTCCTCTTCTTCACTCTTTCATTCCTTGGTTTGCCCAGAAATACTTAANTCTTCCAGAACAAATTACAGTTTTCCCTAACGGAAGCGGAGATACAACTTACAACTACGTGCTATTGCTCTGTGTATTATTAGTAGCCCTATTCGGAACATTTATATGGTCGGTATTGGACAGAAAAAGGAAGAGTCATGATCAGCTTTTCTACTGGCTTATCGTTTTGCTTAGATTCTACGTAGGTTTTATGTTAGTTCACTACGGAATAGCTAAACTCAATGAAGGCCAGTTTCCTTCCCTTTATCTTGGTCAGCTTTCAACTACCTATGGAGAGTCTTCTCCAATGGGGCTTNCCTGGAGGTTTTTAGGGTTTTCTGAGGGCTANAAATGGTTTATGTTCACAGCCGAAATAATGGGTGTTTTATTATTCTTTAGAAAAACAGCTACTATAGGCGCTTTCCTCTGTTTAATAACTTCTGCAAATATTATGGCCATCAATTACTTCTTTGATGTACCCGTAAAAATTCTAAGCACTGCACTTGTAATAATGTGTCTAATTATTCTATCACCCAACATTATAAACTTGATCAGACTCTTCTTTAAAGGTGAATTGGTAAAGCTCAACCAGTTGAAGTCTCCCGTTTTTAACGCAAAATGGGTACGTATCTCTAAATTGGCATTAAAGTATGCGGCAATACTATTATACATTGGAATACCATTGTTTACAGCCTTAAAGATTGCTCTGATCGATAAGAAACCAAACGATAAATCAGCTGTTTATGGAGCTTATGATATCGAATCTTTAAAACCGGAAAAGAAAGATTCAATTCCGGACATCTCGTTTTTAAGTCGCAAATGGAATTTCGTGGCTTTCGACAGGAAAAATAGCGCTTATATTAGATATAATAATGATGAAACAGCATGGTGTATCTATGAAGTTGATTCAGTATCTAAGTCGCTAACTATTTCTTTTAAAGATGACCCAAAAGTAAGCTACAAGCTAAATTACCAATTCCCTGACAGCAACAAACTGATCCTTACTGGTGATTTGTTTGGTACGCCAGCTACGATCACCTTAAATAAAAAGAAATTTATACTTACAGAAACAAAATTCCACTGGATTAATGAGTATCCCAATAACAGGTAAAACCTACTTTTCATTTAGTTCGATGATAAGATTTTTTGCTTGGGCCTGCCAATCCGTTTCTTTGGGTTCAAACTTGGTAAAGCTATTATAACTTCCAAACTTTAGCTCATCAACTTGACTATCAAAGGGACCAACAACCCCAATATACTCCTTTTTAACTCCCTCTTCGGTATAAGAAAAACCAAAAACATAATAAGTTCCATTCGTTTCTTTTGTGGTTCCTATAAGTTGGATAGATCCTGGATAATCATAATCCTCAGCAACATAATTGTATAGCAGCAATTTAGCGAATTCTTCATGTTTCCTATACTTCAAAGGAACACTTTTAAGACTACCTACTTCATTAAAAGCTTCCATAATATCATAGCGAGAATAAAGACTGTCCAGTTGCGAATTAAGTTTCTCTTTATTTAATGCCAAACCAGACTTAATCCGTGCAACCATACAAAGACGATGTACATATGAAATTGAGTCCACAGCAAGTAGCTTATTTGTGAACTCGTCAGTTAATTTGGGTAATTCTAAAGTAGGCAGGAGATTTAAATAGCTGTATAATTTTGAAGGGACTTCTTTTTGATTGCCTGCATTATACTCCTTCAAAAATAAATCCAAATCTTCCAAAGCTTTAGCACTTATTGGCTGTTTACGACTTTGAATTAAGGTTGTATACTTGCTTTTATCTTTAGCATAGATCATGTTTGAAAGAACACTTAAAACATCATCTCTATATACATTAACCTCAAGTAAACCAACTAATTTATCTATATGCTCAGCACTGTAAGATAATGAATCTCTTAAAGGAGAAAATAGTAGCCAGTAATTCTCAAGACTAAAAGGTTTACTGCTTAATAATGAATTTAAATACCAGTCGTAACTATTTTTATCAATATCGGTTATATTGGCTAATGCCCTAGTCCTAATCAAATCCGTATTGCTTTTATCCTCAAATACCGCTTTTAAATTACCAACAGTATGTTCATCATTAATAGCAGTTAAAATTTTGATTAATAAAACTCTAGTCCCATTTCTCACTGTATCATCTGGATATTTACTTTTCAAGGCAGCGTAAATAACCGGCAGTTCATTTTTTTCGAAATCATAAGCGTTCAAAGCAATATAAGCCCCATTACTAATCAATGTGTCCTTACTTTTCAGATCCTCCATAATTAATGCCGCCTTTGACGACTTGAGGTCAAATGGCTTAGCCCCTGCTTTAACTTTAACTGAATTAAAAAAATTGTCAACCTCACTACTTAAAGCTTCTTCTTTATTAACTTTTGCAGTCTGATAATAAAACTGTCCATCTTTAATCCATACTCTGCTTCTTTTTTCCGTTCCGGCTTTTTTATTGAAACTATAATGTTCTTTACCTTTAATATCACCTATTTGGAAATCTGTGAATTTAAAAAGGCTGTCCTCACTTGTTTGTGTTTCCTTAAGAACTTTAGCATACATTGTATCCAGGTTCTTTATTTTGGTATACTTAGTTAATGCACCATTTTCTATAGCATACACCCCTCCTGAGTTCTTATTTGTGGCGAAATGAATATTATCTTCCTTTAAAAAAGAGCCTTCATCAGCTTTTTGGTTTACAGGTTTAAATGGTTTTTCAGGCATTGTTAAATTGATATCTCCAACAGAGAAAGCCACCCCTTTATTGGGAACATACTTATCAAAATGAAAAGAATTAAAAAAGTCATCATTATTTAATGGCTCATCCTTAAGCGTTTGCTTTAGCAACAGATAAATACGGTTACCTCTTACATAAATTTCAATCTGCATATAGTAGTCTTCAATAGACAGATCTAATTTTCGTCCTTCATTACCATCTTTAAAGATTACCGTTGGTGCTTTAACAATCTTGCCCTTACCTTCTAATTCCGTTATTACAGAACCAAAAGCCAATGATTTATCAGCCAAATATAAACCAGCAGGATAATCATTATACCTTACCAAATAAGTTACAAAATTTACACTATCAACTACTACATACATGTTCAGTACATACGCCGGATAATCTGGATGGGAAGCATTAGGCACTTCCTTTTTAACCTCCTCCGCTTTCCCGGGCATTTTTATGGTAAATGCACCTTCCGGATGCTTAAAATCTATCCAGTTTTTTGTTTGATGTTGATCAGTATTTTTCACACTTGTTATACCATTTAAAACCTGCATTTTCGATACAGTTTTCTCCTGAGAATAAGCATAATCAACTATAAAAAGAAGAAAAAACAAGGTACATATCCTAGAATTCAGGTTGGTTGAAAATCGAAAATTCATGTCAAAAAAATAAGGCGTTAAAATCAACTGAAATATAGTATTTTTTTGACTATTCATAAACCAATACATTTCAACATTAGGCTAAACAGCAGAAAATTTCAATTAAATTTGCCATATGAGTAATGGCGGTTCTTCTAATTCAATTTTCGACAGAGTTTTATCATTTATTGATTATACCAATCAGAATATCTTTCTGACGGGAAAAGCCGGAACCGGTAAAACAACCTTGCTTAAGCGGATTAAAGAAAGTAGTTCAAAAAAGATGGCCGTGGTTGCTCCTACCGGAGTTGCTGCAATGAATGCTAAAGGAACCACTATCAATTCCTTTTTCCAGTTGCCTCCAGGCTCTTTTTTTCCGGGAGATATTAGTCTGAAAAATCTTCAGGCAGGTATACTTTCCATCCAATCTATGGTTTCTGATTTAAGCTATACCAGAGACAAGATAAACCTGTTTAATGAACTTGAACTACTTGTTATTGATGAGGTATCAATGGTGCGTTGCGACTTGCTTGATGTAATTGATGCAATACTAAGAGCTGTCAGAAAAAACACTATGCCTTTTGGAGGTGTTCAGCTCTTGCTAATTGGAGATTTATATCAGCTACCTCCAGTTACCAAAAGGGAAGATTGGGCTTTTCTAAGCAAAGCATACCCATCGCCTTATTTCTTTGATGCACTTGTAGTACGCAGAAATCCACTTTTACAAATAGAGCTTACAACGGTATTCCGACAAACGGAACCTGAATTCATTAATATTTTAAATGACATCAGAAACAACCAGATTAGTGAAAGTAGTTTGAATCTCTTAAACAAAAGATACGATCCTCAGTTTAGCTCCACTGATGACCTAAATCCTATTATCATTACCTCCCACAATGCTGAGGCAAATACAATTAACAAGGAAAAACTGGATGAACTTACTGGCGAAGAATATACTTTTGAGGGCGAAATTAGTGGTGAGTTCAGAGATCTTGGTTTACAGGCAGAGCAAACTCTAAAGCTAAAGGAAGGTGCTCAGATCATGTTCATAAAAAATGACACCGGTGATGATCGGAAATTCTACAATGGAAAAATAGGAAAAGTTAAGTCAATTAAAGATGGTGAGATTTATGTCTCCTTTCCTCAAGGAGACGATCTGCTGTTAGAAAAAACTTCATGGCAATCTTTTGAATACAAAGCCGATCCTGAAGAAGCTATTGTACAGCAACAAGTTGGAGAGTTTTCGCAATACCCAATTAAACTAGCCTGGGCAGTAACCATACATAAAAGTCAGGGGCTAACATTTGACAATGCGGTAATTGATGCAGGAAAATCATTTGTAGCTGGTCAGGTCTATGTAGCTTTAAGTCGTGTAAGAACATTAAACGGGCTTATTTTGAAGTCAAAAATCAGCACCGAAAGCTTAAGATCAAATACGGAGGTTATCAATTACATGAAACCCGCCAAGGAAGAGGAATTAGACAGCATCCTGATTACAGAACAGGAAAAATTCATTCTACAGGTAGTGCTAAACCATTTCTCCTTTAACCGAATCCTTAGTGGTCTTGAAACCATCAGTTCAAATTCTGAGATTGTTAAATCACACCTCCCTGAGTTTAAATCTTTACTCTCACAATTGAATAAGTCGACTACAGACCTAATAACTTTATCAGACAGGTTTCAGACACAGGTAAAACAGTTGCATAAACAAGCCGGTTTTAAAGATCAACAATTGCTACAGGATAGAATAGAATCAGCATTGGTTTACTTCGGTAAGGAAATAACAATGCAACTTTTAAATCCTGTAAACAAAAACATCAGAATTAAGCCTAAAAACAAAATCCAACAGCAAATACAACATTTGCTACAAAAATTCAGACAAACAATTGAAGCAAGGATTTCGCAAATGCAATTTGCCTCTGCTTTATTAAAAGAACCAATTAAAACTGAAGAATATCTTGCCTGGATTAGTAAACATAAAGCAAGAACCAGTACTAAGACCGGTTCTTCTTCTTCGGCAGAGCCAACGGTTAATTTGCAATTGTTTTAAATGATTTTACTTGTTATTGCGATCTTACTTATTGCCATGATGGTAATATGTGTACGAGCAAAGAAACTAACTCCTCCGGCAGCTCTTGCAGCAGGACTTATTGGTTTTTTGGTATATGCCGGGGCTCAAGAAAAGGGTATTCTAATGCTGGTCGCCTTTTTTATTCTTAGTGTATTGGCTACTGCTCATAAAAAGCATCTAAAGGCAATATATCATCCCGAAGTTTTAGAAAACAGGGGAAGAAACGCCGGACAGGTATTTGCCAATGGAGGTGTTGCAGCAATACTCGGCGCTTTGGCAATTATCGACCATAATCATTCAGAACTCTACATTTTAATGATGGCAGCAAGTTTAGCATCCGCCCTTGCCGATACCCTATCCTCAGAATTGGGAATGATCTATGGAAGCAAATTTTACAACATACTCACTTTAAAAAAAGATACAAATGGCTTAGATGGTGTTGTAAGTATTGAAGGAACTCTCATTGGTGCTTGCGGAGCATTTGTAATTGCACTAATTTATGGAGGTTTTGATAAGAAAAGTCTTTTTGTAGCTATTGCAGGTATTCTCGGTAATCTGATAGATTCTATACTTGGAGCCACGATTGAGCGAAAACACTATATAGGAAATGATACCGTAAATCTTCTAAATACGCTTCTGGCCTCAATGCTAGGTATGATCCTTTACTACATATTTAATTAATGCAGAAGTGGCTTTTCGTTAATCTTTCCATAACTTAGCTGCCCCAATTAAAATCATTATGGCAGTATTACACAGAAAAGAAGAGAAAATTGAAGCAGTATTAAGTAAACTTCCTAAGGATTACACTGACAAGGACTTTGTGGATATGTTTATTAAGCTGTATTCCAAAGATTGGGGTAAAATAAAGGCGAATTATATTAAGCAATCTCAAGATAAAGAACCAGGCACTATAATTAAAATGCCTAAACCGGAACTTTATCTAAAGCATCTGTTGACTAATTATCTTGAAAATAATTAATCAATAAGCCCCATACAGCTATGGTTATTACTGCCACACGAACTGTGACAGTAAAACCAAGCTTTACAAAGAGCGTACGGCGCATTTCTTTTGAGCGTTAACCAAAACCAACCATTGGTAACAAAATTGAGGAACAAAAATTACATTCACTACCCGTTAAAAACGGTAATCGTTAAGGTGTTTTAACCCTAAAATACGTGAAAAACACCCTATACTTTTAAGCAAAAGAGTTGTTTAAGTTTACGTGCAAAACTCAATCATTATGACAACAACAAAAAGTAGTGGATTAAACTCAGAAGCTTATGGCCAACCTGTTGACTTTGCGCTGGCAAACGAGTGCATAGAAAGTTATATAAAATCCGATGTAAGTGCAGCCATTCCAAAAACTGAATCTGTAGAATTTTCTAAAGAAACACTTAAGGCCTGGATTTCAAATCTGGACAAAACAACTGAGTACTCCTCTATAAGAGTGTCACTGGGTCTTTATACAGAGAGTTTCCTTAAATACTATAACAAAGATATTTCGTTAACGGGTGTACTTACCGTATTTCTAATGCCTTATCTAAACGATAACCCTGCCTTCCAAATAGATGAATCAGCTAACGTAAGTGGAAACCCCACTAACCCTTTTAATCTTGGAGAATTACGTCCTTAATGAAGTTAAGCATACAACATTATTTTGAATTTTTGAGCTTGCTTGTCGCGATATTCAATGTAGGGAAGCTCAAAAATTCTTTTATAATATACTTCTTACCATACCTTTTTTTAATCCTGGTAGTAGAAGTGTTAACAAAATATTTATATGTAACCTATGCATTTAGTACGAATTGGATATACAATATATTGAACCTCATCTCCCATTTTTTTTACGCTTTTATCTTTTATCGCTTCTCTAGCACTAAAGAACACAAGCAGACAATTATTTTGCTTACGGCAATGTACATTGTCTCTTCTTTAATGTATTACTCCTACACTTCTTTTGCTTTTAACAACTACATCATTGCCTATGGTGGAATAATTCAGGTTATTTTTGCATGCCTGCACTTTTACGAATACCTCCTTCACGACAATTACGTTAAAGAAAAGCACTATTCGGCAGGTTTGATTATTGCGGCCGGCGTACTTATATTTTATTCAGGGATAACCATTTGCCTTTCGTTATACAACTACATTCTGTTAAATCAACTAATGTTTTTTAATACACCATTGTATAATATAATTCCGCGCTATCTAAGTATAATTTTGTATAGTTGTATATCAATAGCGCTAATCGTATGGAGAAAGCCAATGACGACATCGTAGTTGCGATAATTTTAGCAAGTATTGGAGCAGTAGTTCTTGCTGTATTTACCATGCTATTTTTTCTTGTTTTTGTTCGCAAAAAACGTATTCTTAATAAGAAAAAGGAAGAATTAACACGGACCTATGAGAAACTAATACTACAAACCAAATTAGAAATTCAGGAGCAAACCTTAACCAATATTAGCCGTGAAATTCACGACAATATAGGTCAGGTATTGTCGTTTGTTAAGCTTTCTCTTGGTACTTCTGTTAAAATGAAAGATGAAGACAAGCAAGAAAAGATTAATGAAAGTGTTCAGCTTATAGGTACAGTAATTAATGATTTAAGAGATCTATCTAAAAGCTTAAGTCTTGACAGAATAAAAAATGCAGGACTTTTCCCTGCCATAAAAGACGAGGTAGAGCGATTAAACAGAAGTGGTATTATCTGTGCTCATGTTGATTTAAATGGTAGTCCTTTTAAATTTAATGTACAAACCGACATGGTCTTATACAGGATTTTTCAGGAAATAGTAAATAACACTTTAAAGCATGCTGAATCAGAAACCTTAACTATTGATTTGACTTATTCCTTAAATTTATTTACTTTGACGCTTGAAGATAAGGGAAAGGGATTTAACACTACAGAGTTAAACAAATCTAACGGTCAGGGGCTAGAAAACATCAAGCAAAGAGCAGCACTAATTGATGCTGAACTTGCTATAAATAGCGTTGTTGGCTCAGGTTGTTTAACTACAATAACATTAAAACACATTCAAGAAAATATTACCTCTGATGAGTAAAACATCTATTGCTCTTGTTGATGATCACCGTCTTTTTAGACAGGGAATTGTTTCATTGATTAGCACTTTTTCGGATTATGAAGTGTTATTCGAGGCCGGAAGCGGTGAGGAATTCTGCGGTAAAGTAAGTCAAAAATTCAAACCTAAAATAGTACTGCTTGATTTAAATATGCCAACTTTAAGCGGTCAGCAAACATCCGAATGGATAAGAAAAAACCATCCCGATATACACATTATTGTCCTGTCAATGGATGGAGAGGCCGAAACAGTTATCTCAATGATAAAAACGGGTATAAAAGGATACCTGCTTAAAGATTCAGATCCAGCGGAATTTAAAACTGCGTTAGATGCAGTTGCCAACGACAATGTGTACTTCCCTCCTTTTGCGGCTCGTTATATGGCAGAAAGTTTCTATAAACCGGTTGAAGACATCAAACTAAATCTTAGAGAAAAAGAGTTTTTAAAACTGGCCAGTTCTGAACTTACCTACAAAGAAATTGCCGATAAAATGTTTGTCAGCTCCCGAACTGTAGACGGCTACCGCGACACCCTATTTGTTAAGCTGAATGTAAAAAACCGTGTCGGCTTGGTATTGTATGCCATTAAAAACAAATTGATAGAGCTATAAAAGCTTTTTATCATCTGTCATAAACACCCTTGTGCTTTCCATGTATTCGCCACCTTTTGAATCTTTGTACTTTAAATTGATATAAAAAGCCCTATAACCTGAAGCCGGATACAGCTCCAATGTGCTGATTTCCGATTTCGGCTTAACATCCAATTTCTGTGATTCCCACTTATCGTTTCTAAAATCCAAATCAGGGGAATCGGCGCTCCATAAAGTAACGTCAATTAGCTTGTCGGCAGTCGTTTTAATATTAACCTTTACACCTTTGTCGGTCTGAGAAGATTTCCAAACACAAACGGGATAAGATGACCTAGACATGGTGAGGCCAAAAAATGAGCTTAAAGTTGTCATAGCCTCTCTTCCATCGCCCAATCCGTGCCCCACATTTGGCACATAGTGAATCAGGTTTTGCCCTGGAATACTGTCGTAGTAATTCTTGATATTATCAATTGGCCAATACTCATCATTGGTACCCATCACTATCATTTTTGGCATAGTCAGTGCCTTGCGATAGGCATACGGATCAATCATAGTAGTTAAATCGTTGCTACCACCGTTACCAAGATCCTGAACAAGGCCCAGTTTAACATAATCTTCTATTTGAATACTGTAATCCTTCCAAACTTTGATCTGGTAATTCATGCTTACCGGCATGTTTAACATGTCAATAACCATCGGCGCAATGGCAGTTACCCTTTTATCAACGGCACCTGTAAGCCAGGTTGTCCAGCCACGTTTAGAGGCCCCTGATACTACGAACCGGTTAATAGTATGATGCAATTTCAGTTTCGAGAAGTCCTGAACAGCATCCATTGCACTTTTTGCCGATTTAACCATCGGAAACAGTAGTGGCCAGCTGTAATCACCATCTTTCTTATAATTATGAAGTGTATAAGATATCAAAGCATCCTCAGTTAAATCGCCATAAAGCGGTTGATTAGGCGTTTGCTTAAGTACTGCGACTACAGCACTGTTTTCCTTGGCTATTGCACTAAAACTTCTCACTAAACCATCGCCTTTGTCGCTCCAATTTGGCAATCCTTCTTTATTGATGCTTCCTCCCGTAATAAATAGCAGAGCCCCATCGTGTTTATTTTCCTTAGGTACAATTATACTCAATTGGTGCGTCCAGGTATATTCCCTCCACTTTTGCGAGGTTAATAGAATGCTGTAAACAATAACATCATCAAGATTGTAAGAATCCTTTATCTCCCATTTATAGCTCTTATCTCCATTATTTAAATAATGTGACAAAGCATTTGCAGGTGTTATAACAGAAGGTATTATTGCTGTTTGAGCCTGAGCAAACAAGGCAATAAAGCACAAAAATAGCGTAGAGGCGACAATTCTTTTCTGAAACATTTTAGTCCTTTTTTATACTCTAATATAACAAATATTAACGCACAAATTTTTATTTGTATTTTTGATTACAGAGATTTAACTCGATTTTAACACAATGTGTTTTAACCATTTAAATTAGAAAAATGAAAAGCAATACAGTTATTGATGAATACATTTCTGCTTTCCCGGAAGAGGTTCAGATTAAACTCGAAGAATTTAGAAAAACAGTAAAAGAAGCCGCACCTGAAGCCGAAGAAAAGATAAGCTACGGCATACCTACTTTATTTTTAAAGGGAAATTTGGTGCACTTCGGAGGATTTAAAAACCATATTGGTTTTTATCCGGGCCCCGGAGGTATATCGACGTTTACAGATCAGCTGTCTGATTACGAATTATCTAAGGGAACAATAAAGTTTCCACTTAGTAAGCCGCTACCCGTAGAGCTAATTACTAAAATAACTCAGTTCAGGGCAGCGGAAAATATTAAAAAAGCTTTATCAAAGAAACAAAAGTAGTTGGAGTTTACTTAACCGGCCTAGCCAAAGGATACCCTTTGCTAATCCATTCTGTTTTCAAATTAACAGTTAAATTAAGCAAATAAGCTTTTGTGAATTTTTGATCTTTTAATAGCTGAAAAGCGGGTCTGATGTTTGGGCATTTGTCCATTGGGCAGCACCCGCAATACACCACAATCGCTTCATTTTTCGGAAGCCCTTTTAATACTTTACTCAGCTTTTCTACATTTAGTTTTTCACTTGCAGCCCCCAGGTGTGTAGCTCCTTTAATGTCCTCAACCACACCAATATTGTAAATACGTATCTTCTGCCCTTTCTCTATTATGTTGGCTAAAACTGAAGGCGCCATAAGTTGAGTTTTAGTCCATGGATTGCTCTGCAGTTTAGCCGAAGGGATTTGTTGCGCTTTAGAAAGATTTGCATTAACCACCAAAAACGACAGCACAGCAATTGTTTTAATAAATAGGTTCTTCATGTGTTTTAAATTAAATCGCCAAATTAACAATTACTCTTGTAAACTTTAAAATTTATGGGCTATTGCATCACTTTGTTACTTTACCCACTTGACATCCCGCTCCTATTTAACTATTTTTAGATATAGTAATTTCATTTACAAATCTTTTAACCATATTTTAATGAGCGCAACCTGGGACGACAATGATCTAAAGGAAATGGCAAACCAATTAAGTTCGCCTGATGGAGAAAATGGGAAAATGGTGGGCGAAAGAATGGCTCTTTCCAATCAAAATATGATTGCACGTACCATAAAGCAATTAAACCTTACCAAAGACGAGCATGTTTTGGAAATTGGCCATGGAAATGGGAGTCATCTAAACCACTTAATGACTATTGCACCGGGACTTCATTATTTTGGGATCGATATATCAGAAACCATGCATGCTGAAGCTACTAGAATAAACAAAGATCTGGTGAAAAAGAATGTTGCTGCTTTCGAGTTGTCAAATGGTAACGATATTGATTTCCCTCAAGGTTCATTTGATAAGATTTTTACCGTAAACACCATCTATTTTTGGAAAAAACCTGAAGCCTATGCTAAAGAAATAAATAGAGTATTAAAACCTGGTGGCAGCTTCTGTGTTACTTTTGGTGATAAGAATTTCATGAAAAAGCTCCCTTTTACTAAATGGAAGTTCCAATTGTATGATAAGCATATGGTTTCTGACCTACTAACTAAAGCAGGATTTGCAATAGCGGAAGTAAACGAAGAAACGGAAACCATTAAAGGCAATACTGGCGAGACAATAGAACGTGACATAGTAATAATAAGAGCAACAAAGAATAATTAGACGATACTTTTTAAACTTCCAATACTGTGGCGAAAAACAAAACTGTTGAAACACCTGGCAACGTTACTGATTTCATTAATCTGATAGAGAATGAAGCCAAGAGGAATGACAGTTTTAAAATTGTGGAGATTTTTAGAAAGCAAACAGGGCTTGAACCAAAAATGTGGGGATCAAGTATTATTGGTTTTGGCACCTATCATTATAAGTATGATAGCGGGCGCGAAGGTGACGCTCCTTTAGTCGCATTCTCACCACGAAAAAATGCTTTTTCTATATATTTAAGTTCCACCTTCGATAGAAGGCAGGAACTGCTGGAAAAGTTCGGCAAACACAAAACATCAAAAGCCTGTATTTACGTCAATAAGCTAAGTGATATAGATGTGAATGTATTTAAAGAAATGATAATGGCATCCATAATTCAACCCAAAAACTTGAATCAGGGTTGCTAAACATATACTTAAATTAACTACGCTCTCAATGAAAAAAACAATAATTTTAATACTATTCGCCCTGATTTCTATTGGCGTGAATGCTCAGGAAACCTTTACCATATCAGGAATAGTTTCAAATGCCAAAGCTGAACAAATTGAGGCAGCCACAATATTCATTGACGGATCTCAAAAATCGACCAAAACTGACACCAAAGGAGGGTTTAAATTTTCAGGCCTTGCTCCCGGCACCTATCAGGTCGTAGTCAGTATGCTAGGTTATGGCTCGATTAAACAAAATGCAGTTATTTTAGATAAATCTGTTGTGTTCAGTTTCACATTAGCCGAAAAGCAAATCATTTTAGATGAAGTGATTATTGGCGATAACAACCAGCGAAAGAATTTTCTAAAAACATTCACCAAGTATTTCATGGGCGAATCTAAAAATGCAAAGGAATGCAAAATATTAAATACAGATATCATTGACTTCTCAACAGAAAAGTCTGTTTTAAAAGCAAATTCTTCTGATTTTCTCATCATAGAAAACCGGAAACTTGGATATCGTATTAAATATTTACTTAGGAAATTTCAATACAATAAAACTGCAGAAGTAACCATCTATGATGGAGAATCTATTTTTGAAGATATTAAGGGCTCGGATGAGGAACAGTTGGCATGGAAAGCAAATAGAAAATTGGCATACGAAGGATCGCTCATGCATTATTTAAGGGCACTTTATAAAAACAAAACCCAAGAGGAAGGCTTCCTTACACATACTATTAAGAACCCGGGGTTTCCATTGATGGTCAATCCTAACCCAGTATATACAGAACAGCTTATTGAGCGTGTAGATAGTAATTTTATCACTTTTAAATATAAAGAGCGTCTCTATACAGTCTATGACAAGAAAAAGGTTTCATCTCTTAAACTTTCAAAAGTAAACTGGGAAATTATAGAAATGGACAAAACAGGGTCTATTTTACAGCTTGATGCGCAGATTGATGGTAAAGGTAGCTACGCAGGGTACAAAGACTTACTGATCCAGGGATTTTGGGGTCGTAAAAGAATAGCAGATCAGCTTCCATTGGAATATGAACCAGGCATGTAATAGACAACAAGTACTTAAAAGCGAATGGTGTTCTTTCTTTCTACCGAAATCTCAGACCCCTCAACCAGCATCACTGAAGCTGGTTGTTGCTGATTAAGGAATTCAAATTCAGAGCCATAAACAAGTCCAAAGTCGACATCAATATTAAAAGACCGTACCTTATATTGTGCCCATCTTGGATGCTTCACCTCATACTCATTCGTTTTATCAGCGTTATACCGGGCATAACCCCAGTAGTGCTCCGTAATAAACTCGGTTTTAGTCCCTGTTTGAATTTCTGAAAGCGCCTTATTAGCCTCAATACTAAAACTTTGCCAATTGTTTTTATACCTCCATTTATACTGAACACTTCGGGTATCATCATTTTCGAGTAAGCAATGGCTCATCGGCATTGCTTCATAATTCTCATTATAAATGGTGTTTGCTACAATAGATAAAGCAAATTTTGGCACAATCTCCTTGATGAATACTACGCCACGCTTTACCACTCCATTATCATTATATTTGATGTAGAAACGAAGGTTTACCTCTTCGAAGTTTGCATGAAACGGGATACTGAAGCCTAAAAGCTTTGTGTTTTTAAATAGAAATCCAATTAAGCTTACGTAGCAGGTGTCGTTCCATAAATCCAGCTCAGTGCCTGCGGGCAAATATGGAGTAAGTAAATTCTTATCGATGGCATAATTAGCTATAGCCAACTTTCTCCACTCTGCTGTTAAAAAACTCATTATGCAAAATACTAAGAAATTACGAAGTAGCCAACTTACTTTGAAACAAACATTTAAGCAACTATTCTGTTGTATAGGAATTGAACAATGTAAACTAAAAAAATAGCCATGAACAAAACAATAGCTTTAGTAATGATAATTCTTGGTGTTGTGATGCTGATTTGGACAGGGTTTACCTATACAAAAAAAGAAAAAGTAATAGATGCAGGTCCTATTCAGATTTCAGCTGACAAAGAAAAGACTGTAAACTGGCCTCCTTACATCGGGGGTATCATTTTAATTGCAGGTGTGGTTATTCTGGTAACTTCAAAAGGGTCAAAATAGACAGCCATTAAGACCGAATTAAAGAATAAATGAATATATTTTCAATAAATTGCTGTTTTTCAATAAATTAAACTTACATTTGGAAATAATTAAATTACAATATAATGCAACAAGGAACAGTAAAGTTTTTCAATGAGACAAAAGGTTTTGGATTTATCGTACCAGCTAATGGTGATAGCGAAATCTTTGTACACTCTTCAGGTCTAATTGACAGCATTCGCGAGAATGATTCAGTTAGCTATGACGTTGAGCAAGGTAAAAAAGGCTTAAACGCAATTAATGTTAAGATCAGTTAATAAACTCATTTTATAAATTAAAAAAAGCATCCCCTTAAAAGGATGCTTTTTTTGTTTCTAATCATTCTGTTGTGAACCATAAAATCTATGGTCAAACGAGCTAATATGTCAGACTCTCCTTAGACGCTGTAGGACTTTTGTCTGCTCAGACTCTCCAGTAAGTATTAGTACAGGTTGCCATTAGTATAACTTTAAGTAGTCTGTAATTAGGGATATATTCCTAAGATTTACCAAGCCTTCCCTTTTCAGGCAAGAAACTAATGTTTCTTCTTAATGAAATTTAGATAAACGGATAAGAATACCGCTATGATAAAGCATGAAGCCGTAGCAATATCAACTACTGTAGAAGATACATATCCACCCGTTACTTTATCAGCAAAATACTTTATGAAGGAGTTTGGCAGATTAGTTTCGCCTAGTTTTTCCTTAATTTGCCACTGCCAATCGGTTATTGGGCAATAGCCCAATCCAAACCAAATACCCAATATTAGCCATGAACCAGCTGTTAGCAGCACAAAAATAAAATGAAGCTTTCTTGTTTTTCTCCAAATCCAACCTAATAGATTAAAGCCTATAATTATTAAGTGCAATACTGTAAAAAACCAATCTAGAAACACGTACATACTATATATTTAAGTCTAACAAATGTGCGCTACAGATTCTCTTTTTCCAAGCTAAATTCCTTAATTGTATTGCCGAGCACTTTAAGCCGCTTTGCCCATAAAAGGAATAACCAACGTAGCTGTACCAGGGACACAACAATAAGTCCAGCCAACAAAACGTATTTGCTTGTTGTAAAGTTTATATTATAAGTAAAAAAAACAAGAAATCCTGTAATTAACAAGGCTCTGGAAGAAACAGATACGGCTGCGTAAACTTTAATTTTGGATAGATAGCCTTCTAATGACGACTTAATTGTACCTCCATTAATAAGATATTTCGAAAAATTATAGCCTAAAATATTATGAATAAGTGCAAAAAGCATAGATACTACTAATAATATATTAATGGCAACAGGCTTTTGATCACCATCAAACATTGTATAGTAACAAAGTAAAAACACAGACCAGCCAATAATCTCTATTGTAAATTGCTTTCTAATGTCCTTAAGCACCGGGTGTTTACTCTCAATGAGCATTAAGCTAAGTTCTTTGTTCGTTTTAACTGGCGTTTGTATCGCACTCCATGCTAATTTAAGTTGATCAGGTTCCATAATTATCTGATTAAAAGTTTTTGAATTTTAGTTTTTATTCGGTTGATTTTAACCCCGACATTGTTTTCGTTTATGCCGATTATTTCCGCAATTTGCCGATAACTGAGGTCATCGAGGTAAAGGGCAACAATAGCTCTTTCACTTTCATTAAGTTGTTTTAAGGTTGCAAATAAGCTTTCCTGCCGAATGAGATATCCTTCATCTACCTCATCATCAGGTAAATCAGGTAAAGCCGGATGATATTCAATATCAAGTCTCTTTTTACGAAATGAGGCAATTGCAGTATTGAGCGCAATGCGATACATCCAGGTACTTACCTTTGCCTCACCTTTAAATGAAGGGAAGGATTTCCATAGTTGATAGGTGATTTCCTGGAAAAGATCTTCCCGATCTTCCTTACTATCACGGTATAATCTGCAAATCTTATGAATAATACCCTGATGTTCCTGAATCAGTATTAAAAAGGGCTGCTCATCCATAGATTAATAATTAAATACATATTTCTTCAATTTCTCAATAGGTTGCAGAAACTGAAGAAAACTTACAAAATATTATGGCATCCACCAGTTTCCTGAAGCAGTAATCACACATAACACAGTAATAGAATCGCCAAAATAGCTTTTATTGTTCTTTATGGCATTGTCCCACAATTTATTTAGCCATGCCTGATTTTTTGTATCTATCATAGCGCTAACCATAAACGGAGATTGATAAGTAAGATCCTGATAATCTCTGCCATCCATTACTTTCCCATCCAAATAGTAACCAGAACGAATATTATTTGGATCATCAGAGGCTTCTGCTCTTATCCATTTATTTAAAGCTGTAAGTTGTGTTTTTGCACTTGCGTCACCTGTCATTAAATAATCTGTAGCTATTCTCCAGGGGGTTCTGGCTGAATTATAAGAGTAACAGCCATCAGTTGGAGCTTCTAACAATTTACCAATTGCAGGAACAAACTTTCCATTTTGGTACTCTGCAAAATCAGGAAGCAAGCCGGTTTTAGGGCTAAAACCTGTAAAAATATGATTGATTATACTGTATGAATTTTTGGTTACGGTATCCCAAATTACATCTCCAGTTGCTTTTTTGTATGATTTGAGGTGCTGTAACATAAAATCAGAAGGTCTGGTCCCATCGGTACCTCTTGCACCTTCACTCCTAGCCCAATCACCCATTTTTAAAGTTTTATATTTTGAGTGTACCGTAGACTCTTTTAAGGCATTAATAATAGCAACCGCTTCTGCTTTGTAGTTTATTTTACCATTGCTACCCCACTGTTTATCGGCTAATAACAAGGCATAAGCAATATCCATATCACCGTCTGTTGCACAGCTTCCTCCAACAGACACAACTTTGCCGTCTTTTATGGCTTGCTGCCAGTTCATTAATTTGGGATTACCATTACTTGGATGTGCCTTAAAAAAGTAAAACATCCCGTCAAAATAATCCTTGGCCTTAGTATCATGGCCTGCCATATAAGCCAGTGTTACCATTCCATAGCCATGAGCTTCTGAACAGGTAACAGCTCCTTTTGGCTGGTATTTAATATAATACTGCCCTTTTTCGCCAATATCTTCTGTAAGGTAGTTTTTCTTCCAGCGTTCATAAACAAAAACCACGTCGGCATCCAATTGCGTCTGCGTTTTGTGGCTTGGTTTGATGGTGCCCTTCGCATAAACAGCATGTTGAGGAAAAGGCCTTTTGTCATTCAAAATACCTCCTTTACACAGGGAAGGGCCGAACAAAAACAAGGGTAAAACGAAGAGCAGTGTTTTCATTTAATTAATAGGTTTTATACTCATAAGTATATCTATAGGTTCCTGCACTCATGCCAGATTCATTTGTATACTCCTTTAGCAAAGTTACAGGAAAGCCGTCATCATCGTAAGTATAGGTGTTTTTTTCGCGAAGTTCTGCGCCATTATCATACTTTCTAAGTGAAGAAAGCAAATCATTTGCGGAGAACCTATCGAATCCCTCAATGCTGATGTTATACTTTAATCTAGAGTTATAATAAATACTTTTCTTGGTTCCATAAGTAAGATCTTGTTTCAAAACAAAATCAGACTCAGTATCAATGCCTACAACATTATCACCTGAATACCTATAGAATGTTTTTTGCATTACGGTGCCAGACTCATTCAGATGTGCTTCGGTAATCTTATCACCTGTATAAAGGAACCCTTTTTTTGTTTGTGTTTTTAAATCTCCACCTTCATATAACTTATAGACTACACTTACAGGCCTACCATTTTCATAGGTAACTTCTGCTACATATTTTTTATCATCAAATTTTGTTTCTACGCTGAATAATTCATCTCCATGGTAGCTGTAGGTAATAGTGGTTGTACCTCCAATTTTTATGGTACTGATCCTTTTTTTTTCATCATAAGTATATATCCTAAATGTTGTCGTAGGCGTTGGAAATCCGCCTACCTCTATTATTCTTGATAATAATTTAACAGGTTTTACCTCAGGCTCATCAGATCCTGATTTCTTTTTACATGTTGCCAGCAATAAAGATGCAGCAACAATTAGGAGCGTTAATTGCTTTTTCATTATTTAAATATTTGGTTATCATAAATATACAAAAAAACACTCCAAAAACTGTACTGCACCCTTTGCTAAAACATATTACTTCTTTAACTGTTCAAAATAAAACACACCTTTTTTATTTCCGATAACAATATCTATCAGTTTATCTTTATTCACATCTTTTGTGGTAACCTGTAAACCTATACCTGAATTGTCATCAATCAGATGAGGAATCCAAGTTGGAACTTTACCTGGTTTAAACTCAAACCAATAAATCACAGCAGGCTCTTCTTCGCCCGGATCATGACCATTATGTGCATAAAAACGTTTACCGGTTACTAAATCAGGATGCCCGTCTTTGTTTATATCTACCATCGCAAGACCATGCGTTTGCGAAAATTCTTTGGAAATCTCATGACGCTTCCAGTCCACATTTCCCTGAGCATCTTTTACTTGTTCATGCCACCAAATTCCATAATTATGTGCTGAAGCACTCACAACATCTATATCGCCGTCACCATCTAAATCCATCGCATACATTTGAGAACATTCGTCACCGAAATTAGCAGGATGCCATGTCCAGTTGGTTTGCGTACGATCTACCGGTGCTTCCCACCAGCCACTTCTAATAAATACATCTGCACGGCCATCTTTGTTCAGATCAGCATAACCCAAGCCATGGGTAAATTGATGCGTACCTCTGTCTTTTACGTCACTGATAACATTGACAGTCCACGTTGTATCTCCTTTTAAAACAGGGGCCTTTAACCACACCACCTTATTTCCTTTAGAATCAGCACACAATAAATCAGTTCTTCCATCTCCATCAACATCTACAAACGCTGGCGACTCATTTCCTACCGATGAATATAAGGTGCGCATTTTCCAATGCCCTTCTTTATTCTTAGGATTTTCGTACCATACGGCGGCCTCACCCGGAAAATCTACACGAATAACATCCAGCCAACCATCCTGATTTATATCCATTGCATGATGAAGAAACGAATTACTATAAGAAGTTCTCCAGTCAAATTTTCTGACTTCATCAATCTCATGTCGCTTCCAATCAGGAGCTTCAAACCAGTAAGGGCCGGCAACGATGTCAAGTTTCCCATCCTTGTTTATATCAGCCACTGTAGCTCCTTCAGTAACAAACTCTTCTAATAGAACGTGTTTTTTAAAGTGGATCTCTTTTGCATTCTTATTCTTTACCTGTGCTATTGCGTCGTTGCCAAACAATCCAATTCCGGCGAGCAAACACGCGATTATGGGTCTATTAATATTCTTCATTTTTTATATGTTTAAGATGGATAATTTCTATTCTTTTACGCTAAGTAAATACTTAAGCAATGCATCGAATTCTTTCTTGGTTATGGTTTTACTAAACTGATCTGGCATCAAAGTATATTTAGAAGGCTTTCTTTCCTTAATTTCATCCTTCGGAACAGAAAATTCCTGTCCACCCGGATTAGCAAATACCAATACCTCGCCTTCTTCTCTACGATATAAACCTGTTAAAACCTTCCCGTTTTTTAACACAATGTTATAGGTTCTAAATGCTTGTGAAATATTACGATTTGGATCTAAAACCTTTTCAGTTAATGCCTTTTGTCCCCAGTTACCAATGCCATCAAGTTGTGGCCCAATCATTCCTCCATTTCCTTTAATCTGATGGCACATGCTACAGTTTTGCGTAAACATTGCTTTACCGGATTCAACAGTTACTGAAGCAGGATCAAAATCTGTCAACCGGGCAAGAATTAATGCCTTTCTAGCCTCACTTTCTGATGCCTGTCCTAAACTCATTTGATCTAATTGCTTCTGCTGCTTAGCACTTATATTTGCTGCAAGGCGCTCTTTTACTGACAATTCCGACAACAAATCAAACTTAACATCGCCTTGTTTAACTGATTCTAATAGATAACCAATCCCTTTTTCCGAATTAACTAGTAAACCTGCAATTACGATCTGCAAATTACGCTGACTTCCCTCAAATCCTTTCTGCAATAAAGCGTATTTATCATCAGAGTCATCCTGTGCTATTGCCTGAGCTATTTTTTCTTTCATCAATTGACTTTCACCCAGACTTAAAAACACATCAGAAATCAATGCTTTATTTTTTGCAGGATTCAACGTCATCAAAGCCATTGCCGCAGCCGCCCTTGTTTTATAATCAGCCCAGTCAGCTACAAATAACTTTTTCATTTCAGGCTCAAGATCCTTTACCTTATAGACATTAACAATCTCAGCAGCAAGCGTATAACGAGAAGCATTTTCAGCAGGACCTTTATCAGGTATTTGCAGAACTGCAGGCTTTATCCCTCCAATACCAATGGACCCTGTCTTGGTACTATCCACAACTTCAATAAATGCCTTTTGCCCTTTATATGCTTCAAGGTCAAATTTAATAGCATTCATGAGGTCTTTATTCTCCATTTTACTCTTAAATACCGCACGATAAGAAGCTACTATCTTTTTAGATTTAGCCAAGCGAATTCGCACTGTATTTTTTGAAACTCCTACTTTGGATTCTGTATTATGCACATCATTATCAAATACACTCAATTCTAATGATGAGGGCAAAACAAAATCTGGAGAAACCAATATACCGGTTGGAGGGTACCATTGTATTTCACTCCAAATCACTTTAAGTGACGGAATTTCGGCAACTATAGCTCCATCTCTTGTAGACCAGGGGTTTACTGGATCTCCCGTTTGTTCCAAAGGTTTATTGCTCCACATGTTGGCACTTGCTGAGATATTTTTCAGTGACTGTTCAGCTAAGCTAATTCCCCAATTCTTCATTGGCGGCACTAATGTTCCACCTCGTTGCCGTAGCCCTTGCTGCATGGTATTGAATAACATATACTGAACATCAAGGTTACCAGAAAACTTTTTCTGGATAAAATCAACAGGTTGCTTTAAGTTGGCTACATCCATATAGCGGCCGATATATTCTAAATTAGAAAGCAATTCAGCGTTAGATAATTCATGATTTTGCAAATATCTCATGGCAAACAATGCGGCCTCTTTAGATGGCACATCTCTTATCACCCTGATCAACACTTTTAACTGCGCCTCTTCCCAGTTCTGAGTATTTACACTTTTCATAACCTCAGCATTCTTCAGATTCTCTCTTATGGCTAGTAAAGCAGTGTACTTTAAATGACTATCCTGCTCAGCTGCTCCAGTATGCAGTGCCACCAAAGCCTTCACAACCGCCATTTTTGGATATTTACTCAAAACCTCAGCTGCAATGCGCTGCACATGAACATTGGTGTCATTTAATGCTTTCAGTGCTATCTCCTGATGTTTTGACGAAACTGATCCCTGTTCGGCAAGTATCCTAAAGGCATGTACTTTGATAACGGCATCCTTATGATTAAGGGCTTTATCCAACATTCCGTCCTTTAAAGCCTGTAAACGAAACAGTGCCCACAGAGCCTGAACATATGTTTTGGAATCAGTTTTTGATGATTTAAGTTTGCTGATTAACGGATCAACAGCCTTATTTCCATATCCCTCAACAATTTGATTGGCAATCATCATCCTTAAATTAAGTTGAGGATGATTTAAATTCTTAATGAGCTCACTAATGCTAGCCTTCGACCAATCTCTAGGTTTATTGTCCTTATGTTTTTTATCACCTTTATAGGTAATCTTCCAAATCCTTCCGCTTTGGCGATCGCGCAAAGGGTGATCCAAAGGCACTTCATAATGGCCTATAATACGGTTATAAAAATCAGCGATATATAAAGATCCATCAGGTCCTGTTTTAATGTTAACAGGCCTAAACCATGGATCGGCACTGATCAGAAAATCTTCCTGCCTCTTGGCTTCCGGTGATGAACCAGTAAACGACATCGTATTTCTGTTGATTCTACAGGTAACTACATCTCCTGAGAAAAAGCTATTCCTGTATTCTTCAGGAAATTGTTCTCCTAAGTAATAGACTAATCCGGAAAGAGCGGTCGACCCCAGTTCGTAACTCATCATTTCGGGAGCAAAGCCCATTGCCGGAGATTTCTTACCAAAATGAGGATATTCTGCACCTCTTATTAATTGATAAATTGGCTTTGAATGGCAATCTACAGAATAAAGATACCCCCATTCATCAAATGTATATCCGAAAGGATTAACACGACCATACGAAGTTTGCTCTACCCTACTTCCATCAGATTTAAAACGGAATGTGTTGCCCGAAACCATTGTTATAGAATCGCCGTCAGTACCGGCTATTGTTGAAGTATTGGTAAAACCATGACAAGCATATATCCATCCGTCAAAACCTCTAATAAAGTTATTGACCATTCCATGAGTATCCTGATGGCCAAACTCGCCAAGAAGCACCTTTTTTTCATCAGATTTCCCATCGCCATCAGTATCTGTGAACTGATAAACATTTGGTATACTAAATGCAATAGCCCCTTTTTTAGATGGTATTATACCAATTGGGATGTTTAAATCCTGGGCAAAGGGTGTAAACTTATCACCTTTTCCATCTCCGTCGGTATCTTCAATTATTGTTATTTTATCATGGCCTTTTTTGGGCGCTGCTGCCATTGGATATTCTGATGATTGTGTTACCCATAGTCTACCCTTCTCATCAAACTCCATATTTATAGGTTTACCGATATTAGGTTCAGAAGCAAAAAGGGTTATTTCAAATCCCGGAGGGAGTTTAAATCCAGCGCGCTCTTGTTCGGGTGTCTGGAATTCGGTCGTCCGAATATGCTCTGCAAACTGCTTTGGCTCCGGGTCGGTTAGTCCCTTAACTGTTCCCTGGCTTGTCTTTTTCGACATATTACAACCATAGGAAGCAAGCAGAAAGCAAAGCATTAAAATGCTTTGTTTCAATTTCATTTGTGTTTAGTTTCCATTAAATTACAATTATAAATCCATTTAGCAAACAGCACTAAAAAAATATACCTGCCTGTTAATGTTGTTAGGTTATATTCAGTAGTTTTATCTTCGAGTTAAAATTAACACCAATTATTTCCTAGCTATTACATTATCTTAGTTTAAAGAATGAAAAAAACCTATTTATTACCTTTTGCTTTACTGGTATTACTTCAAAGCTGTCAAAATAACACCAAAGTAAATGAAACCATTCCTGCCTCAAACGAGGTCCTAGAGAACATCGATTTTAAGGTAAAAAATGTGTTACCTCACGACAAAACGTTATTTACCGAGGGTTTAATTGTTCATAATGGAGAACTGATTGAAAGCACCGGCTCCCCTGAAGAATTCAAAAACTCAAAATCTATAATTGGGAAACTAGATTTAAAAACCGGAAAAGTGGAGACTTTAGTTGAACTGGATAAAACCAAATATTTTGGAGAAGGAATTACAATATTAAATGGCCTGTTATATCAACTTACCTATAAAAACCAGATAGGTTTTGTTTATGATGCTAAAACCTTTAAAAAATTACGTGAGTTTACTTATACAAACTTACAGGGCTGGGGTTTAACTAATGATGGTAAAAACATTATTATGAGTGATGGCACCAGTCAGCTAACGCTTCTTAATCCTGATAATCTAAAGCCTGTTAAAACCTTAAATGTCACTAAGTATGGCGAATCGATTGATATGCTAAATGAGCTAGAATATATTGATGGCTATATTTATGCCAACATCTGGCTGGCAAATTCTATAGTTAAAATTGATCCAGCAAATGGTAAAGTTGTAGGCAGAATAGATTTAACCAGCGTTTACACTGCAGAAAAGCATAAGAACCCAAATGGTGTAGAAATGAACGGAATTGCTTATGATGCCAGGGCAAACAAAGTTTATATAACCGGAAAAATGTGGGAACACATTTATGAAATTGAGTTTAACAAATAGGTTGAATTACTATCTGACAAACAAAAAAGAGCTCCAAAAGTGCGATTGCATCTTTAGAGCTCTTTTCCGTTTTAATTACTAAAGTCTGAACGAAATACCCAAGTTTACTGAATAATCTGCGAAAGCAGCATCGCCATTTACAAATGTAGTGCTGGTTGATCTGGCTCTGTCTGTAACACTTTGAGTTCTTTTTCTGTATACAGCAGCTGGTACAGAAGCATAAATATTTATTCTGCTTAATTGGTAAGTAAGACTTGGTTCAACTGAAATTACATATCCCGGTCTGCGAAAATCTCCGCTACCACCAATAACATCATGGATTGGAATACCTTCAATACGTCCACCTGCAGAAACAACAAATTTATCTACTGCATAATTAGCTCCCAATCTAGCCATAAACTGATCTGGAACACTGCTTATTGCCTCATTGGCCAAACTAGGGCTTACCAGTTCACGGTATGTTCTCACTCCATTATTTTGACGAGGATTGCTTAAGTAAAATGCATTGGCATATAATCCAAGGTTATGCTTTATGTTAACGAACGAATTAAGTTCAAGAGTAAGTCCTGTTCCTCCATCACCCAACTGAATTGACTGATCCACAGTACGTAATTCTGGTCCACCACCTGGCCCTACATTTTGCCAGTAATCTTTGTAGTCATAATCACCGGTTGCGAATTTTATTCCTAATCCTACTTGAACATTTGCCTTAGGACTTGTAGCCGGATTAAACAACCAGCGATAAGCAGCAACACGAATGTCGCCTAAGCCAAACGAATGCATGCTATGTCTTTCTTTCCTACCATGCTCATATAAAGATGATCTGGCATTTGATATAATTGGTACATCGACCATCATAGACCAACGGCTATTAAATATTCTTATTAGGGATAGATCAGTGGCAAACTGATGATTAATAACCTCAGTTCCAAGCTTAATCCTCTCTGTTTGATAAACATCACCTTTAAAGTGCTTATCTGATTTAAAATATCTGGTATTGGCATTAAAAACCCAGCTTCCACCATCGGAAGTTAGGGAACTGTCAGGATGCTCAGTCATTGAACAAACCCCTCCAGTACTACGAATTGCTACGCAGCCCTGGGAAAAAACTTTAGCGGAAATTAACAAAATGGTGAGCGTGGTAAAGATTTTCTTCATAATTGATTTTTAGGTTATATATTTAATTTATTTGGTTTCTTTTTAAGATTGTTTTGCTTGCTTTGCTTTCAGTTTGGAAACTAGCAATTCTCCAACACCAAAGCCGGTAGTCATACCATTTTCTATTGCATCCATAAAATGGATACCTCCCCAATACCTGCTAATGGCTCCTTCTTTTGCAGCTTCTTTAAATGAAGTAAACTTTCTAGAAGGCAATCCATACACTTCTTCAACATTATCAGTATAGTGGTAATTCTCACCAAAGTAATGAGTAAGTATAACGGAAGATGCTGCCGAAATAACAGAATGTCCGCTCAAATATTCTGGAAATGGTGGTGTCTGCAATAGCGGCTTCCATTTAGGATCTATATAGCTTCTAATGGCTGTTTCAGGACGGATTCTGTTGCTTCTAAATTTCTCATCCCAACAGCTGATGAAGCCATCAGTTAAACCCGCAGCTAACATGGTATAAACTTCCATGGATTTAGAAAAACTGAACTTTGACTGTTGACAAGCTATGCCCGCAATACCCATCCAGTGTGCTCCGGGTGATATTTTTTTCATTCCTGTTAACAAGTGTCCATCACTTTTTAATGCAAAGGGATTGCAATCCCAAAATGCAGCTATAGCCCTACGTTCAGGAGTCAGTCCAGCGCCACCATCTACATAGTTACCCAATAGCATTTTATAAAATTCCGAGTTTTTATCCTTAGAAAAAGGAGCCGGAGATGCTGGTTTAAACTGAGAACAAGAATCTAAAGCAAATGGACGGATCGTATTAAAATATGGCTCTACAGGGGCAAAATATCCCGGGGGTGTTGGGTACCAACTACCCTCCTTTGTTAGAGGAGTGTAACGTGGGTAATTACTGATTCTGTTATACTTATCTGCTTTTGCATAAGCTAATATTTGCTTGCTTATTTGCTGACCATACAATTTAGAATTCTCAATAACATCATCAGAGAAGCCTATTTTTTTGCAGGAATCTAAAAATGTCTGCTCATACTTTTCAAATAAACTGCCTGATGGCTGCATTTTCTTTGCAGTTGCCATCATAGCCAAAATAGCACTTAACTGGTAAGCGTGTTCACCCGGAACTGAAGGTTTAACAATATCCGGATAGTCATTCAGTACGCCTTTCATTGAGATGCAATTCGAATCATTCTGCACGACAACCTCATAACCGGAAAGGCTGGCATAAGTAAAAAATCTTGCTGCCAACGGAGGATTTGTTACATCATGAATCATAAGTGCAGTCATCTCATCCAAAACCTTAGCTATGTCTTTGTTATTTAATTCCGGGGACTTTTCATGCTTGCTACATCCAATGAAGCACACTATGCATAAACTAAAAAATAATAGTCTTCTCATAATAATTAATACTAATTCTACTTTTGTTTTAACTGATAAGCTTTTGCTCCTTGTTGATTTATTCCGAAGACTAGTGTATTGTTGATCTCAATTACACTCCTAACATCTCCTTTTAATTTGAATCCGGAGATATATTGAGGAACATAACTAAACCCACCTTTTCCATTGCCTTTTAATAACAAGCCATAATTGGCATCGTATTTCCCAAAACGAAGTCTGGCCTGGTTCATATTACCACACAATAACAAATCCTTATGACCATCTGCATCATAATCAATTGTAGTTATGGTATATACTGGCGACATTTGAACTTCTAAGGGTAATGGTTTCTCATGAAAACGACCGTCTGATCCACTTTGAAAATAAGTAGTATTAAGAGAATTTGCTTTCAAATATTTAGCTCCCTTTAATTCATCGGCAGTAAATACCTCTTTCAAAGTAGCATCTGCATAACTTCTATAATCAGGGAAACGCGGCCTCATGATACTCATCTGGTCCAACAGCTCATCTCTTGTGATGTAAGGATAACTTTTGCCCATGAGGTAAAAACAAAGAATAGGATCTATATTGCCGTTATCATCAAAGTCTTTATAATGCATTTCTGCAGGCTCTTTATCACTAACCCTACATTGACTATTTAAGCCTAGATTACCAACAACTAAATCTGGTTTTCCATCCTCATTTAAGTCTGCAACCTTAAGCTTATTCCACCAACCGCTATATTCTTTGTCGAAAAAGCTTTTAGTCTTATTTTCTAACTTTCCATTCGTATTTATAAAGGCACTCACCGGTATCCATTCTCCCACTACAACCAGATCTTGCTTTTTGTCGCCGTTTAGATCAATCCATGCAGCATCAGTAATCATTCCTAATTGACTCAATTCAGGTGAAATACGACTTAGCTGATCTACAAAATGACCTTTACCGTCATTTATTAAAAGGTAGCTTTTAGGGGCCTCAGGATACCTTCCAGGAATAACACGTCCACCCACAAAAATATCAGGATGGCCATCTCCATTAAAGTCGACAACACGTGCACAGCTTTTACTCACATGCATTTCTGGCAGTGAGTTGGTTGATTTTAAAAGGTTCCCTTTTCCATCATTAATATATAAGCGATCTTGTAACAAAGGGTCATTAACTATAAAGCTATGATAGCCCCCACTTACAACATATAAATCAACAAAACCATCGCCGTTAGCATCAAAAAATACGGCATCTGCATCTTCACTGTTCTTATCACTTTCAAAAGGTTTCTGATTTTTTATAAACCTGCCGTTTTTTTGTTGAAGGAATAATGCACCCGGTTCATCCTTACTTCCACCAACATAAACATCCTCTAGCCCATCTTTATTTATATCTCCTTTAACCATACAAGGACCTGCAAAAGATTGCGGATTGGTCATTAAAGGCTGGCGCTTGAAATCGTTAATGTCGTTTTTACTTTTGGCAAAATCTATCGGCGATGACACTTCCTTAAACAAAGCCGGCTTAGCTACCGGGTTCTGATTGTTTACTAATGCATCCTTTTCATTTAACGATAGCAATTGATTACTCTTAACATTAGTTAAAACCTGTTTTTTTCCGCTTTGCCAAACAACGGAAACCGAATCTATCATACTTTTCTTACCCAGGCCGAAGTGTAAAACCGAAGAAACGCTGGATAAATAACCTCTTGATGGCATTTGCTCTAAAGCTTGCTGTTTAGCATCTAAATAAACAGTAATTTTTGCTCCGATACCTTCAGTATTCTGTTTTAATCCGGCCAACTTTATTTTAAGATAATGAGCTGTTGAATCTCCTTGATTCTGATAAATAAAAGCTGGTTTATTGATGTTGTTAACGATAAGATCCAAGTCTCCATCATTATCAAGATCTGCGTACACGGCACCATTACTATTAGACGGTATATTTACTCCCCAATCAAATGCTTTATTTGCAAAGGTCAGATCGCCATTATTTTTATAGATATAGTTTTTTACGTCAGATGAGGGAAGCTTGCTCAGCATATCCAAAATATGACGGGGCTCAATTTCACCGTTTATACTGTTAAAGTAATTTGCATTATACTTTACAACATCCATATTGGTAAAATCATGTAAATAACCATTGGTTACAAAAAGGTCCTTCCAGCCATCATTATCAAAATCTGCAAATAATGGTGCCCAACTCCAATCTGTATTAGAAATACCGGCTAACTGCCCCACTTCACTAAAAGTTCCGTTACCATTATTAACATGCAACATATTACGCATGAATTGATAATAAAGACCATTTCGTAAATTAAGATTAAAGAATTCATAGTTATCAAAGCCCTGAAGCAATTTCTGACGACGATTTTCTTCCGGAAGCATATCCAAAGTATATATATCCATCAACCCATCATTATTGATATCTACAACATTATTTCCCATTGAAAAAATAGAAATATGATCAAGAGATGTTTTCAATTGATCGGTAAATGTTCCGTCTTTGTTATTTATATATAAATAATCTCTTACAGCATAATCATTTGAAACATATATATCAGGCCATCCATCTCCATTAATATCACCTATACCTGCACCTAACCCGTAGGACAATACAGAGCTATGAAGTCCTGATTTCAGGGTAACATCTTTAAAATGTCCACCATCGTTTCTAAAAAGTTTACTTCCGGACATATTATCCGGAGTTTTTTGAAGCTCTTGAATAGTAACATCATCCAGGTCAGTGAGCACTCTGATATTTTCATTTACCAACAGCATATCTAAATCTCCATCCTTATCATAATCAAAGAAATAAGATTGAGTACTATATGATGAATCCGCTAAGCCATAAATCTCGGCTTCTTCTTTAAACTGAGGAATTCCCTTTTCACCTAGCCCCTTATTAATGAATAGCTGATTCTTTCTATTTTCGCCGGGATACCTGCCTGAATAACACACATACATATCCAGCATCCCATCGCCATTAACATCGGCCATATTAACGCCATTCTTCCAGCCATTAGTTCTGCCTGAAACCCCCGCCACATCAGTAACATCCTCAAATTTCATGTTGCCTTTATTTAAATAAAGCTTATTAGAGGTCATGTTTCCTGAAAAATATAGGTCTTCCAGTCCATCATTATTCAAATCACCAACAGATACACCCGCACCATTATAAAAAGCGGGGTAATTGAAAACATTTCGATCAAAATTTTCAACTATGGTATTGGCAAAAAAGATATTGGTTTGTGCAGTATCCAATAATTTAAACAGAGGATTTTCGGCAACTGCATCCCCCGCCTCTTTAGCAGGCTGTTTACAAGCCGATAGTATTAAAAGGAAAACAATAGAATAGTAGAGTCTCTTCATATTTTCGTGATAAGGGTTAACCACGAGAGTTCTAAGCATGCCAAGGGCATGTAACAATTCACACAATTACACATGGTTCAAATCTGGTTTATTCTGGTTTGTCAATTAATAATGTTAACTCATACTAACATGTTTTAGCAAGCGTGAATGTAACATTATTATGGTTTCAACTAAGTTATAACTTTTATGCATTACTTTGTAATAAAATTAATACTTTGTTTTAAATCCCTATAAAACAGACAATTAAAATTTAACAGTGTAACAATTACACTAACTTAACATTACAAGAAGCATTATCCATGAAGAAACCGAGCTTTACGAGCTTTCCAATTAAATTGACTATTGGGATAAAAAAACATGATTAAGGCCTTGCTAAATCGTAAAATTAACTTTTAATTAACATCATTTTATCACCACCTGGCTGGTTAATTTTACATCGTACTGTAATGGCCTTTGGAAATAAAAAGTAAAAAATGATCACTAAATAATAAAAAACGCTCCAAATGAAAAAAACACTAAAAGTATTAGGCCTACTTGTCCTGTTTGTATTAATTATAGCAATTGCAGGAGGTGCTTATATTAATCTTGCTTTACCAAACACAGGAGAAGCATCATCAATAAATATAGAAAGAACACCGGAAAGATTAAAAAGAGGAGAATATCTTGCCAACCATGTAGCTGCTTGTATGGACTGTCATAGTTCCAGAGACTGGAGCCTTTATTCTGGCCCTATCAAGCCAGGAACAATGGGCATGGGTGGAGAAATATTTGATGAGCACACAGGAATGCCTGGCCAGATCTATTCAGCGAATATCACTCCTCACTCACTTGGAAGCTGGACAGATGGCGAGATACTAAGAGCAATAACTACCGGAGTTAACAAAGACGGTAAGGCCTTATTTTCTTTGATGGGCTATTCCCGCTTCGGAAAAATGGACAAAGAAGACATCTATAGTATAATAGCTTATGTTAGATCTCTTAAACCCATAAAAAATGAAGTGCCCGAGACAAAATTAAACTTCCCTGTTAGTTTAATAAACAAAACACTTCCCGAACCGGCAAATTTTCAGACCATCCCTAATGAAAAAGATTCTATTAAGTATGGAGCATACATTGCAAACGCAGCCGGTTGTGTGGATTGTCATAGCAAGCGTGAAAAAGGGAATATCGTTACAGGTTCGGAATTTGGAGGGGGAATGGAGTTTATCCAGCCATCTGGAACTTTAAACTCTCCTAATATTACCATGGATAAGCAAAATGGAATAGGCACCTGGACTAAAGCGGTTTTTGTACAAAGATTTAAACTATACACGGACAGTGCTTACAAGCCTCAACAAATGAGTAAAGATGAACTAAATACGCCGATGCCCTGGACTATGTATGCTGGTATGAACACAAAGGATATTGAAGCAATCTATATTTATCTAAATAGTTTAAAGCCCAATGCGAACAAAGTAGCAGGAAGGTCAAACAACAACTAAATGCATTATACACAAACGTTTGCGCAATTTTAAGCCACCTATAGGGATCGGGTTTCCCAATTTGTTTCTTTACCTTCAATTTATTAAGATGATGTCAAAAAAAGTAAGGTATCATCTTAATAAATTACAAGAACAAACCAAAAATATAACCCACAAAATGAAAAAACACTGTCTCTTATTTCTGGTACTCCTCGTACTAGGAAAATTATCCGTAGCTCAGGAAGGCATTACAAGTCCTGTCCCTTCCACTAAACCTGGTAAATACCAGTTAGAACAAATAAACCGTAAATACGGCATGTTCATTCATTTTGGTATCAATACCTTTCATGATGAAGAATGGACTGACGGAACATTACCTCCCAGCTCCTATAACCCGTCTGCAATTGATGCAGAACAATGGGTTAAAACTGCAAAAAATGCCGGGATGAAATATGTAATCCTTATTACCAAACACCATGATGGCTTTTGCCTTTGGGATAGTAAGTACACCACTTATGATGTTAACAGCTCTTCTAATAAAACTAATGTTGTAGAGGCCGTTGCAAAAGCCTGCAAAAAATACAACATAGGTCTGGGTTTATACTACTCCTTATGGGACAGACATGAAAATGGTAAAGTTGAAGATGCAACATTAGATAAAGCATATAACGAATACATGGTAAATCAAATCAATGAGTTGATTGCCATAGCTCAGAAGAATAAGACTAAAATTGTAGAGTTTTGGTTTGACGGAGGCTGGGAAAAGCAAAACTCCAGATGGCCTGCAGCAGACCTTTACAAAGCGATTAAATCAAAAGAACCGCAGTGCCAGGTAGGAATTAACTGGACAATAGGCGCACCTGGAAATCCTGACAAACACGCGGTGTTACCTGATCAACAGAAAGAGGGATATCCCATCAGATACTTCCCAAGTGACTTTAGATTAGGGGATCCATACCTTCCTGCAACACCAGATCCTAAAATTTTTTCGCATAATAATGAGAACTATTATATGCCTTGGGAGTCTACTATATGTGTAAGCTCAAAATGGTTTTACAACACCAAAGACACTACTTATAAATCTATTGATAAATTGGTTCAGGATTATAAAATAGCAACGGCCCAAAACAACATCTTAATATTAAACACCCCTCCCAACAGAGAAGGGAAAATAAGGCAAAAGGATATAGATGTATTAATGGAATTAAAGAAGGAAATTTCTAAACCACAACCTAAGTCGAAATAATACCAATTCTATAAGCTGACACCTCATAGTTATACGAAAAACAGATAAAGCATTTAGTCATGCTTTATCTGTTTTTAACCGTTTAATATTAATTAAATACCACCACAGCTTTCACTAAACCATCTTCAACCTCAATAAGGTTAGCAAACTTATCCTTTACCTCTTCAAAAGCTAATCTATGGGTGATGTAATCTAAAGGCCTCACATCTCCATTCTTAATACACGTTACCACATGCTTAAAATCGGCAGGTAAAGCATTACGGCTACTTAACAATGTCGCTTCCCTCTTATGAAATTCAGGGTGACTAAAACTTATTTCTTGCTTCTGTAAGCCTATCAGCACAAAACGGGCACCGTGTGCCATGTATTGAAATGCATTGTTTATCGCTTTCAAATTTCCGGTACAATCAATTACAACCGTAGGCATATCACCATTTGTTATCGACTTCAATTGCTCAACAACATCATCAGAAAGTGCATTTATGATATGCTTTACTCCTAACTTTTTTCTACAGAACTCCAATCTTTGGACATTAGTGTCCAATGCAATAACCTCTGCACCTGCTATTCTGGCAAAATCCATTGTACCTAAACCGATCGGTCCTGCACCTACAACCAAAACAAATTCACCGGACTTAACGTTCGCCCGGCTAATACCATGCGCACCAATTGCCAGGGGTTCTACCAGAACGAGTTCATCCTCACTCAACCCCTCCCCATCTATTAATGAATAATTAGGAACAAGGATATATTCGCTCATTGCACCATCTACATGCACTCCACAAACCTTCATTGTTTCACAGCAATTTGTCTTTCCGTTACGGCATGCTATGCAGCTTCCACAATAAAAGTATGGGCTTATTGTAACCTTATCGCTAACGCTAAACCCTTTAGTCAATGAAGTTTCCACTATTTCAGCAGCAATTTCATGTCCCAGTATCCTGGGATAATTAAAGAAAGGCTGTACGCCCTGGTAAGCATGGTAATCGGTACCACAAATTCCAATTGCTTTAACCTTAAGCAAAGTATATCCATCCTTCAAAACAGGCTGAACCTTATCTATATATTCAAACTCACCAGGAGTATTACAAATCAATGTTTTCATCTAATAACAGGTATCGCTATCAATTGTTCTTTTTGCATGGCTTTCCAGAAACCCGACGGAACTTCTTTACTTACCATCATTACATTTTCTCTTATTTTTTCCGGTTTGGTTGTATTTAAAGCAATACTACTTACCCCTTCCACATTAAATCCAAAATTAAAGCACACCTCAGCAGGCTTAACTTTATACTCATTACATAATTTAAAAAAACTATCCCTCCATTCGTAAAGGGCTTTACCATCCACACTGTATCGATCTACTTTCTGATAATTATAAAAGTCGCTCCCAATTAAAAAGCCACCATTAAATACCGCTGAATTAATTACAGCTATATCCCTTCTGCTTAAATCAGCAATAAATTTTATTAAATTATCAGGGTGAGATTTTATAGTCAAACTATTTGCTATCATTACCCAATCAAGTTCTACATCGTTGGCAATACGCTCAATTACCTTCCAATTCTTAGCACCGATACCTATTGAGGTTATCGTTTTTTGTTTCTTTAAATCAGAGAGTGCCCGGTAAGCTTCAAGGATATCCTGATACTTTTGCTCCTCCTCTGTTTTATTCTTTGCTGTTGCTAAATATTCATCAGGATCATGAACTGACACCATTTTTGCAGAATAAACACCTAATAATCTATTGCCCTGATTGAAGCATTGCAGAATCCCGTCATAACTGATCTTCTGAACTGCATCATTTTTAAGATCCACCCAAACTCCCTTTTCAAAAGTCGGTTCTGGAGTAAGTAATTCGGTTTGATACCACCCTAGCTTATTACAGATAATCACATCATCAGGGTGAATGCTTAGATCTGATAAACATCTACCTAGAGTTTCTAAAGCCATTCCGGCGCCATATTTACCTGCAGTATCAAATAATGGCCTACCAAATGAATGTTCTATGCATTCATTTACAATATCCCTCTTGATTTTATAGTCTATTGCCTGATACAAATTGCCCAAGCTGCTTGTACCAAAAATTACCGGAGGCATTACATCGTGATTTTTTAATTCCTTTTTTACAGATAACATCAAATGGTTTTATAGTTGATTATATAAAGGAAGCTCCTTTTAAATTAAAAAAGATTACATGTTTATCCATTTATTAAGCTATTTTAACATAATTACTATTTATCTAGTTTTTTAAAGAGTATTTTAATTATAATAGCATTAAATGAAACCTCAACACCTGAAAATACCGAACAGTGCGGATCACTCTTTTAGTGTNAGAAAAGATATGATTCCAAATATCAATAACAGATGGCATTACCATACTGAAATTGAATTGATCTGTTTCCATAAAGGATCAGGGACCCAATTTGTTGGGGACAACATCAAAAGGTTTGTTCCCGGCGACATTGTTTTGGTTGGAAGTGATTTACCTCATTACTGGCGATATGATCCTCCTTATTTTGATGACGCCACTTCAAAAGAGCCATATTCAACAGTAATTCATTTTTATGACAATTTTATAGGGGAGCGGTTTTTACACCTTCCGGAAACCAAGCCTATTAAAAATATTCTTGACAAGGCTAAAAGAGGTATTCTAATAAAAGGTCAGAATGCAATAGAAATAGCTCCATACATTGAAAAGATTTACCAAAGTACTGGAATAACCAAAATAATAAGTTTGCTTGAATGTTTAACAGCAATAGCAAATCTATCACAAATTGCACTGCTGTCTTCGATAGGCTTTAAGTACGATTACAGAGAATCTGAAAATGAGCGAATGAACAACATTTACAACTTTGCACTAAATAACTTCAGAAAGAAAATTCAACTTGAGGAAATTGCTTCTGTTGCTGATTTGGTGCCGAATTCCTTTTGTCGATACTTTAAAACACGGACAGGAAAAACCTTTTCTAAATTCCTTGTCGATATAAGGGTTGGCTATTCATGCAAGTTAATCCTCGAAAACAAAATGGATATTAAGCAAATATGCTTTGAATCGGGCTTTAACAATTTCTCTTCATTCCATAAGAGTTTTAAAATGATTACAGGAAAAACTCCTAAGCTTTACCGCCAAAGCCACATGTTATCTTAAATGATTTTCACTTAAGAAACTGTAATTATTAGTTTCAATGTTAAAATCTCACAATAAGCAGTTAATAATCTGATCTTTAAAACGATTATTTCACATTTCTTTGAGGAAACCAATTATTATACAATTCCTTAATTGAAAAATCAGTATGAAAAGAAGAACTTTAGTAAAAGGATTGGCGACCGTCATTCCAAGTCTTTTATTATCTAAAGCAATTGCTGCACCAGTCTATTTTCTTAATCCCGAAGGTTCAACGGAACACGTCAAAATACCCTTTTCGCCTACATGGGATTCGCTTAAAAACTACAAGGTACCAGAATGGTATAAGGATGCAAAATTCGGTATATGGGCTCATTGGGGCCCTCAATGTGAACCTGAACGTGGTGATTGGTATGCCAGGGGAATGTATGAAGAAGGAAGCGATCAATACAAATATCATATTGAAAAATATGGTCATCCTTCAAAATTTGGTTTTAAGGATGTGATCAATGAATGGAAAGCTGAGAAATGGGATCCAGACTATTTAGTTGGTCTCTACAAAAAAGCTGGTGCTGAGTATTTTGTAGCACTCGCTAATCATCATGACAATTTTGATCTTTATAACAGTAAGCATCAGGAATGGAATTCTGTTAAAATAGGCCCTAAGAAAGACATTGTAGGTGGCTGGGCAAAGGCGGCTAAGAAACACAAAATACATTTTGGAGTAAGTGTACATGCGGCTCATGCATGGAGTTGGCTTGAAACCTCACAAAGGGCGGATAAAACAGGCTCAATGACTGGAATTTCTTACGATGGCAAAGTGACTAAATCGGATAGTAAAGGTAAGTGGTGGGATGGTTATGATCCCCAAAATTTATATGCACAAAATCATCCGTTAAGTGATGAAAGTGAAAATAATGGTACTATACATCGGCAATGGAATTGGGGCAATGGCGTTGCTAAGCCCACCAAAGAATATATAGAAAAATTCTATGAACGAACGATTGATCTGATCGACAAATATGACCCGGACCTTCTTTATTTTGATGACACTGTCTTGCCTTTATGGCCGATAAGTGACGCAGGTTTGCGAATAGCAGCACATATGTATAACCACAGCATTAAAAAGCATGGTGAACTAAAGGCGGTTATTAATGGGAAAATATTGGATGACCAACAGCGAAAGTGCATGGTATGGGATATTGAACGCGGACAAAGCAATGAGATTGAACCTTATACCTGGCAAACAGATACATGTATTGGATCATGGCATTATGATCGTCGCATTTTTGATAATCATCATTATAGAAGTGCAAAAACCGTAATTCATACCCTTGCCGACGTGGTAAGTAAAAATGGAAACCTTTTATTGAGTATACCAGTACGTGGTGACGGGACAATAGACACGGACGAATTAAAAATTGTAGAAGAAATAGGTGAATGGATGAAAATTAATAAAGAATCTATTTTTGGAACACGACCGTGGAGGGTATATGGTGAAGGACCAGCTATTGAAAATACAGCCCCACTAACAGCTCAGGGCTTTAATGAAGGTAAGGGAAAGCCATTTGAAGCTCAAGACATTAGGTTCACCACAAAAGGCACTACTTTATATGCAATAGCTTTAGGATGGCCAAAGGATGGAAAAGTAATCATCAAAAGTCTTGCAAAAGATAGCTCTTTATATCCCTCTGAAATAAGTAAAATAGAATTGCTGGGATTTGGTTCAATTACTGATTTCACAAGAGATGTAGCAGGCCTTACGATAACATTACCAGTTACAAAGCCAGCCCTCAGTTATGCATATGCATTAAAAATCAGAAGTTAACCCTGTGATTAAATGGAATTAATAGTTTTAACAGGAGCCTATCTCCTGTTAAAACTATTAAGCGTTGCAGTTTTCCATTTGATATATCCGAGTAAAGCACATTGATCTGAAACGATGGTCTCTATTTTAGCCGGCACATCGTTTACGATTTTCCAACGGATACTGTATTTATTGTTATAGCCAATATAGATTACCAAATCTTCAAACATTGGCTCAACTGTTTCCAGTTCCTTAAGATGTATATCCTTCAATTCCATAGCCAAACGACGCAATCTCTCGTTCATCACTTTAGCCAGTGGTGCTGCAGGAATAGCTTCTGGTTCTATAATTGGAAGTACGGTAACTCTCATAATAATAATTGAAATACTACAAATATTAGCAAATATAGAGATATTAAAATAGACAAGGCGATTAAATTGTTCCGTTCATGTAAATTTTAGAATTAATTAGAGAAAATAATTTCATTATCTTGAGCATTTTACCAACACACAAAACGAACCAAACGACAATGAACATGAAAATTACACGTTTCAACATCCTCACACTCCTTCTCACAGTTTCATCATCTTACCTATCCGCACAAAATCTAACATCTCATCCTAGTAATCTTTTTGCAGAGGATGATGTTAAGCTGGTATCTTCTGAATTCAGTTTTACAGAAGGCTGTTCGGTTGATAAAAATGGAAATGTGTTCTTTACAGATCAACCAAATGACAAGATTTGGAAGTATAGCACAGATGGAAAACTTTCTGTCTTTCTTGATAAAACCGGAAGAGCCAACGGAACCTATTTCGATAAAAAAGGAAATTTGATTACCTGCGCTGATGAACACGGCCAATTGTGGTCAATAAGCCCTTCAGGTAAAGTAAAAATCATTTTAAAAGATCTGGATGGCAAACAACTAAATGGACCAAACGACATCTGGATCCGTCCAAATGGAGATATGTATTTCACAGATCCATATTATCAGCGTGATTACTGGAAAAGAACTTCCCCAGATCTTAAAAGTGATGACGTTTACTACCTGGCTAAAGGCAGCAAAAAAGTAAAAGTTGCCGCTGATGGCATCGTAAAACCAAATGGCATAGTTGGCACACCTGATGGGAAATATCTATACGTATCTGATATTAATGCTGGAAAAACCTACAAGTATGCCATTGAAAAAAATGGTGAACTAACCGGAAAGCAGTTGATCATCAATAAAGGATCTGATGGAATGACACTTGATGAAAAAGGAAATGTATACCTTACTTTAGGACCAGGTGTTTATATATATAATCCGGAAGGAAAAATGATCGCTGAATTAAAAGTACCTGACGGACCAAGCAATGTTTGTTTCGGTGGCAAAAACAGGGACATCTTATTTATTACTGCTCACAAGACCATACATACATTAAAGATGAATGTTAAAGGTGTCGAGTAATACATAGAAAGAGAGGATGAAAAAACATCCTCTCTTTTTTTAAAAGGCACCACTTAAAGAAAATCCTATAGTGTGCTGCGAATAAACTGGTGCAACTGTATAATTAAAGCTACCCTTCCCGGTAATCAGTTTTTTTATTTTAGGATATAGGATGTATGACAACTTAGTTGAGAGTATACCAAAACCAGCTCCAGCCACAACATCGCTAAACCAATGTTTATTGTTATAGAGCCTCAATATACCAGTGGCTGTTGCAATCGTGTAACCCGCATATCCATACCATGGTGAAACATTCTTATATTCCTGATTCAAAAATTCAGCAGCTGCAAATGCATTAGCCGTATGTCCTGAAGGAAAAGAGGTATACCCGGAGCCATTAGGCCTTAGCCTATGTGTGGTTTTCTTTAATATAGATACGCTCCCGCCCATAATTGCAGATGACAACAGATATATACCGGTTGCATCCAGTAAAGAGTTTTTCCCTTTTATACCTATCAAGTTAAGTCCGTAAACAGCAGCTGCCGGAGCAAACTGTACATAATCATCAACATGTGCAGCAAATAATGGATGATCTTCTTGCAACTCATTTTTAGTAGTATAATCCAATCGCCTGTTTACATTATCGCCGGCTAATGAGACCGCTCCATAACCAATAAACACCGCAGGAATAATAAAGGCCGTAACTTTAGGCTTATAATCAGTAGTCCTCACAATTGTGCTGTCTGACTTACTTATAATAGCTTCACTTATGGTGTCTTGGCTTTGGGCAAAAATAAATCCAGGTATTGTCAGCAATGCCACTATACTTAATAGTCTCCTATACATCATTACTATAGTTTTAATCCCTCCCAGGAATTTCACAATAAAGATGAGCGGAAATTTTGGAGAAATACTGTAGATAAAATTCAGAAATCATGGAATGTTTTCTATCTTTAATGCAACCGCCTATAAATTAAACCAATATGAGAAAACACATCATCTTGTGCATATTTGCATTTTGCATTTCACTTACTACAGTTCAGGCACAAATAAGCTCTCTTACAGGTGCATGGGAATTCAGTGACGGATCAGATCAGCATCAGCTTTTTTTTGAAGATGGCTATTTTATACACACCATACATCAAACCGACAAATTTGTAATGACACGCGGTGGCAGTTACGAAACAAGTAATGGAACCATTAAAGCTAAACTATATTTTAACAGTTCTGATTCATCCAATGTAGGAGAGGAATTAAATATCCCGTTTGAAGTTTCTACAGATAAACTATCTATGGATGTACCAGCCGGACATGTTAATTTCAAGCGTGTTGATGATGGAAAAGCACCACTGGCAGGTGTTTGGCGCATAACCGGCAGAATGCAAGAAGACGGAAAGGTTGCAGATATTCATCAAACCGGCTCCCGACAAACCTACAAATTACTTACAGGAAAAAAATTCCAATGGGTTGCTATCGATCCTGATAAAAAAGAATTCTCTGGAACAGGTGGTGGTTCATATACTTTTAAAGATGGAAAATACACTGAGCAAATTGAGTTTTTCTCAAGAGATAACAGTCGCGTAGGCGTTTCGTTGGCATTTGACGGGAAATTACAGGATGGTAAGTGGCACCATAGTGGGTTGAGTAGCAAGGGCGTAAAAATCTATGAAATTTGGAGTAAAGTAAACGAATAAACAAAATCTAAGAATCATCATATGCAAAAATACCTTGCCATTATAATTCTGGCATTTTTCTCATTACAAGTTAAAGCACAATCTAAGTTAAATGTTGTATTGGCGGGCCTCAGTCACGATCATGTAAATCTAATCATGGACAGCTATCGCAAAGGCGAAGTGAACATCATAGGAATTGCGGAAGAAAATCCAGTTTTGGTAGAAAGATATAAAACACGTTTTAAACTAGCTGATTCAGTGTTTTTTACAGACTTAAAAGAACTATTAAAACATCGTAAACCAGATGCAGTACTTGCCTACAATGCCATTGAAGACCATTTAATGGTAGTAGAAGCAGCGGCTCCCCTTGGGATTTCTGTGATGGTAGAAAAACCTTTAGCAGTATCTGTAAAACATGCTGAGCGCATGGCTGCACTTGCCAAACAATATAAGATACATTTGCTAACGAACTACGAAACCACCTGGTATCCAAGTAATCAAGAAGCATACAACAGAATTAAACAAAACAAATCTATAGGTGAGATTAGAAAAATAGTAGCCCACGATGGCCATCAGGGTCCTAAAGAGATTGGAGTAAGTAAGGAGTTTTTAAGCTGGCTCACGGATCCAAAAAAGAACGGTGGAGGCGCAATTATAGATTTTGGTTGTTATGGTGCAAATCTTATGACATGGCTAATGGATGGAAAAGCCCCAATTTCAGTTACAGCAATAACACATCAGATAAAAAAAGATGTTTACCCAAATGTTGATGACGATGCTACCATATTACTTGAATACCCCTCAGCCACAGGTATAATTGAAGGTTCATGGAACTGGCCTTTTGGTATCAAAGACATGGAAGTATTTGGCAAAACTGGATACATACAAGCTGTAAATTCTAATACCTTACGAACTAAAGAAGATGGAAAACCGGAATATAAGCTTGAAGAGGCTAAGCCTTTAACGCAAGTTTACAGTAATCATCTAAACTATCTTTCGGCGGTGTTAAGAAACGAAGTAAAGCCTGATAACGATCTGTCATCTCTAGGCAACAACCTAATTGTGGTAAAGATCCTGGAGGCTGCTAAACTTTCGGCAAAAGAGGGACGCAAAGTAACTTTGGCAAAATAGGCATTAGGTTAGTTTTACTGATTTAGCCAGTTTTTAAATGCATCAGCCCTTTCTTCGCTAACCACTACTTCTACATACAGATGAGTCGGCCAATTTATGTTTTGATCCTACAAGCCAATGCAAAGAATCACCTTCATTTATCAACGCTCCACTCCTTAGTGCTGTATCTTTACTGCCCATCTGTTTTTTTATCCAGCTTCGCTGATATTCCAAAACAGGTTTCTGTTTAAAAGCACCCCCGGCTTTGCTAATGGCCTTAAAGGTAGTATCCCCTTTATGAGCAATGGCATACCAACCATAATTCATCTTTGGGTGACTTAATAATAATGACCCAAAAACCTGCTCTAAAGAATTAAAATCACCTTTGGAGGTAATTCCATTCATTGAGATTGCCTCAGCGTTTTTTACTCCTGTCATGAAGCCATTAAATTCATTGCGAACAACGCTTGATTTCAGCTGATAAACCTTAGTGGCGTATCTATACTGTTCTGTGCGACTATTGAATTTTCCGGTCATAAAAAGCCCGATTAAAGTAAAGCATAGGAATATGAATATTCCTATTACAATGAAATATCGGGAACTGTATATGGCTGACTTCTTCTGCGCAAAGATAGTAGTATAAAATACATCCTATTTAAGCAATTTAACTTCATAAAGGTCATTCCGCCTATCTTTTAGTATCCTAACGGTACCAAAATGATGTATTTCATCTAAAAGATGAAGATCTACATCTACAACCAGCATCATTTCGGTATTTGGTGTAGCTTCTGCTTTAACTGCATTGGTAGGAAAAGCAAAATCAGAAGGTGTAAATACGGCAGATTGGGCAAACTGAATGTCCATATTATTTACCTTAGGCAAATTGCCTACACATCCTGCAATTGCCACATAGCATTCGTTTTCTATAGCTCGCGCCTGTGCACATCTTCTAACACGTGTATAACCATTTTGTGTATCAGTAAGGAAGGGCACAAACAAGATTTGCATACCCTGATCTGCATAAATGCGACTCAATTCCGGGAATTCTACATCATAACAGATCAAAATCCCTACTTTTCCGCAGTCGGTATCAAACACCTGAATTTTATCACCACCAACCATACCGTAGTATTTCTGTTCGTTTGGAGTGATATGGATCTTCCTATATTCTTCTGTTTTTCCATTCCTATGGCATAGATAAGTAGCATTGTATAGCTTATTATCCTCTATTATTGGCATACTGCCCGAAATGATATTTACATTGTAAGAAACAGCATACTCCTGAATTTTCACAACTATTTCTTCAGTAAGCTCTGCTAACTTACGCATCGCCTCCATCTCTGGCAGATGATTGTAGGGTTGTAAAAGTGGGGTGTTAAAAAATTCAGGGAACATAATAAAATCAGATTTGTAACCGCTCACTGCATCTACAAAAAATTCTACCTGTTCATAAAAGGAATCCATTGTAGGAAAAAGACGCATTTGCCATTGAACCAGACCTATGCGAATGGTTTTTGCTGAGCGTGCAGAAGCATCAACTCCTTGATAGTAAATGTTATTCCACTCAATTAGTGTTGCGAATTCTTTAGACTCATGGTCGCCGGGAAGGTAATTTTTCAGCACCTTTCTGACGTGAAAATCGTTAGATAATTGAAAGGTAAGCGTAGGATCGTAAAGCTCTTTCGCTTTTACCTTATCGATATACTGTCTGGGACTTAGCATATCAGCATGCTCATGATAACCTGGGATACGACCGCCGGCAATAATGCTCTTTAAATTTAAGCTTTCACAAAGCTCTTTTCTAGCTTCATAAAGCCTACGTCCTAAACGTAGACCTCGATATTCGGGTGAAACGAAAATCTCTATTCCGTACAAGGTATCGCCATTTGGATCGTGAGTGGAAAACGTATACCTACCTGTTATCATCTGATAAGTGTGTTTGTCTCCGTACTGATCATAATCTACGATAATAGATAGTGAACAGGCCACCACCTTATCGTCGACAGCAATACATAGCTGACCTTCAGGAAATAACTTTAACAGTTTTGCTATGGTTTGTTTGCTCCATATTTGTCCACCAAGGGTGTCGTATGCCTGTTCCATAGATTCTTTGAGGTCGTTGTAATCCTCAAGCGTCAGTTTTCTGATTTCAATATTCATGAGTACGTGTGGTTATACTTGCTAGTGCACATAAATAGTGCCTGAAATTGTATTGCACAACGGAATTAGGTGACAATCAAGGCGATTTTACAAGAACTTCTTACTATATTTAGCAAGGTGCTACCGGCTGAAATTTCAATCAGCATTAAGGCAATGAAACCACGCAACCAAACCATAAGATGCTAAAAATTAAAACATTAAGACTAATGTTCACTTTTTACATGAGCTATTTTACTACAGCTTTTGTATTAACCTTAGCATCTGCCTATATGCTATTTAAACTCGGATCAGGGGCCTTTGCGTTAATATTTTGGTTCAAAATAGCGACTTACGGCGTAATCATCTATTATATAAATAATTACAAAAGCAAAGAATTCTATTATTATCAAAATCTAGGTATACCAAAACTTACTTTATGGATTAGCACCTTAAGTTTTGACTTCCTCGTATTTATTACTCTTTTAATTTACGTAACCTCTAAATGATCCATAAGCTTGAAGTTGATAGTGTTTTCCTTGAATTTGGCGAAAGACGAGTTTTATCTGACGTATACTTAAAATGTGAAACCGGAAAAATATCCGGTTTACTGGGCAGAAATGGAAATGGTAAAACCTGCTTAATGAATATCATTTATGGAAATCTGAATCCTAATAGCAAATCTATTCGTTTTGATGGTTTAACAGTTCCAACAGCCTATAAACGACCTGACCTGCTATTGTACCTCCCTCAGTTCAATTTTATACCACAAATTTTAAGTTTAAAAAGAGTATTTTCCGACTTTAATCTTGATTTTCATGAATTTGAAACCCGTTTTCCAGAGTTTAAATCTAAACACAACAGTGCATTAAAAAACCTGTCAGGTGGCGATAGAAGGCTGGTAGAAGTATATATTGTACTAAAGACAAAGTCCAAATTTGCCATGCTGGATGAGCCCTTCTCTCATTTAAGTCCAATAATGATTGAGGCTGTTATGGAACTAATGAATGAGGAAAAGAAGAATAAAGGACTCTTAATTACAGATCATATGTTCAGAAACATAATAGACATCAGCGATAATCTTTACGTTTTAACCGGAGGAAAAACCCACTTAACCAAAGCTGTTGAAGAACTTGATTTTTTGGGATACACAAAGGTTTAATTTAGAAATCAAATTTTACCCTAGCACGAATCCCCCACTCAGAAACCATTGGATTATCAAGATAAGTGAAACGTTTCACCATGTCTACCCTTAGAATTTTAAAGATGTTACCTACTCCTACACTACCCTCAATGTATGGCTCTTTACCTAGGGAATTTGTGATTGGCACACCGGCATCATTAAGTACAAACTGCATTGCTCCATTGTTAACCGCAGGGTTATTTTCGTTACGTAAGCCACCGTACAATGCTTTAAATGACATTACTTCTCTAAGCTTCAGTTTTTTTAACAATGGCACTTTATTGAAGAAGAAACCATTAAAATTCTGATCTATATTGATACTGGCATAATGGTCACTTACAAACTCCAAAAAATTCATTAAATTATAGGATTGCAACTGATAAGCATAGGTTTGATTGGCTCTATGAATAGACAACAATGGAAAAGGTACTTTACCTAAAATATACCCCCCCTCCAGTGTTACATCAGTATAACCTAATTGAGACAGATAAAAGCGCTTATCTACGCTTCCCATGAAATTATGATAGTTATATTCACCTCCTAACACACCTTTTAAGCCTGCAGTATATCGAAAATTAAAAACAGGATATTTACTTACAAATGGGGTACGGTATATCTTGCTCTGATAGAACTTTTCGTGAGGTGCATACCTCAACTGAAGCGATATTTCTGAAGTACTGATCTGGTTGCTTTTAACTAAATCATTGTTATTCGAAGTAGCAAAATACAAAGATCCGGCAGGTGTTTGATTCCATTTACGCAAACCAAGACTATAAGAAAAGTGGTTTTCAAATTCATGCACATAATCTACTCTGTAAAAATCATTGTACAGCATCATGTCGTTGGTGCCTCTTTTAAAAGATAGCAAGAAGTTATCTTCCTGCACAAACTGTAATTCCTGACCGGGTATTTTTGTATCTCTTTGAAAACTTGCCCTTACATAATTCTGCGGAAAGGAATAGATAGATTTATTGTTTAATGAATAAGTTCCGCTTAAGAAATACTTCCATTTGGTATCATTAAACCCATAAGCCGCATAGGTTTCAAAATAATAGCGTTTGCTAAGCGCGGGAGTTGTTCTTCCACCCAAGCGTAAACGAAATCCTTCTACACTATTAAAGCTATAGAAGGTATTGACAGGACCCATTTCAAAAGGTCCAAAATCTTTATAGCCGGCAAAGAAAAGAGTAACTACATCCATTGTTCTTTTAAAAGATGGAATGGTTTGCAGTGTGTCTAAATTATGGTATACTTTTAAATTTGTACCGCTAAGAGCCTCAGGGCGATTATCTGCCCAAAACTGTTCTGATCTGTTAGCTGCATCCGCAACCACAACAGGAACTGCTGACCCTTGATATGCAGTATCCGGGTGCGACTTATTAATCTGATAATCCTTAAAATTTACAGTTCTTTCACCTGTAAATCCAGTTCCACCTTTTTTGCTTAGGCCAAAATCAACAATCAGATTACTTTTACTTAAGTGATAACGTTTATCCGGATTTTGCTCAAAATCCAGTTTAGCTTCCAGGGCTCTAACAAAGTTCAAATTGATATCCTTATTTACAGTCAGGTATACATTCTGAACAGCGTAATTACCATCTAAGGTGATGTACAGCTTACCTTCGAACAGCAAATCTGTATTGTTTCTTGGCATAAAAGAAAGCTCCACAAGCTTTGGGTTATGGTTTTGAATGGTATCTGTGATGAAGAACTTATAAAAAGTAGGTGCTCCATCTGCAATTGGGCTTAACAATTGATTACTTACAACAGAAATGTTGTTATCATAGATATCTATATCCTGATACATTCTATCGAAATAAGCAGTTAAACCTTGATTATCAATAAAACGTTCGTCGAAATTAACCCGCTTATCGGCAAGTACAATGGTCTTTAATTTCTCAGGACTTTTACGGAAGTAATTGTTTGAAAGTTTCTCTTGCTGAAATACCGGAAGCGTAGTTTTACCTCCTATTTTAGTCGAGTCCTGTTCTTGAAACAGAAACTTATAATTCCTGAATATCCTCTTGTTTTTAAACTTATCAGAAAGATTACTCATAGAGAACATCATTCTTTCATATTTCTTGTATTCCACGAAATCGTAATGATCCATGCGGTTCTTCGATTTATTCGCAATCACTTGCCTGATGAGCTCTACTGCAGGATTATCCTTATTCTTATATTTTGGCCTTTTGCCTGCTGTGATTACCACTTCATCCATTTGGGTGGTTTCACTCTGCAACTGTACATCTATGGTTTGTGTTTTACCGGGAGTAATTGTTTTTACAACAGATTTATAACCTACATAGCTAAACTTAATCTGAGTGTGGTTATCACTGATAGTGATGCTATACTGGCCATCGGCATCTGTTCTGCCTCCATTTTCCGTTCCGGTAATTAGAAATGAAACATAAGGTAAAGTTTCTTTGGTTGTAGCATCCGTTACAACACCATTAACTACTGTTTGCTGAGCTTTAGAAGTAAAAGCAAAGGTTATCAGTAAAATAACAGCTACTATATATTTAAAATATTGATGTTTCATTATGTAATTCATTTGCCTTAATCCTGCTAACACAATGGTATTTACCGGATATACTCATTCAGGATGTCGGCAAAGGTACATCTCAACTTTTGAATATTATACTAAAATAGTCAGGATAAAGTCTTCAACTAAATGTTATGACATCAAAATGAAAAAGCAAAAAAAGAAAGAATGTAAATAGCTGATTATCTGAGTTGAATAACAAAATCCGTTTGCCCAGCTTTCAGGGTTTTTAAAGAAAAAAGAAAGCCATGATTAAGCAATATCTCTCTAACCAGAGTTAGGCCAATACCCTGACCATCTTTCTTGGTGCTAAAGAACGGACTAAAGAGCTGCTCACTTAAGTCGTCTGATATTCCTTTTCCATTATCAGAAATTGCAAATTTCTTTAATTTAGCATCTAAAACAAATCTCACAACCCCTTCTTTATCAATAGCTTCTAATGAATTTTTAACAACATTGATCAGCGCCTGCTCCATCTGCTGAGAATCTGCTGAAATGTAAAAAGGTTTATTTGGTAAATCGAACTCAAAGCTAACCCCATTTTCTTTTGCCTTGACATGCATAAAATCCGAAACTGAGTAAATTAAAGCCACAAGATCAACTTGAAGCTTATTTACAGGTGTCAACTTTACAAGATCTGCAAAATTTCTCATGAACAGATTGAGGTTCTGGTTTCTGGCCACAGCTACGTGCATAGCATTTTTTAAAGACGATTTATCCACAGAAGCCCAAATATCGCTTGCATCTAAAGCCATATTAATGATTGAATTAACAGGCCCCACGGTATTATTAACTTCATGTGCCATCATCCTGATCACTTTACCGTAAGCGTTCTTTTCAGCTTCAAAAATCTCTGCTGTTACTTCTTCTATCATCACAAACATACGCGGAAAACCTCTGTCTATAAAATGAGATTTCTGAACTTTATAAGTGTTTAAACTGCCAATTCTTATCGTTTTAGATTCACCAAGCTTAAGCGGCTCGAACTGAGCTAAAAGTAACTCAGGATTAGCACCTAATATCTCCTCAGCTTTGGGGTTAATCTGCTTCACATAATTATCGTAATCAAGTATAACAATGCCTGTCGGAGAAGTATGAATCAGCTTTTCAAGAAAAAAGTGTTGCTCTTCCTGTTTCGTCCTTTCTTCCCTTAGTGCATCCATCATTTCATTATATACATCTATCAGCTCATCCGTTTCTTGCTTTCCTGTGCGTAAAAACTTAACATTGAAATCACGATCATTGATAGCACTAATCCCCTCTTTAAGGTAATTCAGTGGCTCTACCAGCTGCCTGTAGAGGCCAATTGAGATTACTACAGAAATGATAACTAAAACCTCCGAAACAATAAAAACTATCTTATTCTTTTCCAGAATAAGATAACTAAGTCCTAAAAAGACAAGATGAAGAATAACAATAAACAGGATATACTTAGTCTTTAACTTCATTAAGTTTAATCTTCGGCTTCATTAAATGGAATCTGATACTTCTCAAGTCTGCGGTATAGCGAGTTTCTTGTTATTCCAAGAGAAGCAGCTGCTTTGGTAATCTTATTTTGATGAAAGTTCATCGCCCTTTTAACCATTTCAATCTCCATCTGTTCAAGTGTAAGACTGCCTACCCCAGGCATTTGTAGGTTTGTTTTTTTAGAAGGAGACAGCTCTAATTGCGTCTTAAAATCATCAATACCAAGTTCGTTATTTTTACTAACTAAAATGGTTCGTTCTACCAGATTTTTCAATTGTCTTATATTACCCGGCAACTCTAATTGCTGAAGCCATTTCATGGCATTAGGCGAAACTGACAACAACGGGCGGTTGTAAATCTCTTTAAGGTTATCAACAAAGAAATTAACCAACAAAGGTATATCACCTGATCGTTGACGTAAAGGCGGTAAATTAATAGTGATCAGGTTGATGCGATACAACAAATCCTCTCTGAAAGTGCCCGCACCGACCATTTCATTTAAGCTTTTATTAGTTGCGCACACCACCCTGACATCCACTACTTTACTGCGGCTACTGCCCAGGACTTCATAAGTTCTATCTTGCAATACCCTTAATAGCTTAACCTGACTACCAGCCTCCAGCTCCCCTATTTCATCTAAAAAAATAGTTCCTTTATTTGACATTTCGAATCGTCCCGTCCTGTCGAAACGCGCATCAGTAAATGCGCCCCGCACATGACCAAACATTTCACTTTCAAACAAAGAAGAAGATATCCCTCCAAGATTAACCTTTACAAAAGGCTTATTGCGCCGTAAACTATTCTCATGGATTGCCTCGGCTATTAGCTCTTTTCCGGTACCACTTTCTCCAAGAATTAGTACAGATGCATCCGTTGGCGCAACTTGCCCTATGGTTTCAAGTATAGCAAGCATCTGCGGGTCTTCAGCTATAATTTGCTTAAAGTTATACTGCTTATCTAATTGCTTTCTACTGCTATTCTTTACCTTAGCTGTATTTAACTCAAGCAATGTTTTAACTGACTGCAGAACATGCTCATTATTCCATGGTTTATTTATAAAATCGTTTGCACCAAGCTTCATACCCTGAACAGCAAGCTGAATACTTGCCCAACCAGTAATCAGAATTATGGGAACACCCGCATCAATTCCTCTGATGCTGCTAAGCAATTCCATCCCTTCTTTTCCGGTAGTGTCAATGGAAAAGTTAAGGTCAAGAATAATCAGTTCCGGCATTTGCTTTCTGATGATATTTAAAGCCCCTGCAGCGCTATCAGCTTCCTGAACTTTATTACCTCCACTTTCAAGTAATAAACTTAAAGAAGTCCTTACGGCAATATCGTCATCTACAATCAGTATCATATACAAAGTTAATATAGTTATTATTCTTCATGCAATGCAATTGCAGGATGTATTGCTGCCGCCTGTTTACCGGGGTATAAAGAACAAAAGATCACCAATAAATAAATAAATGTAATTGAAAGCAACAGCGCGATAATATAAACAGCAGTAGGAACATTAAACACATTTAACAAAGGAAATTGCAGCGCAAAAAAGGAACCTACAACAATAGATAATGTTGCCAGCATTAATGATTCTGAAACAAGCTGAAAGGACACAGAAGCCCCTGTGGCGCCAATAGCCCTTCGTAAACCTATTTCTCCCCTGCGCTGACTAATGTTATACCACAATACCCCAAATAAGCCCAGAGCAACGTTAATAATAAGGAAACCTGCAACAGTAATACAAATAATCATTGGTATAATCGTGTCTTCATTTGTTGAATCCCGCATATCTTCAAGATGCTGTATCTCCAAATTTGAATTCTGTATGGTTCTGGACAGTAGCTTATGTAAACGGCTTTCGAAAGCGGCATCTGCATCAGCACTTACTTTAATTAAAATAGTCCCTATCCATGAGAAATCTCCAGTACCTAATCTTTTATAAAAGCCATTTCCTGATGGCCAGAAATCTCCGCTAGCTTTTACATCCGCCACTACTCCAATAATTTTCCACATCTCTTTATCAGCATCGTCTCCCACAGACACCCCTACAGCTTCTGCGTCGCCAAACATCGCTTTCTTTAAAGTCGAATTAATAACAACATTTTTCTTGTTGCCAACTCTGTCTTCTTTGTTAAACCATCTTCCTGACAACACTTTCATATTCAAAACCTTAGTATAATCATCCTCCACCATATAGTTATTAACTTGCGAAAGCTGTATACCTTTATAGGTAAACCCTGTTGTGGAGTGGCTATTTGAATAAGGATAATTGAAAGCAGAGAAACTGAGCTCTTTAACTTGAGGCAATCCTTTAACAACACGTCTTACATTCTCATAAAAAGTTTCCAGAGAATCAGCATTCGTTGTTTTTAATTGATTGCGGTAAGTTATAGACCAAACCTTTTTGTATTCAAAACCATTAGGTTTTATATAATTCAAATAATAAAATACCAGTAAAGAGAATACAGCAAATATGACCATAAAGGACACCAGTATTTCTGATAGGAACAGAAAATTCTGCTTTCTCTTGTTCCAAATCAATTTAAATAAATGTTTAAACATGATAATTTCTTTTAAATAGTGATTCCTTACTGTGCCTTTAAAGCACTAACTACATTCAACCTCGACATTCTCCACGCAGGATATACTCCTGAAAGCAGTCCGAAAAACAGACAGATTACGAATCCGAAAAACAACACGGTAAAGTTTAATGATAAATTGAGATTAGGAATGATATTCGACTGGTTAAATAGATAAATGGATACCACCGACAAAACCACTCCAATAATTCCCCCAAGAAGGGTTAAGATAACATTCTCAACTACAAACTGATAAACAAGTGTTTTTGATGATGCGCCAAAGGCCTTGCGGACTCCAATCTCAGAAGAACGCTCCATAATTCTAGTGATATTAATATTAACCAGGTTTATCGTTGGCAACAACAGAAATAACAAGATAAGCAGACCTCCATATGTTAACAACTTACCAATTCCTGCATTTTCATTATTGCCCGCCAATGACCTGGCCAAATGCTCAACTGTATTATCGGCATGTGCATATAGTCTATCCATATTCTTGTCATTGGTGGGAACCTTTGCAAGCATTCGGTAATACTCCTCTTTCATTTTAGGAATATCGGCCTCTGATTTGGCTAATAATATTGCACCAAAACCGCCCATTAAGCCCACGTCTTTATAGCCGCCTTTGGAAACAGTATACGGTAGATACAGGTCTCCATAAAAATTACGTATGCTCCTGGGCATATCCTTTACCACTCCGATTACCCTATAATTTACATTATCAGCCTCAACGTATTTCCCTACAACAGATTTCTGATCACCAAAATATTTCTTTTTGGTTGCTTCACTAATTACCCCTACACGTTCTGCATTAGCTACCTGCTGTTCTGTATAAGGTTTGCCTTCCAGAAATACATATTCTGCAATCTCCCAATAAGTTGCATCTGTATACTTGTTCTCTATCACAAGTTTTTTATTGTTCACATATGCATTAATCTTATTTGAATAGGTAAATATTCCAATTTTCTCGGGCACCTTTAATTTCGAAACATAACGATCCAGGAAATAAAAGGATGCCGAGCTACTGTTTATCCAATGCTCTTTAGAGCTTTCCAATGTTACATTTGTAATGTATAAGGATCTGTTTCTCTTTAAATCCGGATAGCTTGGGCTAAGCTCTTTATCCAGAAATGCTGTGGCTACCATCAATATGGTTAGCGTAAAACTGATACCAAATAAGCTAATAAAGGTGAAGAACTTTCTTCGTTTCAGTACTGCTATGGCTATTTTAAAGTAATTTTTAAGCATAACTATAAGGGTTATTGAACTTGAGAACCATCAAATAAACGTACCAGACGATGAGTTTTATGTGCCATATTTTCATCATGAGTAACCATCACAATTGTAGTTCCATCGTTCTTATTTAAATTAATCAGAATATCCATAATCTCATTTCCCATCGCACTATCGAGGTTGCCAGTCGGCTCATCTGCCAAAATAATCTGAGGCCTGCCCACAATGGCTCTGGCAATGGCTACACGCTGACGCTGCCCTCCGCTAAGCTGGGTTGGAAAGTGTTTAATTCTGTTACTTAGTCCTACTTTTGCAAGAGCTTCGGTAGCCAGTTCTCTGCGCTCTTTAGCAGAACCTACGCGATATAGCAGTGGAAGTTCTACATTATCCAATACTTGTAAATCGTTGATCAGGTGATAACTCTGAAATATAAAACCCAATTTCTGATTCCTGAATTTTGCCAACTGTTGGTCAGAGAACCTGGTAATATCCTGGTCGGCAATTCTAATACTACCTTTAGATGGCTCATCCAGCAAGCCAATAATATTAAGTAATGTACTTTTACCACAGCCAGAAGGTCCCATTATCGACAAAAACTCCCCTTTGGCAATATCCAGACTAATACCATTTATTGCCAGTGTTTCAACAGTGTCGGTGCGATACACCTTTTCAATATTTTGCAAACGTATCATAATGTATAATTAGTAATTAAGATTTACTTATAAGTTATTTTTTCATTTTTTTCGAAATCATATAGTGATAGATACCTTAGCTGATAGTAAGCTCCCCAGAAATCTCTTAATGAGGCTACATAGTCTCTTTTAGCCCTGTCACTTTCCTGAAATGCTATACTCAAATCTGTTATACTCAGATTACCCAAAACATAGCGTTCACTTGCAATCTGATATTTTTCGGAGGCAATCCTATCGGCTTGTGCGGTTAACTCTAACTGCTCTTTCATCATGTTAAAAAGTGTTACCTGCGTTACTATCTGTTGTTTAAAAGTCTGTTTGTCCTGCTCCACCTCATAAATGGTAAATTGCTGGTTTGCCTCCGCTGTTTTGGTTCTGGATTTAGAGCGCCCCCAATCCAGAACGGGAATAGCTAGTTGTAACTGAACAGATTGCTGACTTTTAGGTGAGCGGTAAACATCTAATACACTACTGCCCGCGTTAGAGAATCCCAAATTAGCCTTTAAAGTTGCTGTAAGCCCATTTTCTCCTTTGGCTTTTGCAACATCTCTTTTAGCCTCCGCAATGCGCCTAACAAAAGCTATGGCATCAGAACGGTTTTCAAATGCCTCTATTAGCACTCTTTCCGATGACACTTCAACACGCTTTACAGCCTCTGGCATTGTCAGCACAATTCTATCATCACCCTCTATCCCCGCGTAGCTTCTTAAATTGAGCGTTGCAATTTCCATGTCCCTTTTAGCTGTTCCTACTGCTTTTTTAGCATTTACCTGTTCAAGCTGTAACTGCAGTATCTCATTTTTGGAGATTTTTCCCAATTCAAACTTAGTATTGGCAATATTTAAGATGTTACCGGTATTGGTATAGTTGGTCTCCGCGATATGCAGGTTCACCTGAGCAAGTAAAAGGTCAAAGAAATACCCTGTTACAGTTACAGAAATTTGCTCCTGAGACTCTATGTAAGCTTGTTTACTCTCATTGTATTTTAGTGGTGCTATTCTTTTATCCCATTTAAGGCTATTAAACTGCAGCAAAGGTTGTATATACCCGATACCATAAGGAGTACCATTATACAGCACATTATCCCTATCAAAATCCGTAAAGCGTTGCAATTGGGTGGTACCATAAATAGTACCACCCGTTGCGGCCAAACTTTGACTAAAATCGAGCGTCAATGAAGAGTTATCATTTCTTATGGGTTGAAAAGCTACTGTACCATTTGGTTGAAGTACTTGTGAGTATGTTTTATTGTATCCTGGTAAAATACCGCTCAAGGCCAGCTGAGGCTGATAATTAGACTTAAATGTGCGCCACTCCCAATACTTGGTCTCCTTAACCGTAGTAGCTTGTTTTGAAGCAATCGAATTGGCTTTAGCTTTTTCAACCACTTCATTTAAAGTTAGCCTTAAGGTATCCGAAGGGACATTTAATTCAATACTAATATTCACATTACTTTTAGTGCTGCTCCTAACACTAAAGCAACAGATGATCATTAAGGCTGCTGTGAAAATGATTTTCATACGCTTATAATCAATTAGTGATTGAAATTTCTTTTGAATAGTCGTATTTACTCATATCAGATGTAATTACCGTTTCCCCTGATTTAATACCGCTAATAATCTCTATATAATCAAAATTGCTAAGTCCGGTTTTCACATTTCTTCGTGTTGCCTTCCCGTTATTCAGTACAAAAACCTCCTGTTGATTTGAGCCTTTGAAAGCTGGTCCATTAGCCACCCGAATTACCTTATTGCGAGTTTCTGTAATCAGGAAAACATCGACCTTCATATTGGGTCTAAGCAGTTTATTGTTCTTTTCGTCCAGCTGAACATCAAATGAAACAATCGAATTGTTTACTGCCGGCGAAACACTGGAAACCGATCCTCTAAGCTGAGCATCATTTATTCTGATAATGGCAGGCATACTATTATGAAGCTGATCCAACATATTATCAGATATACTGCCCAGTACCTTATAGCTGCTAAGATTTGCGATTCTGGCTAAAGATTCTCCCTCTTTTATACTGGCTCCAATGTTTTTGTTCACCCATGTTACAACCCCCTCTCTTGTAGCAATCACGTTGGCCAGATTAAGCTTACGCTTTAAGGCTTGTTGATCATTCTTTTGAATAGCCAAAGCAATTTCGGCCTCCCTGATCTCTATTTTCATAGTTTGCTGCTTGTTTTTGATCTCGTTTTCAAGCTGCTGCTTTTCAAGCTCCGCTACCTTTAAATTCAATTCGGCCTGTTCAATGTCCTCTTTAGTACCCCCACCGGCTTTGTACAACCTTTGGGCACTTGCTACTGCATCTTTAAAATTTGCGATACGTAGTTGCTTGATGTTGTTATTGGAATTGATATCGTAAAAGGTTTTCTCGAGATCAAGTTTCAATTTTCTGATTTCATTTTCTTTAGATTCAATCTGAAACTTAAGCTTATCAAAATCAGTTTCGGCAGATGACTTATCCAGGGTAAGAATAGATTGTCCGGCTTCTACCTTCGTACCGGCATCCATTAATACATCTCTTACTGCTGCATTTATTGGGCTAGTAAGTACTTCTTCAAATTCTGGAAGTACTTCTCCCGTAGCATTTATTGTGTTTTCTATGTTGCCTGTTTCGGCTACTGCAGTTGTAAATTCAGCGGTTGATATTGAAGGTTTAATATATGCACGCAATGTAAATATTCCCCCTACAATCACGCCCACTATGATGAATATAACTATCCTTGTTTTCTTCTTTCTTTTTGCAGTAACTTCTTCTTCAATTGGTTTGTCCATCTGTTGTTTATTTGAACAAAGCATTACAAGCCGAATACCAAACTTAAAAAACTAACAAACAGCACATTACAAAAATCAGCACACATAAAAATGCCCGATATCGAACGTTTAGTTTGATATCGGGCATTTTTATGTGTGCTGATTAAATAGTGTTTAAGGAGTTTAAATAATTCTCAACGATAGGGATATCTGCTTCGGCCCAATCCTGATTTAACAATTCAGATGGCTTTAACCATTGGTATGATGCGTGTTCTCTTAGCTCAATAGAACCTCCAATTACCTTACAAACAAAAGGAATCAGATTAATCGAAAACTCAACATAATGGTGGATGTTGGCTAGCAATTCAAAAAGAGTTTTAATGTCGAGATTCAACTCCTCCTTTATTTCTCGTACAAGGCAGTCAGAAGCAGTTTCACCTTCTTCAATTTTCCCTCCTGGAAACTCAATTTTAAGTGGCAATTTCATGGTTGCACTGCGCTGAGTAACAAGTACCCTGCCTATATCATCGACTATGATTGCGCAAGTAACATTAATCATGATTAATTTATCGCCATTTCATTAAGTCCATCACTCTGTTAAACTCATCCTGAAGAGGCGCCTTAAGGTGAATCTCCTCGCCCGTTACCGGATGCTTAAATATAAGTTCTGATGCATGTAATAACATAGTTGTCATTTCCCATTGCTCTTTAAATAGCTTATTTTGCTTATTGCAACCATGCTTGCGATCACCAATAATCGGATAAAAAATATGCGCGAAGTGCTTTCTAAGCTGATGCATCCTTCCGGTTGTCGGGGTTGCTTCTACTAAAGAGTACCTTGAAGTAGGATGTTTTCCAAAAGCTATATCTAATTCAGCTCTTTTTAAAGTAACAAAAGCTGTAAAGGCTTCCTGAATATTCCCGTTTTCTTTTGCCAAAGGATAATCTATATCCTGACTATCGGGTGCATAGCCCCGAACAATTGCAAGATACTTCTTTTGAACCATGCCGTTTTGAAACTGCTGGTGCATAGCGATTTCAACATCCTTTTCAAATGTAAATAATAATAAACCACCTGTTTTCCTGTCCAAACGATGAACCGGACTCACATACCTGTTTACCTGATCTCTTAAAAGCTGCAATGCAAATTCTTTTGCATCAGTAGCAATTGAGGAACGATGTACAAGTAAGCCATGTGGCTTATTAATCGCAATTATGTGGTCATCCTGGTAAACAATCTCTAGCATTTAAACTTTTTTTCGCGAAGATAGCCTTTTAAAGTTTCCCGTTCTATTTAGAAGAAACTTCTTCAACTTCTATTAGCTCCGGTCCATTTTCAACAGGGTATCCTTCAACCTTAGTTCCTTTTAGGGTAACCTCTTTGTCTACATAGGCATTTAAATCAACCTTGCTGCTTCTTAGTGCATAAGTCTTGGCATCTACTTGTAAAGTATGCGTACCATACTGGAATGTAGTCATGCCTAACTTTTCAATTTTACCACTGAGCTTAATTAAGCCCTTACTACCTGCCTGTTTTGCTGTGTTACAGCTTACTATGGCAAATCCAACAAAGAATAGGAATAATATTTTTTTCATAACCTTAAAACGATTAAATTTTTAATTACGCTACAAATAACAATAATTAAAGATACTGAAATGTTGGGATGATTTAGTTTTCTAAAAAACCATTCGTAGCATTTTACGGATAAGCTATTTATCGAAATGAGCTCTTTTGCAGCAAAGCAGTAAAAGTTTAACATTTCTTAACATTTGCTTATTGCTATCAACCTTACCTTTGAGGCATAAATATTTGGTTAGTATTTATAGTTTAGGTTTAGTTGATAAAAAAGAGCACCGATGGATTTCGGTGCTTTTTTGTTTAGCGAAATTCTTAGATTTGCATCTTGATTCCCTCCGTTACCCATGAGCACCAATAAATTAATAAATATACCACCTCTACCTGCTGTACTATTATCTATTGTTAGTGTGCAGGGTGGCGCTGCTATAGCTAAAGGATTATTCCCGGCACTTGGCGCAACTGGTACTGCATCGGTGAGAATTGGATTGTCTGCAATTATTCTATTAGTTGCTTACAGGCCAAATTTACGGCTGTTAACTCCCAAACAATGGAAAGCTGTTATTCCTTATGGCGTATCTTTAGGATTAATGAATGTTATTTTCTATATGGCAATAGAAAGGATTCCTTTAGGCTTAGGTGTAACCCTGGAATTTATCGGTCCGCTTTTATTAGCTGTTAGCGGATCTAAGCGGTTGTTAGACTTCTTTTGGGTATTATTAGCCGCAATTGGAATCGCATTTATAGCGCCCTGGACAGGAAAAGGCATTGATTTACTTGGTGCTGCTCTTGCGCTACTTGCAGGAGGATTTTGGGCAGGCTATATTGTTCTTGGTGGTCGAATAGCTAAAATAATGGATGGAGAACAAGCCGTTGCAGTAGGTATGATATTCGCTGCTTTGGTGGTAGTTCCATTTGGTTTTGGAAGTGGTGGTTTAGCCAATTTCACCCCTTTAATGATTTTAAGTGGTGGCGCACTGGCATTATTATCAAGTGCGATCCCTTTTACTTTAGAAATTGGCGCGCTTAAAAAATTACCAGCACGCACTTTCAGCATTTTAATGAGTCTTGAACCTGCCGCTGCAGCACTATGCGGAATAGTGTTCTTAAGTGAGCACCTCTCCCTTTATCAATGGTTAGCAGTATTTTTTGTAATTATGGCAAGTCTTGGGGCCACTTTAACAAAAGGAAAAAAGAACCTTTAGCTTGCCATTGGGATTCCATTCTTAGAAACCACCATCACAATAAGTGACCTTTGTTTTTCATCACGGAAATTGATTAAAAAGTTCTTATTCCCATTCTTTTTGATCAGACTAGTTAGTTTTGGAAACATCATAGCCAGTGATTCCACTTGTTCTATATCATCGCTATCAACAACAAGAAATCCTGAAGATGCGTCATTCTTAATATGTTCTAAATTTTGGTGAAAAGGGTGTAATGAATCCATAATATGATTGGGTTGATCTGATTAATAAACTGTTATTTAATATATAACGAGATTAATTGCTATTACGCTACAATTAGCTTCAACTATATTACTTATATTGTAATAACAAATCTACCTAACCATGAAAGCTATCCTAATTATCCTCTTCTTATTTCCATGCATGCAACTATTTGCCTCGCAAAATCAACCAACTGACTCAGTAAAGAAAACATTAACTGCTAAGGAATTCAAAGAAATGAAAAAGCAGATAAAAAAATCAATGCCTAAGGAACTGGCTAATATGGCCATAAAGCAATTGGAAATATTAGATCCTGCTAAGCAAAACTTAAAACCAACAGCAAGCTCTTATTCTGGTGATATTGATAAGTATACACATGATATGGATCTTTCTGCTCTAAAATTGGACTATCAACTTGAAAAACATGAGATAATTGACAATTTTAAAGGTGATATCTACGACAGTGCTTCAGATAAAAGAGCGGCAAAAAAGGAAATGAAAGAAGACCTTAAAGAGCTAAAAGAAGATTTTAAAAGAGATCTTAAAGACCTTAAGAAGGAATTAAAAGATAAAAAAAGGGAAACTAAGAGGGATGCAAACGAGCGCATGATCTAGTTTCCCTTTTTTCAAAAGGGTATGTAAAATAAGATATTTTAATTTAAAAGCTTATCTATTGCCTGATAAGTCATCGGGTGATAGTTTGGCCTTGCTTTTTTGTAAATCTCTTTGGCCCTTTTTAGGCCTTCAGGCGTTTTCATCATTTCTTTATACAAAGGAATAATGTGCCACATCCTTCCATTTTCTATTAAATAATCCTCTATTCTTTTATCAGCAACGGTATAGTTGTTACGAATAGCAAAAGTATACCAAGCTAACTGAATATCAGTATTATTGGATCCTGTAAAATTAAACTGCTCGTCTAAAAAATTCATTTGCTTAGCCGATAATGTCTTAGGTAAAGAATTAATAAAAAACTTTTTCTCGTTGCTGGTTACAATTTCTTTTTTCAGCATAGAGGTATCATATGGTAAACCTTTAGTAGCAGAAACTGCCAGACAATCAATTTTCCATAATTTGCCTCCTTTACTCCAGAGACCTTTAGAATACGCAATATTTGATGGAATGCCAGGTCCGTAAACCCAATCATTTACACGGATCTTTTTCTCAAGGTCAGTATTACCTTTAATTAGATTTTCATTCAAATACGCAAGGAACTGTTCAGTAGAAACAGACTGAAACGCATGACTATCAAAATAGCCTCTTAAGAATGTATCAAATTTTGGTCTGCCTACGGCCTCTTCAATCGTACGTAAAAAGAAATAACCCTTTTCGTAGGCGATATCATTAGTGCCTTCATCAGGATTTCTTCCTGTATAATCTGTTTTCAAATAAGTGTCCTTACTTGAATCTCCCATCTCTTTTAGAGCATCTTCTAGTGCTTTTTTTGCAAACTCCTCTTGCATTTCGGCTTCCTGTTTGCCAAAAATCTCTTCATCAATTCTGCGTTCAAAATAATTTGTAAACCCTTCATTAAGCCAGAAATCATTCCATGTGGCATTTGTAACCAGGTTACCACTCCAGCTATGTGCCAATTCATGGCAAATTATACTTACTAAAGATCGGTCACCTGCAATAACTGTTGGGGTAATAAATGTTAAATTAGGGTTTTCCATACCACCAAAAGGAAAACTTGGCGGCAAAACAAGTAAATCATATCTTCCCCATCTGTATGGACCGTACAATTTCTCTGCAGCATGTACCATTTTTCCCATATCAGCAAACTCATTTACAGCTTTCGTCAGTACTGAAGGTTCAGCGTAAACTCCAGTGCGTTCATCTACAGCCTTAAATTCTATATCACCTACAGCCAGCGCCAATAAATAAGATGGGATGGGGTGAACTTGCTTGAAATGATAAACACCAGTGCTATTTTTTTTCTCCGGATTTTCAGCGCTCATTAAAGCCAACAAATCATTTGGAACGGTAACCGTTGCATTGTAGGTAAACCTTATCCCCGGACTATCCTGACAAGGTATCCAGCTACGTGCAGCAATACTTTCCGATTGCGTAAATAAATAAGGCCGCTTTTTACCTGCTGTTTGATGTGGGTTTAGCCATTGCAAAGCACTTGCATCTTTGTTAGTTGTATAGTAAATGGTTACCAGTTTTGTTTCAGGTGTAATTGCTACTTTTAATGCCCTTCCAATATATTCCTTTTCCTCACCATAGGCAAATGTAGTTTCCTTTTCCTCCGCACCCAGCGTAATTTTTAAAATGTTAAGCTTACTGTCATCAAAAATAATCTCATTCGCTTTAGCTTTGTTGTTTATGGTCCAAACAGTCTTTCCGGTAATTTGCTGATTTTCGAAATTCACTTTTATATCTAAATCAAGATGTTCTACAACAGCTGCAGATGGCTTTGAAAAGGAATGAGGATCTTCTACAAGCTGACTTGCATCTTCTTTCTTTTGTTTGCAGGATATGATCATTAGAAATGGAATGAAAAATATTAGATTCTTCATCACGATAGTTTTTTTAAGCATAAATAACGATAAGTTTAGTATTCAAATTACAATAAGTCATTTGCAAGATTCGCCAGTTCACTACGCTCACCCTTATCTAATGTAATGTGCGCATACAGCGGATGGTTCTTTGCATTTTCTATCAGATAAGATAAGCCGTTACTTTCGGCATCAAGATATGGTGTATCTATTTGATAAATATCACCGGTAAATATAATCTTGGTATCTTCTCCTGCCCGCGAAATTATCGTTTTAATTTCGTGTGGAGTTAGGTTTTGGGCCTCATCTACAATAAAAAAGATTTTAGCAAGTGTTCTCCCTCTAATATAAGCCAGAGGAGTAATCACAATTTTGCCTGTATTTACAAAATCATCTATCCTAGCCTGCATCTTTAAATCATGATTATATTGCTCTTTTATAAATCTTAGGTTATCCCATATGGGTGCCATATAAGGATCAATCTTTGATTTCGCGTCACCGGGCAAAAAACCGATATCCTTATTGCTCAATGGAATAATTGGTCTGGTTACATAAATTTGTCTGTAATCCTTACGCTGTTCCAATGCACTCGCGATAGCCAAAAGTGTTTTGCCAGTTCCGGCTTTACCTTGAATAGTTACCAACTTAATTTCAGGATTTAGTAAGGCATGTACGGCAAAGGACTGCTCGTGATTTCTTGGCGATATATTGAATATTTTCTTTGCAGCAACCGGATACAAACGCTGTGTTTTCGAATCAAACCACGTTGTAGCAGTCTTGCGGCTATTTTTTAGTATACAGAAATGATTTGGAGATTGCGCTGCAATATCCAGTAATTCAGTGCTGATACTCCCTTCTGTTTTAAGTTCAGATAAAAGTTCTTCAGGAACTTTAGTAAGAACAGTTTTACCGGTGTACAGCTCATCTACATTTTTGATCTTTCCGGTTTCATAATCCTCAGCATAAAGTTCAAGAGATTTAGCTTTTAAACGCAAGCAGATATCTTTTGACACCAGTACTACTTTTTTTTCCGGAAATTCCTGCTTTAAACTTAATGCGGCATTTAAAATACGATGGTCAAACTTCCCCGCACCAAAGATAGCTTCAGCATCAGCATGGTCAGGTTTATTATCCATTACCACCTTAAATCTTCCACTTTTACTTCCATTTAATGGAATCCATTGGTTCATTATTTTATTACCAGATGCATTATCCATCAAACGAATAAAGCTCCTAGCCTCAGCATTCCGTGTTTCATTGCCATTTTTCATATTATCAAGCTCTTCAAGAACCTGAATAGGAATAGCTACATCATGCTCCTGAAAATTATTAAAAGCATTATGATCATATAAAATAACGGACGTATCAAGAACAAAAATCTTCTTTTGTAAGGAGGGATATTTAGCAGATTTACTCATAACAACTTAAATTTAACGATTTTTATGCTTGATACGAAATAGCAAAAAAAAGCTGTACAAAATATTTGATTTGTACAGCTTTTTAAAACTTGAGGATGAAACAAATTAGAACAACAGGTATATCTTAAATCCTAAATCGTTGATAAACCCATCAGTTGTCATGTTAAAACCAGTTTGTTTATTTACATATGGGTTCGTACCATCAATTTTTTGCTCAGACTTAAGATAAGTTGCATTTGCAGATAATAAAGTCGTTTCAAAGGCAAATCTCTTAGATACAAACCAGGTAACACCACCGTATGCACCTAGAGAGTATTGATTAGAATTATAGTATGTACCAGGAACACCACCTTCCTGATTCGAATAGTTATATCTTGCCCTACCTCCTGCATACGCATATAACTTACTTACTAAGGGATAATACTTTTGATAACTAACCTGCCCTCCATAGGATTTAACGTCATAGTACTCCCCTTTAATTTTCCCATACTGTAAATCAATACCAATTCTCGTATTATCTTCAACGAACAATCCATACCCAAGCGTAAACGAATTTGTTTTTCTTTCAACACTACTTGAATTTTGAAGTTGACCAGTTTGTTCAGTTTTATCGGTAAAAACGTTAATTCCCAGTCCTAAAGTACTGGTTCCTTTTGTTTGTGCATACCCGCATAGGGATGCCATTACTGCTATTGCAGTTAATAATTTCTTTTTCATATTGAGTGTTTATTTAACTTAAACATAACCATATACATTCTCATTATGAAATATTTATTTTCCTATTTTGTAACATAATTAATATAAAACCAAATTATCAATTAAAACTGGCTGCAGTTAAAAACTTATATATCGTTAAAGTTTAGCACCCAAAACTCAGGAAGGGTTAAAAATCATACTACTACAATATTTAATATTAAATAAGAAGCATAGAAAAAGAGAAATTGAGATCAGCAGCAGTTAAGGAAAGTATTATATACAAATTCACCTGAAACAAGAAAACCCTGCAGCGTTATGCTACAGGGTTCTTTAAGATTTGGCACCGACCTACTCTCCCACGTGTTACCGCAGTACCATCGGCTCTGGTGGGCTT
>Ga0065714_10064465_pt1 | contig 65208 bp, 54 predicted proteins | sample MisRhiReplicate2_FD_59101 | JGI IMG/M metagenome (GOLD analysis project Ga0065714, IMG submission 59101) | Miscanthus rhizosphere microbial communities from Kellogg Biological Station, MSU, sample Rhizosphere Soil Replicate 2: eDNA_1 v2... | ecosystem: Host-associated > Plants > Roots >...
TTTACAAATAAAACGATTTAGAACAATCAAAAAGCATATTTAATACAATAATTTGCCAGAAATATCAGCAACGATACGATTTGTAGAATTAATGATCACAAAATGTGGAAGTTTTAAATTACCGGATCTTAACTTTTAAGGAAACGAAAACAGTATTTATTATTACTGCTCTACTTCCAAATTAAATATTTGCAGCAATAAGAATGCTGATTTTGTATTCTTACTTACAAACTGATAATATATTAACCAATGGCCATTAAAATCCATTGAAACTGATTATTATTGTGATAATTAAACCCCAAATATGAACCAAATTATCTCAAAAGATCGTTACGACCTAATGCTATATCGCCGTTGCGGAAACAGTGGCTTAAAATTGCCCGCAATATCCTTGGGCTTATGGCATAATTTCGGACATGTAAATGTTTTTGAAAACAGTAAAAATCTCATCTCCACTGCTTTTAACAATGGAATTACTCACTTTGATTTAGCCAATAATTATGGTCCACCCCCTGGTTCGGCTGAAGAAGTTTTCGGAAAAATTCTTCATGACGATTTTAAGGGCTATCGTGACGAAATGATTATTTCGAGCAAAGCGGGATATACCATGTGGGATGGGCCTTATGGTGACTGGGGCTCGAAAAAATACCTGGTTTCCAGTTTAGACCAAAGCTTAAAACGCATGAAACTGGATTATGTAGATATTTTTTACCACCATCGCCCAGATCCTGAAACTCCTTTGGAAGAAACTATGGGCACTTTAAGTCTTTTGGTTCGACAGGGGAAAGCTTTGTATGTGGGCATTTCAAATTATCAGGCGGAAGAAGCTGCGAAAGCAATTAAAATTTTAAAAGATAACGGTACTCCGTGTTTAATCCACCAGCCGAAATATTCCATGTTTGAACGTTGGGTAGAAAATGGTTTACTTGATGTTTTGGAGCAAAATGGTGTGGGTTGTATTCCGTTTTCACCATTGGCGCAAGGTTTACTTACCGATAGATATTTACACGGCATTCCTCCCGATTCGAGAGTAGCTACAAGTGGTATTTTCCTGAAAGAAAGTAATGTTACACCAGAGAAACTAGCTGTAATTACGAAACTTAACGATGTTGCCAAATCGCGTGGACAAAAATTAGCACATATGGCTTTATCCTGGATATTGAAAGACAACAGAGTGACTACTGTTCTGATAGGCGCAAGTAAACCAAAGCAAATTAATGATTCAATTAAAGCATTAGATAACATCGAATTTAGTGAAACTGAAATCAAATTGATTGATGAGATTTTAGGTTAAAAAAAATCGTTATTTTCTCCCAAGCGGGAATCTTGAAGCCTATAGCATTAAGATTCCCAATTGAATTGAGAATACTGTATCCTTTCATCGCTCGTTATAAAACCAAATCAAATTAAAACCGTTTAAGAAATGAATCCTTTACATTTCTTAATCTATGGCAAAAGCCAACAATTCTATTTACAGCGCATTAGCGGCCAATTTATTAATTGCAGTAACCAAATTCATTGCAGGGGCATTTACCAACAGTTCTTCAATGATTGCAGAAGGCATTCACTCTACGGTTGACACCAGCAACCAGCTTTTACTGCTCTATGGCTTAAAAAGAAGTGTAAAACCACCTGATAAATCCCGTCCATTTGGCTACGGTAAAGAACTGTATTTCTGGTCGTTCATTGTATCCATCATGATTTTTGGTTTAGGTGGTGTAGTATCAATTTCGCAAGGGATTGCACATATCCGCCATCCAGAAGTTTTGGGCAATCCAACCTGGAATTATGTAGTATTGGGATTATCTTTCTTATTTGAGGGGGCTTCTTTGATCATTGCGATGAAAGAATTTAATAAAACACGTAAAGGTTTACCCTGGTGGAAAGCCATTATTAAAAGTAAAGATCCCTCTGGCTTTTTAGTCTTGTTTGAGGATGGAGCTGCTGTTTTAGGATTATTGATCGTTTTTATATTTATGGTATTAAGCCACAACTTAAATCTTCCATTTTTAGATGGATTGGCTTCTGTTTTGGTGGGTACACTCTTAATTTTCGTATCCTTTATACTGGCCAGGGAAAGTCGTAGTTTATTAATGGGCGAAGGTTTAACTTCAGAAACACAGCAAAAGATAAAAGAACTGGCAGAAAATGATCAGGATGTGATTAAGGTAACAAGCATATTATCCCAGTATCAATCGCCAAAGGAAGTATTGCTTGTGCTCATTCTTACGTTTAAGGCAGAATTAAATACTACTGATTTGACCAATGCGATTGACAGGTTGAGAGATAAAATAAAATCAGAATATAATGTGATCAAGTTTGTGATTATCCAGCCAAAATCCGCTGATGTAGCGGAGAATGATTTTAGTAAGGATATCTTTTTAGAGTAATATTTGAACCTCTGACTTCCCTTCTAAATTACCTGTAATACAATCTTTCCTCTTGTATGTCCCTGTTCGCTTTCGGTTTGAGCTTGTCTCGCGCTGGTAAAAGGCAAAACTTTTTCTATAACAGGTTTAACTTTACCAGAATCTATCAAAGTGGCAATTTCAACCAGTTGATCAGGAATTGACTGGGCAGTAAAACCGATAAGATGAATGTTTTTCGCCTTTGCTTCCGCCACAAACTCTGGCATTAAAGTGGTAATTACCCTTCCTCCTGCATTTAATATATTTAACGATTTGAGTTGTGTTTCTCCGCCAATGGTATCTAAAACCAAATCAATATCACTCAAAACTGTCTCAAAATCTTCCATTTTATAGTCGATTACCACATCGGCGCCTAAACGCTTCAAAAAATCGATGTTAGCACTTGAAGCAGTGCCGATTACAAAAGCTCCTTTCCATTTTGCAAATTGTATGGCATAAGTACCCACCCCACCGGCTGCAGCGTGAATTAATATTTTTTGTCCGGCTTTTAATAAACCGTGGTCGAATAATGCTTGCCATGCCGTTAAACCTGCCAAGGGTACTGCGGCGGCTTCAGTATGTCCAATACTAGTGGGTTTAAGACTGATAATGTTAGCTTTTACCACAATGTATTCAGCATAAGCACCATTTTTTGTAGGATCGGGCCTACCATACACTTCATCTCCCTTTCTAAAAGCACTTACCTTTTCGCCTAATGCCTCAATTGTGCCAGAAACATCCCAACCCAAGGTTAAAGGTAATTTTACCGGAAATTTCTCTTTCCTTTGTCCTTCTCTAATTTTCCAGTCTACCGGATTTACACTGGTTGCATGCACCTTAATCAATACTTCATCTGGTGCTGGCTGGGGAACCGGTATTTCATCTATAGATAAAACTTCTGGTCCGCCAAACTCATGGATTCTAACTGCTTTCATCTAGGATATTATTATTTGATGTATACTGTTTTGATATTCACAAACTCATGAATACCGAACATACTTAATTCACGGCCATAACCAGACTGGTTAATGCCTCCAAAAGGCAAAGCGGGATCTGATTTCACACCTTCATTTACAAAACATGAGCCTGCTGCAAGTTGATTCCGCGCAATATCTTCTGCTAATGCTGCACTTTCGGTAAAAACGGCTGCACCCAATCCAAAATTAGTATCATTGGCTATGCGGATGGCATCTTCGGTATTTTCCGCGGAGATAATTGCAGCCACCGGACCGAATATTTCTTCATCATAAGCCAATATCCCCTGCTTTACATGGGTTAATATGGTGGGTTGGTAATAGGCATGTTTACCTTCCATATCGGGTATTTCGCCACCCAGAATACATTTTGCACCCTGTTCGATACTCTTTAAAACCTGCTGATGCAATTCATCACGAAGGTCTGCCCTTGCCATTGGGCTTAAGTCAGTATCATTATGCACTGGATTGCCGATTTTTTTACTTTCCATTTCCGCCTTAAAAAGTTGGGTAAATTGTTCCTCAACTGTTTTTACCACAATAAAACGTTTTGCAGCAATGCAGCTTTGCCCGTTATTAATTAACCTGGCTTCTGCACATATTTTGGCCGCCTTCTTTAAATCAGCATCTTCTAAAATCACATAAGGATCACTCCCACCAAGTTCTAAAACTGTTTTTTTGATCAATTTCCCTGCTTGTTCGGCTACTTTTTTACCAGCTTCGGTGCTTCCTGTAAGGGTTACGGCTTTGATGTGGGAGTTTTCGATTACTTTCGAAATGGCTTTACTACTACAGATTAGTGTTTTAAAAACATTAGCGGGAAAGCCAGCATCTTCAATTACTTTTTCTATTTCTATGGCGCAGCCCGTAACACCTGATGAGTGTTTTAAAACACCACAATTGCCGGCCATTAACGCTGGTGCCAAAAAGCGGAACACTTGCCAAAAAGGGAAATTCCAGGGCATAATGGCTAATACCACACCAATAGATTGGAAGCTCACATAACTTTTGGAGGCACTGGTCTTTATGGTTTGATCAGCTAAAAATTTAGCACTATTTTTAGCATAATATCCACAAACAGAGGCACATTTGACAACCTCGGCAACACCAGCTTTTAGGGGTTTCCCCATTTCTAACGCCATAAGTTCAGCCAACTGATCTTTACGCTCGATTAACAGTTTCGAAACCTGCAGTAATAGTTTCGAGCGGCTTTGAGAATCGGTTTCCCTGTAAATTAACCATGCTTGGTGTACCTGATCGATTTTTTGATCGATTAACTCTTCAGTATCTTCCTGATAGGTTTTTATGATTTCCCCGTTTACAGGGTTTATAGATGAAACGCTCATTTAAGAGTAACAAATAAGCATTTAAGATTGTGTTTTTTATTTGAATATATCAGCTAAGAAACAAGTGGAATATCAAAATGAAAGGTAGAACCTTCTCCATACTTACTTTCTACCCATATTTTGCCGTTATGACGGTTAATTATCTCTGCGCTGAGGTATAAACCTATCCCAAAACCAGAAATTGTTTTAGTTTGGTGGCTTTCTACCCGATAAAACCGATCAAAAAGTTTTTCGAGATCATGGGACTGGATGCCAATGCCATGATCGGTTACAGAAACATTTATTTTATTCTCTCTGCTTGCCGATTGAATCAAAACAGTACTATTCTGATCTGAATATTTTACCGCGTTGCTAATTAAATTTGAAATTACAGAGCCAATTTTGTCTTTATCAGCGTAAATTAATTTAGAATCTCCACCTTTAAAATCAATCTGATTAGTGGGATATATTAATCTTAAATCTTCAATAAGGTCATGAATCAGTTTATTTAGATCAAAATGTGATAGATTTAATTGAATTTCTCCTGAATCTAAACGCGATACATTTAAAAAAGAGCTGATTAATGTGCTCATTTTCCGGATCTGCTTTTGCACTTTAGCTAAGGTACTTGCAACAAAAGCATCTGCTAAACTTCGACTCTGCATTAACTGCACGTAAGCACTGATGGAAGTTAATGGCGTTTTTAACTCATGGCTTACCATACTGATAAAATCATTCTTTTGCTGTTCTTCCTTTATGCCGATTAAAATCTGTTCCTGATCTAGCGCTTCACGTTGCAGTTCCGTCTCCTTCATTGCCTTTTTTGCCTTCACCATATCAGTAACATCGCTCGCGGTATGAAGAATACAATAAGGAATTCCGGAATCATCTTTAATGGCCCGGTATTCGTAGGTATAATAAGCGGTCTGTAACTTACCATCTCTCATTGTTTCGGCTGGAATAGCATCACCATTATCCGTAATTCCTGTTAGCAATACATTTTTCAGCATATTAATAAAGGGCTGTCCCTTTAACTCAGGTACTGCATCTTCCAGGGGCTTGCCAATAATGGAGCGGTCTTTACCCCAAAAAGAAATCATGGCATCGTTGGCCATTTCGATTACGATTTGTTCTGACGTGTATATGGCTGTTGCATTTTTTGATAAGTAAAGAACCTCTAAAAGTTGATCATTACTTAAAACCTTTGAATAACTTTCCATATGTACGGTAGACTATGTTGATATCTTGATAATCAAATTGGACTAAGTATCATACAAGTTAGCCTTCACAAATGTTTGGGTTAGTTTATTAAATTGTTGATTTTTATCACACAACATTAAATTTATCGCGTATTTTCTGTTTAAGGATTCCTGCAGCCCGGGTATATCCTCCATCTGCTCCATCAACAAAATGAATATGATCGTCTTCCAGATCCCTTACGTAACAAGACATCACCGATTCTCCACTTACGTAAAAAGCATACAAAATTTCATTATTTTTTTCAAGCTGGTTAAGGGCTTGCTCTAATGCCAAACGTTGCTTTGCGGTACCGGTAATTACTGTATTTATCCTGCCGTCTACCACCAGGGTATCCGACATTTCGACAAGTTGTTTTAGGTATTTTTTACCACGGTCTGTCCGGAAGTAAATGTATCCATAAACGTTGATGAACCATGATTTAATCAGTTCAAGGAATTTAATCTTTCCAAGACGGTGCTTCATTTCTTTACCCAAACTATTAAAACTTGTTCTAAAAATCAGTTTAGGAACAGAAATGGGCTGACGCTTTTCCGGGCTTCCATAAATTTGATCGAGGTAATAGATCACTTTACTGAACACGGCTGCCTGTTGCGCAATTGCTGAAGCGATAACGATTAATGTAACCACCTCATCACTGTTTTCGGGTGGTGCTATTTTGTCCCATCGGCATTGCATACCACTTAAATCAATTTCATCAAATGTAGCATCATGCCCCGCCAAGAGGTAATGCTCCCCTTTAATCACTTGTTCTGCATATGCAAGACCATCGCCCAGAACAATTGGAATAGAAAATGTTTCTGCGCTACTAAATTTACAGATGTTAAGGGTATGTCCTTGCTTATAAATTTCTACAACAGGCATAATCCCAATCCTTAAATCAAGGCTAAAATTTTTTAAGGTATTTTCTTTGTATTTTAATAGCGATTTCATTACATCATCTACAATACTCGGCGGAACAATAAAAGTGGCCCCATCGCCCCCGAAGAAAAATGGAACTGAAATATTGGCTTTAAATGCAATATTGAGTACAGCAACAATACTTCCTGTTGCAATAAGATTAACATTTTCGTGCAGACCTGAATTTACTGCAACTGTAGAACGCTTGATATCGGTGATGATTACACACCAGCTTGCAACCACTTTTTCAAATAATCGATTTTGAATCAATAATTGATGTAATGGCATTTTATGAATGGGTAAGTTGGAGTAAAAATGGTCTTCGCTATTCTGCATAAGTAGATTTAATACACCCAATATACGCATAACAAAAGCTTAAGTATTTCTAAACCGCGACTAAATTTCCCATTATTTATTCCCGCCATTGAAATTTTTCTTAATCAATATTGGTGGTATCTTCGCAAAAACTACATAGCTGATGGTCATAACAAGCAAATAGTTATAAGATATCATCCATATAACAGAAATTAAAAAACGGGCTGAATTAATAAAGAATTATAGAATAATTAAGATTGTACCCGACTTAAATAATTTAAAGTAATAGTGAAATTCACCGTAACGGTTTATTTTTTCAATTTCGTATACCTTGCCAGATTTACCATATTCATCAGATAAAAAATCACCAATTTTAATGCTATCCAACTGATTTATATTAATTGATGCTCTTTTAATAAGTTTAGCTGTTTTTTCCATAATGATCGCGGTTTAAAACATTTACGCAAAAAAAAACACTTTGGTTTTTCGGCATTATAAATAAGTATATTAAATTGTATTTTTAATTAGTAATATACGATTTAATAAACCAGTTGAGCAGGGAACATTTCTTTAAAAAACTGCTTAGCCACCGGGTGCGCTGAATAAAGCACAGCATACACTTAAGGCATTTTCTGTATCTTTCATTACATTTTATCAGATAGCCCTCGAATCAAGATCATAACTGTTCTGTACAACAATGTACTATTCAGAAATCAAACCATAAAAAAAATGCCTCCGGTTTATCGAAGGCATTAAATCTTATTCCGCGTCGTAAATGACAACCTTTTCGAAATAAACTCTGAATTCATCTAAGAAAGCTTTATGCAATGGGTGAACCTGGTAAACATCATGCGCAGCCAAATCTTCAAATAATAAAAGCAAGCTAAAGGTATAAGTAGTATCTACAACGGCACGCTCAATCGGGGCTGGTACGCCAATATGAAAAGTTTTAACAACTTCAATGTTTTCTAATGTTTGTAAGCTATTGCGGAAAGCAGTTTTTTGCTCATCGGTGGTATCGGCTTTAAGCCAGAATAAAACGTGGTGTGCTATCATTATTTTAATTTTTTTCAAATATAATGAAAGCGGGAAAAGATCATTCATCTTTATCCAAAAACACTCTTGGCCTTATTTATGGCTTTTTTCAAGTCTATACCTTTGCCCAACACCCCTTTAAACAGGTCTCCCTCAACTTTTAAACGATCTATAGCATTAAAAATATTGAAGTCTTTCATCTTCAAACCAGGTTTTACTTCATCCCAATGCAAAGGCATGGAAACCGTTGCTCCCACTTTTGGCCGTAAAGAATAAGGTCCGGCAATGGTTGCCCCTGGCCTATTCTGTAAAAAGTCGAGGTACATTTTCCCTTTTCGTGCTGTTACCATCCGTTCTAATGAAGTATAATCGGGGATCTGTTTATGTACCAGGCTCACAATGATTTTAGCGAACATCTGACTCTGATCATAATCGTATTTGGCATTTAAAGGGATGTAAATGTGCATGCCCGTTGAGCCTGAGGTTTTACAGTAACTGGGCACATCAATCGCATCAAGCACTTTTTTGGTTTCAAGGGCAGCTTCAACCACCTGATCGAAAGAATGTTTATCTGGATCAAGATCGACGACGCAATAATCAGGGTTATCAGGGTGTTGCACTCGACTAAACCACGGGTTCATTTCTATACAGCCCAAGCTGGCCATCCATAGTAAGGAGGCCTCATCCGTACCAATCAGGTATTCCTTTTTCTCCCCCTCGCCATTTTCGTAAGGAAAAGTTTCCGCCCAATCAGGTGCCTTTCCTTTCACATCTTTTTGGTAAAAACTTGGTCCGTGGATGCCCCCGGGGAAACGGTTAAGCGATTGCGGCCGGTCTTTAAGATAAGGTAAAATATAATCAGCAACCTGGTAATAATAATTAAACATATCTCTTTTGGTTACTTTATCCTCCGGCCAGTATATTTTACTCAGGTTGGTAAATTTAAGTTCATGGCCTTTAATTTTTCTTACCTGTGTTTCATCTTTAGGATTTAATAAGGTTTTGGGTTCTTTCCCTTTAGGAGGCTTAATGGCATTGGTATGCTCCTCTTTTTCCTTCACCTCATCAATAACTTTTTGAGTAGGTTTTTCCTCTTCCCGGACAACTTCTTTCGCTTTTTTATCCTCCCTCATTCCTTGAAAAGAAGGATGACGAAAAACACCATCTTCAGTTACTTCGGCAAAAGCAACTTCGCAAACCAATTGCGGCTTTAACCAAGTAGCTTTAGCCTTTGGAGGATTTGGTCTAAAACGTGAGGGTTTATTTACATCGGGGATACTTTCGAAAGGGCTTTTATCTACTATAATCGGTTTAAACTGTTCCATCATTGTTTTTTGCAGTTTATCTGAAAATCCGGTACCAACTTTACCTACATACTGCAATTTCCCTTTTTCATATACGCCAAGTAAAAGAGAACTAAAAGATTTGGAGGTATCGGCATTTTTGGTAAAACCGGCTATAACAACCTCCTGGCGTTTGTGCACTTTAATTTTCAACCATTCTTTCGATCTTCGGTCGGGAGTATAAGTGCTATCCGTTTTTTTGGCGATGATGCCTTCCAAACCCATCCTTTGAGCGGCATCAAAAAAATCGATACCACTGGCTTTGAAAACTTTCCCTAAACGTACACGGTCATCATCGGTTGGCAGAACATCATTTAAAATAGCCTGACGGTCATCAAGCGGCATTTCCATCAGGTTTTTACCCTTATACCAAAGAATATCGAAAACATAAAAAACAAGTTCGCCATCTGCCTCACTTCTCCAGTTTTGTAATGAACCGAAATTGGATATGCCTTTATCATTCAACACCAAAATTTCCCCGTCGAGCACTGCATTGATTTTCCATTCATTAAGCAGGTTATAAATGGGGTAAAACTTTTCGTTAAATGATTTATTGTTCCTAGAAAAGAGTTCTACTTTTCCTTTGTCAATAAACGCCAATGCCCGGTATCCATCCCATTTTACTTCATATTGCCAGTCTGGATCATCAAATGGCTCATCAACCAATGTAGCCAACATGGGTTTGATGTTTTTAGGCATTGCCGATTTTGGCGCTTTTTTCAGAATAGCTTTTACATCAATGCTTTTATCATCCCCTACTGGTTTTGCTTCTTTTTTAACCTTTGGCTCAGGATTTTTTTTTTCGGGCTTTACTTTTTGCTCTTTTCCTTCTTTCCAAACTTTATCTGATGTTTTTTCCATCTTTTCGATTGTTTTTCCAGAAAGCACAGATTTATCTTCTTTGGTTATATCTTTAGTAGAAGCATAATCATCTTTATGTTTAATTAACAGCCAGCCATTTTCACCCATTCCATGTGTTTTAACCAAGGCAAATTCTCCGTGGAGCTTTTCTCCGTTCAGCCGGATTTTTAAAGAGCCTGCTTTTAACTGGCTCAATAAATGCTTTTCCTGTGCTTTTTTGCCACTAATTTTTTCTATCGGCTCATAAGTTCCTTCGTCCCATACAATCACGGTTCCGCCTCCATATTCGCCTTGTGGGATAATGCCTTCAAAATCTTTATAGTCGTAGGGATGATCTTCTACCATCATGGCCAGGCGTTTAGTTTTCGGATCAGTTGATGGTCCTTTTGGTACAGCCCAGCTTTTTAGAACACCTTCCATTTCGAGTCTGAAATCGTAGTGCAACCTCGAAGCGTCGTGTTTTTGAATTACAAAATGTAACTTATTCCGATCGCTGCTTTTGCCCGATTTTGGTTCGGTAGTTTTTGAGAAATCGCGTTTGGAAACATACTTTTTCAAACTCATAATCAATATTTTATTTTTTCAAATAATCTTCAACCGCTTTGGCAGACGGTCCCACCGTTTTTACTGCAGCTTTCAATTTATCTTTGCTCACACCAAATTTTTCAGACCAATAATCTTGTTCATAGCCTTCGTTAATGTTGATCTTTGTTCGATCATCACTACCTTTTTTGTGCTTATCATCCATAATTACTTTTAATTAGATAGTTGTAAAACAGACCGATAATAAAAAAGGTTTTAACATCCGTCTTTTCAAACGGGCATTAAAACCTTTAAGAAAATAAAATTTTAAAACTTAGTCTAAATTAACAGTAACCATTTCTGGCTCTGTTTCTTCGGTATAGGCAAACCTGCTATTGGTAGCCATATAAATAATCCTTAACCATACCAGAAAATAAGGCAAACTGATAATGGCCAATGATAAAGGGTGTGATTTGGCAAAGACCGGAAATAATAATAGCGGGAAATTACACGTAATTAAAAGTAAAATAGGTAACAATACTTTTTTCATAGCTTCATTACTTTCTTTCACATACCATACGCCTACCCCAACAATCGAAATAATGAATGTACAGTCTTCCGCTCCTGTGCTGAATAATATTGGAAAAATCATTACCGATGATAGAGTCATCAATTGGAATTTGCGTTTTTTAAAAAGTGTTATATTTATAAAAGGCAATATAAACAATATGGAACCAAGGCTTAAAAATAGAAAATTAGGAATTTTCTTCTCGTTAAACAGTTCCCTAAAAAAACCCATAATGGAAATATCGATCCCCCCACCCAACACGTTGACCATATTTTTACCCACTAAAGAGTTTTTCCAATCTATATAACATTGAGCCACATAAGCTGGAGAAACTAAAAGCATGGGCAATAGGAAAATTACCACCGACCACAAAATCAACCATAAAATAAAGGCCGGCTTTTTTTTGGCAAAAAAGAAAAAGACCAAGCCAACGATACCATAAAGTTTAATAAACGTACCAAGTACAATGCAAAGTGCCGACCATATCCCTTTATCTTTATTTACCAGTGTATAACTCAATATCATCAATGCACCTGCACCTGCATTAAACTGCTGGTTGAGCATGGATTCTATTAAACAGGGTATGGCAATATATCCAATAATTATTTTTTGATCTTCAGTTAATGGCAAGGTCTGTATAGCCTTAAAAAGTAAGAAACAATTAAAAAAGTTCCATAATAATAAGCCTATCCAATTATGAAAGATTGCAAATGGTGCAATTAACATGCTAAAAATCGGCCCATAATGATTCGCATCATCATGATAAGCCGGATAAGTTGCGTATAGCGAACGCTCGTGCAGTAAGTTTCTAAATGTATTCTCGAAAATCAGATAATTATTGTAACGATTTGTTATCCAAGAATCTACTACAAAGATCAGGGTAATCAGTATCCAAAGAAATAATACAAATCGATTGTCTTGATAAAATTTTCGACGGAAAGACAAACGCTTGCTATTGGCTAGAAGATAATTTAGCATTGTAAAAATGATATTACAATACAATAATAAAAATGTAAGCCGACAAATCCTAATGATCTGTAAAGAAAATATTACGCTTTTTAGTGATAATTATCAAACAATAAAGATCATTGATTTTAATGTTAATAGTCGCTATGAAATCGGACTTAGAGCTTCTATGTCCCGAGTTTTATTTAAAAACCTAGGCCTATTTTTATTTTTTGAGAATTTACTGACAGATCTTGAAAACCAAAAGGGAAATATGCTGTTATTAAAATATACTAACCAAAAATTTATAAAATGGAATATCAACTTAATTCGATGAATGCGAGAAAGGAATTTATCGACATTGCAGACGAACAAGACCGCAATTATTGGGCTGCCCGCTTAGGGGTAACAGGTGAGCAACTAAAATCGGTTGTTAAAGCCATTCAGAGTATGGAATTTTCCAAACTTAAAGAACATTTTATGATGGAAAAGGTTAAATCCGGAAGTACTTACCAACGATTTGTAAATCAATAGCTGAGATATGGATAAAAATCAAAGTAAAAATCAAATAACGGTTAATCAGGCCATTACTCACTCCTCAGCTTTAGTCGATCTACCACCTGTTAAAAGTATTTTCGATCAAAAAGCAAAAGGAAATGATGTAAACCATCCAAAAGCCGGAATTAGAACTTTAACCGCTTTATTTCATAAGAACGGTTTATCTAACCTGCTTTAAGCTATTTAAAAAAAGATTGGTATAAACTGTTAATAGCGGCTCTACTGAAATCGGGCAAACCATCAGTGTAGGTGGCATTTATTCCATTGGTAATGATTACAAATCCAAACTTTTCTTTGGGATTAAAAAACATAGTGCTATATAAACCGTAGGCCGAACCAGTATGCCCTTTCAACTTAACCCCGGGTATAAGGTGATCTGCCGTCCTGATGGCAAAGCCATATCCCTCATCATCGGTTAAGGCCATTTGCATTTTTCTGGCGCTTTTTTTCGTTATGATTTTAATACCGTTCGATGTGCCATAATTCATGTGCATCATCATGTATTTAGCTAAATCTGTAGCCGATATTTTCATCCCTCCTGTTGGCGAAAAAACCGGTGTGGTATAGCCCATTATATAATTGGCAATTTCTGTTCGCCTTGGTGCATAAGCACCTGGAGAGGATGTATACGTTTTGGTATTGCTGTGGTATTCGTACAAATTTACAAAACGTGCACTGTCTAAAGAATCTACACAATAACCGGCATAAAGTCCTAGTGGCTTTAAAATGTGATTTTTCACATAATTATCAAAGCGTTCTCCAGACTTCTTCTCGATAATAGCCCCAATGAGGTTAAAATTAAGATTACAATAATCAAATTTGCTACCCGGCGGATAATCATTATAACATTTTGCCCAGTTTGGATTTTTATCTGGATTGATTACATCGAAACTCAAATACCCCTGCGAATCATTTAAACCGGAAGTATGTGACAAGGCCATTTTTAAAGTAATTTTCTGATCAGGAAATTTCGGATTCCTGATGCTAAAACCTACCAGATCGCCAAAATCATCATCAAGGGAAATTTTACCTGCTTCTACCAGCTGCATAATAGCTGTTGCTGAAAAAGATTTGGATATAGAGGCAATCCTGAAAATATCCTGATCGCTTAAAGGAAGTTTTTTATCTACATCTTTCAATCCAAATGAATGGGTATAAATAATCCGGTCATTTTTTACTACAGCTACAGAAGCGCCCACAGCACTGTATTTTTCCATTATGGATTTAAAATCTGCTTCGGCTTTTTCGTTTTGTGCTTTTGATGGCGTGATTAAACCAACAATCAAAAAAAAGGTGTAAAAATATTTAAATTTCATTGGCTTGTAGGATAAAGAATAAATATCAACAGTGGCAAAACAAAGAATTTACTTGGCATCGTTGACTTCCAGCCAATGTCCATCTGGATCCTTAAAATAAATCTGTTTTACACCATCAACACGAAGAGTAACCCCCTTTTCTTTCCCGGCCCAATCTTCAAAACCGATATTTTTGGCATTCAGTTTCTTTACAAAATCATCGACCGATGGGACGCTGAAACACAAGTGTCCATTTTTATCAAAGGTTTCATTTCCTCTTGCCCCCTGGATTAAATGCAACTGCCCGGCCGGCCCTAAGGTAAACCAGGTGTGGCGATTATCTTTAAAAGGTTCAGGAATCATTTTAAGGTTAAACACGCTTTCGTAAAAAGTAGTGGATTGGCTCAGATCACTTACATAAACAGCAATATGATTTAAAATAGCGGGGGTGTTTTCTGGTTTACTCTGCGCCATGGATTTTTGAAAAATGATTGAAAATAAAATAGCAGTGGTTAAAATAATCTGTTTCATGTTTAAATATCATACTTAAATGCGAATAATGATAATTAATGTGCTTCCGTCATGGCTTATTTACACAATGTAATCATTTTATAGATATAAGCTGGCAACAGCTGATACCAGGAGAGCGCTAAATAACACCCCAGAATTCACTGGTCTGGTCGTCATTCTCGCGCATGCGGAAATCTTAATTGTAAAATACCCGTAGCAAAATTGTTCTAACAAAAAGGTCTTAGCGTCCCGCTAAGACCAGTAAGGCTAAGACCGATAGAAATTCTTCTTTACGCCATTTATAGACAGATTTAGCTTCGCTGAGCCCTCGGGTTCTTGGCTGAGTTGCACTGCGCTCGAAATAACGATCGCGGAGAATTTCCGTTTTTAGTTCGCTAAACTTTGAAATTCTGCTTCAGTCAATTCGATTTCTGCGGCTTTTAAGTTTTCTTTTAAATGTTCTACAGATTTTGTTCCAGGGATTAAAAGGATATTTGGTGATCTTTTTAATAACCAGGCTAAAGCAATCTGTGCGGTTGTAGCTTTATGTGTTTCAGCAATCGCTTTAATCTTCTCCTCTAATTTATGTGGACCTGAAGCCAACGGAAACCAAGGAATAAAAGCCAAACCTTGTTCTGCTGTAAAATCCAAAACATGCTCCCACTGCCTATTACTAAGGTTGTATAAATTTTGAACAGAAACTATTGGAAGAATATCCTGCACCTGCTTAATCTGGTCAATGGTTACTTCTGATAAGCCTACATTTTTTATTTTACCTTCTTTCACAGCTTCTACCACAGGCGCCAGGGTTTTGGAGACATCAACATTGGAATCAATGCGGTGCAGTTGCCATAAATCGATTGAATCTACTTTTAAACGTTGTAAACTTCCTTCAATATCCTTTCTGATTTTTTCAGGTGCACCGTTAGGTACCCAATTATTTGGACCTGGTCGGTCAAAACCACCCTTAGTTGCAATAAAAACATCTTTTTGAAAAGGTGATAAAGCATCGGCAATAAGCGATTCATTAAATTTTGGTCCATAAGCCTCCGCAGTATCAATAAAATTAACGCCATTAGCAACTGCTTCACGCAAAACGGTTATTGCATTTTCTCGGTCCGCCACTTCGCCAAAAACACCCGCTCCGGTTAACTGCATGGCACCATAACCTAAACGGTTAACTTCTAAGTCGCCAAATTTAAATGTTGTTTTTCCCATTGTATTCAGATATGATAATAAATTCTATGATAAAGATAACCAGGGATAGATACCATTGTTTGTAAAATGAATTTTATGATAAATAAATGAATAAAGCGAAAAAAGGCGATTGGAAGGTAGATATTGGTGCTTGTCGTAAAACTGTCCAACAGATCAAAAAAGAAACGTTGTTATTGTAATGCATGCAATAATAGCGATTGTTTTAAGTTTGCTTCGTCGGCTGAAAAAGCCTTTACAGCAATGACAATACCGAAAGGTATTCAACGCTGAATAGAAATGGGTTTTAGCCGCAATAAAGATTCTTCGCTGCGCTATCATTGACAGATCCACTAGTAAGGTCGTTATTCTCGCGTAGGCGGGAACCACAAAGTGCTTAGCGAGGCTAATCTTAATGCAATCGCTTTAAGATTATTCATGAGTTTTCCTTTTCTTATCGGCATTCCATGAGCACTCCGTAGTTCCCAATCAAGTTGGGAAACGATCTATCCTAGGAGATTAAAAATTTATCTGTCACTCCTATTTATTTTTATAAAATAAATTATTCCTCAAAATGACAAAAAAGAAAAAGGCTGCTCCGGTTTGGAACAGCCTGATTAGATTTATAAGGATAATAATAAAATGAGGTTATAGCAATTTAACTATTTCCATCCGCCACCAAGTGCATGATAAATATCTACTACAGCATTTAACTGCTGTTTTTTAGTATCAATCAATTCTAATTTCGATTGTAAAGCATCACGTTGTGTCATCAATACCTCGAAATAATCAGCTCTGGCTGCTTTAAACAAGTCATTCGAAATATCAATCGATTGTGTAAGTGCGGTAACCTGCTTCGACTTTAAATCGTAACTTTTTTGCAAATTGCTGATTTTCGATAGCTGATTGGCCACTTCAATATAACCATTTAGAATGGCTTTTTCATAATCAAAAACAGCCTGTAATTGTTTTGCATTTGCAGAAGAATATTCTGCTTTAATGGCATTTCTATTGATAAGCGGTCCGGCCAGATCTCCTGCCAAAGAGTAGATCAGCGATTCTGGCGTTCTCAATAAATAGGAAGGATTAAAAGCCTGATAACCAATTGCAGCAGAAATACCCAGTGATGGATAAAACTGTGCCTTAGCTACTTTAACATCCAATTTAGCAGCTACAAGCTCATACTCTGCCTGTTTAATATCAGGCCGGTTGGCCAACAACTGGGCAGGTAAACCCGAGTGTACGGTTGCCGGCACCAGATCGGTAAAGCTTGATTTATCCCTAATAATCGGCTGAGGAAAACGACCTAAGAGAAAATTAATTTTATTTTCGGTTTCAGTAATATCCTGCTGAATATCAAATTCCAAACTTTTCGAACTTAATACTTCTGCTTCAAATTTACGTACCGCAAGTTCGTTGACCCTTGTGGCCTGTTTCTGGATTTTCATTAACTCCAAGGCATTGCTTTGAAGTTCGATCGTTTTTTTTACCGTTTCCAGTTGATTATCAGAAGCCAAAAGCTCATAATATGAATTTGCTACTTCGGCAATTAAATTGGTGATTACGAAATTCTTACCTTCTACTGTCGACAGATAGTGGTTAATGGCTGCTTTTTTCGAATTACGTAGTTTATGCCAGATATCTGCTTCCCAATTGGCCTGTAAACCAAAATGGTAATCAGGTAATACCTCTGGCACACCTTTGCCTGGCGTAATTTCTGTAGAAGCATCGCCGGCACCCGAACTGGTGTAACGGCCAACCTTATCAAATCCGGCACCAGCACCATAGGTTACATTTGGCAGAAGATCTCCTTTTTTCGCCTTGATTTCATTTTTGGCAATTTCGATATCCTGAAGCGTAATATTCAGCTCCTGGTTATTCTTCAGCGCAGTATCAATCAGGCTGATCAGGTTAGGATCGGTAAAAAAGTTACGCCATTGGATACCAGCTGTACTTACTGTATCCTGCGAGCCGTTGAAGCTCACAGGTACATTTTTATTTTCGGCGCGTTGGGCTACTTCCGGTAACTTACAGGCGGTATATGCAACGCATATCAACACCAGTCCAAGGCCTTTATAAAGATTATTCTTAAACATTATTCTCAATTTCTTCAGTTAACGGATGTTCTTCTTCAATTTTGATCAGCTTATGTTTTGCTGCAATTGTTCCGAATATATAATATAATCCAGGGATCACAATTACCCCGAAAATGGTACCGAAAAGCATACCCCCCGCAGCGGCCGAACCAATGGTACGATTACCGATTTTACCTGGTCCTGTTGCGATCATCAATGGAATCAAACCTGCGATAAAGGCAAAAGAGGTCATTAAAATCGGACGGAAACGCACACTTGCCCCTTCCATTGCTGCTTTAAGTACTGTAGCTCCCTGACTATGCCGCTGCGTAGCAAACTCCACAATCAGCACCGCGTTTTTACCCAGCAAACCGATCAACATCACCATAGCTACCTGCGCATAAATGTTGTTTTCCAATCCCAATAATTTTAAGAACAGAAATGCACCAAAAATACCTGCAGGTAAAGAAAGAATTACTGAAAGCGGTAGAATGAAACTTTCATATTGTGCAGCCAGCACAAGGTATACGAAACCTAAACAGATGAGGAAGATATAAATGGCTTCGTTACCTCTCGATACCTCATCTTTAGAAATACCAGCCCAATCGATACCAAATCCCCTTGGCAACGTTTTCTGCGCTACTTCGGTAATGGCTTTAATGGCTTCACCAGAACTATAACCTGGAGCTGCCTGTCCGCTAATCTCAGAAGCGTTATACATATTGTGCCTGGTAATCTCCGACAAGCCATAAACTCTTCGCATTTTGATAAAGGCCGAAAACGGCACCATTTCATCACGGCTGTTTTTAACTGAGAGTTTTAAAATGTCCTCTGGCAAAGCCCTGTATTGAGGTAAGGCCTGTACAATTACCTTATACTGACGGTCGTACTTAATAAAACTAGTTTCATAATCGCTACCCACAAAAGTAGACATAGTACTCATCGCATTGTCAATGCTTACTCCCTTTTGTTGTGCAATGTCATTATCCACATCCAACATATATTGCGGGAAACTGGCACTGTAGAAAGTAAATACAGAAGATAACTCTTTACGTTTGTTTAGCTCGCGTACAAAATCGTTGGCAACGGTTTCCATTTTTTTGTAATCGCCGCTACCTGCTTTATCCAGTAAACGAAGTTCGAACCCGCCTGCAGCACCGTAACCTGGAACCGCTGGTGGCTGGAAAAATTCGATAGTTGCACCAGGTATAGATTTTGATTTCTCTTCCAGTTCCTGAATAATTTCTTGTGCAGAGTGTTTACGCTCGCTCCAATCTTTAAGGTTGATTAAACAGGTACCAGAGTTAGAACCTGTACCCTCGGTAAGGATTTCGTATCCGGCCAAAGATGAAACAGATTTAACGCCATCAATGTCTTCGCACATTTTCTGCAGTTTCTCTGCAATCTGATCGGTACGCTCCAGCGTAGATCCCGGAGGAGTTTGGATAATGGCATAAACCATACCCTGATCTTCGTTAGGGATAAAACCAGATGGTACACTTCCACTTAACCCCCAAACGCCCAAACAAAAGGCTACCAGCACCCCAAAGGTTAACAATCTGCGACTCACTACCTTGCTTAATACTAATTCATATTTGCCTGATAATTTAGCAAAACCACGGTTAAAGCCATCCAGAAAACGATCGATTAATGTTTTCTTTTTAGGGGCGCCGTGGTTATTTTTTAGCATAATGGCACACAATGCAGGTGTAAGCGTTAAAGCCACAATACCCGACAGGATAATTGCTGTTGCCATGGTAATAGAGAACTGACGGTAGAAAATACCTACAGGACCAGACATAAAGGCTACCGGAATAAATACCGAGGCCATTAAGAAGGTAATGGCTATAATCGCTCCACCAATTTCTTTCATGGCTTGTTGTGTAGCTTTTAATACCGATAGCTTCCTATCATGCTCCATCTTGGCATGCACCGCCTCAATTACCACAATCGCATCATCCACTACTACCCCAATGGCGAGTACCAGTGCAAACAAGGTAATTAAGTTAAGTGTAATGCCAAAGAACTGCATAAATACAAATGTTCCAATCAACGATACCGGTACGGCAATGGCCGGAATAAGCGTTGAACGCCAATCGCCAAGGAACAGGAATACCACTAAACCTACCAGGATAAACGCCTCTACCAAGGTATGGATTACCTTTTCGATGGATGCATCCAGGAATTTAGAAACGTCGTAACTGATTTCGTAATCTAAACCTTTTGGAAATGAAGCTGATTTAATTTCAGCCATTTTAGCTTTAACATCTTTAATAACCTGACTGGCATTACTACCATAAGATTGCTTTAAAACAATAGCTGCTGACGCTTTTCCATTTAATGTAGAATATAAATTGTATGCTGAAGCACTAAAATCTACATCTGCTACGTCTTTTAAGCGGAGTAACTGGCCATCGGGCGTAGCCTTAACTACAATATTTTCGTAACCTTGTTTTGTACTGAAGCGGCCTGAATATTTTAATACATATTCGAAAGCCTGCGAGCGTTTACCCGAACTCTCTCCTGTTTTACCGGGCGAGGCTTCTAAACTTTGCTCATCAAGGGCTTTCATTACTTCATCAACCGAAATTTTATAAGCCTGCATGCGATCGGGTTTTAACCAGATGCGCATGGCATAATCCCTATCCCCCAAAATATCCGCAAAACCTACACCATCAACCCTCTTAAGCTCCGAAAGCAGATTGATATCGGCATAGTTATACAAGAAATTCTGGTTCATTTTAGGGTCTTTACTATACAGGTTGATATACATCAACATGTTAGGCTCTTCTCGCGTGATTTTTACCCCTTCACGAATTACTAAAGGAGGGAGCTTATTGGTAACGGCAGCTACACGGTTCTGTACGTTAAGCGAAGCCTGATTGGGATCGGTACCCAGATTAAATACCACCTGGATAGATGCTTCACCATCATTACCTGCATCGGATGCTATGTATTTCATTCCCGGTACACCGTTAAGTGCACGCTCAAGCGGAATAATTACAGATTTAATCAATAATTCGTTATTCGCTCCAGGATATTCCGCAGTGATATTTACTTTAGGAGGAGATATGGTAGGAAACTGTGTAACGGGCAGGTAGCTAATGGCTAACACCCCCAAAAACACAATAACAAGTGATATTACGATAGAAAGGACTGGCCTTTGTATGAATTTACTAAACATAAATTAAGTATAGAGGGTTTAGATTATTCTGTTTTCAATCTCAATTGTTTCAACACTTCTTGAGGTTGCTGGAATTTAAAGGCAATTTTATCATCATCTTTAACCTTTTGTACGCCTTCAAGCAAAATCTTATCTTCAACGGTAATGCCGTCACCAACAATGTATAAATCAGGAAGATCTCCAGCAATAGTAATCACCCTTGAGTGTACTTTATTGTTTTTATCAACCACAAAAACATAGGTTTTGTCCTGAATATCGTAAGTGGCTTTCTGTGGAATAATAATGGCATTCTTTAAAGGAACAACCATATGGATTTTACCAGTTTCACCATTTCTAAGCAGGTTATCGCTATTGTTAAACCTTGCCCTGAAAGCAATATTTCCCGTTTCGTTATCGAATTCACTTTCAATAATTTCTACTTTACCTTTTGCTTTTAGAAATTCGCCATTCGCCAACAATAAACTTACTTCTTGCTGGGTTTTAGCTTTTGTAGCACTCTGATAATTTAAATATTCGGGTTCTGACACGTTGAAGTATGCAAAAACCTGGCTGTTATCTGAAAGACTTGTTAATAAAGCACCTTCATCAACCAAACTTCCTAATTTTAATGGAATACGGTCGATGGTACCATCAAATGGCGCCCTGATTTCGGTATTAGACAAGTGAAATTTAGCCAAAGAGGTTTCGGCATTTGCCGATTGCAGTTTGGCTTTGGCCATAGCCAGTTCATTTTTAGAAACAATATTTTTATCCGACAATAATTTGGTGTTTTCCAACTCAATTTCAGCCGATTTAGTTTCAGCCTGGGCTTTTAACAACTCGGACTGGGCAGCTTTTGGCATAATTTTAAATAACAGCTGACCTGCTTTTACATGCTGGCCTTCATCTACATAAATATTTTGGAGATAGCCCTTTTCCTGAGCCCTAACTTCGATATTCCGAACAGATTTAATCTGCGAAACATATTCCTTGGTAAACGAAGTATCCATTCTTAGCGGCGTGGTTACCGCGTAAGTAGCTACTTCTTCTTTTTCTTCTTTCTTCGAGGTACAACCTGTTACGTAAAGCAAAGTACACAAGCCTAAACACATGAGAACTCTTTTCATTTTTTTTCGTTGAATGGTTTTAATCTGATTTATTTTTTTTATCTAATTAGTTTCCCTTGCCAACCAATTTATAATGAAAAGCTTTCTACGACCGGTTTGTAGAAACTTAATTGATTTCAATAAATTGTGGTTACGCAATGATTTAATTCGGAAGCGAAATAAATACAGATTTATGAAGTTATAATGAAGTTAAACTTCAGGTTTGGGCGGGGGAAATTGTGTTTTAACGCATAAAGAGGTGATTAATAACTACAAACAGCATATTTATGGTGCTTTTTTAACTACTGAAGAAATTAATAACTCCCTTAAGATGAAGAAATTGGCATCTTTCCAAAAAAAATTGTTTTTATTGGGACTGAATATTTCCGGTATAGTGAAAGAAAAAGGTTTTATGACTGTTCCACTACAGATTGAAGTTTATTGATTAGCTTTTCGAAAAATCAGCTATAAGTTTTGAGAAACAGTTGAAACAAAATAACACCAGCCAATATAAAAAATTAAGCAATTAAAAATGAAATACTTAGCAATAAATATTGTATTTATTCAAATGATAATTACCCAGCTCTGTAGGCAAGCATTACCTTTGCAAAAAATACCATAATGAACAGTACCCAATCAAAAGCGCTCGACCTTGTTGTAGGCATCATAAAAGATACCATTAGCGATATTAAAATTGAAACCACTTCTGCAAATACCGTTACCCTAAAGGACGGTAATGCCACTATACAATTAACACAACAGGCAGGTGAAAGTGCAGATAAGGAAAAGGTTGTGATCCTGGATCCGAAAGAAATTATTTATAGTGAAGATCTTCTTCCTGACCTAAATGATCTTACCTCGGTTACGGTAATTATAAACGGTTTGGATATAGAAACGCACCTGGTTTTTAAAGCGATAAGAGATTGTTTTGATCAGATCAGCAACAGTTACGAATTTTTGAAAATCTTTGAAAAAGACGTGAATAAAATAAAAAGCGGATTTAAATTTGGAAGCCATGCTTTTGTACTCAATGTACTGAATGAAAAAGACCAGATTTCTATCAGTGCAGAATTTGCAGCGTCATTTAATGCAGCGGTTAGAAAAACAGTTGAAACAGATATAATCAAAGTACAAAAAGCCATTAATAAAATGGTTAAAGAAGACGGTGCAATTTAATTGTCCGCTTTTTTAAATAAAAAACAACAAATATTTCGATAGCCCTGTGCCAAAAGCATGGGGCTATGGAAACCCTATCGTTTTATATGTCATCAAGCTAAGCATGTTTATCCATCAATAGCGACGAGGTAGTGATTAGTTTTTAAGGGTATTGAAAAACGAGGATATGTTGCTGTAAATCCCCTATTACAAGAGGTGAAAGTGCGGAAGTTCTTCACTGACTGCTTTTCTACAGCAGCACAAACATAGCCCAGAAATCTCTCCACTCCGCGTTGCTTCGGTCGGGATGACGCCAATTGATACTTAAAATCACTTATTAAAGCAGCACTTAATTAACGAGAAAATGTAGACCAGGATTACCCAGCCTGCCATCACAAATTTAGGCCAGGCAATAAAATCTGTTCGCCAAAACTCAGCCAGATTTCCAGGGTGATGAAAACTGTGGAGCAGCCTAATATTTTCTATCACATCAAGTGCACCAATTAAGAAGGCCAGGAATAAATTAAGCCGGAGCAATTCATTTAGCCAACTTGTTTTTTCTTTTTGCATTTGTGCATTAGAAAGTGTCATGATGAGTAATACATAGACTAAAATAAATAGAAAATCGAGGTGTGTATTCTTTTGTGCGAGCTTTAAAAGTGTTTGGTCGCCATACAGCGTGTCGCTCCAAAGCGAAATGATCTCCGTTCCTGTATCTTTATTAGCGAGCTCCAGGCTAATGATTCCTTTGCCGCTGACTTGCTGAAGCATATTTCCTTGAAAAGACATTACCCCACAGATGGTAATAAAAACTAAAATTAATATCTTTTTCATTGCTGGCCTCCTTCCTGTTGGTTTAGAACTTCTACAACTGCAGTTCCATTTTTATTTGGGTTGTTAATACAATGAATAAAGGCTGCTGCTGTTTTTTTGAAATGTTGGGGTAACGGATGCAATTCATCTGTCCAGCCATTTTTACCAACTGATCCTCTTGAATCGATATGGAATACCCTGTTCTCCCCTAACATTGTAGTAAAAACGCGTCCAATATCAATCATCATTTCGTTAAAAAGATAAATCATGGCATAAACAATTTTGCGCTGATCTTCAGGATCATAAATACCCCTGAGCTGCAGGGGCGTTTTTAGCCATCCTCCATGTCCGAGAAAGGTTCGAGCAAAAAGCCGATACCATTTGAGTGGATTATATCCTGCTATTTTTTTATCACTAGGAATGGCATAATCGTAACCTTGTGTAATAATCTGTATCCCCGGAAATTTACCGTTTTCACCCTTACCTTTACCTCCGGTAAGAATCCCGTTAATAATAAAGTAATACTGGAGCTGAAAAAAGGCCAGCAAAGCATAAAAATCTTTGGATATGAATTGGATACCCCGCTTAAAATCTTCTGGTTTATCGGGCGGATTAGCCGCATTTTGATAGAGATATTTTGCAAAGGCACTATTTTCAAATTCATTAGAATCTCCTTTATGCGTAACCATAGCTGCTATTCTCCGATTTCCAACCAAATCGTTTCCTCCCCCACTAATGATAAATACATCGGGCTGTAGCGTAGAAAGCTGTTCTACATATTTTTTTGCACTAACCATATTCATCAGCCAATCGCCTCCTGAGGCCAGACTATAAACGGCCATGTTCTCTTCCATGGAAACCCAGTCGATCACATCACTTAAAAGGATCGGATAATTGAACCATGAATCACCTTCTACCACTACAACCCTATTTTTAAGTCCGTTGTGCTTAGCTATATGCTTACGAAAATTATTTTTTACTTTTTTTATAAAACGAGAATTACGCTGGCTATTTTTCAATGCATCTACTTTAGCCATGATTGGTTGTAACGCTGCTATTTTACGTACTTGCTCCAGATTAAGATCGTAGATGTGCTGAATAATTTCTGAAAGATCAAACTCATTAATTTCAGGCCGTAAATCAACAAGTTCGCTCACCGTGATTTGGTTATTGAGCAGTTTGTCGATAAGACATTTCTTTATAGCAGGATCCATGGCTTTTCTCTCGTTGTATATCATTTTATTTAGGTTAATTTTTACCTGAAATGTTTCTCCATAAAACTGAGCATGTTCCTGCTCATAAACTTATCTACAATTTCTTCTCCTGATATCAAATTATCCGGAATCGACATGTTGTAATCCGGATTTTCAACAAAAGCACTTGCATGGATCAGAAGTTTGTCTTTAAGTAATCCAAAATCAGCAGAAGTCCATATCCCATCAATAGGATTAACAATTCCGTCGTTGTCGCTTCCTAAACATTGGATATCCCAGGCCGGAAGTCTATTGATATCAAGCAGCACCGCAATATAACGGATCTGCCTCCAAACAAACAGTGCAGCATGAAGCAAGATTGCCTCGCTCCCAAGGTGTTTTCTAAATAGCATAATTTCATGGCTACTTGCAATACGCCGTTCGTCTAATTGTATGCCAAATAGCCCTTTACTCTGGCCAATAAGTACAATTTCGCGGTCAGAAAAGTTAATATCGGCACTTAAAAACAAGTTATAAGCATACTCATCGCCACATATTGCCCCATGACTCACAATTACCGGTATATGCTCATTTTTGTACTCCTGATCCAAAAGTTCGAAATATTCTTTTCTGGATGCGATGCTCATATGTTTGATATCGATAAGGATCCGCTTTCCGTTTGTTTTGGATAATAATGCCCTGATCATATCTTTACCCAATTCATTAAGGCCTGTTCCTAGCATCACACTTTGATTAGTGATCAGCTTCACTGAAAAATCGGTTAAGCTAGCAGCATGCCCACATAATCCATTATAAAAATGATGGGCAAAAGTGATAAACAAAGGGCAGTGTGGCCAGCCCTTTACCTTCACCAGGTTATCCATTAAGCTTTGTTTTACCAAGGGATCGTCACTCTCTACATCCTCAAAGCGATTGTAAAGGGCATGCATCCCTTCAAAAGATAACCCAATGTACACGGTATGCACCTCATCATCTTCACTTTGGGCAATATGCTGAAAATCCATCAACAATACATATCTAAGTTTTTTAGGTCCAAAAGTGAAAACTTTTCCATCTAAAGCCTTTAAAAAAGCATATTCATTTTCCAGATCTGCAAAATATCCATTGTTTGGATCCTGAATGTAATGTATACGCTCTTTACCAATGCCAGTAACGAGGTTTACACTATCGGTAACTAAATCACCTGGTAAGGCATTTTTCCTGACAAATCCTTTTTCGAAAGGATAAAGGGAGCAGAAAATAAGTCCAACGCCTCCCTTTTCAAGGGCCTGAATACCCGCTTGAGGAAAGCTGGTAATACCTAAAATTTTATTGAGTATTTTTTTTACAAATGGTGGATTACCATAGAAATAAATGCAGTCTTTTACTAAAGGATTAGTGCCTGGTATCCTATCAGGAAAGCTACGACCATAAGGTTTCATTGAAGGATGGCAATGTAAATCTGCAACGGCGATATTCATGAGCTGAAAGGTTTTAGATGAAATACCCCTAAGGCACACACAAAATCCGCCTGGGGATATACTGGGTAATATTAAATCAATTGAAAAATATACAGTACAAAACTGAGATAACAGTTCGCTTCAACCTACAGCACTTACTGTTATCGAATACGTAAATATAACTGATCACCTGATAGATTCCAATACCCAATAATGGGTATAAAATCCGATCATCATATTGAGAATCCAGTAAATACCTACTATTGGGTATTTGTAATCTGTACCACATTGATTAAATTGCATTACCAATACAAACTACTGCTACACTCTAAAATTAAGTTGATGCGTCCTGATTAAAGGAAGTAGAGATAATTTACTGTATTAACAACTTGAATATTTAAGTCGCTCTACCATGAAATACCTAATTGCGCTTGCCTTTTTGGTCCTTTTTAACGGCAATACCTATGCTCAAAAAGATTGGGTTTACGCACCATATTTCAGTTTCGGAATCAATGCAAACCTTAACTACGGAAAAAAGCAAACTTTTCCTGGGGTAAACCTCTATGGCGGTTTTGCAGTGAGTGCCGTTTACAAAAACAGCTTTATCGCAAACTATGGGGGCAGCATTTCTATATACAGAAAAACCGTTGGCACCAATCTGAATCCCCTGATTGATAATCTTGAGATAGACTTTACCAACTCTATATCTGCTGGATATGGTGGCCATCCGTTAAGTTACAAGAAACTGATACGAACAATGCAGAATTCGGCTTTCTACAACATTAACTTAAACAACAATTATTTCGGCCTGCTCTCTACCAATATTGTATTTAATAACCACAGGCGCAACCAGGTAGTAGGCTCGGTTACCCTTTCAGGGCCAGGACTTAGCTTTAATTATTATAATGATGGTGCTGCACCAGTAAAATGGTTTGGCATTGGCGATGGTTTTGATCGCTGGTGGACGGGTGGCGGTTCATTTTTCGTACACTCCCGCAAGGGTTTTAATTATGGCGAGTTAAGCTTCGATCAGTTTACAGGTTACCAGCCATTTTTGTTCGAGCTTTCTGAAATTATCGGCATAGATGTCCCTCCATATGCTCAGTCTGATGATGATCAGTCGAAAAGAAAAAAAAACTCGAACTACAACAGTTCTCAATATCATCTCAGGATTGGTCTAAATGAACATTTTAGCGTTGATGCGGGTGTTTTGGGCTCGTTAAGGGTAGGTGAAAACGGGACTATATTTTCTTTTCAAGATCTGATACACGTAATTGGCAAAATGCCTTTACACCCAAATAACGATGTGAACAGGGTTTTTATCGGAGGATCATTTAATAATGTCAATTATGTTAAAGTTAAGTAGTAGTAAACTCATTATATTCTTGCTGGCGACGCTGAGCACTTCCTGCACCATCAGAAAACATCCGTTTAACTTTAATAAAGACATTGATAAAGTGTTTTTGCAAAATGTGATTAGCGGAAGCAAATCTAAACTGGCTACCGAAAAAAATGCAACTAGTGCAAGAGTATATAAAGCTGGTTTTCTTCAAGGCTGGATGGAGCAGAATCATTTTGTAGACTGGGCGGTGCTGAGTAAACAGCGCGAAAATGAATTTACTTCCTATGACCCTGGAGGTAAAAGCGAGTATGATGTTTACCTCATTTTATTTGATGCAAAAAGTGAGAACAAGAACAATTTCTTGTTTTTCACGGTCCAGCGGCCATGGTTAGATACTGATACTGCCACAGGTTTTAGTCCTTTTTATTACGGAATTTTAGATAGACCTGCATCTGGTTCCTATCTCCTCGCTGATGAAACCTTTAGGATAACTGCTAATCGCACAACTTATACACCAACGAAGAGAAAAAATAACAAACTATATTTTTTACTGGATAAACAATATGGCTCCAACTTTAATTCAGACAGTCTTCGGATTGAAAAAGTAGTACTCACGCAAGACAATCAGCTAAGCGGCAATAAGGCATTAGCAATATCGGTTGATGATGTACTGGGCGACAAGGTATCGCTGATTATGAGGTATGAAGACACCATTATTTTGAAACCTTAACATTACTAATAATGAGAAAATTAAGAAAAAAAAGAGCTAAGAGAGATAAACTATTTTTCTTACCCACATCAAGATGCGTAGAAATTGACGGAGAATTTTGTGTTTTCGAAAGAAAAGATGGTGGATGGAGTAAAACAGGTAAAACCTACAGGACTTGTGAAGAATGCAAAAGGAAAATCGGAGTGGATCGTTGTTATTCTGCATAATTCTTACTCACTTCAGCCACAGGCATCATTAAAATTAACGCTCTTAAACCAACGACTAAATGAAACGCAGAAAATTTATCCAGGATTTAGGGATTGGCCTTACACTCGCTGGCGCAGTTCCTTCAACGGTATTGGCAACTAATCCACTAGCTAAGAAAGAAGATGACATTTTTGAATTTTTAACTCCGTCTGCCCCCCCTGCAGCGGTGAATACGAATTTTATATCCTTGTTAGATTGGCTGAAAAATAACCAATGGCTTATCTATCTAAAAAATATCACTGGAGTTGAACTTGATGGATCGGACACTGATCTGATCAATAAACTGGCTCAACCACTTCAGCCATTAGATACTTTATCAGGGTTTGAAGATTTTGCCGGAATACGTTTAATTGAACCTGGCCGCCCGGCTATGAGTTTGTTGTACCATGCACTGGCCAGCCCAAGGGTTCGGCCAATTCTGAATGGTGCACGATTTTCTGCGGCACAATATCCATCACTCCAACAAATTGATGTGCTGGAAGATTACATCTATTCTTTAAAAACATTTAAATTCCCGTTAAACCAATTACCCAAAGATTATGTGCTGGCTATGTTTGCCTACGAGTATCGTCCGGCATATAAAACGCCTGATGAAGCACCTTATGCAGATTTGGTTTTTTCACGAACAGGTATCTCAAGAATAGGTGAATATGGCAAAAATTACGATGCCGAAAAACGCTGTTTTATTAATGCGCCAGCTGGTGGCATCGATCAGAAAGCAATAGCTGTAACGCCGTCAAGATTTGGGCTTTTTATTGCCAAGGCTGTTCCTTGCAGGGCGGTTAAATTATATAGCGAAGAATCTGATGATTATAAATTATTCCGGCAACGCAGTTTCTTACAACCTATCCGTAAAATGTTTAATTCAGATTTATTAATTAATGGTGGAGAACTTGTTTTTTATGAAAGCCACCTGAATGAAAAACTACGAAAACTGGCCGTTAGCAAACAGGTAGAAATGTCTGCCTCCTATCGAACCAACGAAGCTCCATTTGTTCGCAAGAGCAGATCGAATAGTGATGGTACTTTACAGCCTGCGAGCAACAATCATTTAGTGGATCTTGAAAAACAGGGTTCTTCTATATTGATAAGTTCTTTTCCTTCCAAATTATTATCAGTTGCAAAACAAGATGGACTAATTGTAAGTATTAATGTAAAATCCAAGCAAGGAACAGGCTTTAAGTCTGATAGAAGGTATACTTCCCTTAAACTTTTAGAAAACAAGAGTTTAGATATCCTTGATTATATCCGTACTGAGGGTATTTACCCTAGTTTGAAAGCCACCCGATTTAGTGCGCCCAGAAATGTTCCCATGTTTTTAAACATCAGGAATAAAGTATCGGCAGATTCCCGCCAATATGAAAATATGGGCGCACATACCCGTAATTTTGAATCCGAAATTAAAAATGGCAATTATAAAACAGCCTTGTTTGAAGACAATATCTGTGAAGGCAGTATTTCCTGCAAGATAAAAGGGACGCAGGGAATAAACCTCGAAGATAAGATTCTACCTGCATACTCGCTTGTGGCAGCGCCAGACTTTTTCCCCTTTGCCGATAGTTACGACCTGACCAAATACGACAAAACAGACACCAGCTTTTTAGAAGGTGGCATTGAGAATTTAAGTTATTGCCGCCTTAAGCCAAATCCGGCAATAGTAGATGCTGTTAATCCAAACAGACCTGCATTTTCTGCTCAAGAAAACCTTATTGGGTATCAGCTTCAAAATACTATGCTAGCCATCGTATCAAGTGCAGGAAAAACCTGTAATGCAAAATATCAAGGTGATGCAAAGTATAAATTACCTGAGTTGCGGGATTATATGGCCACCAGTTTTCTACCCGATACCGCAGCCTTTGTATTCGCTCCGGGCTGGGAAGCTTCCTATTCTTCCTCGGATAACAACAAAAACGATCGGTTCCTGGCAACATTTGGATTGGGTTCACCCTTTCCGGAAGATATGAAACTTTGTGCCGCCGCCAATGGGATGTGGCCTGTGGCCTCACCCGATGCTGCCAGAACTTTTCAAGGTTCGTTAGCAGCATTACCGACTCCACAAAAGAGAGGACTGCATTTAACCGATAAAACCGTTCCTCCAACAGCTATTCCGTTGCTGGATGAGGAAATTGGTATCCACAAAGGCCATCCTGGGCTTTCTGACCCTAAAACTAAGCTTCAGGAATGTTATGGCTGGGATGGCGAGCAAGGTCCTTTTTTAGACTATATTAAGGATCGTTTCTGGATCAATTTTACAGATATCGGGCGTGCAGACTATGTGGAAAACCTACTAAACTCTACGATCGGCTTTAACATGTCGTTAATAAGAAATATGGATTGCCAGGAGTTGATGGCCCGTATAGAATGTCTTCGAAAATGTAAAAAAGCCGTTGAGGGTAATACTTATCGCTTTTCAAAGCACTGGCTAATCAGTGCAAAGAAAGTTGCCGATTGGGGTACAGGGGCGTTTGGAATAGGTATACCTGAAAATCTTATCGGACAGTCGAAACAATGGTCAATACGCGCTAAAGACGGAATTGAAGGTAGTGGATACCTCTATTTGTTCGCAAAACCTAAATATGATCAGTCAGAAGATCCACAAACATATAATTGGGTAGCACCCGATAGCAAGCGCAGGCGAATGGATTTTGATTATCTGGTTGTTTGTCAGGTTACACAAAACCGCTTAGCCTGGTGCAAACTTCCTGTAAAAGATCTTGGCAGCCAACCTGAACTTAATTGGCAATATGATTGAGAAAGTTTATGATGTTATCATAATCGGTGCGGGCACTGCGGGTATTTCTGCTGCTATTCGCTGTCAGCAACAGGAATTAAACTGTGTGATGATAACCAAAGATATCACTAAGCTGGATTTTCCTTTTCAGTCTACACCTTCTGAGAGTATTCATCCTGGCCTTGACACGCTGATGAATATGCTTTCTGCCAGTGAGGCCATTACTTTAAATTCCAGAGGTACTTATACCAGGATTTATGATGGTGAACTTTTTCAGGAATTAGGCCGGGATGAAAATGGGGCCTGGACAGGAACGCATATAGATAAACCTGGATTTTTAAAAAGTCTTTTTGCGGTTGCGCTTTCTTATGGCCTTGACACTATAAATGGCGAAGAAATCAAAACCATAAGAAGGGAAAAAGATTATGTAGTGGTCAATACTTACACTGGAAATCAGGTTAAATCGAGATTTATAATTGATGGTAGCGGTAAGGCGCAGATTGCAGGTAAGTTATTTAAGATCAGTAAAACAAATTTTTCCAATCCGATTATTTGCTGGAGCGGGCTCAGCCGGATAACCGACAACAACCTGATAAACAGCTTAAAAACGTCTTTCCATAAAGACGGGGAGAGCTGGCTATGGCTGGCGCCAGAAATTAATCACTATTGTACCTGGACGCAGGTATCGTCCGGAAAAAACAAAATCTACCAAGCCCCAGCAGCCTTAATAAATGCTTCGTTGGTCTCACCTATCCAAATACATAGTATGAGATGGAGATTATACAACCACGTTTATGCTGATCGTATTTTTTTATGTGGTGATGCGGCAGGAATATTAGATCCCTCATCTGGTCAGGGAATATTGATGTCTGCCATGTCGGGAATCTTTGCCGCCGATACTATTACCGGGATTTTTAGCAAAGGACTTTCGGAAGCAATTGCAGGCGCACATTACGAACAATGGTTCCAGCAAGTTTACCGGAATAAAGTAAATCAATTAAATAAATATTACGCCGAACATGTTAATGGTTAAAAAATTTAATCCTTAACATTTACGAAACAGAATACTTACATTAAAGAATTATCTTCGCAAACAGAAACCAGCCTTTCTTTGTTTTATGACCAGATTAGAACGGCACAACATGGAAAACGAGATACAATCTGAAAGGGATATCCAATGCGAATTCCTAAATATTTTTAAATTTATATGGGCAGCTTGTGGCATAGCACCACTAGGCGAAGTACCAAGTACCCCTGAGCAAGAAAATGCAAATTCTTAAAACAGGTATCAGTATCAACTGTAATTATTCGTTTGTTTTTAAGTGAATTAAATATAATGGTGTTTTTTAGTGAATTTTAGTTATTCTATCAACAATAAATACAGCACAGCTATTCATCAAACCAACGCACTACCATGCAATACCATAATCTTCTCCATGGTTACTGGAGCCACCTTGCAAACTTTTGTGTTTCCAATCAAAATAAATGGCATTGATTGGCCCACTGGTACGTTCTGAAAAACTGAGCGTATAACCCATTTTTTTCAATTCATTGCGCACCTCCTCTTTCGTATTTGTATTTAATAAAATCTGACCCGGTTTTGGTTCTCTGTCGCTCGTTTTAGTACCACCTAAAGAAAGCCAAAGTTGATTGGTGTTAAAATTAGCGGCTTCGGTTGCCCTTTGAACGTTCATATCAAACTCGGCCATATTTAAAAAGAATTGTAGCAAGTTCTGATCCTGGGTATCACCACCCTGAACTGCCGCAGATATAAATGGTTTACCATTTTTGAGAAATAATGATGGCGACAAGGTTACTCTTGGTCGTTTGCCAGGCGCAACAACATTGAAGGGGTTTAAGGCAGAATCGAGCACAAAACTTTGCATGCGCTGACTCATTCCAATACCTGTATTACCTGCAATACATGCCGGAAGCCAGCCTCCGCTTGGGGTAACTGATACCACCCAACCTGCTTTGTCTGCAGCTTCTATTGATGTTGTTCCCCGCCATAAACGGTCTTCATAAATTTCTTTTGGCGTATTGTTACCCAGGTCGTGCTTTGGTGCAAAATTACGTTTGGTTGTATCGGGATTAAAACCTCTACTTTTTAACAGATTTAAATAAGGGTTTTTCTTCTCCTCATATGGATAAGGATCGCCAGGACCTATGTTTGCGTCATTTTTATCAAACTGAATCAGTGATGAACGCTGTTTTGCATAATCCTTACTTAACAGACCTTTTATCGGTTCAGAACTTTGATCTGGATCTCCATAATAAAAATCACGGTCAGCAAAAGATAGGCTCATGGCCTGATAAACAGTATGGATATATTTTGAACTGTTATAGCCCATTGCTTTTAAATCAAAATTCTCCAGTATATTCAAAGCTTGCAGTAAAACGGGGCCTTGTGTCCACTGTTTTAATTTGTATACCTCAATACCTTTATAATCGGTATTTAGCGCTTCTTCTTCAACCGGTTTCCATTTAGCCAAGTCATCCATGGTAATTAAACCACCTTGTTCTTTACTTCCGCGAACAAATTCTTTCGCGATATCTCCTTTATAAAAACGATCATAAGCGGCCATTAATGCCTCTTGTCGGGTACTTCCTTTCTTTAGTGCAATTTGCTCTGCTTCAACCATTTTGGTTAGGGTGGTCAGCAGATCTTTTTGAGTAAAAACCTCCCCTGCTTCTGGCGCCTCACGTTTCTCGCCCAAATGTGGCAACAACACCTTTTTACTGTAAGGCCAGGTTTTAATTAATTCTTTATCGCGCTCCATACTGTTTGCAGCCTGTGCTTCTATGGCATAACCTGAAGCCATGTGCAGAGCAGGTGCCAGAACCTGTCCAAGGCTCATGCTACCGTATTTACTCAACATATAGATCAGTCCGCCGGGCGTACCTGGCGTAGTAGCAGCCAAAGGGCCATACTCTGGCGGAAAATGATAACCTTTAGCTTTAAAAAAGGCTACAGTCGCTCCGGTTGGTGCAACGCCCATCGCATTAATCGCGATCACCTTTTTTGTATTTGGATTGTAAATTAGCGCTTGTGTTTCTCCTCCCCAGCTCAAGGTATCCCACATGGTGCAAGTGGCCGCTAACATGGCACATGCCGCGTCAACAGCATTTCCCCCTTGCTGAAAAATCATTGCCCCTGCTGTTGCTGCCATCGGCTTTCCGGTTATGGCCATCCAATTGTTGCCGTAAAGCATCGGTTTTTGCGTTTGCTGTGCGAATAAAGGGCGAAAAGAAAGTGATAGTACAAGGAAAATGAATATTTTTTTCATACTTCCAATATAGCTAAAATATGTACCACAACAATCTGCGTCAGCACTAAACCTTTTAATCAAGGTCAATAAAACAAGCTTGTTACGAACCAGCAAGCACGATTACAACGGCTAATAAGTTTTTCGTAATTCATACATCAGGAATTAAGTTAATCCTGCCTTTATTTCTTTTTCCTGGGCTTGGGTTCAGGTAGTTCAGCTACTGTGATGCTTATCAGTCTTTTTAGCCAATCGCTATCTTCCAATTGCTCTTCTATTAGAAATTGATTTTTTGCACCAGGATAAGGTGGGGCTTCCACAACGTCAATGATATACGCTCTTCCAGATAAAGTAGGTTTAACAAACAATTTGTTATCGCATACTAGCGCAAATAACTTATCATCAAAATACAAACCGTATTCACCGAACATTTTCTTATAGGTAACCTGCCCAGAATAACCAATCTGATCGATAACAAAGTCTACGAATTTCTGATCTGATGCCATTCTTAAATTGATTTAATTTGATTGATCTTTATTTTGATTCTGGTTTGCAATAATACGCTTAATTACTAAATTTGCCGCCCTAAAAGCAGTTTGCTGTTCAAGCAAACTGCTGCTCTAAAAGGTAAAAAGAATAAAATGGAAGAAAACGATTTTGTTTCTATCTGGTTGGAAGAAACCGGAAATCCTGCAATTGAGAAACTAGAACAGCTAAACTTCGAAGTTGCCCATAAAACTAAAGAAATACTTGCAATAAAAGGTTCAACTGAAAACGAACTTGCTTCTATATTGGATATTAATCCTGATGAAATCAAAAGGTGGTTAATGGGCAGACATGTTTTCAGTATCAAAATCATTAATGAAATTACAGTTGCATTAGCTGAAATTGACACCAATAACATTGGAAACAACAGCTAAACTGATATATTAAAACGCAGCAGGGCTGATTCCCGAACGCAAAGCCGAACTATTAAAATTTCTTTACTTCTCTACTGTAGTTTCGCTAAAGTTAACCGTTTTAAGTTTACTCACATTCTTTTCCTCCAAGGCATTTCCTGCATAGTCTGGCTTATTTTTACCCCATACTACATTGCTGTTAAGTAAGCTGATATATCCGGTATTTTCAAAATAAAATCCAGCAATTGCACTTTTAACGAGCCCTTCAACATTGCTTGGCCTACGATCGTATACTCCGCCTGCTTCTTTTGTTGTTTTATCGAGGTAAACACTAACCTGGTCAAAGTAGATATCAGAAATTTTATCAGGGCTTTCGCCACTGATGTACACACCACTTTCACCGGTACATCGGATATTACTGAAATAAATATTTTTAACCGCCCCAACCATGCCCTTGGTTTGGCCCTTCGGCAAACGCCAGCCAGCATCTTTATTGTTGCTGGTTGCTCTTGGGTAAGCTGTAATATAAATAGGCTCTGCTTTGCCCCACCATACGTCTGAAAAAAGTTTCGATTCGATAAAAAGGTTAGAGAAAATTACATTGTCTACGGTCCCCTCATCACGGTTTTGAATACCAATACCGCGGTTACTCTTCCTTATGTTACAGTTATTGATCAGTACATTGCTAATCCGATCCATATTTTCAGAACCTATTTTAATGGCGCACGAGCTAGAGGTCATGGTACAATTACTGATCACAATGTTTTCACAGGCACCATATTCCTCGAACTCACGCCTGTTTTTTAAGCAGATGCAGTCATCACCCGATTCAATAAAACAATTGGTAATCCGCACATTTTTACTGTGATCCAGATCAATTCCATCACTATTACGGATCTTAATGCTGTTGAGTAATGTGATATTTGATATTGAAACATCGTTACAACCCACTAAATGAACTGTCCAATAGGCTGAATTTTGAAAAGTTACCCCATCTATATTCAGTTTATTACAGCCGATTAATGTAAGTAAATGCGGTCGTGGGTCTACAACATTAAAAGGTTTTAAAACATATGAGTCGCTAAGCTCTTCCCCCATAAACGAAATTCCATTCCCATCAATCACCCCTGTTCCGCTAATGCTTACCTGTTCTAGTTTTTCTCCACCAATCCAGATGGTACCTTCGCCTTTATTGTCTCTAAAGGCACTTTGCGTATACAGTTTTTCATCTGGACTGGCCAGGAGCTTAGCACCCCCTTCTACCCTTAAATTAACAAAAGATTTTAAGTTAAAAGGACCTGCTAAAAATACGTTACCAGCAGGTACAATTACCTGCCCACCCCCTGCTGCAGAACACGCATTGATGGCTTTCTGAATGGCAGCAGCATCATTGGTTTTGCCATCGCCAACCGCACCATAATTTTTAATATTATATAATTTGTTCTGGGCCATCCCACTGAAAGAAATCAGCAGTGCAAAAAAAAGTAAAATTCTAATCTTCATTTTTCAATTCGTTATAAATATACAATGGGTTATTTTAAGTACAGAATCACTTACCAAAACACGGTATAAAGCGCTGCAAGTATACCACAGATAATAACCGAGGCAATGGTAAATGCCGGAGTAACCTTAAACATGCTGCTGTCAATTTCCAGTCCCTGCGGATTATCTTTACTTTTCGGATCGGTTAACGTTACCACAACCATTAAACCCATAATAATCACAAATACCCACGACATCCTGTTTAAGAAAGGAATCGGTTCGATAGCACCACTGGTTAAAGTAGGCAGGAATTTAAAAAAAGTAGATAATGGGATAGTTAATAAAGAGGCGGTAAGCGCTGCACGGGAAGTGGTCCTCTTCCAGAAAAAGCCTAGTAAGAAGATAGCAAAAACGCCCGGCGAAATAAAACCAACGTATTCCTGAATAAACTGATAAACCTGATCGAAACTTCGTAATGCAGGAGCAATAACGATAGCAATTAATGAGGCAATAACTACCGACCATCGACCAACTGAAACCAATCGTGTTTCTGATGCTTCGGGTTTAATAAACTTTTTGTAAATATCAAGAGTAAAAATAGTGGCAATGCTATTACATTTTCCGGCAAGTGAGGCCACAATTGCAGCTGTAAGTGCGGCAAATGCCAGTCCTTTTATCCCTGCAGGCAACAAATTCATGAGTACCGGATAAGCATGATCGGGTTTAACGGTTCCGGCAGCATCGAGCATTTCGGAATGGAAATAACCACGTTGATAAAGCACGTAGGCTGCTATACCTGGAATAACAACAATAACCGGAATGAGTAATTTCAAAAACGCGGCAAATATTAACCCGTTACGCCCAGTCTTTAAATCGGCTCCTAACGCCCTCTGAACAATATACTGATTACAACCCCAGTAATTTAAATTATTGATCCACAATCCACCTACCAGTACCGCAATACCAGGCAATTCGCTGTAAAATTTATCCCCTTTAGAAAATATCATATGAAAGTGATAAGATGCTTCGCTGCGCAACAAAGGAAGCGAAGCCAAAACGCTGGGGGCATCCAATTTTTCAGCCACAAGTTTAAGCGCCATATAACAGGTAATCAATCCACCTGCCACTAAAACAAAAACCTGTATTACATCGGTATAACCAATTACCTTCATGCCGCCCAGGGTAATAATAGCAGAAAAAATGGCCAGGAAAATAATGCATATATTAAAAGGAATACCCGTAATCGTTTCAATGGCGATGGCACCAAGAAAGAAAATGGAAGTTAAGTTTACAAATACATAAACCAGCAACCAAAAAACAGCCATTAAAGTACTTACCGTATTACTATAACGGTTAGATAAAAACTGTGGCATGGTATAAATTTTATTCTTAATGTAAATGGGAAGAAAGAATACGGCTACAATAATTAATGTAGCGGCAGCCATCCATTCGTAACTGGCAATGGCAAGCCCCATGGCAAAACCCGAGCCCGACATACCAATAAAATGTTCGGCAGAAATATTAGAAGCGATGATAGATGCACCAATTGCCCACCAGGTGAGCGAGCCTTCTGCCAGAAAATAATCTTTAGTATCAGTCCGTTTTTTTTTCTTACTGCGATAAACCCAATAGCCGTATGCTGAAACAATTATAAAATACATTAAAAAAACAACATAATCGAATGCAGACAAGTGATTCATAAGGATTTTTTACATTTGGTTTTTTTAAAAGTCAGAAAAAATCCCAATGTTGAAGGTTTAATTCAATTATTTAATTACGTAAACGTTTTCGCGTATCAGGTACGCATGACATAAATTCATCACGTTAACAACCTGTAGATTCACGTTTGGTCAGGACCGATTTTAATATGATATTTTGTTCATCGTCCAGTTGTTTGTTGTTAAGGATTTTGAAAAGGCATTTTGCTGCTTCACGTCCAATTTCGAAGGCAGGCTGTGAAATTGTTGTAAGCGAAGGACTCAGGAGCTTGGCTGTACTCAAGTTAGAAAAACTAAGTATTTTAATATCATCTGGAATCAGTAAACCCAATTCTCTACAAGCGCAATAAGCAGGAATGATAAATTCTTCAATAGAAGAAAAAAGTGCATCTGGTTTATACTTCTCAAGCAATTCTTTTATCTGTTGCAGGTTAAATTCTTCGTCATCATGATATTTAACAACAAGTTGCTCGGAAGCAGCTATGCCATGCGCTTTTAGGGCATCGAGGTAACCTGCAAATCTTGCTTTCCCTGCAGGAAGATTTCCGAGTCCAAATAAATAGGCAATTTTGGTACAGCCACACTCAATTAAATGTTCAGTGGCCTGAAAAGCAACTTCATAATCATCAGTAGTTACTTTAACCGCATCAAGGTTTTCATACACCCGATCGAAAAATACCAGCGGGATTTTCTTCACCAGGTTGGCATAATATTCACTGTTATATTCACTGCTTGATACAGAGGTAAGAATACCATCTACCCGCCCGTTTAACAAACTGTTTGTAAAAGCTTTTTCTGCCTCTATATTTTCATGCGTTTGATAAATGAGCACATGGTAACCATACTGACGGGCTATTTCTTCAATGCCCATGATGGATAAAGAGAAAAAATTGTTTGCTACGCAGGGTATAACTACTGCTATAGTTTTGGTTTTGTTACTTCGCAGGTTACTTGCGGCCGGATTTGGGGTATAATTCAGTTCTTTAGCCAAAGTCCATACCCTGTTTTTGGTTTTTAAACTGATTTCATAGCTGTCGTTGAGGGCCTTAGAAACGGTTGCAATAGAAATATTCAATTCCTGAGCCAACCGCTTAATATTAACTGCTTCCGCCATGTCTTTAATTTTGTTTGTTAGTTTTATGAGGTTTACCTGACTTTACCACGAGAAATGCGATAGGCCAAACCCTCCCCTTTCTTCACCAGCACCTTCATCAAAAACAGTAGCTTCCTGGCTATACGGATATAAAGAGAGGAAGTTGATGTTAAAAATAAGTTAGCTGGTTAAGCTGCCCGAGATCTTTTCTTTATGAATAAATAGCTGGCCGCAAACGCAAATATAAAATAATCGTAACATCATCGTCAATTTTTTTCTTTTGTCCATTTCTCTATCATCCATACAGGCAGAGCGGCATTTTTTATACCAGCAACAATTTGCAACTACTTAAATTTAAACTTTTTAATTCATATTCCGCAGCCCGAAAGAATATTTTACGTAATCGTTTAAGTAAATAAAATTGGCCAAACATAAAATTTTAAGCTTTCAAAAACTCAACTTTAACCCAACAACCAACAAAATTTTATTCAAATCAATTTCTAGCCTTATGAGAAACCAAAGTGCATCTTCAGAGGACAACCAAAATCCGTTGCAAAATCTTGATCAATGGGAAGAGGATATATTAACCCGCTATCCGGATCCTAAAAACATCAATGCTGACAAAAAAGAAGAGCAGTTCAGAAATTACGAAAAAACAGAAAAGGATAGTGTGAAAGAGTTTTACAGGCTTAACCATACCTATCAAACATACGATTTCGTAAAGCAGAAAAAAGCAGATTACTTAAAGTTCGACAAACAAGAGATGCCTATCTGGAGTGCGTTTGATTTTTTGAATAAGTTAGTAGACGATTCTGATCCTGATACCGATTTAGACCAGATGCAGCATTTGTTGCAAACATCTGAGGCCATCAGAAACGACGGCCACCCTGATTGGATGGTATTGGTAGGCTTAATCCACGATATGGGTAAAGTGCTTTGCTTATTCGGAGAACCACAATGGGCTGTAGTTGGTGATACTTTTCCGGTAGGTTGTGCTTATTCAGATAAAATTGTTTATCCTGAATTTTTCAGTCAGAATCCCGATTACAACAATGAAATTTATCAAACCAAATTGGGGGTTTACACTCAAAATTGTGGGCTGGATAATGTAGATATGTCTTGGGGGCATGATGAATATGTATACCACATGATGAAGCCCTACTTGCCAGAACCAGGTTTATACATGCTCCGTTACCACTCTTTTTATTCGCAGCACAGGGAGCATGCATATGATCACCTGATGAATGAAAAAGACCACGAAATGTTTAAATGGGTTAACCTGTTTAACCCTTACGATTTATACTCTAAAAACCCAAATCAGAAAAGCTGGGCCGAACTAGAACCTTATTACAAAGCCTTGGTAGCTAAATATTTACCAGCTACCATTAAATTTTAAATTCTATCTCCAAACATTAATAACCAAATAAACAATTTATGAATCTAATTTTACAAAAATCATGAGATTTAAATGTACACGCTTAAAGTATAGTGGCCTATTTATGCTGCTTTTACTCATCAGCCAGATGTTCAATAATGCCTATGCGCAAACTGAACGAAAAATTACTGGAAATTTATTAGATAATACAAACCAACCTGTAATCGGTGCGTCTGTTTCAGTAAAAGGCACTTCGAAAGTAACTTCCACAGGTACAGATGGATCATTCAGCATTTCAGCAAAAACCGGCGACAAAATTCTTTTCAGTTTCCTGGGCTATCAAACTAAGGAACTTACGGTAGGAACCGCATCTACCTATAAAGTTACTATCTTAGAATCTACCGCCGCTCTTAATGATGTGGTTGTGGTAGGTTATGGTAAAAGTTCAAGAAAAGCGTTAACCAGCTCCATCTCTACAGTTAAAGGCGATGATTTAAATCGCGGGGCTATTAGTGATATTGGCCAAATGTTACAAGGTAAAGTACCGGGGTTAAACATTACCAAAAATGGAGATCCTACCAAAAATGCAGCAATCATTATGCGTGGTGCATCTACCCTGCGTGACGGTGCGCAATCGCCATTATTTGTCATTGACGGTGTAGTTGGTGCTGATATTTCGATTCTTGCGCCAGATGATATCGCCACGATCGACGTGTTAAAAGATGCTGCCGCTGCGTCTATTTATGGTAACAGGGCTGCCAATGGTGTAATTATGGTCACCACCAAAAGAGGTGTAGCAGGTGCAACACAGATTGCTTACAACGGTTACTTTGGTGTAGAAAATGTGTCTAACCGGTATGATATGATGAATGCCGATCAGTTAAAGGCATTCTTAGCGAAAAGCAATTCTGCCCTTACACCAGCCAATGATAAAGGTGCGGATACCAATTGGCAAAACGAAGTACAACGTACTGATGCTTTATCATACAACCACAACGTCTCTTTAAGTGGTGGTACTGAAAAAACTACCTATAATGCAAGTTTAAACTATTTTAAGCAAGATGGTATTATCAAAACGAGTGATTTAAATAGATTTATCGGTCGTATTGGTATTGAACAAAAAGCTTTAAACGATAAGTTGAAGATCGGATTAAACATCAGCAACTCGATTAGTAACGCTAATCTTGTTCCTTACCGGAATACCGTGCTATCACAAATGCTTACTTATTTACCAACTTCACCGGTAAAAAATCCGGATGGATCTTATTTTGACAACTTAATTCAAAGCAGTTATTACAATCCGGTTTCTATGTTAGAAAATGGTAAAGAGAACTTAAAGAGTAAAAATATTTTAGGAAATTTAACTGTAAACTTAAAATTACCATTCGGTTTCTCCTACGATGTTTCAGCATCATACCAAAATACTCAAGATAACTATGCTGCATTTTACAACAGCGTTTACACTTCGAGATATAATAATGTTAGGAATACACCAGAGCCCCCTGCTACGCCTGGCTTTATAAGCTTAGTGGGTAAAGATGGTTTAGCGGTAAGAAATGCTTATCAAAACACCAATAAAATTATAGAGACCTATTTAACGTGGAATAAAAAATTTGGCGATCATGATATCAACGCAGTAGTCGGCTACTCTTATCAACAATCGTTAAATAACGATGGTTTCCAAACCAGTTCTACCAACTTTCCTATTAATCAGGTAGGTTATAACAATTTAAGTTTAGGAAATCCGTATGCGGTAACCGATTTCAGGGTTGATTATAATCCTGGTAAAACATATCAGGAAATTTTGATGATTTCTGATTTTGCAAGGGTAAATTATAACTACAAAAATAAATATCTTGTGCAAGGATCAATTAGAAGAGATGGTTCAAACGTATTCGGTATAAATGAAACATGGGGTTATTACCCTTCTGTGGGTGCAGCATGGAACATCGATCAGGAAAATTTCTTCAAAAACTTAGGCGTAATCAAAACCTTAAAATTAAGAGCTAGTTACGGTATTGCGGGTAACTCTCTTGGATTTGCCCCACTTACTACTAAACTAATCTATGGACAGGTAGGACAATTTTATTATAATGGTTCGCCAAGAGAAGGTGCCTATGGTGCCATTCAAAATGAAAATCCAGATTTAAGATGGGAGAAAACCGCTACAACCAATGTGGGTGTAGACTTTGGATTGTTCAGCGGCAGATTAACAGGATCGGTAGATCTATACGATAAAAAGACAACCGATTTGATTTTATCGTTTGACGTTAATAATAATTTATACCCGGCAGGTTCTTATACGGCAAACATAGGCGAATTGAGCAACAAAGGTATTGAATTAGTTTTAAACGGTACGCCAATACTTACAGATAACTTTAGCTGGACCACTGGATTTAACTTAGCCCATAATAAAAATAAAATCATTTCATTATCGGATGATAGCAGATTTAATATCGAAGACCGATTGACAGTTTCTCCTGATGGAGCTGGACAAAGTGGCGCTACGGTACAAATACTTAGACCAGGCCAGGCAATTGGAACTTTCTATACCTTTAAATATGCCGGAAAAAATGCAAATGGAGTATCACAGTATTATGATGCTGCTGGTAATCTTACAACGACCCCAGCGAATAAAACAGACTATTACATTCTTGGAGATGCACAGCCAAAAGCATTGATAGGCTGGTCGAATAATATCCGCTACAAAAATTTTGATTTAAGTGTGTTCATGAGGGCTACTTTAGGTCTTAAAATCATGAATGTTACCCGTGCAGATTTATTCCGTCCTAGTACTGCACAATTTACCAACATACCGGTAGAGGTAGAAAATGAATCAACGGCTGATTTTAACGCGCCTAAATACTCAAGCAGGTTTTTGGAAAATGGCAGCTATTTACGCTTAGATAATGCTACGCTTGGATATACCTTCAAAAAAGGACTTATTCCTGGTGTAAATTCTCTTCGATTATACACCACAGCAAACAACCTGTTTGTAATTACCGGTTATAAAGGAATAGATCCGGAAATTAACCAGGGCGGTACTGCTCCAGGTGTAGATACCAATAACTTTTATCCTAAAACCAGAACATTTTTATTCGGGTTAAACGTATCATTTAACTAAACATTAAGAAGATGAAAAATCTTATCAAATATATTGCGGGAACAGCTTTATCGCTAGGCGTATTGACATCCTGCCATAAACTGGATTTGAAAGTGGAAACACAGCTTACTCCAGAAACATTCCCACAAACCGAGCAGCATTATATTCAACTCACCGGTCAGGTTTACGTTCAGTTGCGTCAAAATTGGAGTACAGATTATTTTTTCATGCAGTCATTAAGTACTGATGAAGCTATTATGCCTGCCCGTGGTGGTAACTGGTATGATGGTGGAGTATTTGAAAACCATCATAAGCATTCCTGGACTAAAGATAACGGACACGTAGGTAGCGGATGGAACTGGCTTTCAGCAACAATAAGTAAAGCCAACCAAAGTTTGTATTTACTTAAAGATGCTGCAGAAACACCGGCAAAAACAACTGCAGTGGCCGAACTAAGGGCTACAAGAGCATTGGCATTTTTTATGATGATGGATTTGTGGGGAAATATTCCTATGGTAACTACTTTTGGCCAAACAACTCCACCTGAAACAAAAACCAGAGCAGAAGTATTTAATTTTATAGAAGCTGAACTTAAAGAGGTACTGCCAAACTTAAGCAGTGCTACAGGAACTGCAACTTATGGCCGCCCAAATAAATATACAGCCTATGCAATTCTAGCTAAAATGTACCTGAATGCAGAAGTTTATATTAATACACCAAAATACAATGAAGCCGTAGCCATGTGCGATGCCATTATTGGTGCCTCAGGTTCTCCTTATAGTTTAGAAAGCGATTACAAAAAAATGTTCTTCATTGATAACGGACCTCAAATCAAAGAATTCATTTTCGCTATACCTTTCGATCCAGGATTTAGCAGCGGCTCTATGATTTACGCACGTTACTCATTACCTCGTTCTTTACAGCAAAAATATAGCTTAAAGTTCACGCCAAGTGCACCGATGAGTACCTTACCGGAATACTATGCTAATTTCAATGATCCTAATGATAAAAGAAACTCGCAATGGATTAAAGGATTGCAGACTTATTACGATGGTAGACCAGTTACTGTAGCCACTACAAAAAAAGGTTATGATCAGTTTTACACCGGGTCGGATGGTTCATCTGCAATTACTTATCAGGTTGATATCACTCCAGAAGTTAAACTTAGAGATGCTGCAAGACCATTCGATGTGGGAAATGATGAAGTTGCCTGGAACATGGGTTACAGAAACAATAAATTTTATTGCGACAGTACCTCATCAAGCAGAAATCAAAACAATGATGTACCGGTTTTTAGGTATTCGGATATTTTGTTAATGAAAGCTGAAGCGATCCTTCGTGGAGCTACGCCTACACAAGGTCAAACTGCATTATCATTAGTGAATCAATTAAGAGCGGTTCGTACGACCTCACCAGCATGGACCTCAGTTACCCTAGAAGATTTATATAAAGAACGTTGTAGAGAAATGGCATGGGAATGCTGGCACCGTAACGATATGATTCGCTTTGGCAAGTATGAAGGAACATGGGGCTTTAAAACCGATGCACAAACTTTCCATCGTTTGATGCCGATTCCCGCATCAGCTCTGATTTTAAATCCGAAATTGAAACAGAATCCAGGATACAATTAATATATTTTTTTCTTAGAAGTTTCTCTAATCTATTTTAGAGAAACTTCTTCGCATTTGATGCTTAAATCATTTTACATTTCAATTTCCCCCTATGATTAAACAATTACTTTTATTAATGTTATTAGTTGCCTCTGCTTCATTACAGGCACAAACTTTAACCAAAAATTCACCTCAGGCTACTTCAACCACAAAAAATCTGACTAAAGAAAGTAATGCTTTAAATTTCATCGCCATGGGCGATTGGGGCCGTAATGGTGCTGATCATCAAAAGCAGGTAGCGAAACAGATGGGTATTACTGCATTCGATGTTAAGGCTAATTTTATCATTTCTACCGGCGATAACTTTTATCCTAGTGGCGTAATCAGCGCACAAGATCCTTCTTTTAAATATTCTTTTGAAGATATATATACGGACTTTTCCCTGCAATGGGATTGGTACCCTGTACTGGGCAACCACGATTATAAATCAAACCCCGATGCACAGGTAGATTATTCAAAAATCAGCCGCAGGTGGAAAATGCCTGCCCGATATTATGCCAAGAAATTTCCCATCAATGGCGACCTCAATAACCAGGTACTCATTGCTTTTATTGATACCAACCCACTTATCCCCGAATTTTATAGCAATGCCGAATATGGTCCAAATGTTAAAGGACAGGATACCACGGCGCAGAAACGTTGGATAGCTAAAACACTTGCGGATACCGATCCTTCAATTAAATGGAAAATTGTTGTAGGCCACCATCCTATTTATACAGGCGGCAGCCGCACCGATGCGTATGATACTAAAGCCGTGCGTAATTCGTTAAAATCAACTTTTGAAAAATACGGTGTAGATGTGTATCTTACCGGTCACGAACACAGTATGCAGTACATTAAACCTGCCGGAAAAACACATTATTTTATTTCTGGCTCAGCTTCTGAAAAAACACCTGTAAAACTCATTACCGATGCAGAAATGGTGGCATCAGAATACGGCTTTATGTTATTCTCAGTTAGCAACAACCAATTACGCGTACAAGCCATTAACGATCAGGGTGAGATTATTTATAATACATTGATTAAAAAATAATCCAAAAACAAGTATCATCTGAATCATGGATCAACCAACCAGTACCATATCTTCAACAACTCAACCAGCAAATAAACCCAAGCGGCTGCTTTCATTAGATGCCTTACGTGGCTTTGATATGTTCTGGATTGTGAGCGGCGAAGGTATTTTTCATGGATTAGCCAATGGCATTAAAGAAGACCATGCACTGATACGGGATCCGTACAACTGGACCATTGCAACCACCCCAACCCTCTCCCTGTTCGAAAAGATTTTGGTGGGTATCAGTAACCAGTTGCACCATTCGCCATGGAATGGTTTTACCTTTTACGACCTTATTTTCCCGCTTTTTATATTTATTTCGGGTGTATCTATGCCTTTTTCTTATCAGAAGTATTTCGCAGATAAAGAGACCGGGAATGCTACAACGGGTAAGATTTATTACGCGCTGATTAAAAGAACCCTTATTTTAATTTTACTGGGTGCTGTGGTTAACGGCATGCTGCAGTGGAAAGGTTATGAGCAGATCCGTTTTGCCAGTGTATTAGGCCGTATTGGTCTGGCTACCTTTTTTGCTGCTTTAATTTACCTGAATAGTTCGCTTCAAAAACAGGTCATCTGGTTTGTATCAATCCTGCTTGGCTATTACCTCATTATGCGCTTTGTACCCGTTCCAGGCTTTGGCAGTGGTATATTCACGCCAGAAGGTAATCTTTCTGCTTATATAGATCGCTTGTTGCTTCCTGGCAAGCTGCACCGCGTGGTTTACGATCCGGAAGGTTTATTGAGCACTATACCGGCCATTTGTTCGGCCATGCTGGGTATATTTACAGGTACATTTATAAAGAATAAAGCGGTTTCCAATCCCAATAAAAAAGTATTGTATTTAATCATTTCGGGTATTGCCCTACTATTAATTGCACTCGCCGGCAGTTTCCTTTTCCCCATCAACAAAACCATGTGGACCAGTACCTTTGTACTCTTTGCAGGCGGCTGGAGCGTAATACTTTTTTCGCTTTTTTATTATTTTATTGATGTGTGCAGTTATCAAAAATGGTGCATGCCCATGGTATGGATGGGTACTAATTCGATATTAATCTACATTTTTGCTCACGGTCTGTTTAATTTCGAATCTACTTCTCAATTCCTCTTCGGCGGAATCATCAATACCATCCCTACCGCTTGGCAACAGGCCGGCGTATGGACAGGTATACTTTTAATACAATTGTTTGGCTTAAAGTTCCTCTTCGATAAAAAGTGGTTCCTAAAAATCTGATATGAAAATAAAAATACTATTTATAGTGCTGTTCGTACTATCGTTCAATAACCTGTGGTCTCAGGCATACCTTGCCTCATCTAATCAACTTATTGCGCGGATTTTACCGAAACAACACCAAGCATTCGTTACCAAAAGCATTGCTGCAGTAAACGGTAAGGATGTTTTTGAAATTGAAAGCAGAAACAATAAGATCCTACTTAGCGGCAGTAGCGGTGTTGCACTGGCTTCAGCTTTTTATTATTACTTAACTGAATATGCGCAATGCCAGATTACCTGGAATGGCACTAATTTAAATTTGCCAGCTTCCCTCCCTACCGTAAAAACGAAAATAAGAAAGGAAACACCCTACGATTATCGTTACTATTTAAACTACTGCACATTTAACTACAGCATGAGCTGGTGGGATTGGTCGCGTTGGGAAAAAGAGATAGACTGGATGGCCCTGCATGGTATCAACATGCCTCTTGCCATTACCGGCGAAGAATACACCTGGTACCTTTTATATAAAGAAATGGGCTTTTCGGATGAAGAACTTAAAGTTTTTTTTACCGGGCCTGCTTATTTCTCCTGGTTTTGGATGGGTAATATTGACGGTTGGGGTGGTCCGCTTCCGGTTAGCTGGATGAAAAGTCACTTCGAACTGCAAAAGAAAATTTTAGCCCGACAAAGGTCGCTGGGGATGAAACCGGTACTGCCTGCCTTCACGGGACATGTGCCCGCAGCATTTAAAAATAAATTTCCACAGGCAAAGTTAAAGACTACCAACTGGACCAATGGCTTTGCCGATACTTATATCCTAGATTCTGAAGACCCGATGTTTGCCCAGATCGGGAAGAAATTTCTGCAGAAACAAACCGAATTATTGGGTACCGATCACCTTTACTCAGCCGATACTTTTAACGAGAATGAGCCACCTTCTTCCAATCCTGAGTTTTTAGGTAAACTGAGCGCAAGGATTTATGACGGCATGGCACAAGCAGACCCGAAAGCCATTTGGGTTATGCAAGGATGGTTATTCTACAGTGATCGAAAATTCTGGAAAGAACCTCAAACCGAGGCATTATTAAAGGCTGTACCAAACGATAAGATGATTTTACTGGATCTGGCTACCGAAATAGAACCGGTTTGGAAAAGAACACAAGGCTTTTATGGTAAACCATGGATCTGGAATATGTTGCACAATTTTGGTGGCAATACCAACCTTTTTGGGCGGATGGATGTAGTGGCAACTGCGCCGGCCGAGGCGCTCAATGATCCACAAAGTGGTAAAATGAAAGGTATTGGATTGAGCATGGAAGGCATAGAACAGAATCCGGTACTTTATGAGTTAATGATGGATAATGCCTGGCAGTCTAAACCTATAGATTTGAAAACCTGGTTACCCAAATTTGTTCGCAACCGCTACGGAAAAAGTAATGTAAATGCTTTAAAAGGCTGGGAAATATTACGTAAAACCGTTTACAATGTTCCGACTGATAAATATATCAGAGATGGCGCAGAATCGATTATTCAGGCACGCCCTACCTTCGATTCGCTAACCCGCTGGGCAAAAACCACTTTAAATTACCGGGAAAAAGATTTGCTTCCGGCTTGGGATGAATTTGTAAAAGCCGCACCACTTTGCAAAACCAGCGATGGCTTTCAATACGATCTGGTTGACATTACCCGACAGGTAATGGCCAATTATGCCTTGCCTGTACAAAGAACCATGGTGGCAGCCTACCGCAAAAAAGACCTGGCTGCATTTAAAAAAGAAAGTAGCAGATTTATAAATCTGATTGATGATATGGACAGGCTCCTGGCCACCAGAAAAGATTTTATGCTTGGGCCATGGGTAAGTGATGCAAGGAAATGGGGAGAAACCCCTGCAGAAAAAGCACTTTACGAAATGAATGCCAAAGATCTGATTACCCTTTGGGGCGATGCAAAAAGCCCTTTAAATGAGTATGCCTGCAGGCAGTGGAGTGGTTTGCTCACTGATTTTTATAAACCAAGATGGCAGCTTTTCCTTACCCATGCCGAACAATCTTTAAAACAGCAAAGCGATTTCAATACCAGCCAATTTAATGAAGAAGTAAGCAACTGGGAATGGAAATGGGTTAACCAGCGAAAAGACTACCCAACCAAAACTGTTGGAAACCCGGTAAATGTTGCACTGGAAATGTATCAAAAATACCGCAAAACCATGGGGATAACGCACCAGTAGCCGAATTTAAATCTCATGAGGTTCCCGATCTTATCCTTCGTTTGTTTATTTCATAGCATGGTGGTTATGTTAATTAAAATATATGGATCCTGATTTTAGGCCCGTTGTTATTTTTGATAATGTACATAAGATAATTTAAAAGGGCTGGAAATTGAAAAAAGCAAAGCACCCTAACATCATTGTTTTGAAAAAAACAGATCAGGTATCCATTAAAAAAATTAAACTATCCACTGACCAGAAAGAGGCAATAAAAACGATCCCATGATTACCTTTTCCGATATAAGAATTATTAAACCGTTTATAAAACGAAGTAACAACCACACTGCCCGATTAACATTTTATACCCGTATTTTATTACTTTTTATACTTGTTGTCAGTAAAGCCCTCGCCCAGCAATCTGTAATCAAATATGTACAACCATTTTCGGGTACCTCGGCAAGTACCACACTGGCAAGCCAGCATGTAGAAGACAAAACAGAAAGGTTAGCCAATACCATACCTGCTGTTGCGCCACCTTTTAGCATGACGCAGTGGACACCACAAACCCAGCTTTCGGAAAAGAAATGTCTTGCCCCTTACTATTATAACAACAAAAAATTTTATGGCATCAGGGCCAGTCACTGGATCAGCGGTTCATGTACGCAAGATTATGGCAGCTTTACCATTATGCCTATTGCAGGCAAACTAAAAACCAATCCAACAGATTACGCTGTTGATTATACACATCAGGAAGAAGTAGCTACACCTGCTTATTACAAAACAGATTTACCCGGTTATAACCTCCGTACTGAAGCTACCGCGACCTTACGTTGTGGCCTGATTAAAATTACAGCATTAAAGGCAGATAGTGTTTATCTGTTAATTACCCCAAATAGCGATCAGGGTAAGGGTTACATCAAAATTGACCGCCAGAAAGGTGAAATTTCGGGTTACAATCCTGTTCACCGCATTTACCAGGGATGGGGGCAGCCAGCTGGCTTTAGTGGCTATTTTTTTATCCGCATTAAAAAAGGTTTTACCAGAAGTGGTGTATTTAGCGGGGGCAATGTTTCAGCGCATCAATCCATTGAAAACCAGATAGATTTAGGTGCCTACCTGGGTTTTAAACTACAAAAAGGAGAAACCATTAGTATTTACGCTGGTACTTCTTTTACCAGCATAGCGGCAGCAAAACTTAACCTCGAAACCGAGCTTAATTCCGCCAACCTTGAAACAATTGTGGCTAAAACAAGTCGCGTTTGGGAGCAGTCGCTTGGCCAGGTTGAGGTTAAAGACCCTAATGAAAAAAATAAGCGGATATTCTATACGGCACTTTACCATGCACAGCAGCACCCGCGTTTATTTAATGATGTAGATGGTGGATACCCTCAGTTTGCAGGCAATTACACCAAAAAAGTCTTAAAAAAGGACAATTATTACGATGATTTTTCGATGTGGGACACTTACCGGGCACAATTACCACTTGTAGAACTTTTAAAACCCAATCTGGCCAATGATTTCGCAAATTCATTGATTCTAAAAGGGCAACAGGGTGGTTGGCTACCGATTTTTCCGTGCTGGAATAATTATACTGCTGCTATGATTGGCGACCACGCTACTGCTTTTCTGGCTTCAGCCTATAACAAGGGCATTCGCGGTTATGATGTAAAGGAAGCTTACCGCTTAATGCGCCAAAATGCATTTCAAATGCCCGATTCGGCAGATTACCTGAATGGCAAAGGCCGCCGTGGAATTAACAGTTATCTAAAATATGGTTATATCCCCATGGAAGACAGCATTCCAGATGCTTACCACAAACGGGAACAGGTAAGCAGAACGCTCGAGTATGCCTACGATGATTATGCTTTGGCTACTGTAGCGAAAGATCTGGGTAAAACATCGGATTATAAACAGCTGACGGAAAGGGCTTCTAATTATAAAAATGTATTCGATCAACAGGTAGGAATGGCCAGGGGCCGCTTTGCAGATGGTAGTTGGTATAAACCTTTTTATCCTGATCACCGTGAACCCTATATTACGGAAGGAACCCCAAGGCAATACACCTTTTACGTACCACACGATGTACCTGGACTGATTAAGCTGATGGGGGGGAAAAAAAATCTCGAAAACGAACTCGATTCGTTATTTGCTAAAAAAGAGTATTGGCATGGCAACGAACCCGGTCACCAGATTCCTTTTTTGTACAATTACACCTATTCTCCCTGGAAGACCCAGCTGCAGGTATCGCGCATTTTAGCAGAAGAGTATGATGAAGGAGCTGGCGGATTAAGTGGTAATGATGATGCCGGACAGATGTCGGCATGGTATGTATTTGCAGCAATGGGTTTTTATCCGGCAGATCCTGTTTCTGGAAACTACCAGTTAACTAGTCCTTTATTTACACAAACGGTAATATCCTTTAACAATGGCAAAAAACTAACCATAACAGCTATTAAAAAGACTAAAAAATCTATTTATAGTTCAAAAATCACTTTAAACGGAAAATCTTTTACCAAAAATCAAATTACCCACAAATTACTGCTTCAGGGTGGAGAATTGATTTTTTATCTTCAAGATCAGCCAGGCATGCCTTGAATCACTATGAGCAGCTGATCTAAGTTAAACTTTAAACAATATCAAGATCATCAGTAGCGCGCTGAGCATAAGAATAAAAAATATCATCCTTTTGGGGAAGATATCTTTATCCTCCTCGTTCCCAGTTTCATCTGGTGTGTCTGATTTTTTCTTTCCAAGCTTCATTGGTAGTACCATATATTAATTGTATTCGACTGCATCTATATCAAAAGGATTAATACAGCAGAAATTTATCTTTATTGGTCTTTAAGTTCATCACATCTCTGTTAAAAGATTGATTATCTTCATTTACTGCCAGCATATGAATAACCTGAGTTCGATTAATTTTAAAAAAATGCTTTCTTTTTCGCAAATGATAATGCGACATTACCTACCCTAACCTTCGGAAAAACATATAACCAGGCTTTTTCTCCAGAACACATCTCTATCAAACACTTAACAAACAAACAATAATCGGCTAACCTTAAGGAAACATCACTTGTCTAATTTACAAATACGTTTGCTTACCATTGGTAAAAACTGGTAAACAATAATGTTTTAATAAAACATCAGGCTATGAAACAGCAGGTCCGAACGATCCCAGGAAAACTGGTAGATTTTGATTTTAACAGATACAGGTTACCCACTTTTGTGATGCAGTTTAAACCCTCCGTATATCAGGATGGTGATTGCTTTTACGCGGTATTGTCCTTTGAAGAGGAGCACGATGTTTCAGGCCTTGGAACCTCACCTGAAGATGCGTTGATAGACTGGAATGATAAAGTATGCGAAATGCTTGCCTTATCAGGCCCTTTACGTACATCTTTAAGTATCAAAAACAAATAAGCTGCTGCAAAAACTGGCAATTTTTCACCTTACCTAAATTTATTCTGATGAACCACAATATATCTACCGGCCTGGTATTTGATCAGGGCCATCACGATCTGCCGAATTTTCTCGGCAATTGCCATTTTGAAATCAAAAGACCATGCGATTGTTCGATGATCCAGCTCCATCACTTTTATTTATTATTGAGAAAGGGAAATAAGGTTTCTCCTGTTAATCTGCCCTTAAAAATTTTCAATGCTGCATTTCTCGCATTCTGCTACAATGGTAAAAGATTGGTTGGTATTTCGGCCATTAAAAGGCCTGCTCTATCTTACCTGCAAGAAGTGCATAAAAAAGCTGGTATTATTACAGGTATAGATAAACCATTTTTAGAGATCGGTTATTCATTCACTCGAGAATCGGTTCGTAATAAGGGAATCAGCAGCACATTAAAACAGATGTTACTCAATAAAATCAGTGATTATCGTGGTATTATATTTGCTACAACAGCAACCATTAGTAGTCAGCGATTTCTTGTAGTCAATGGTTTCACAGCAAAAGGAAATACTTACCAGGGTAACTTCGATAACAATATCATCTATTTTGAGCGTACTCAATACTATTAATACAATGAGTTGGCCAATTTAACGGCCTAACCAATGATTTAAACCAGGATTACGACCTTTCACAATCAACTTCTAATTTTTACCTTTGGGGATTTCGACTTAATTACTCCTGTGCAAGTAACGATCAAAACTTAATTGATCAAAACCATTGCTTCACTTACCTTGTTTATTGAATATCAACCAGAAAAATTGAGGACACTGAATTTCATGAATTCTTTGTAGATGAGTTAAATGTTTTACTAACCATTATTCTTGTTTTTCATATCATTGTGATAACACATTGAATAATCAGATTGACAAAATAAAAACGTTAACCTTAAATCTATGAAAGGAATATCTCCTTGGGGCATTAATGCAATGGACAAGTTCAGAGATCACTATACTGAACATCATCAAAGAACCATCCAAAAACTTAGCTTTAAGATAATAGATACAGGCGATTCTTTATGGATAAAGATTGAAAAGAAAAAGTGTGAACCAATATTCTTCCGTACCTGTTTTTCTCCGGGTGGAAATTTAGAAAACCTAAAAATCAGGGAATCAGCAGATAAGATCCATTTTACAGCATCATCCACAATAGGAAATTTCAAAATCGATATTTCTATCGAGGATGCTGAATTCCCCATCTTGAAATACAGCAGTTCATTAAAGCTTAGCGAAGCGATAACAGTTCCTTTCTGGCCAAGGGATATCCTGACCATCAGTAATCTTTCCTGTCCACAAAAGGATATGGGCGATATCCGGCATAGCCAGGTAGGGAACCGTTCAGGACTTTTGTACATGGATTTTCCTGAGCGTTCTTTTAGAATGTTATATTTTCAGAACCTGACCAGCTTATGTCCATATGCCGAGCAGACAGGAACCTCTCTTGGGGAAGTAGTTGGTGGCGAGGTACCGGAAATTGGACTTGCTCTTCCACCCTCACCTATTCAGGCATTGACCAAAGGAGCTGAAATTCAGCTCAGCGATGCATTGGTCTGCTTCAAAGAATATAAAAAAAGTGCGGATGAAATCAGCAGGGATTACCTTGACATGCTTGCCGTCTTGTACTCCAGAATTAAAAAGCCTAAAACGAACTATCAGCATTGGCCTGAAATTTTGGAGAAAGGAATGAAAGACCTGATCGAAAGTCCTGGGTGCTGGTCACAGCTTGATGGCCATAACTATTTCAATGCCTACGTTAGCGATTACGAAACGCCTCCTGAAATTATGGTTCAACTTGCCGTCCTTTTGCCTCTTCAGGATTACGTGGAATGGAGTGGCAAGCGCCTTGAAGTGATAAAAATAATAAAAGAAGGTCTGCCATCATTTTATGATAAAAAATTAAAGACCTTACTGCGTTGGCATCCTGCTGCAGAATCGAAATTGAAAGGAGATGAAGAACAAAAGATGCCGATGGTTATGGATTCATGGTACCTTCACCATCCCCTGCTTAACCTTTCCAGATTAGCATTAAAAGGTGATAAAATTGCTGAAGGTCTATTTCTTGATTCGCTTGGCTTTGTTATTAAGGTAGCAAAAAAATTCCATTACGACTGGCCTGTGTTTTATAAAATGGATACCCTGGAAATTATCAAGTTGGAAACCAAACCTGGCGAGGGCGGTGAAAAAGATGTTCCGGGACTCTATGCGCATGTAATGTTACAGGCATATGAACTTACCGGGAACAAAAAATATCTTGTGGAAGCAGAACGAGCCGCAAAAAAACTGGCAAAAACTGGGTTTAAGCTGATGTATCAGGCAAATAATACGGCTTTCTCAGCAGGAGCACTATTACGACTTTATAAAATAACAGGCAATAAACAATATCTCGAACTTAGTTACAGCTGCCTGGCTTCAATATTTCAGAATGTGCAGTTATGGGACTGCAATTATGGCTTTGGAAAACACTATCCGACCTTTTTTTCGCTCTTTCCCCTCACAGATGCGCCATACACTGCAGTTTACGAAGAACAGGAAGTTTTTTGTGCATTTCATGATTACCTCAAGCACGCTCAGGGTATCGAAATCCCTTACAGTATCAGGTTATTATGTGCAGAATATATCCGGTTTTTGATTAACAGGGCTGCTTACTATTACCCACCGATGCTTCCTGCGGAAATACTTTCTGACGAGGTAAAAATGGGAGAAGTAGACAGAAGCCTTTGGATTGCACTGGAAGACCTGCATGATGGAACGGAACAGAGCGGTACCGTTGGGCAGGAAGTATATGGGGCGGGAAATGCCTTTGGTATACTACCCCGTCAATACATCAGGATTGAAGGTGAATCTTTTTTAATATTCTGTGATGCCCCGATGCAGAACATTAGAAAAAGCAAAGGAAAAATAACGTTTTCACTACAGGGCCACCACAGCACTTTAGCAAGATTGAGGATTACAGGTGGAGAAACCCGGGAAATAGACCCAACGCTAAGATTTACAATCTCTCCTGGAGAACTTGCAACCGTAAAGAATGGAATGCAGGATTTAGAATCTTTTGTTGCTGGAGATGAACGGATCACTATTTCCTGGAAAAGAAGCGATTAGCCTTCACATATCTATTATCTTATGAAGGCTATATCGTGTTTGAATTCTTAAACTCCATTATGATAATATTCCTTGTTAAAACTGAAAAAATTTCAGTTTCGTAGCTGAAATTTTTTCAGTTTTTATGATTTTTTTTCAGTAGAAACTGCTCTCCTGTCTTTCAAAAACGCATTGGCACAGCAGTTGATAAACTTTAGATGTAACCTTTGAAAGAAGGTTGAAGCGTTAAATTAATTGATTTATAGTCCATTTATTATTAAAACATTAAAAGGAGAAAAAACTATGACATTGGTTAAATTCAATCCAGAAAAAAAGAACAGTGCATTATTGCCAGGCTTTAATGACATCTTCGAATCCGTATTAGGTGATACCTTTTTTACCGATCGTCGCTTAAGTAGCGTACCTGCAGTTAACATTTCAGAGTCAAATGAAGCGTACCACATTGAACTTGCAGCACCTGGATTAAAAAAAGAAGATTTCAAGGTATCCATAGAGAGGGATATGCTGACCATTTCTACCGGACAGCATACCGAAAACAATAATGAGGGTAAAAGCTATAACAGAAGGGAATATAGCTACTCATCGTTTACCAGAGCATTCACCCTTCCAGAAAGTGCTGATGTTGATCGTATCGAGGCCGCTTATACAGATGGCATACTCCATCTTAATATTCCAAAAAAAGAAGAAGCCAAAGCGGTATCCAGACAGATCGAAATACAATAATTCACAAGTGCCGCTAAATGCGGCACTTTTTATTTGATAATGTACTAATCTATTTAGAAAAAATACAACAGTTTAGCTATGGAAACCCGTTTCACCATCAGCATCAGCCTTCAAGGACCAGGTGGAAAAATTACCTATGGCAGTTTTTCTCTTGGCAGAGACAAAAAAGAAGCCAACGAAATTTTTTCACTGCTAAAAGGTAGCGCAGAAGATGCTGCAGGCTGTTCGTTAAAAATAGAATTTCTGGAAGAAATTATGGAACTGCCCATTCCTATCGGCACAATAAACTGCTCGCTGGATGAGCTAAAAGAAAATATTGCCACCATCTCCAGGGAAATATTCCGTATCGCCCACCTGGAGAACGGAAATATTGCTTGATGGCATTGGCTTGATCGATTCTTGTTAAAAAAGGAAATTATGCTTACTCAACTTTTTGCTTGATCCTGTATGAAAGAAACACTCCATAAAACCAAAGCCTATCTGTTTAGTTGCTTAACGTAATTAAATACGCTATACAAGTGTAAGTTATTGATTTGATATTTAATAACTTATTATTTTTTTCTGCTTTTTAATTAAATTAAATTTATCCATATTAATCTTTTGAAAGATGAGAACTTTATCATTAGGTACAGGTTATTAACTAAATACACTATTTTTATTTGTATTGCTCTAAAAAACTGTATAATAGTTAATTATATACAATTCGGTGAGTCAATTTTAACCGTTTTGCCTTACTCACCAAAGTTTTGTGAATTCATGTGATTTTTGGCAATTCCTTAAAAGCAAAAACCCTGCTAATCGTGCGATTGCAGGGTTTTATACATTTTGATAGTCTTTGGTGTGATCCCGCTGGGATTCGAACCCAGGACCACTACATTAAAAGTGTAATGCTCTACCAGCTGAGCTACGGAATCTTTTTCTCCCTTTAGAGGCTGCGAAGTTAGGAATTAAATTCATTCTTGCAAAAAGCAAACCCAAAATATTTAATAGAAAGTTAACCTTAACCAAATAAAATAATGTTAAATATTTAGGAATCATCAGGTTAAACACGGATAAAAAAAATATTTTTTTCTCTTTTTCCAGTTAACTGATTATAAATTAATAAACCCACTAACGGAATATGTATTTCACGGACCTAAAATCTTTTAGGTCTGTTTTATCCTTTTTACATCAAAATAATCAAAAATTGAATCACAAACGCTATACATTACCGTATTTTTATGAGTTTATACCGAATTAGCATTGACATTCCCCTTGGTTGTAAGGGAAATAATTATTTTTTTATTTTTATAATTATTTTCACTTTTACATATATACTCGCTTTTCCCCAATGAATATTGAAAATATTTATGGTGAAGATAAATGGGCTACGCTTGGTGGTTTCTCGCCAATTATTACAGTCTTTAGGTCTTACCATGCACTCACCCCAGAAATAGAAGACATCATTAACCGCGACACATTCCCTGTACATTTTGCTAAAAACAAACATATTGCCTCGCCATTAAAATACAACCGCTACATTTTCCTTATTTTAGAAGGGGCAGTACATGGTTATCTTAAAATGGGAAATAAGAAGATTACCACCTGGATTGCTGCAGAAAACGAATTGGCAGGAACAATCAGGAATTTATGGGAGAATGAAAGCTCTGACGAGTATATTGAAACCATAGATCCGGTATTTGCGATTGCTATTCCGCACGAAATGTCGAAACTGCTTTACGAAAATTTTCCCATAGCAAACTATGTAGGTAGAAAGATGACCGAAATTTATTTTCAGGGAGCATCTGAAAGAGCCTATATCTGCAGGCTTCCTACTGCATTAAAACGCTACCAAAGGTTCTTGATTTCTTATCCACACCTGATTAACCGCGTACCATTAAAATATGTAGCCTCATTTACAGGCATGAGGCTCGAAACACTGAGTAGAATCAGGAGCATGCTTTAATGCTGAACAAAAGAGGTTATATCATAAGCTTAATTCTACCTTTAATTTGCCACGGAGAAAAAACTTTTAAATGTCATTCTGAACGCAGTGAAGAATCTTTCAATTAAAGATCTTTTGTACCAACCACTGACAGAATCCACTAGTACGGTCGTCATTCCGCGCAGGCGGGAACCACAACTGCTCAGCGAAACTAATCTGAAAACGCTTGCATTACGATTATTCATAAGCTTTCCTTTTTTCATCGGCATTCATGAGCACTCCGTGATTCCCAATCAAGTTGGGAATGATGATCTCTCAAAGGGATATTAGCTGATAAAATTTATCTGTCAATCACACTGATTTTTATACATTAAATTATTCCTCAGGACTACACAACAAAAAAGCCATTACGCTTTCATTTTACGTAATGGCTTTGTTATCCTTAAAAATTGAAATATTATTTACTTTTCAACTCATTTAAAATAGCTTTATCCAAACTGGTTAATGTATTCTGCTTAGGTTTAAGCAGTTCAAAAACTACAATTTCATTATTTCCTTTTTTAAGCCATTCAGCTGGTAAATAAATGGTTTGTTGTGGTCCAATACCCCAATATTTACCTAAATTATGTCCGTTAACCCAAACCAGTCCTTTTCCCCATTTGCGCATATCTAAATAAGTATCGGCAACTTTTGTTAAATTGAAGGTTGCTGATTTAAGTACTGCTGCAGATTGGCTTCTTACTTTAGATTGTATTTTCTGGGTATCTATTTTATCAAGTGGCAATGGATACATTTTCCACATTTTAATTTCTTCACCATTAAAAGTTACTTTTTTAGTAATTCCTTTATTATTTTTAAGTAAGTAAGGGCCAAAATTAATCCTGCCCATGTTTTCCACCAAAATATCCAATTGCGCATTACCAGCAGGAAGATTAAGCACTAAGCTATCCTGATAAAGCCTTCTGTCTAAAACGCCAACAAGTTTTTTATTGATATATACTAATCCGTAATCGCGCAGCTCGTTGATTTTAATTACACCTTTACGTCCACCTTTTATTGTACTGCTGTACAATACAAAACCATAGGGCTGGTTAAGTGCTTCGAAGGTTAACGGTTGTTCATTTAATTTTGGTTTTCCAATCAGGCTAAAAATATCGGTTGATTTGGTAAATGTAATTGCAGGCAATGCCGCTGCTGGCTTAGGGCTGGGTAAATCGGGAAGTATTTGGTTTGCAGGCAGATTTTTTTTAATCGCTTCGCGAAAAAGCATAAATTTTGCTGTTGCATTACCTGCTTCATCTAAAGGCGCATCATAATCATAACTGCTGATCTGTGGCTCGTAAGCTGTAGAATCATTAAAGTTTGCCCCGTTCATAAAACCTCTGGTTGTACCGCCATGAAACATGTACATATTAATAGAAATCCCTCCTTTAAGTACAGTATCCAGCTTATTAGCGTATGTTTTTGGATCTACCTCATGGTGTTTTGTACCCCACCAATCGAACCAGGCGGGATACCATTCTGGTACAAAGTAAGGCCCTGTACCATTGTTATACTTCTTAATTAACGTTCTGATCTGAGCTGGATTATCAATACCATTTACTCCTGGAAGCAATCCCGCCAAATGACCGCCTTCAAGTGCCGGAACCGGATCGCAGGTTGAAAGTACACCATCAAAACCGGCATCTTTAAATAGCTGTTCATTAATTTTCAGGTATTCTTTATCATTCCCATAAGAACCATATTCGTTTTCAACCTGCACCATTAAGATGTTGCCACCATGGTTGATCTGCAATGGCGCTAAACGCTTACCAATCTCGGTAATATATTCCTTATACTCTTTTAAATATTGTGCTTCTTTACTCCTTACCTGTAAACCTTTAATGTTCTGCAACCAAAACGGATAACCGCCAAATTCCCATTCTGCACATACATAGGGACTAGGGCGAAGCAATATCCATAAGCCCTCTTCTTTTGCAATACGTACAAATTCAGCAATATCATTATTACCAGAAAAATCAAATTGATCTTTTTGAGGCTCATGCACATTCCAAAATACATAGGTACCAATAGTATTTAAGCCCATGGCTTTAGCCATTTTCATTCTGTCACGCCAGGCTTCTCTCGGTATACGGGGATAATGCATTTCTCCCGAAATGATTTGAAAAGGTTTATTATCAAGCAGAAAAACAGAGTCTGCAAGTTTAAAAGTGTGCTGAACTTGTGCAAATGCACCAAAGCTGGCAAAACAAGTAATTAAAATTACTTTAATTATTACGTGCTTTAGGGTAGGTTTCATTTAAGATGTGTTAAGTATTAAAAATCAAAAACATAGTTTTCCCATATCAATTTATAAAGTGCTTTTTAGCTCAAACAAATATGTTGGGATTAAAAAATAAGGTGCGTTATAATTTCAAATCAATCAAGCTTAATTACTGAGTACAGTAGTAACAGATTTAGCCGGAATACGAACATGTTTGGTATCCTGATATTGTTTGTACGGCGATAAATTGTATTGGTCTGAAGTAACATAGGTTTGTACAAAACTTTGTTTTTTTCCCTTTACCTCCATATTCAGATCAAGATCGTTTTCTGTAGGGTTAACCACAACCGTTACAAGCTTTTTATTTTGCAGATAAGATGATACATCAACCTGAGCTAAATCTGTCACCATGGTTTTAACCTCAAGGCGTTTACTACCAGGGCTTACAAAACGGCTATAATTACCCAGTGCCCACAACAGCTTGCTATCATAAACCTGTCCATCTGTTTTATTTTTGTCGATATAAACTAAACCATCCTTATAATCGCTGGCTGATACAGCCAACCACCACTGCCATGAGGTAGCGTTGGATATAACCAGATCATGGTGGATCAACTTTGCAACAAAAAGGGCTGTTACCATTCCCAGATCGCGTTTTTCACCTTTAAGCACCTCATCACCAAGCACACAATATTCAGACATCCAGTACCTTAAACCTTTTATCTGGGCCACTGCTTCTGCTGTTTTTTTACGGACAGTAATAAACTTCTCTTCCGGACTTGTTGTAAAATAGCTATGGCCAGAAATAGATTGATCTATACCTGCCAGGTTGCCCACGTAATTAGGTGATGAAGGATTAAAGAACTGATGTACCTGGTTTCCCTTTACACTATTTCCGTTATCGTATAAATAATCGAGCTGACCAGCCTCTCCTATCTGTATTTTCGTTTTAACCTGATTTTTAACCAAAGCCTCGTTAACGCCCCTGTAAAGTTGAGCAAGTTCGGTATTGTTATACGGACAGCCTTCCTGGTTGTGCTCATTCCATTTCCACTGCGGCTCGTTTGCAGGACTAAGGTAATTTAATTCAATTCCGGTTGTTTTTTTTATTCCTTTGATGGTAGCAACAAGATAGTCGGCAAATTGGGGAAGTTTATCAAAATTCAGATTGCAATTGCCATCTGTAGAATAGGCCTTTCCATTTTTGGTAAATAGTACATGTGGACTATTCACAAACCCGATAAACTTTTTTACGCCACGGTTTTGGGCTGCTTTTAAAAACCAGATTTGTCCGGGCATTGCGTTCCAGTCATAAATACCATCTGGCTGCAAAAAAGCGTATTGACGACGCCATTCGTCGCCAATATCGCTTGCCTTACCTTGGGCAGCACTACCGCCACCAATACTAAAACGCCACATGTTAAGCCCAATGCCTAGGGGTTGCCCCGCTTTTGTAGTTTGGGTACTAAAAAGTAAATCAGCCATCTTATCCTTTTTTTCTGCAGGCCATAAGCCTGCAAACTGACAGCTCCATGCATCAGAAGCACCAAAACCTTCTATAGTCTGGAATGTAATGGCAGGATCTATTTCTACTTTTAGAACAGTTTCTTGAGCAAGAGTTGTTTTGGCTGATAAAAATAAAGCCAGGCAGATAAAAAAACGGTTAAGGTTTGAGGGGGACTTTAACATGCAAACAATTAATTTATATTTATTAATAACCAGGGTTTTGCTGCAATTTACCACCTGATGCTAAAATTTCGGCTCTAGGTATAGGTAACCAATAGTGTTTGGTTTCAAACTTACGCCCATCTAAAGCAACTTTAGGGGTATACGTAAAACCAGTAGCAGTTTTGGTAATAATCATTCCACCAGCAGGTTTGTTTTCCGTTACATCGGCAATTTTCCATCTTCTTACATCATAAAAACGGTGTTCTTCGAAAGCAAGCTCTACCCTACGCTCGTAACGAACCGCATCGCGCATTTGCGATTGTGTAAGTCCAACAGCCAATTCTGGCATATTAACACTTGGTCTTGCTCTAACCATATTTATGGCTTGTCTGGCCGACATTGTCGATCCGGATGGAACAGCGTCAGGTCCGTAAGCTTCGTTAGCCGCTTCAGCATAGTTAAGCAAAATTTCTGCATATCTAAAATAAATCCATGGTTGGAAACCTGCATTGCCCCAAGGGTTTTGCAATGGATAAGCATCATTCATATATTTTTTAAGGTAATATCCGGTTTTACTGGTATTCCAGTTATCATTTCCATCTTTACTATCTCTTCCTCCCGGAACAAAGGTTTCTACATTACGCTCGCGGTATGCTGCGCCATTGTATAAAATGGTTGCTGCAAAACGTGGGTCACGGCCTTTGTAAGGTTCATTGCTATCGTAACCAGAGGTAGGATCGGTAATCGGCTTACCGTTGGCCATTTCGTAATCATCTACCAGGTTCTGCATTGGTAAATTTCCGCCCCAGCCGCCATAACCGTTTGGTCCGTTTGCAATTTCTAAATGGGTGTGGTTGGCATTTTTGGTAAACAACCTTGCAAAAATAACTTCATTACTTTGTTCAGTTAAAAACAAGTTTGCGTATCCGCCGGTATAGATTCCATATTTATTTAAAGAAATAACGGCTTT
>Ga0065714_10064466_pt1 | contig 64823 bp, 48 predicted proteins | sample MisRhiReplicate2_FD_59101 | JGI IMG/M metagenome (GOLD analysis project Ga0065714, IMG submission 59101) | Miscanthus rhizosphere microbial communities from Kellogg Biological Station, MSU, sample Rhizosphere Soil Replicate 2: eDNA_1 v2... | ecosystem: Host-associated > Plants > Roots >...
TATATTTAAAATTATGTTATTAATTGTTTAAAGTCGTAAATCCACCATCAATCGGGTAATCGCAGCCCGTAATAAAAGAAGCTTCATCACTGCACAGGTATAAAGCCAGCGCGCCTACTTCTTCAGGTTTTGCCATTCTACCGATAGGTTGTGTTTTAGAAAGTTTTTCGAACATTTCAGGGATATTATCCGGATAGTTTTTCTGTAAAAAGCCATCTACAAAAGGTGTGTGTACCCTTGCCGGAGAGATGGAATTACACCTGATGTTTTCGCCAATATAATCTTTGGCCACACTCATGGTAATGGCTTTTACCGCACCTTTTGCCGCACTGTATACAAAACGGTCGGGTAGGCCGATCAAAGCCGCAATTGATGCCATATTAATAATCACACCACCGCCTGCCAAACGGATCTGTGGAATGGCTGCATGCAGACAGTTGTAAACACCTTTAACATTTACGCGCATTACACGGTCAAAATCTGCTTCTTCAGTCGTATCAGCCTTTCCGATATGCGCAATGCCTGCATTATTGATCAGGATGTTGATCTGCCCGATCTCGTTGAAAACCTCGTGAACCGCTTTATGATCGGAAACATCGCAGCCATAACTAAATGCTGTACCACCGTTCTCTTTAATTTCATTGATCGTATCCTGTGCCTGTTCAGTTCCCAGTTCGATAATATGAACTTCAGCACCCTGTTTAGCTAAAATGGTTGCAATGGCCTTTCCAATGCCGCTTCCCCCGCCTGTAACCACGGCTCTTTTGTTTTTTAATGAAAACATGTATGGTTATAAATTATAATTGATTAGAATATTGAATACAAATAAAATAAATATTCTTAATTAAAAATTTTATCTTCTTGCCTAAATATTAACAAATATTGTCATACATCGTTCTGAATACTCAAATCGGAAAGGCAACTTAAAAACGGATTTTCGAAGGAATTAAGGTAAATACCCAAATGAAAGGAGATTATTTTTTTTTATATACGCCTGATATTGACTATCAAAAGCTTAAAGAGGAGCGATGGGCTTGTACCTAAATTCCAATCCGCTGTTCAATTTTTTTAACGCATTTGCAGGCATGGTTAAGGATAACATGATTTGCAATGGTCTTATCTCCATTTATCGCATTTAATACTGAAATAGTTAAACACGCAACGACGCCACTTTTGCTTTCAACGCCGATAGGAACCGAGATATCGGTTACACCAGATATAGAATCGCTGTTTTGTAAATAGGAGCCTTTCTTATGAATATCAGTTAAAGAACTTAAAAGATCTTCCCGCTCTATTTTGGTATATCTCTTGAAAATGGTGCTATTTCTTAATGTTGAATTACGATCTGCTTCAGTTAGGTATGCCAACAGTACCTTACCGGATGCGGTTAGTGGTAATTGAAATAAACTACCTTCTTCGATAGACACTGCAATTGATCCAGGACTTTTAACATGAATGATCACCATCACCTGATTGAGGTACAAAATACTCAGATGGCAGGATTGGCGTATGGTACTCGTGAGTTCTTCTAATGGAAATTGTGCGGCTTTGCGAAGCTCATCAATAGGCGAATGCCGATGCGAAAGGTAAAAAAGTTTTAAAGATAGCCTGTATTTTCCCGAAAGCTCATCACGTAAAATATAACCCCTGCTTTCTAAGCTCATCAACATCCTGTAAATTTCATTAGCTGTTTTCTCCACACCAATTGCAATTTCAGTTTGAGATAAAGGGATAGATTGTGTTGATAGATACTCCAATATATCAAGCCCTTTATCCAAAGCGGGCGCTTGGTATTTCGATTCTTTTTCACTCATACAGGCTTAAATTTGGTTGCAGTGCATTTTTTGACTAGTCAAATATACAAAATGCGTTCTTATTTATACGCGATAAGATTTTGTATAATTATATGAATATCAGTCTAAAATGAATAGTTTGTTAGTAATGATTTTCTGGCTGAAAGCGTAGATACCAGATTGGCGATTCAATTTCTAACGACTCCGAATTCCACAAATACGAATCGACTTTAATGCAGTAGGAATGCCACTATAGAGGATTTTAAACATGTAATTAAATCAATGAAAGCTGGTTTAATTAACCCTACTAATAATATTACCAATCAGGTTAGGTTCAAAGAGGTGAAAGATGAGTTCGGAAATTGGCCTGATCCAAAAAATGGTTGATAAAAGCAATGGTGAGTATAGCGTAATCATCATTCTCAAACTTGATTGGGAACCACGAAGTGCTCATGAATGCCTTTGAAACGAGGAAAACTTATGAATAATCGTAGTGCAATAAGCTCTAAGATTAGCTTCGCTGAGTACTTTGTGGTTCCCGCCTGCGCAGGAATAATGAACATCTATTGAAATCTGTAAATGGTAGATGAAGGAAACGCAGTCGAGAAATCTATAATAGATCTCTCTCTCGAAAGTTTGGGACTGCGCTTCAGTCGAGATGAAGACCGTTCAAGATTTATCCTATTGGTTGGTGTCTCGCCGATCAATAGACGACTTTCTATTATCAAGAGCAAAAAAAGCCGATAATCCTAAAATTATCGGCTTGAACATTGAGCGTTAATTAACCAAAAACTATTTATAAAAAACCTCATTCCAATGCAATTCATTTCTGAATTGATTGATTTTAGTATCTGCACCGATATTGACATATTCTAAACCAGAAATATTGGCAAAATCCAATAAATGTTCGGTAGTTAAATTCTGGCTGTAGGCGGTGTGGTGTGCGCCACCCGCGTAAATCCAGGCTGCACAACCTGTTTTCATATCAGGCAATGGTTTCCAAAGTACACGGGCCACAGGTAAATTTGGTAAATCATGTTCCGCTTCTACGGCCTTTACCTCGTTTACTAACAGACGGAAACGGTTACCCATATCAATTAAAGATGCATTTAAAGCATCACCACCTGCCACATTAAAAACCAAACGTGCAGGATCTGCTTTGCCACCAATACCTAAAGGGTGAACCTCTAAACTAGCTTTGCCATTCGCCAATGAAGCATCAACTTCAAGCATGTGAGAGCCCAATACCATCGAATTTGCGGGATCGAAATGGTAGGTATAATCTTCCATAAATGCATTACCACCGGCTAAACCTGCACCCATTACCTTGCAGGCACGTACTAATGCCGCGGTTTTCCAGTCACCTTCACCAGCGAAGCCATAACCATCGGCCATTAAACGTTGCGCTGCAATTCCCGGTAACTGGATCATACCGTGCAGATCTTCGAAAGTATCAGAGAAACCTTTAAAACCACCATCCTCCAGGAATTTCCTTAAACCCAGCTCAATTTTAGCGGCCTCGTAAACAGATGAATGTCTGTCACCACCAACTTTTAAGTCAGCAGCCATTTCGTAAGTCTCTTCATATTCTTTTAATAATGCTTGAATAGACTCCTCACTTATTTCATTAATTACTGCTACTAAATCACCTATACCATAAGTATTTACCGCGAAACCGAATTTCATTTCAGCTTCCACTTTATCACCATCAGTTACCGCGACATACCGCATATTATCGCCAAAACGAGCAAATTTAGCACCTTGCCAATCGTGCCATCCGGCAGCAGCCCGGCACCAGGTATCAATCTGTTTGGCTACTTCCTCATCTTGCCAATGACCAACCACTACTTTACGGTCTTTACGCATACGGCTAACCATAAAACCAAACTCGCGGTCGCCGTGAGCACTTTGGTTCAGGTTCATAAAGTCCATGTCAATGGTATTCCATGGAATATCACGGTTAAATTGTGTATGTAAATGCAATAAAGGTTTTTGCAAAACATTTAAACCTCTGATCCACATTTTAGCAGGAGAGAAGGTATGCATCCATGTAATAACCCCGATACAGTTATCATCAATATTGGCCTGCTGTAAGGTTTCGAAAATCTCTTCCGTTGTTTTTACAATCGGTTTGTAAACCACCGAAACGGAGATATTTCCATTTTGGTTTAAAGAATCTGCTACTTGTTGAGCATGTTCTGCCACTTGTTTTAAGGTTTCTTCGCCGTACAAATGTTGTGTACCGGTAATAAACCAAACCTGTAATTTTTTTAAATCAATCATTACTATCTATGTTATTTTTAATTTATGCTATTCTCTATGTAATCCTTGGTCTGTGTCGTCACAGACCGAAATGTTTTTCTTTTCCGTAGTCTGTGTCCTCACAGAGCATCATCCATATTCTTTTTTGAAAAGCAAAGTTCCGTATTTTATCGGTTACTGCAGTCCTGCTTTCCGTTTTATTCACCCACCTGCGGTTGGGTTCATGCTCACTCCAATCAGGTTTAGCTTACTTAGGCAAACCTTACCATGTTAAACCCAATAGCAGCGGCAGCTCCCGATTCTTCGTCGGGATTAAAGCGAATGGCGTGACTTTCGTTTCTAAGTACTACTGTAATGCTTTTCAAATTCTTATAACTTGTTATGCCATTGAGCCTCAAAACTCCGAACTAATAACTCCAAACTCATTTCTGTCCATAATAAGCCCCGGCGCCATGCTTACGCTCATAATGCTTCTCAATCAACGAATCTTTTAACCTTGGGGACTGTTGATTAATCTGTTCGGTTAATAAAGCCATCTGTGCTACAGTTTCTAAAACCGCGCTGTTATAAACTGCTTTTTCGGCCGTTTTCCCCCAGGTAAAAGGAGCGTGGTTACCTACTAAAATCATTTCTACTTCTTTATAACTCAGACCTAAACTTTCAAAGTGGTTCATAATCTGGAAGCCCGTCTCATACTCGTAATTCCCTTTAATCATTTCATCCGCCATTGGTGGCGCACATGGAATATCGACTGTTAAATGGTCGGCATGTGTGGTTCCAAAAATTGGAATTGCTCTTTGTGCTTGTGCCCAGGCCGTACCATAGGTAGAATGTGTATGCACAATCCCGCCAATTTCTTCCCAATGTTTGTATAAAACCGCGTGGGTTTTAGTGTCTGATGAGGGGCGTAAAGTCCCTTCAACTGTGTTCCCGTCAAAGTCTACAATAACCATTTTTTCCGGCGATAAATCTTCGTAAGGCACACCGCTTGGCTTAATCGCAAATACTCCCTTAGCACGGTCGGCAGCACTTACATTACCAAAGGTGAAAAGTACCAGGCCCAGTTTAGGCAACTGCATATTGGCTACATAAGCCTGTTGTTTTATATCCTGATAGTTGCTCATGATAAATAGGGTTTTACATCTTTTTTATTGTATTTTTCCAGGTAACGACCAAGGCCTAAATATTGCTGGTAATGCTGACGATAAAGCTTTTGCTTTTTCACATCAGGTTTATATTCTTTCTCAAAACCAGTTCCCATGGCTGCCATCGCGGCTTCAATATTCGGATGAACACCTGCCGCTACTGCAGCGAACATGGCAGCACCTAAAGCACAAGTATGTTCGAAACGGTGTATTCTGATTGGCATTTCTAATACATCTGCCATCATTTGCATTATATAAGCTGATTTTTTGGCTACACCACCAATACCGATAATCCCTTTTACAGGTACACCTTGTTCATTAAAGCGGTCTACAATAGCCTTGGCGCCGAAACAGGTGGCTGCAGCTAAGGCCCGGAAAAAACGCGGTGCATCAGTCCCTAGACCTAAACCAGTTATTGCACCTTTAAGTTCCTGGTTTGCATCTGGTGTTCTACGACCGTTTAACCAGTCAACTGCCAGTTCTGCATAATCATAGTCTTCTAAAGCTTCAGCTTGTTTACTTAAATTGGCTATAATTTTGGCTTCCAGCTCTTCTTTTAGTGCGATTGCTGTAGCTTCATCTATTAGTGCCGATTCGGTCAATAAATGATTTAGTGGCCAGCTAATTAAATTTTTAAACCAGGCATAAACATCGCCAAAAGCAGATTGCCCTGCTTCTAAACCAGCCATCCCCGGAATTACAGAGCCATTTACCTGTCCGCAGATACCGTTAATCAATTTGCCATCTAAATCCTGGTTAGGTGCAACCAAAATATCGCAGGTACTTGTACCCATTACTTTACTCAGGTAATAAGGCTCAATCTGTCCGCCAACTGCGCCCATGTGCGCATCAAATGCGCCTACACCAACAATTACATCCGTGTTTAAGCCCAGTTTTGTAGCCCATTCTTCGCTCAATGTTCCCGCAGAAACATCAGAAGTATAGGTATCGGTGAACAATTTATCTCTAAAGCCGGCTAAAAGCGGATCAAGACTGCTAAAGAAATCTTCTGGAGGCAAGCCGTTAAATTCCTCTGCCCAGAGTGCTTTATGGCCAGCAGCACAACGGCTGCGCTTCATTTCTCTGATATCGTTTCCACCACAAAGTAAAAATGGAATCCAATCGCAGTGTTCTACCCAGGATGCTGCAGCTTTTTTAATACTAGAATCAACCCTTAAAATATATAGTAATTTAGACCAGAACCATTCAGAAGAATAAATGCCACCAACATATTTAAGGTAATTGGTGCTGAATTTTGTAGCATGCTCATTAATCTCGGCTGCTTCTTTAACTGATGTATGGTCTTTCCACAGCACAAACATAGCATTTGGATTCTCTTCAAAATCTTTGGTTAAAGCAAGGGGAGTACCTGTTGCATCAACAGCAACCGGGCTAGAGCCAGTTGTATCAACTGAAATACCTTTAACCAAATGTGCAATTTCTGCACCGCCGGCTTTAGCCAGGCAATCTTTTATGGTGTGGGTTAAACCTTCAATATAATCTAAGGGATGCTGGCGGAACTGATTAATTGCGGGTTTACAATATAAACCTTTCTGCCATCTTGGATAAAGAAAAACAGATGATGCTATTTCTTTTCCGTTTGCGGTATCGACTAGAACAGACCGGACAGAATCTGACCCGTAATCTACTCCAATTACATAGTTTGCGTTGCTCATAACAATAAATAAATGTCTAATTAACGTTTATTTATCCGGATTATAAAATTTTATGAAAATTTGTTAAAAAAAATATGCCGGAACATTTAATGGCTTGAAATAAATTTCAATAAAAAAGCGCTGCATCTCCGTAGGGCTTAGCTTTAAATTCTTTTTATACTTTTTTTAGAGGCAAATCAAAGGCGATATCTTCATGCTAGAAATGTCTTCTGAGCACCACCGCAAAATGGTTTATTCTCAGAAAGGGCGCAACGGCAAATGGATAAAACTTCTCTACCCGATTAGTCATAAGCATCATCGTTTTTATCCACAATTCCGAATCTCCTCCAATCTTTACTGATTATTTATTGTTATGTTAAGCAAAGAAAATTAACGTCGAAATTAAAGGAAGAATGGAAGGTGCTTCAGAGCGAATGCATCACGGGAATTATGATTGCTGGAGATGCTATTTTTAGTGAAGATAATTTGATGGTGATGAGGAAATATTTGGATAAAAAGATCACATAAGTTTGAAATAAACTATAAACTTAAATTTCGTAGATATGAAAAATATTAATTTGCTTCTTGGATTGTTGCTCTGCCTCGCCGCTTGCAGAGAGGAAAAGCCGAAAGTAGTTGCGGGTAAATCTGATGCATTATTAAAAAAAAAGGTTGATAAGACTGCAAAAGCCCCCGTTAGACCAATAACCGCGTATATTTCTGTTGAAACCTGGATAGATGATTTTAAAAATTTCAGACAAGCGCTTTAAATTAAAGATAAAGCTAAACTGAAAACATATTTTAATTTTCCGATTGTTGCCGATGAAAATTCCAGTTTATGGTTTATTGTGCAACTAAGTGAAAAAGAGTGGAAAAAGCGGAAGGCAAAATATGCCCATGCAGAACTTTTTACTAAGAAGATTTTGATCTTTATTTTGAAAAAATTTTCACTGCCGATTTTATTAAAACCCTGATGAAAATTAAGACAGATAAACTTTTTAATGATCATCATTCTGAATCTCCTTTGTTTACATCGGCAGATTACACTTACCAAATGTTAGCTGATGTTCAGCAAGCAGATACTGGCGTACTTTATTTAAATATGAGCTTTGGAAATAATGGTGTTGATGAAAATGGTGAAAAAGTAAGTGAAGGTGAATATAATAATATATATATGTTCAATATAGTGGATGGTAAAACCATCCTTTTTAAAGGGCTTACTGTTGCAGGTTAGTATATTAAATGGTGTTGATACCAATTATCCCTAAAAAAGAGTGTTAAACCATTCATCAATTTAAAAATAGCGCGATGAAAATAATAGTCCATATGATTTGTTTAATTGTAATAATTAAGCTTTCGGCCTGCAAAAATGAGAAAAAGCAAACCACAATGGATACTATTTCCGTAGTTAAGGAGGATATTGATACTACAGGCAGAAAGGCTGAACCTAAAACCAGTCTTGAGTATCCGGAGCCTGATTTTCCAAAAATGGGCAATAAAGTAGAAGATATAATTCCACCCGATTACCATATTGATATGGAAGCCAATGGAGATTTAAATCATGATGGAATAGAAGATAAGGCAATCGTATTAATAAACACAAAAGACACTACTGCTCGTCGGCCGGCCCTGGTTTTATTGAAAATGGATAATACCTATCGCGTTGATGCCAAATCCTTTTCAGTTATTGATTCAAAATTCAGGAAAGATGGATATCAGAATTACGATTTTGAAGATCTTGGTATCGATAAAAACGGACAACTTATTTTTACACAGCAATCAACCGGACCTAACGGAAGTTTAGAAAGTACCTTCAAATATATCAACAACGAGTTGGTTTTGACGCATATCAGCAGTTTTGCGATGGGTGCCGGCGGGCAAACTGAACTAAAGTTAGATTTGATTAAGGGTATTTTTGAGGAAACCAATATCAATACCATGAAAGAAGATATGCCAGGCGAAACCACTACCAAAAAGTATAAATTACCTAAGATTTTATTCGCTAATAGCGACCCGAAAAATATAATGATAAATGCCTTTAATAAATTGGGGCAATAGTAAAATCAAGCTGAAATTAAGTTCTTTTAATTTAAACAAAATGTATCCAAATGAAAAAATACTTATTAATTTTAACATTACTATTCATAAACAAAGCATTTGCGCAACAAGAAAATAGGATGACTAAAAATACGTCAGGCAGATATGTACAGGGTAGTCAGAATGGAATCTATATTTACGATGATGGCAGTTTTGCGCTATTCGGCTATGCAACTCTTGTGTTGGGTCAATACACTTTAAGCGATAACCAGATCAACTTCATACCTCATATACCAAAACAGGTTTTTACCGTTTTAGGAAGAAAAAACACAAACGTAAAAAGTGGTGTAAAGCTAACTTTTACCAGTGGATTTTTAAATGACGGACCAACTTATATCAAATTCGATGATGATAGTCTGATGAATACTTTTCAGGAGGATTATGATGGCGGCGAGCCATACTACGTTATTAAATTGATTCAAAGCCCGAAAACTTTAACCTTAGCTCAGAATACTATCAATCATTTATATCAAAACAATACCAATATTTTTAATTTAGATCATCATTTCAATGATTTTCTATTATTTTATAACAAAACTATTAGCGAGCAGAAGCCTTTTTCGGCAACTCTTAAAACTGAAAATGGCGAGACCATTTTACAATCCCGTTGGGGTGATTTTAGAAAGAATGAAACAGGAGCTGATGCGGAGTTTGATACCTTTATCAGTAATTATAAAAAGCAACAGGAAAAAGGGAAGGAAGCAAAAGAATTTTACTTTAACAATGAATTAAAAACTGCCAATGGCTTCAGTTATTTATCTGAAGAGTTTTCAGTTTTTGATATCAGCAACTACATTTTAGATGAATCATCTAACAAATTTATCCGAAAAGATATTTATAAAAAGGGTACTGATTATACCAATGCGGTCGTAGCCGATTATCATGATGAAAGTTACCTTTTAAAGTATGATTATATTAAAGTTGTTGAGCAAACGCTTACAGATTTTGGTAAAGTAAAGATAAGCCCAAAAGCATTGTTCAAAAAAGCTAGTCAAAATCAAAACGGTAATGGTTCTGAAAGAGAGAAAAAGTCAACCTTACCTCTGATTATGGAACCTTTAAATACATTGGAACCAGAATATCCTACAAAAGTAGAACCTGTTAAAATCAAAACTTCAAAAGCTAAGCAGAAAAATTAGGTGATAAGGATAATCTTTGATGTAATAGGTCAGCCTATTCCTGACATTATTTTTCAAATTCTACCCATTCTTTCAGGATGTAAACTGGAGTTTGTACCTGTTGCGCCTGTACAAGGCTGGCTTTTATAAAGCTACCAGCATTACTGATGTATTTAATGGATGTATTTTGCATTTCAGATGTAGCATAATAGGCACCATACGGACAATGATATGGATTTCCTTTAACATCTGTAGTAAATACCGAAAAGAATATCAGTTTCCGCGAGTTCGTATCCGGCTTTTCGTATCCGAAAATCCTGTAATCGGCCCTGATATTTCCATACACGATTAAGGTGCTATCCTGGAGATTTACTTTCGCTTTTTGATAGGCTTCTTTGCTCATCTGCGTGGCCCCTATGTTTCTGATCGTATCTGTTACAGATGTTGTTTTTGCAAGCCGATTTATCTTTTCAGAAGATTTAATTCCAACCGGAATGGTTTTTTCTGCCACAGGTTTATGTTGAATTTTTTGATGTGATTGATCCTTGCAGCTTATCATCATCATAAAGACAACCATTAAATAGCTTTTAAATTGTGGCGATGCATTCATATTTATCGTTTTATCTTTATAGATTTAAGCGTTGCTAAAATATAAAAATAAGGGATATTAAATGATTAACGTTATTGCCGCAATCAGGATATTGCCGGCATGACTATTCTACAAGATTCAAATGCAGCCACTTGGTGAAATTAAATGCGTTGTTGTGATTTTCAGAATCAAAGTATATATTTAGCCCTTCTTTAATCTGTTTTAATGGAGATTTCTGACCAAATTTTATTAAAAGACCTCCAGAATGGTAACCAATCTGCTTATGAGCTGGTGTTCAAAAAATATTATAAGGCGCTGGCTTTAAAAGCATATCTGATGCTGGAGAACGAAATGGAGGCGGAAGACCTGGTTCAGAACCTTTTCATCTCCATGTGGGAGAAATCGCAATTTCTTTCTGTTAATACCGCATTGAAGGCATATCTTTTCAAGGCGGTGCATAATCAATGCCTCATGTGCCTTAGAAAAAGAAAAACCAATCAGCAGCGGCTGGATGAATATACGCATACCCTTGATTTGACTACTGACGAAGAATTTTTATCTGATGCCGCGCATGAAAAAATGATTCAGTTTGCCTTGGAAGAACTGCCCGCGCAACGTCAGAAAGCTTTTCAACTGGTATATTTAGAAGATAAAAAATATAAAGAAGCCGCAACAGAAATGGGTTTATCTGTCAATTCTGTTAAGACACACCTGAAACTCGCCGTTAAAATGTTGCAGGAAAAATTGATTTCATTCAGATAAACATTCACCTAAATTTAAACATTAACGCATCTATCAATTAGCGATGGAATATAAAGAGGAATATATCAAAGGGCTTTTGTTTGAAAAAATGGCGGGAACAATCAGTGATGGTGATGATACAATTGCGGAAAAAGCAATCGCTGATATTCCTGAAATTAAAGCATACTGGCTGAAGCTGAAAGCGAAAATGGAAGAGCCTGGCGCCGCTGCGTTTTTATCGTCGGTGGATGAAAAAGCAGCGTGGCAAAAGCTGAGTCCAAAACTGGAGGAAAAAAAAACAAAACCACTTTTTTACCGGAATTTAAAATACATTGCTGTTGCTGCCATGCTCTTGATCGGTATGCCGCTGGTATGGCATTTTTATACAGCAAAGGGCAATAGTCATGGTCCATCGGCTTCAACTATCAAAACTAATCAGGTATACCTTAAAACCAGCGACGGCAGGGCGATTGAACTCAGCACTGACCGTAAAATTAACCTGGATGGGTTAAACGGAACATCCAGAGCAAATGAATTCACCTACCACGCAGATCAGGCTAATGACGCAGATCAGGCTACGCTATATGTTCCGGCCACTAAAGACTATAAGATAAAACTGCCGGATGGTACATTAGTGTGGATGAATTCGGCTTCTACTTTAAGATTTCCCTATGACTTTAATCAACAGATCAGGGAAGTCTATTTAACCGGTGAGGCTTATTTTGAAGTGGCCCATGAAAAAAAACGAAAATTTGTGGTGCACACGGCATTTGCCGATGTTCAGGTTCATGGTACTTCCTTTAATGTAAATGCTTATGATCAGGGAAGTTTTTCTACCGCACTTGTAGAAGGATCGGTTTCGGCTGTAAAAGATAGGCAGCTTATTGATTTAAAACCAGGCGAACAGGTGAATGCCATCCAGGATCGCCTCACTAAACAACCTTTTGATGCACAGGAATTGTTATCGTGGCGCAAGGGACTTTATTATTTCCACAATCGATCGTTAGGTGATATTGCTCAGGTGCTTGGGCGCTGGTTTGATGTGAAAGTGGTTTTCAGTACACCTGATTTAATGGAGCAAACTTTCACCGGAGAGATCAATAAAACCATGCCAATTAAGGTGGTACTTTCCAACCTGGAGCTCAGTTCGGGCATTCGGGCACAGCTCAAAAATGGTACATTAACTTTTAAATAATTTTTTTTCTTTAGCCATTCACCCATTTCAGTTAAAGTTGCATCTTAAGGAAAACCACTTATAAACTTTTAACTGTTATGAAAAAGAATCTTACCCGAACGGGTCGGCTTTGCTTGCCAATTGTTTTTGTGCTGCTTTTTACACTGGTGATGGGCGCTCAATCCCAAGCAATAGGTAAAATTAGCATGGAAGGCAAAAACATCAGCTTTGCATCTGTATTTAAGAATATTAAAGCGCAAACCGGGCTTACCGTTTTCTATAGCAATAAAATTCTGAATGATTCGGAGAAAATTACCGTCAGCTTTAAGCAAGCCGAACTGGATGAAGTGCTGAATGTCAGCCTGAAAGGTAAAGGACTCAACTGGATGGTTAAAGAAAATTACATTATTCTGCAAAAGGCCGTTGCGAAGCCAGTGGCCGAACAGCATAAACCTACTGTATTGGACATCCCAAAAGCAGAAGATAAAACCGGGATAATCACTGATGAAAATGGTTCACCTATCCCTGGTGCAGGTATAAAAATAAAAGGCAGCAGCAGCGGAGGAACGGTCAGCGATCAGAATGGCCGCTATAAAATTAATGCAAATACCGGTGATATCCTTATTTTTTCCTATGTGGGTTATATACCACAGGAAATACCGGTAGGAAGCGATAACCAGATTAATGTGAAATTACTTCCCCTGAATGAGAATTTAAATGAAGTAGTGGTGGTAGGTTATGGTGTTCAGAAGAAAGTGAATTTAACTGGAGCTGTTTCACAGATTTCGGGTAAAGATCTTGCCGCACGACCTGCCGGACAAACTTCAGCAGCGCTGCAAGGTATGGCACCCGGGGTAACGGTAAGGCAAAGTTCCGGTCGGCCGGGCGGTGATGCCGGCACCATCAGGATTAGGGGAATTGGAACACTCAGCGATCCCAATCCGCTGGTGATGATTGACGGGATTGAAGGCAGTATGAATAATATTGATCCGAACCTGATTGAGTCCATCTCTATCTTAAAAGATGCTGCATCGGCCTCTATTTATGGTTCAAGGGCAGCAAACGGTGTGATCCTGGTCACCACAAAAAGAGCTGCTGCTGATCAGGTCAGCATTTCCTACAATAATTACATCGGCTGGCAGGAGCCGACCAATATGCCCGATCTGGTGGATGCGCTTGACCATATGCTCTTAACCAATGAGGCCTATGTCAATACAGGACGTACACCCTTATATTCGGATGCACTTATTCAGAAATACCGGGAGCAGAATGGCGTCAGTTCGGATCTTTACCCGAATACCAACTGGCAGAAAGAAACCTTAACCGGCTCAGGCTTGCAGCAAAGTCATTTTTTAACCATACAGGGCGGCACACAAAAGGTAAAACTGCTGGGTTCGTTCGGATTACTTGACCAGAAAGGGATCATCGAAAATTCAGGTTTCAAAAGATATACCATCAGGAGTAATGCAGATATTGCTTTTTCGGATAAGTTGAAGGCCAGGATAGATCTTCAGTATGTTAATGCCATCACCACTGATCCTTCAGCAACTTCTGATGCCATTTTTCAGTGGATGAACAGTATTCCGGCCAATCAGATCGGGGTGAACCAAAGTGGCCAATGGGGAGTGGGATGGAATGGATTCAATCCCATTTCAGCCGGTAATGATGGCGGGACAAACCGGACCAATGCACCTTTTGGCAGGATTAACGCGGCACTGAATTATAAACCTGTTGAATGGTTAGAGATGGAAGCCGTATATTCGCCTAAGTACGCCTTGTCTTCATCTAAAAATTTCCGTAAAGCCATTCAATCTTACCTACCCAATGGGGCTACCAGTTATTTAACACCTGCACTCAGTTCATTAACGCAATACAACAGTCAGTCTTTTTTTAACAATATGCGTGCAACGGTAACCGCCTCTAAAACTTTTGGCGATCATAATCTCAAATTACTGGCAGGCGCATCAAGGGAAGACTATTTTAATCAATGGACCAATGCCTACCGAGATACCTACATTTTACCGGATTACCCCGTATTAAATGCCGGCTCTGCCCAGAACCAGCAGGCTACCGGAAGTGAAGAAGAATGGGCCCTGCAATCGCTTTTCAGCAGATTTAACTATGCATACAAAAATAAATACCTCCTGGAGCTCAATGCCCGTTACGATGGTTCTTCCCGTTTTTCCGCCGGTAATAAATACGGGTTTTTCCCCTCTGCTTCTGCTGGCTGGCGCATATCGGAAGAAAATTTTATGGCCGGCTTAAAAAATGTGATCAGTGAGGCTAAACTTCGTGTGTCATGGGGTAAACTGGGTAACCAGAACATCGGTACCTACCCATCCATCACCACCATTTTACTGGAGTCTTATACGCTTGGAAAGCAGATTGTGAATACGGCAGCTTTGAATACCCTGGCCAACAAGCTGATTTCGTGGGAAAGTACTGAAGAAAAAAATATTGGTTTAGATCTCACCCTCTTTAAGAACCTGAACATCACGGCTGATTATTACAGGAGAAGAACGAGTGACATTCTGTTACCGCTTGATATCCCCTTAATTGTGGGCTTTGAAAAACCATACCAAAATGCTGGTGTAGTGGATAATATCGGCTGGGAGCTGGGGCTTGCTTACCGGGGAAAGTTGAATGAATTTAATTACAATATAAGTTTCAATATCTCCGATGTGAAAAATACGGTAATTGATATGCGCGGAATCAATCAGACAGGCTTAACCGTCAACCGTGAAGGTTATCCTATTGCATCACTTTTTGGTTACCAGGCAGATGGATTGTTTGCTTCTGATGCCGAAGTAGCTGCCCATGCCAAACAGTTCGGATCAGTTAAGGCAGGTGATATCCGATATGTAGACCAGAATGGCGACAATATCATTAATGAATCAGATAAGATTGTGATGGGCAGTACCATCCCGCGATATACCTTTGCCACCAATCTTGGTGGTTCATACAAAGGTTTTGATTTTTCAGTATTGATCCAGGGTGTTGGTAAGGCCAACGGTTACCTGGCTGGCCCTGGTATTTTACCTTTTAATGTGGGCGGAGCTATTGGCGGAACCATCCGTGAAGACAACAAAGACCGCTGGACACCAGCCAATCCGAATGCGGCTTACCCGAGGCTTGCTTTTGGCGAAACCAATAATGAACAGGTGTCTACCTATTTCCTGAAGGATGCCTCTTATGTGAGGATAAAAAATATTCAGGTAGGCTATACCTTTCCGATGAGCATCGCACAGAAGGTCGCTTTAAAAAGGCTCAGGATTTTTGCGAATGGTTCTAACCTGGCTTCGTTCGATCGCTTTTGGCAGGGATATGACGTAGAAGCACCTGTAGGTGCCGGAAATATTTATCCGCAGGTAAAGGTTTACAGTTTTGGTTTAGAAGCATCTTTTTAATTTAATACAAATGAAAAATAAAATATACTGTTCGATTATTGTTTTTTTATTAGTGGGATTATCCTCCTGCCAGAAAGACTATCTGGATAAAACGCCTTTAAGCGGTCCTTCTGATGAAACCTATTTCAGCAACCAGGATGAGCTGATATTGGCGGTAAATGGTTTATACCGTTATGCCAGTTACGCTCCCCTCGATAACATGCCCTTGAACCTGCTCCTTGATAATGGAACGGATATAGGCTGGGACCGGAATAACAGTCCGCTGCAAAGTTTGGGAAAAGGAAACCAGGACAGCAATAATGGCCTCGCAATCAGCGTATGGACAGAAGCCTATAAGGTAATTGCAAAATGTAATTTTATCCTGGATAATATCGATAAGGTTAAAGATAAATCTACGGCGGCCATCTACAACCGCTCAAAGGCTGAAGCGCGTTTTGTAAGGGCTTATACATACCAGTACCTGACCGATTATTTCGGTGGTGTACCACTAATCACTAATGTGCTTACGCTCGAAACCGCTCAGGTGGCTAAAACACCTAAAGCAGAAATTATTGAATTTATACTAAAAGAACTTACCGAATCTGCAGTTGATTTGCCGGTTAGCTATGCTGCTGCTGATGTGGGGCGGGCTACAAAGGGTACTGCCCTGGCTTTTAAAGCCAGAACGGCATTAAACAATGCCAAATGGGCAGAGGCTGCAGAAGCTGCAAAGGCCGTGATGGACTTGAAAGTATATAGTTTAGCCAACAATTACGGCACATTGTTTTCTTATGCCGGGCAAAACTCTCCTGAAATTATCTGGGCTTTCCAATACCTCAAGGCATCCAGAACGAAAACGCATTCAACACCAAATGCCCTGCTCTCCAGAAACGGGCTGGGCTTTACCAACAAAGTGCCATCTCAGTCGCTGGTTGATGCATTTCCTTGCACAGATGGACTTAATATAGATCAATCGCCGCTGTATGATCCGAAATTACCTTATAAAAACAGAGATCCAAGGCTTACTTTTACCATTGCGGTACCAGGCTCTATTTTTTATAATTACCAGTTTGAAACCCACCGGGACAGTGTAAAATGCTGGAATTACAATACCACTCCGGCCACACGTGTGGATAACCAGGATGCACTGAATGCTTTTGCCACATTTACCGGCTATTGCTGGAAAAAATATGTTGATCTAGACGATAAGGCTGATCGCAGCAACTCGGAGATTAATGTGATTCAGATCCGGTATGCCGAAATACTGTTAATTTATGCAGAGGCGAAAAATGAACTCGGCCAGCTTGATCAGTCGGCCTATGATGCCATTAACCAGATCAGAACCAGACCCAGTGTAAATATGCCCGTTATTCTGGCAGGACAAACCACTGCATCATTCAGAAGCCTGGTGCGTAAGGAACGTTTGTATGAACTTGCTATGGAAGGGCTCAGGTTATCTGATCTAAGAAGATGGCGCATTGCAGATAAGGCCATGACTGGTAATTTTTATGGCAGGGTACAAAGAGGACTGCTGGCCGGTCCGCCACAGATCGATGAAGACGGCCTCGCCAATTATAACAATGTGGCCAACCGGGCAGATCTGAGAATTATAGAAACAAGAGTTTTTGATATCAGCAGAGACTACCTTTGGCCGATTCCAAACATTGAAACCGTGACTAACCCGAAACTGATTCAAAACCCTAAATATTAAAGATGAGCAATAAAATCAAATTGACCATTTTAGGTCTTCTGATCACTTTGAATAGCCTGAAGGCGCAGCAGAAATTATATAAAAGTTATGACGTTTGTGTTTATGGCGCTACCTCAGCAGGGGTGGTGGCCGCATATACCGCTGCGCAATATGGTAAATCAGTCTTGCTGATTGAGCCTGGAAAACATGTGGGTGGAATGAGTTCAGGCGGACTGGGTTTAACTGATATCGGGAATAAATATGCCATCAGTGGCCTAGCCCTTGATTTCTACAGGCAGATCGGTCGGCATTATGGTAAATTCGAGCAATGGATTTTTGAACCCCATGTGGCTGAAAATATCTTCAATACTTACCTTAAAAAGGCAAAAGTGCCCGTGCTGTACCAGAACCGGGTGACCACAGTGAAAAAACAGGGCAATGTGATTACCGAAATTCTGCTGGAATCAACTGATCAGCATTCGGTTGGCAGGGTAAAAGCCAAAGTGTTTATTGATTGTTCCTATGAAGGCGATTTAATGGCCAGGGCAGGAGTTTCCTACGCCGTAGGAAGGGAAGCCAATACCGCATACGGTGAAACTTTTAATGGGGTTCAGCTGACCGACGGTCACCAGCTTCCGGATGGGGTTGACCCTTACCGGATAAAAGGTGATGTGAAAAGCGGTTTACTTTGGGGCATCTCCAATGGTCAGCTGGGAGCAAAAGGAAGTGGCGACCATAAAGTGCAGGCCTATAATTTTAGGATTTGCCTCAGCAATGACCCCAAAAACCGGATCCCGATCACCAAACCTGCCAATTACCAGCCCGAGCGTTACGAACTGCTGATCCGACAGATGGAAAAAAGAACCTGGAAATCTTTGCAGGATGTTTTCATCTGGAGCAGGATGCCTAATCAGAAAACGGATATTAATAACCGGAATGGATTTTCAACCGATATGATTGGGATGAACTGGGATTATCCGGATGCGGATTACCAGAAGAGACAGGAAATATGGACGGCCCACACGGATTATACCAAGGGTTTACTTTACTTTGTGGGCCATGACCAACGCATTCCTGAACACATCCGGGCAGAGATGAACGAGTGGGGATATCCAAAAGATGAGTACACGGATAATGAAAACTGGACACACCAGCTTTATGTGCGCGAAGCCAGAAGAATGAAAGGTGCACTGGTAATGAGCCAGCACCATTGTGAAGGCCGGGAACTTGTTCCGGATGGCATAGGCATGGCGGCTTATACCATGGATTCTCATAACTGTGAGCGGCTGGTAGTGAATGGGATGGTTAAAAATGAAGGTAATGTAGAAGAAGGTGGTTTTGGCCCTTACCCGATTGCCTACCGGGCCATTACACCTGAAGAAAAAGAGGCGGCCAACCTTTTAGTTCCGGTATGTATTTCAGCTACACATATTGCCTATGGTTCCATTCGTATGGAGCCGGTATTTATGGTGTTAGGGCAGTCAGCTGCAGTTGCTGCGGTAAAGGCAATAGACGCAAAATCAGCGGTTCAGCAGATTGATGTAGCCAGTCTTCAACGCCAGCTCAAAAAAGATCCGCTGGCTGATGGCAGTGCGGCAGATATATTGATCGATAACAGTGATTCATCCAGAGTGAAGATGGCTGGAAAGTGGTCAGTACAAAAAAGGGGTGGTTACGGACCAGATTATTTCCTATCTGACGGAAATACAGATACCAGCAGTTTCGTCCGCTATTACATTGACACGCACATTAAGGGGCGTTATCAGATCTATACTTATTATGCCAGGCTTCCGGAAAGAAATGCATTGACCGCTGTAAAAGTATTTGATGGAAAAGGGCTCCGGGAAGTTGCCATAAAAGATGAGGAAGTCAAAGTAGTAGGGCAGACCTCTGGCGAATGGGTGAAGCTGGGCGACTTTACTTTTTCAGGAAATGGAAAACCATATGTGGAAATAAGAGGAAATGGGAAAAAAGTAGCGGCAGATGCAGTGCTGCTGGTTTCTTCTCGCAAATAAAGGTAATGACCTGTTGTGCCTTAACGCAGAAACCTGATTTAAATAACAACAGGAGTCACTTTCAGAAGGATCCTGTTGTTTACAATCCCAGGCTTGACCTCTGGATATACAACCAGAAATTAATACTGTTTAAAGCATAATTATATCAAAAATTATCATTCATTTTTAATAGAAAATCATACTTTAGCTTTCCCTATAAAATCATAAATACAAATAATGAAAGCTCTTATAACCTATTTTTTAGTATTATTTCCATTTTTTAGCTTTTCTCAGTCTGTAAGTAAAGACGAAATTCCATTCCAACTGTTACCCTCTGGGCATATCCTGGTAAAAGCTAAAATAGATGATGTACAGGGCAGCTTTATTTTTGATACTGGCGCTGGTGTAACTGCATTTACCAGGAAGTTTTTTAATCAACTTAAACATACTAAAAAAGAGGATGGAGGCTATACGGCTTTCAGGGCAACTGGTGAGCGGTTGGATATAGACCTTTATCATGTTCCCAGTTTCGAAATGGGCCCATTTAAAAAAGCCGAAGAAGAAATAACTTTTATAGATGCAGATTTTGGTGGCATTGATGGTATTATATCACTTAAACTGTTAGAAAACAGGGCTTTTACGATTGATTTTGAGAAAAAAGTATTAAGACTTGAATCACCTGCGTCGCTGGCCGCAATAAAAAAGACAGCTAAGAGGTTAAGCATTCAATTGGAACAATCGCGGGAAAAATCGCTCACTATTTTTTCTTATTTTAAAATAAACGACAAGCTTACTTTACAGCTCTCACTTGATGCCGGTGCCGGAAAAGATGTTTACAGGCTTAACACTAAATACCTTAAGGCTTTGGATATAGATGTATCGGACACTACTCAGGTGAAGAAAATCCAAAAAAAGAGCGAAATAAATGAAACATTTGTTTCTACCATTTACCGCACAAAATTAAAAAGTATAACGGCCAAAGATCAGCCGACTGTGTTTGTGAAGAATAACCCTGTACAGTTTGTAGAAGGCCTGATTTATGATGGCATTATCTGGATCAACTGGCTGGGAAAAAGAATAACTTTCGATCTTGAGGATAAAGCCTTACTGATAGAGCGTTAAGGGAGGAAGAGAATAATGTTTAGTATCGTAAATATACAATGGTCTTCCTGAGGACTGATTTATGGTATACCAATGATTATAAATGACATTTTTTTTCGAATCGTAGGCTTCGATGAATCGTCATTCCCAACCCGATAGCTATCGGGTTGATTGGGGGGAACCTTAATGCAATAAGCTTTAAGATTCCCGCCTGCGCGGGAATGACGACCGTATTAAATGGATTCTCCATATAATTATAACTTATATAACGCAATCTCGCTTCTGTATTAAAAGAATGAAGGAAGCAACATTTCAAAAATTTTTCGTGTTGATATGCGTATCAGTGGCTAATCATTAAGATGAGTTGATTATTTGGAGCGCAGTTACTGTGCTGGTCGGTACCGGTAGTTCCGCTTTCCTTCCTGCCCCGATGAAAAATCTGGGGCATCCATCCAATCGGGGCTATGAACATTCGTTTGTGGCATGGAAAGCAATCAACATTTTTAAAAAAAAATCCGTGTGTATCCGTAGCTAATCATTAATATGTTATGATCATTTGGAGCGCGAGGCTGTTGCCGATCAATAAAAAAAATTACAAGCCCTGACAAACAGTTGTCATAAGCACCCAATACCTTTGCTGCACAATTAAAATAATAAGCAATGAATTTAGTATCCACCCGCATCGTTACCGCCCAGGTAGAAACACTTATCAATTTTTACGAACAGGTAACAGGTTTAACCGCCACCAGGTACACGCCTGATTTTGCCGAGCTAAAAACCCAAACTGCAACTCTCGCCATTGGAAGCACACGCACTTTACAGTTTTTTGGCGGCGACAATGTTGCCCAGCCTGCACATAACCGCAGTGTGATTATCGAATTCAGGGTTGATGATGTGCAGCAGCGTTTCGAAAAATTAGCGGTTTCCTTAAAAAGCGCAATTGTACAAGAACCGACCATCATGCCTTGGGGAAATCAATCTTTATTATTAAGAGATCCAGATGGCAACCTGGTCAATCTTTTTACTCCGGTAACGCCCGAAGCTATAAAAAAGTTTAAGGATAATTAAACATGATATGGTATGGCGATTATTTACAGGTTGACTGAAATGTTTCAGGAATGAAATAAGGAGGGGTTGCCCGATCATTTTCGAACAACCCCTTGGTTTTTTCCAATCAATAATTTCTGACCTGAATAATATTATTTTAAAATGGGTAAGAATAGAGTGTAGTGCTACTTTTAGTATCTTTTACAACACTATAACTACCATATCCATAACCAAGATTGCGGTTTGTCAGCTTATATACAATAAAATCGAAAGGAATATTCGAAGGCAATTTGATTGATACAAATCCGCTTGCATCCGTCACCCCTTTAAGAACTGATCACATCAGCAACATTACCCGAATTAAGTTTAATATCGTTAACTGGGTAAGCTACCACGCCCACATTTTTTAATGGATATCTGTAATCGCTACTGCATATCAATGTGAGGTTTAAAATACCTGAGAATTCAGAAACTTTAACACTCCTTTTTTTCTCTGCATCTGCAACAACCTGAACAAATTAGTCAGTATAGTATCTCACTTTGTTGATAATGGCAGTATCGCAAATTACCAGATAGTTTTTAGGCAATAGCTCAGGAAAATAAGCTACACCGTCCTGATCGGTCTTTATTGTAGCTACCAAGGCATTGGCACTTGGGTAACTCGTGCTTAAAATGTTCTGCGCATCGTATAACGAAACTTTAGTCCCAGCCAGACCTTTCCCTGCATCATCTACAAGTTTATAACTTAATTTACCTGAATTTACTCCATCAACTAACTTAACATTGGTAATCTTTTTACAGGAGAGCGCTAAAATAAACAGCCCGAAAAGGACCATGACTTTACATTTCATATTCTTATAAAATAAGCGTAGTTACGATCAAACTATTGTTGATAGATATTCATTACATAGTTAACCGTAGCATCCTTTTGCACCGAAACGCTATTATTATAATTGTATGAGGCATTGGTAACTGAGTATTATAAAGGTATACTGAGTATTGCTTATTTGAATGGATTTTGAAAGTGATCAAACCGGCATCATTGGTAACTCCAGAAAAATCGGCGACTTTTAAATTGGTCGCGGTAGTTGATGCATAGTTGAATTTATTTGACGGGATCATAATCACACCTATATTTTTTAATGGCTGATTATTATTGTAAGATCTGACTGTTAATGCAAATGCTCCAGAATAATCTGTCACTTTTGTTTCTTTAGCTTTAACAGCACCAGTAAGCACCTGAACATACTCCTGAACCAGGTAAGCTAAATTGTTAACCTTTGTAGAATCGGCAACAAGCAGGTAATTGCTTGGATTAAGGTCTCCAAAGTCGGCCAAACCGTTCAGGTCTGTTAAACGGGTTTCTAAGAGGATGTTGTAATTTGAATAGTAACTATCCGTGCGGTCAAATAAAGATACCTTTACATTTGCCAATCCTTTTCCTGCGTCGTCAGTTAGCCTATAGGTAAGTTTTCCGCTAGTAGAAAGTTTAACATCAACATTGGTGGTTTTTTGCAGGAGATAAAAACTGCAACAAGAAGAATTAAGAGGGTTAATTTTTATTTCATATACATATTTATTTTGGGCGCAAATATATAATAATGATTGAGCACTTATTAAATGTTTTTAACCAATTAAAACACAAAACAAATAGTCGTTTGATAATCATGGGAATTAGAAAATTGCAAGCGTAATGAAATGCTCCATTTTAGACAGATGTCTCTATATCCTTCGTAATATCACATATTATCCATTAAAATTACATTGAATTTGTGCCCATCGGGATCAGCAAAAGTAAAACCATAATAATAGGCTTCATCTCTTTGCACCGGCTTAACGATAGTACCGCCTGCATTTTTAACCTGATTTGCAAATTCATTCACTTCTGCTTCAGTTTCTGCAGAAAGGGTAAAAATAATTTCACTTTTGTTTACAGGCCCTGGCGCTAAAAATTCATCTATTGTTGAGCCTTCTTGAAAAAAATGGATCACAAAATTATCCGCACCAAATAGAAAACTGGCCAATTGGGGAGCTTTGTTTGGCCCATTGGGGGTAAAACCTAATGCTGTATAAAATTGATTGCTTCGCTGCGCGTCTTTTACGCTGTAATTGGCCCAAATTTTTGTTTTTGCATTCATATCGATGTTTTTATTACAGATGAGATCAAAATTACCTTTTAAACGCGAAACCCATCAGATGCAGCGGTGGTATTTTAAGGGCTGTTTGTGCCATAAAAACCGGCTCGAAGTATTTTGAGAAGTTTAACTGATAAGCAGGCTAACCTGCTTAAATTCCTGACGATATTTAAAGTATTTTTGATGTTGATCCGTCCTCAATATCAAAATCCTTTTTGGCGCTAGAATTGGCAATAAAGGGTGAAATCGTATCCCAAACAAGATCAACACAAAAAATAATGGCAAGAAAACAGTTAAACAGCGGAAATGCACCAGGCGTAGAATTATCAAAAGCAAAAATAAGCAGGAAAAGTTTGGGCAATGTGGCCCGTTTGCTTACTTATCTAAAACCCTTTCGTGGCAAATTCATTGCTGCATTGTTTTTCCTCTTTTTATCAAGTTTGGTTGGACTGGCCTTTCCATCTTTTATAGGTGCATTAATTGATACCGCGCAGGGTAAACACAGCAATAGCTACCTGCCTGGTACCATTCAGGGCATCTTGATGTTAGCTTTTATCGTATTGGCATTGCAGGCAGTAGTGTCTTATTTTAGAATCTTATGGTTTGTCAATGTAGCAGAACGCTCCCTGGCAGATATCAGGCGTGATACCTACTTTAAATTGATCACCTTGCCTATGAACTTCTTTTCGAACCGCAGGGTAGGTGAACTGAACAGCAGGATCTCTGCCGACCTTTCGCAGGTTCAAGATACCTTAACCACCACCATTGCTGAAATGTTACGGCAGTTTGTGTTATTTGTAGGCGGAATTGTTTTTATGTCCATCATTTCGAAAAAACTGGTATTTGCCTTGCTCTTGATTTTACCGGTTATGATTGTGTTTGCTGTGTTGTTTGGGCGCTTTATTAAAAAGATTTCGCGCCAGGCCCAGGATAAAATGGCCGAATCAAACAGTATTGTTGAAGAAACCTTGTCAGGTATTTCCAATGTAAAAGCATTTGTAAATGAAGCATTCGAAGCCACACGGTACAAAAATACCATCCACGAAGTAGCCAATATTGCTATCAAGGGTGCGAAATTCAGGGGCATGTTCGTTTCGTTTATTGTGCTCTGTGTTTTTGGAAGTGTACTTGGGGTGATCGGGTATGGCTGTATCCTGGTTAGTCAGCATGAAATTACCTTTGGCGAGCTTTTAAAATTTTCACTTTATGCAATGTTCCTCGGCAGTTCGCTAGGTAGTTTTCCCGAACTTTTTGCCAACCTGCAAAAGGCTGTAGGCGCTAGCGAGAGGGTGCTGGAGATCTTGGGGGAGCAGGGAGAACCAGTATGCATAACCGAAAATGATAATGTGATAAAACAAAAAATAGTGGGGAATCTTGCTTTCAGGCATATCAATTTTGCCTATCCTTCAAGGCCGGAAGTAGAAGTATTGAGCAATGTATCTTTTGAGGCTAAAGCCGGACAAAAAATAGCGATAGTAGGTCCGAGTGGCTCGGGTAAATCAACTACTGCAGGATTGATACTACAATTTTACCATCCGCAAAGTGGCGAAATCCTGTTCGATGGTAAACCAGCCTCCGCTTATTTGCTTACAGATATACGGAATCAGATTGCAATTGTTCCACAGGATGTGATGTTATTTGGCGGAACTATATTGGAAAACATTGCTTATGGCAAGTCAACGGCCACAAAAGCAGAAATTATACAGGCAGCTAAAAGGGCAAATGCACATGATTTTATCAGCGAATTTCCTGAAAGCTACGAAACAGTAGTTGGAGAACGTGGGGTAAAACTATCAGGCGGACAACGTCAACGCATTGCCATTGCCCGCGCGCTGTTAAAAAACCCGTCTATATTGATTTTAGACGAGGCCACTTCTTCACTCGATTCTGAATCGGAACGCCTGGTACAAGAGGCCCTGGAAGAATTAATGAGCGGCCGTACGTCTATTATCATCGCTCACCGCTTATCAACTATTCGCGAAGCAGACAGGATTATGGTAATGGAAAAGGGACGGATTATTGAATCGGGTACCCATCAGGAACTTATTAGAAGTGAGCAGGGCCTATATAGGCACCTGAGTAGCTTACAATTTGAGGTGCAGTAGTGAAAACAGAATGTAAAAAGAAGCTGTGAAATGGACGCCAGGCCGCTTTACAGTTGCGGTTATGGTTTGAGCAAATACCTCATTTAATTATTAAAACCTTAAAATCCTCACAGATGCTTCAAAGAAGATAATTCAAATTACATTTGATTTAGAGCATACAGATATGGATGGGAAGAGGTAATTAAAAACAAAACAGCTTCAGTGGTTTTATCCGTTCAATAGTTAGCATTAGCGCCTATGGATACAAGAATAAAATTGAGTTTATTAACTCCATTAAATGCGGATCACAAACTCTGTTCTATTATTAATCCGTAGGATCTTCGCAACGCTACGGACAGACACGAATAAATTGCATTTCTGCTGCCCTTACCGAAAATTAATAAGCTTTTTTTTTGCCCGTTTCACCATAATTTGAGTTTTAATCAAGAGAAATAGAGATTTTGCAACTTATAGGAGAAGGATTAACTAAAGCCGAGATGGCAGAAAAGCTTTTTATTTCTCGGAGAACAGTAGAAGGGCATAGGCAAAGCTTTATTGATAAAACCGGAGCGAAAAATACTGCTGTATTAATGAGTTTTGCCTGTAGTAAAGGCATTCTGAATTAATTTTGTTCACCTAAAGGTGAATTCATAACATGCAAATAAATAATCAACAGATTTTTTGCCAGATGGGGAATGTATCGCTGGAGGCTATTTTATTTATAACCTTTGCAAATTTAGCTACCTAAAAATTAATGTTTGGGTATTTTACGCAAGAAAATGAGTGTTTTCCACTTAAAAAAATACTTTACTTTAAGAATTTTGTATTGTCAAGTGTATCAAAAAGGGAGCGCAGATTTTACCTGTTTTCCTTTATATACATTTAGTTTTGATATTGCTTCAAATGTTTTTTGAGCAGTACTCTGGCCTCATAAATATAGGTGTTTACTGTGCCTAAGGGAAGCTGCATTTCATCTGCAATCTCGTGGTATTTGTATCCTTCGAAGTAACGGATAAAGGGCACGGAATATTTCTCTGGCAACAACAGCAATGCCTTATTAATATCCTGCATTGCAAAACTGCCTACTGAACTATTCTTAATTGCACTATAGTGGTGAGTTTTTTTTATACGTAGATCTTACAGCAACCGTATTTTTACCTAGTTACCTGGCTACAGCCTCTTTTTCATGCATCTATTTGCAACAATCTATTGTTTTATGTTGTTGCAAGAATAATGAAGCATGAAGTGAAAAATTATTTTTCGGGTACCAGTGGATTAATTTTGCCGGTACCTAATAAGTTGCGTTATCCAGAAGCCTATAGAGAAAAATCTAGATTGTGCTATTATGGTTCTCTAATGAATAGTATTGAGATAAATAGCTCGTTTTATAAAATTCCGTTGGCGTCTACTGTAAAAAAATGGAGTGAGGATGTGCCAAAAGATTTTCGCTTCAGTTTTAAACTTTTTAAAGGTATTACTCATGCACCGCAATTAGGTTTTAATGTTAATGATGTAACAAAGTTTTTTGAGGTCATCAATAAGGTAGAGGATAAAAAGGGGTGTCTTTTGGTTCAATTTCCACCGAGTATTCGGATTGCAAACTTTCCTCAGCTGGCTAAGCTTATGATAAGCCTGCAAGAGTATAATTTTGATAATGAGTGGAATATTGCTTTAGAATTTAGACATCCGTCTTTATATATAGAAGAAGTTTACGAGCTTTTAGAAGAACATAAACTCGGAATGGTTATACACGATAAAGGGTCGGTTGTGAGTCCATTTGATGCTGTTCATAACAGTTTTACCTACCTGAGGTTTCATGGCCCTGGTGGAAATTATCGTGGCAGTTATACCGATGACGTACTTTCTGAATATGCAAGTTACATTGCAGAATGGTTGTCAGATGATAAACAGGTTTTTGTTTATTTTAACAATACCATGGGCCATGCTTATGGTAACCTTACCACTTTAAAGCAATTTGTTCTGGATTTAATTTAATTTTAAAAGCCGAAAACACAGTTAAAGCAAATGATTTCCTGTATTTCGCTTTTGTATTTGTTCTGCTTGAAATATAAAGGTAAGCACCACGAAAAAAAGCAGCTGTTTTATTGTATCGTGTTCATAACTGATTGCCTGCCATGGCAGATAATGGTAATCGTTCCATGCTGACAATAGGCGTGGCAAAATCCTGCATTTCGTAATCAACTCGGGCTACTGTCTCCGTAACCACCAACAGGCAATAGTTGCATATGAAATAGTCTTGAAGATCCTTAAAGCAGTCTTGTGACTTCTGCGTGTAGCTGTTCTGCGAAAAACGGAAGATCTGAAACGGTTCGAACTTATGGGCAAGCCGTTGGTTGAACTCCCTGAAATGCAACGCATGGTCGCCTTCTGGTGATAATTTGTTTCCATATAGGTATCATTTAATTTTAAGATTAAATAAGCCCCAACAAGTGGATGCCATAATTACAATAGGAAATTTTGCCATGTCTGTAAAGGAAAGATGGTAAATTATTCAGATATTAAATCTTAACTCGAAAAACTAGATCCAAATATCCCAGATATGGATGACTTTTATTATTTTGACATTGGCCATTCCAACTGTTGATATCGAAAAGGTAATTTATGGCAAAATGCCCACCAAAAGAGCGATCAATAACATAGTCTCAGCCACATTTCGAAGCTACAAATTTACTTCCTTTACTGAATACAATGCCGTCCTCAAGCAGTTCAATATCAGTGTAGACCGAGGAAAAGAAGAAACCATCATGTTCGAAAAACGTGGGCTGGTCTATTCGATGATTGACTCTCACGGCAAACGTATCGGCATACCGTTTAAGGCCAGCCAATTGACTAGCAGGCCAATGCTAGACAAGGTGGAAAGCAAGTTGGAACGGAGCAAAGAAATCCGCAAGACCTACAAGTACAGCATCAGGGAACGTATTAGGTTTATAGCATATCTATTTCAGGCGGCAGTTCCTTCACTTCAGTCGTCAATATCAGCACTTCGATTACAAAATTGAATTCCCTCAGGTTATCAAGCCTAGCTTTGTCTTAAATTATAAAGTTTAAAGCGGAAATGATACAGTTCAAACAAGTTCTCACACTGAATACGGGATTTTTAGCGGTGATCTCTCTATTCGCCCTCAGCTGTGGAAATGCCAAAGATAGAAACCAAATTGAACAAGCAGAAACGATTTATGCCGAAGTGATGATCATTCATCCTGATGAAGGCAATGTAGAGCAATCGTTTCCCGCAAGCATTCAAGGTAAAGATAATGTGCAGATCAGACCGCAAATTAGCGGTTACATTGACAAAATCTACGCCGATGAGGGTACCTTCGTTAAGGCCGGGCAGCCACTCTTCCGGATCAATGCCAATGTGTATCGAGAACAGAAAAATACGGCGCTTGCTGCCTTGGGGATGGCCAAATCACAATTAGCGGCTGCAAAACTAGAGCTGGATAAATATAAAGTGCTCACCGAAAACAAGGTGATTGCAGATTTTCAGTACCTCAAAGCGCAAACCAGCTATCAAAATGCATTGGCAGCACTGAGACAGCAGCAGGCTGTTGTTGCAGCAGCCAATCTTAGTCTAGGTTTTTCGACAATTGAGGCTCCCGTTAGCGGCTATATTGGTCGGATTCCTAATCGTATCGGGGCGTTGGTAGGACCTAATGACCCACAAGGATTGACTACACTTTCTCAGGTGGATCAGGTCTATGTTTATTTTTCTCTTCCAGAAAAGGAAATTCTAAAAATCAACGCAAAACAACCTGGCAAAACTTTGTTGGAGAAGTTGAAAAATTTTAAAGATGTGGAGCTACAGTTGGCTGATGGTAAGAGCTATAACCATTTGGGGAAAATAGATATGATGGATGGGCAGTTCGACCAAAACACAGGATCTGTATCGCTACGTGTATCATTCGCTAATCCAGAAGGTTTGCTACGCACAGGAAATACTGGACGTATCGTGCTGAAAACTACGGAACAGCATGTTTATAAAATTCCATTGTTGGCCACCTATGAAATCCAGGATAAAATCTTTGTTGGATTGGTCAATCAGCAGAATAAAGTAATCAGGAAAGCTTTAACAGATTTTACCAAGTCTGGGAATTTCTATTTGCTCAAATCTGGCTTTTCGCCTGGCGATCGGATCATTGCCAATGAGCTGGCCTCCATTCCCGAAAATGCTATCATTACGCCAAAAGCCGTTCAATAAACCTGCTGGATATGTTAAATAAAATTATTAAAAGACCCGTATTGGCTACGGTGATCTCTGTTATAATAGTGCTGTTAGGCATTGTAGGCCTACAGCGCATCCCAATGACGCAATTCCCAGAGATTGCTCCGCCTACGGTTTTCGTATCTGGCGTTTATCCCGGAGCTAATGCAGAAAGTGTGATCCGTTCAGTGATCACACCTTTAGAGCAAGCCATTAATGGTGTGGAAAACATGCAGTACATGACCTCAAGCGCTTCTAACGACGGAGGCTTTTCAGTTACTGTAATCTTTAAGCAAGGTATCAACCCCGATCAGGCTGCCGTTAACGTTCAGAATCGCGTGGCCCAAGTGAATGCGCAACTGCCTGCAGAGGTGATCCGTCTAGGGCTAACCACTACCAAACAGCAGACGAGTAATCTGATGGTGGTGAACATTAATAGTGAAAAGCCAGAACTGTATGATGAAGCCTTCCTTTCGAATTATGCCAACATTAATTTGGTGCCTGAACTGAAAAGAATTCCCGGAGTTGGAAATGTGAGTTTATTCGGTGGGAAAGAATATTCGGTTAGGGTGTGGATCAATCCCTCCAAATTGGCCAGCTATGGACTGGTTCCTTCAGACGTAGAAACTGCGATCCAGAACTATAGCTTTGAGTCTTCGCCAGGGAGCTTGGGAGAAGAATCGGATGCCGAGTTACAATATGTGTTACGGTATAAAGGCAAGCTGAATAAGCCCGAAGAATTTGATAAGATTATCCTCCGATCAAAAACAGATGGTGCTGTACTGCGATTGACAGATGTGGCCAGGATAGAGTTTGGTTTGTCTAATTATTCAAGCGATACCTTTACGGATGGGAAGCCATCGGTAGTCTTTGCCGTGATCCAGGCCAGTGGTTCTAATGCCAATGAGATCGCCATCAAAGTACAAGAGTCGTTGAACAAGTTTCAGTCCGGCGTGCCTGATGGGATCAAATTCGAGATTATCCAGAATATGAAAGATCGCCTCGATGCTTCCATTTCGCAAATGAAATCCACGTTGATTGAAGCCTTTATTTTGGTGTTTATTGTGGTGCTCGTTTTCCTTCAGGATTTTCGCTCCACGATTATTCCAGCCATTGCTGTACCAGTGTCTATTGTTGGAACTTTCTTTTTCATGTATCTAATCGGATTTTCGGTTAATGTGCTGACACTTTTTGCCTTGGTACTCGCTATCGGGATTGTTGTGGATGATGCTATTGTAGTGGTAGAAGCTATTCATGCCAAAATGCAGCAGACTGGTGAAAATGCTAAAATAGCTACGGCTTCGGCCATGAGCGAAATCAGTGGAGCAATTATTTCTATTACCCTGGTAATGTCCGCCGTATTCCTACCTGTAGGATTCATGGAAGGACCTGCCGGTGTTTTTTATAAACAATTCTCTTATACCTTAGTGATTGCGATTTTGATCTCAGCAGTAAATGCATTGACTTTAAGTCCGGCCTTATGCGCGCTATTATTGAAGAACCACCATGCCGAAAACGAAGGAAAAAAGTCATTTGCCCAAACGTTTGCGAGCGCTTTTAATACCAGCTTTGAGCGGATGACCGATAAATATGTAGGTGCGATTCGTTTCTTGGCTAAACGAAAAGGCATAGCCTTGGGCGCTTTGGCGTTGGTTACTTTTGGGACATTCTACCTGATGAACAGTGCACAGAAAGGTTTTGTACCAGAAGAGGATGATAACAACCTTACGTTTGTAGTCAATTTGCAAGTGGGGGCAAACTTAAAATATATTACCAAAGAAATGGAGAAAGCCACCAAAATCGTACGTCAAATGCCCGAAGTAAAAAGTATCAGTACGGTTTCTGGTTTCAACCTATTCAGCTCGTCATCCTCATCCAATTCTGCCATGGGATTCATCACGCTTAAAAATCCGAAAGACAGGGGGAAAGTATCTGATATGAACCAGATCATGGGAAAGATTCAAATGGCGGTAAAAGGCAAGATTAAAGGTGAATTTATGATTTTTAGAAATCCAGCGGTAGAGGGTTTTGGTAATGCGGGAGGTGTTGAGTTTGTTTTACAGGACCGGGCTTCAGGAAGTATCTCCGGTTTCGAAAAGGCCAGTAGGAAAGTAATTGATGCTTTAAATAAAAGGCCAGAGATTGGCTCAGCCTTTACCACTTTCAGAAGTGATTACCCACAATACGAAGTGGTGTTAAACGAAGACAAAGTACAACAGCTGGGGCTTACGCCTAAAGAAATTATGGAAGTAATGCAGTTGTACCTAACGGGTTCGCAGACTACTGATTTTATCCGCTTTGGTAGATTGTATCGGGTTAACATTCGTTCCGAGGCAGAATTCAGAAAGGATGAATCTTCTCTTAACCATATCATGATCCGCAACCGCGAGAATAAAATGGTTCCTATGGGCACACTGGTTAGCCTAAAAAAAATCTATGGCCCTCAGGTGATCAGCCGTTACAACCTTTATAATAGCATTTCGATCAATACGAATGCTGCGGGTGGCGCCAGTACGGGAAAAGTGATGAGCGTAATTGACGAAGTGCTTAAAAAGGAACTTCCCAAAGGTTACAGCTATGAATATGGTGGTTTAGCGCTGCAAGAGCGAAATTCAGGATCGCAAATGTTGTTTATTTTTGGTCTAAGCATCCTGTTTGTCTACTTCCTGCTTGCTGCCCAATATGAGAGCTATCTGCTACCGCTTGCTGTGATGTTATCTCTGCCTACGGGCATACTTGGCGTATTTTTAGCAACTGGATTGGCAGGTATCGATAACAACATTTACGTACAGATTGCACTCATTATGTTGGTGGGGCTATTGGCTAAAAATGCCATCCTCATCGTAGAATTTGCCATTCAACAACGCAAAGCCGGACGATCGGTATTCGAAGCGGGTATCGCTGCAGCAAAGATGCGTCTGCGTCCCATATTGATGACTTCTTTTGCCTTTATCGCCGGATTAATTCCACTGATGTTCGCCAAGGGTGGAACCGCGATGGGTAACCGATCCATTAGCATTAGTGCTGCGGGCGGAATGTTGTCTGGCGTGATATTGGGCGTAATGATCATACCGGTTTTATATATGGTTTTCCAATGGTTACAGGAAAAAATATCAGGAACTCATCATGAAATAGAATGAAAACAACAATAAAATATTATACCACTTTTGCGCTGCTCTTGGGCATTGTTCAATCTTGCAAGGTTACAAAAGATTATGCTCGTCCGGGACTTCAACTTCCGGTAGCTTACGATAATGTTGGCGAAAATTTCAAAAGAGCAGAAATTCCTGCCTATGCGCATTTTTTCAAAGATCGGCAGTTGATCACCCTGATAGATCAGGTGATGTCAAAAAATCCAGATTTGCTTGTAGCCTCGGAAGATATGCTGGCAGCAGAGGCACAGCTGAAAAGTGTGAAGCTGAACTACCTTCCCGATATTAGCCTACAAGTCAATACCGGAATACAACGCTTATCCAAAAACAGTATGCAGGCTTCCTTTGGTGGAGGCGTACTTTTTCAGGAATATAACTTTGCGCCAGTGGTTTCTTGGGATATAGATTTCTGGGGAAGGCTGAAAAAGCAGCGAGAAGAGTCGTTGGCCAATTACCTCAGCAAGGCTGAAAATCGTAGGGCTTTACGCGTACAGTTGGTAGCACAGACTGCACAGGCGTATTATAATCTGTTAAGTTTAGACGAGCAATTGAAAATAACGGGACAAGTGGAAAAAAGCATGCAGGAGACCGTCGCTATGCTGAAAACGCAGTATTCGGTAGGTGATGTGACTACACTGGCCATTAAACAAGCCGAAGCACAGTTGGCAGAAACGCGGGCGTTAATTCCCGAGATCAAAGCGAGCGTCAAGGCACAAGAGCATGCGCTGCAAAGTCTAGCGGGTCGTTATCCTGATGTAGTAAATAGAGCCGGACAGTTCAGTAGTGATGCTTTTGCAGGGGATTTGGAGACCGGCGTTCCTGCAGATCTTCTGGCCAATCGTCCGGATGTGAAACAGCAGGAACTATTGTTACAGGCTGCTTCCGCAAGGGTAGGTGTCGCCAAAACCGATTTTTATCCAAGTCTAAAGATTACGGGGCAAGGTGGTTCGAACGCCACAAATTTAGCCAATTGGTTTTCCGTTCCCGGGTCTTTGTTCGGCACCGCTGCAGCTGGACTGACACAGCCTATTTTTAATAGAAGGAATGTTAGGTCAACTTACGAGCAGGCCCTGCGTCAGCGCGACGCAGCAGTGCATACCTTTCGTAAAGCAGTGGTAACCGCCGTAGAAGAAGTGAGTACGGCAATGAACAATATGGTGCAGGTTCGACAACAATTAACTGAGGTAAGTCATCGTAAAAATGCGATGGATAAGGCCATAGCTGATGCATTGTTGCTGTACAAATATGGCGAGGCAACCTACCTTGAAGTACTTACGGTACAGCAAAGTTCCTTTCGGGCAGAGTTGGCGCACACGGCTGTCCGTCAAAAAGAAATAAATACCTATCTTGCTTTATATAAATCATTGGGCGGAAATTAAATGCGGGCGAATTACAACAAACATTCTGCGGCTATTTGGAAGGCGGTATTTCAGTGGAGTGGCGTACCCATCTCTTTAGCGTTAGCTAATGTGATCCAGCATCTTTTAAATCCAAAGAGCAAGTGGTGGAATTTCTACAAAGAAGCTCAATGGACTGAAATTGGTGCTACCATTATTGGAGGTATTGTAATGTATGCCATTATCTTTGGCATTATTCGCATACTGTCTTCTTGGGTCAATAGGCATATCGTTTTAAAAGATAATATGCTTGTTCATTTTCTTTTGACAACAGTTGTAGTGGTTGCGTGCATGTTTCTGTTGCTCTATTTGGAAAGCGCTTTTTATGAACAACTGTGGCCAGCATCAGCAAATGAAAATACAGAGTTAGAGGTCGATGTACGAAATTATCTGGTGGTAAACATAGTGGTAGCTGCCTTTGTAAACAGTTTCTACAATTCGTTTTTGTTTTTTGAAAAATGGAGAGCAGAAGTTACCGAAACCAATAAACTGGCAATTCTCTCGCATCAACTACGGGAGAATGCGCTTCAGGCCGAATTGCAATTATTAAAGCTACAGCTAGACCCTCATTTTCTTTTCAACAATTTCAGTATACTTACCCAGCTGATCGAAACCAATAAAGAAGCAGCGCACGAATTTCTTTCCAGTCTTTCGAAAGTTTACCGTTATATCCTCACCACGGGGAAAAAGGATGTAGTTTCTTTAGATGAAGAATTGAAGTTTTTAAGAACCTATTTCCATCTTATTAAAATCCGACACAGCGAGACTATTCATTTAGCTGTGGATATATTGGATGAAGACAGGAAAAGGGGGATACCACCAGTTACGCTACAGTTATTGCTGGAAAATGCCATTAAACACAATAGGTCAACCTTTAAACAACCTCTGTATTTGTCGATTGTTAGCGTTGGCCAAGGTAAGATTCTAATAAAGAATAATCTTCAACTAATCAATATCGAGTATAAGAGCACTGGTATGGGACTAAAGAATATCAAAGAGCGTTACCTGCTGCTTGAAGGTAAAATGCCCGAAGTGATAGTAACCGGTACTACATTTGAAGTCCTGTTGCCCTTGTTAAATCATTGAGCCTATGAATTACCTGATTATAGAAGATGAAGCGCATAACGCCGGATTATTGCAAAGTATAGTAGAAAAAACATTGCCAATTGCAACTTCACTTTGCGTACTGCCTACAGTGCAGGAAAGTGTAGAATGGCTAGAAAATCATCCTGCGCCAGATGTGATCTTCATGGATATCCGCTTAGCCGATGGTTTGTCTTTTGAAATATTCAATCAGGTGAAAATTATTTCACCGGTTATTTTTACCACAGCTTATGATGAATATGCCTTACAGGCTTTCAAGGTGTATGGAGCGGCCTATTTGCTCAAGCCTATTGAGAAGGACGAATTGAAAGAGGCCTTGGATAAAATCAGCCACTTCAGGCCCAGGCTTTTGGAGGAGGAGGTCAGTGCGATTATGGAAATGTTTCGTACCAGACAAAAGACTTATAAAAGCAGGTTTCTTTTGCATTATAAAGATACTTATAAGGTAGTTTTGTTGGAAGAGATCGATTACGTCTGCCTGGTAAATAAAAACGTGTATTTTAATCTGATTGATCGCACGTCCATCGCCGTTCCTTTTACACTGGAAGAACTGGAAGAACAGCTAGACCCACAGTTCTTTTTTCGGGTAAACCGACAGTTCATCCTACATATCAATAGCATCGATAGCATCCACAAATATTTTAACGACAAAGCAAAAATTTATCTTAAAAGGGATCCACAGACAGAAGTGATCGTAAGTCGTATCAAAATGCCGCAATTTAAATTGTGGTTAGATAGGTAGCTTATATTATATTCTCTCTATATTAACATGATTTAGGAGACGAGATGTCGCTCAATTTCAAATTCATCGACAATTAATGCATATAAGGCGTTTGAATATAGGTGAAATATAAAAAAATAAGATTTTATTTGACTTAAATGCAATATTAACTGCAAACCAATTTGAATTTGTCGGTACCTTTCATGTGGATTGATATATTGGATATTCAAAATGGCTATTAAACCCCTTGCAAATGAAAAAGAGCTGTTGAAAGTAGCGGAACAGACGATCTTGTTTTGGTTTTCCGATTGGTGGCCATCTCCGCACGGTTTCCCTCTCTGGTAATCCTTATTTAGATCAGCACATTTCTACTAACATAGTTTTTTTGCTTTTTCAGATAGAAAAGCAGGCTAAAATTGGTCTTCATAAATAACAATTGAAGTGAAACAACGCGAGAACCGGCTTTCGGTTCGAGAGCTGCATTGCCGTTAAAAAACAACGACGATGCAAAATAGCTTTGCTTCTTAAAATACGCAAGATGTTTAGTTTATAACAAATTGTTTAATAGTTGGTTACGTGTTATTCGGTGAGTCAATTTAACCGTTTTACCTTACTCACCAAAGTTTTGTGAATTAATGCGATTTTTGGCATTTCCCTAAAAGCAAAAACCCTGCTAATCATTCGATTGCAGGGTTTTATACGTTTTGATAGTCTTTGGTGTGATCCCGCTGGGATTCGAACCCAGGACCACTACATTAAAAGTGTAATGCTCTACCAGCTGAGCTACGGAATCTACTTTGTTGAAACGTTATCCGTTTTCTTTAAAGTGGTGCAAATATAGGGTTATAGACTGTTTGATGCAAATAAAAAATCGCGAAACACGTTAGTGTATTGATTTATAGGTAAATTAATTATTCAGCCCTGCTTTTTTAATAGATTTGATATTTTTATTGCTGATGATTTAATATTAACCCGTGCAGTTCACTTATTGTGTGATTTTTTTGCTAACGCGCTTCATATTATTCTGCCAATCCGATAGAGCTAAAGAAAACGAAATAGAAAACAGATACAAGATTCCCTCTTTCTGGATAAAAGAGTCCGAAGGTAGCTTCGATACTATTGAACCAACTGTGCCTATAGAGTGATAAGGGAATGTTCTTGTATGTGTATGCCTATTTTGCAAATTACTAGGTAACTTACAGAATTAAACTTTTTGTTGATACAGGCTTAGTGCATAAGGGCTTTAGCTGTGTGATCACTAGCTAAAAGCCATTTTTTGTTAAAGTTGAAATTACGCAAACGTTTGATCCATTATTATTAAATATTATTGTTTAGTTTGGCACAAACAAGTTAAACCGAACCAAAACTTTATGCAACAAACAACAAAACCAGGTCAGACCCAAGGGCCAAAACCGCTTATTATCATTTGCGCACTATTCTTTATTTTTGGCTTTGTGACTTGGGCAAACGGAACATTAATTCCTTTCTTTAAATTGTCTTTCGGGTTATCAAATTTACAGGCATTCTTTGTAACCTTTGCATCATACATGGCTTACTTCTTTTTAGCACTACCTTCATCATGGATCCTAAAAAAAGTTGGCTTTAAAAATGGTATCATTTTAGGTCTGGTGATTTTAGGATTGGGTTCCTTGATATTCATACCTGCAGCATCAACACGTACTTTTGGCTTATTCTTGACAGGTATATTTGTTCAGGGAGCTGCCTTGGCATTGCTTCAAACGGCTTCCAACCCTTATTTAACCATTATCGGTCCTATAGAAAGCGCCGCAAAACGTATCAGTATTGCAGGAATCTGTAATAAATTTGCCGGAATGATTGTACCCTTGATTATGGGTAGTTTATTTTTGAAAAACGCTTCAGAGGTTGAAAAAAAGATACAGGCAGCTACTGGTGCGGTACACGAGCAATTGTTGAATGATGTTTTAGGGCGCGTAAATATGCCATATATTGTTTTAGCAATCGTTTTCTGTCTGTTCGCCGTTTTTATCAAATTCACCGATTTGCCAGAGATAGAGATTGAAGAGGATATTATCGACGAAAGTAAAGGTGCAGTGGTAAAACATAGCAGTATTTTTCAGTTCCCTCACTTGTTTTTAGGCGCCCTTTGTATTTTTGTATATGTTGGTGCAGAAGTAATGGCAGGTGATATCATCGGGATTTATGGTCGCGAGTTGGGCATCAGCGTAGAAATTAGTGGAAAATTAACCTCGATTACCCTTTTTAGCATGTTAGTTGGGTATATCGTTGGGATCATTACCATTCCAAAATATATCTCTCAACAAAAAGCACTTCGCATCTGCGCCATATTAGGCATCATATTTACGGTTTTATCTTTTGCAATTTCGAGCTGGTTTGCTGTAATTTTTGTAGCCTTGCTTGGTTTGGCAAACTCATTAATGTGGCCAGCTATATTCCCGCTTGGCATTAGTCATTTAGGAAAATTTACCAAAATTGGTTCAGCTATTATGGTGATGGGGATTGCAGGTGGTGCAATTATGCCTTTATTGTATGCCTTTTTAAATGAAAAATTACACATCAATTTCCAATTGGCATATCTGTTAACTGTATTGCCATGTTACCTTTATATTTTGTTCTTTGCTGTAAAAGGCCATAAAGCCAGACTAAAGTTAAAATAATCAGACCTAATAGATTTTATGATCAGGAGGCTGTCTCAAAGGTAAAATCTGACAATTAAGGACAGAATTTTATTTCGTTCCCTCCATTCTCTCGCAGGTGGGACCAGAACGTACTCAGCAAAGCTAATCTTAAAGCGTACTGCAAGAACATTAGGATTTCCAATAAATTGGGAATGACGACGTATCAAAATATAATTTGCTTGATGGGCCAGCGTAAATCTTTTTGATGCAGGCTGTTTCTTTTGTCCTTAATTTTCAGTTATTTTGGCGAAATTATAAGAGATGTCCAATCTCACATCTCACATCACAATACTCATATCTCAAAAATGAACAAAGCTATTTTTCTCGACCGAGACGGTGTACTTAACCACGAAATTTATGATTACATCTGCCGGGTTGAAGATTTTAAAATATTGGATTACCAGATCCCTGTACTCAAAAAATTCTTCGACGAAGATTATTTGTTAATTGTAATCACGAACCAGGGTGGCATTGCACTGAAACGTTATACCGAACAGGAACTCGCCATTATGCACCAGATGTTAAGAAATGCTTTTGTAGCCAAAGGGGCTGATATTGCTGGCTTTTATTACTGCCCGCACCACCCAACTGTTGGAGGCGAGTGCAAATGCAGAAAACCCGCCTCCGGAATGATCCTTGATGCCATCGACATGTACGATATCGATCCGGTACAATCGGTTATGATCGGCGATAAACCAAGAGATGTAGAAGCCGCAAATGGGGCAGGAGTAAAGGGGATTCTGATCGAACCTGATGAGCAGATTAGTTATGAGAAGGTGAAGGAAGTTCTTAGTCGTGAGTCTTTGGTCTAGAGTCTCCTATAGCGAGCATAAATTATAAGTCCAGAGTTATTTGATTTATTGATCAAAATTATTGGCTTGAGCATTATTTAGACATTTTAACACGCTGTACACTATATCTTTTTGGCTGTTCTCGACTACGCTCTGATGACAGCCAAAAAGGATGCCGTTTCCATTGTTAACGCAGAATAACGCGTAGACATTTCTGTTGAACACTAAACTGGCAAAAGAACTTCTATTGCTGCTACCTAGATCTGATTGAAATGGCGTTCCGGTCTCAAAACTATCAATCTTACCCCGAACAATCACTGGAATACAATGTAAAGCAGGACTATCGTAACCGATAAGCACTGTTTTTGCTCTCCAAAAAAAATGTAAGAAATTAATAATCAATTCAGAATGACTAATACCAAGCGCCGATAAAACCTTAATGGTCTTAACTTCTTAATGGTAGAAAGAATGTAAAATGGAAGAGGAAACGGGGATGTAATATGCGATTTGCCATCATCCATTCTATCTTAAATTGTCCATAAAAAAAATCCTAAGTCTTAAACCGGAAATCCGACTCAATATTTAGCACTAACTACTTTAAAAATATTATTGAAAAGAAAATATTTAGCTTAGTTTGGGATTCGGAGTTTGGAATAAGCAAAGTGCTCAGACAGCAAGCCTTAAAGAACTCTTATTCATTAAATATTATTGAACAAAAAAGTCCTAAATTATTACTTAACTTAGGACTTTTTTACGCGACTGGAACTCAACACCGTAAGCTCCACGCTCCAAACTTACTTACCCGCTGCTTTAGCGTGGTCGGCTAAGAAAGTAGCCAAACCGCTATCGGTTAATGGGTGTTTCAATAAGCCAACAATTGCTGCTAATGGTGCAGTAATTACATCAGCACCTAATTTGGCACAGTTTACAATATGCAATGGTCCGCGGATTGAAGCTGCCAGGATTTGAGTTTCATAACCGTAGTTATCAAAAATAGTTCTGATATCTTCAATTAAAACCAAACCATCGCTAGAAATATCATCTAAACGGCCTAAAAACGGAGAAACATAAGTTGCTCCAGCTTTTGCAGCCAATAATGCCTGTCCGGCAGAGAAAATTAGAGTACAGTTGGTTTTGATTCCTTTTGAAGAGAAATATTTAATGGCTTTAACGCCATCTTTAATCATCGGAACTTTTACTACGATTTTCGGGTTCAAAGCAGCTAAAGCCTCACCTTCTTTTACAATTTCGTCAAACGTGGTCGAAATTACCTCTGCACTTACGTTGTCATCAACAATATCGCAGATCGCTTTATAGTGATTAATTACATTTTCATCGCCGGTAATACCTTCTTTAGCCATTAAGCTAGGGTTGGTGGTTACGCCATCTAAAATGCCAAGATCTTGCGCTTCTTTGATTTGATCAAGATTTGCTGTGTCAATAAAAAATTTCATGTTTATAAATTCTTAAAATGATTATTAGGTTCTGCTGCTAGAACCCCTGAAGAATTTAATATCCCCCCTTCAGGGGGTTAGGGGGTAAAAAAAGGGCAAGCACCTTCTATCGCACCGCTACAACCTTCTACCCTTGCTATGTTCCCATCCTGGGGGAGTTCAAAGGGAGCTGGTCGTAAAAGACTTGCCCGGCCACAAAGGTAGAAAAAGAAGTTGTTTCACGAAATGCATTTTTCTATTTTTTTTTGCTTTTAAGCTATGTTGCTGATTAATAAATTAATAAATTTTAAATGTGTATTTTTAAAATATAAAAAATAGGGGCTTAATTTGTAATGTGAATGTATCTTATTTATATCTAAATAATAGATTCATTAATAAATGGATAATTAAAACGGTTTAGGCTGTTTTTTCGTCGAAAACTACTAATTACTGTATAATATTACTATTGCAAATTTGATAATTATTAATGTGTAAAATTAAAAATATTTCAATTTAAAGACTTTAAATTGCATAAGGACTAAAATTTTTCCAAAAAATATATCAACTCTGTAATTTTAAATTTGTTTTCCCTATCTTAGTGTTTCCTATACACTAACAACTAACGAGCAAAGAATGGAACCAAACAGTGGATTGTACGATGCGCAATTTGAACACGATGCCTGCGGCATTGGGTTCGTTGCACATGTGAAAGGGCGAAAATCGCATCAAATCATCTCTGATGCACTTACTATTTTAGAGAATCTAGATCATAGAGGAGCATGTGGAGCAGAACCAAATACAGGTGATGGCGCAGGTATTATGATTCAGATTCCTCACGAATTTTTTTACGACGAATGTTTAAAAGCTGGTTTTAGCCTGCCTGAAACCAATAACTATGGTGTTGGCATGTTATTTATGCCAAAGGATATCAGATCAAGAGAAGAGTGCAGAGAATTGATTTACCGAGCCGCCGAAAAACTTGGCCTGGAAATTTTAGGTTTTAGAAAAGTTGAGGTTGATACAACAGATATTGGCAATATGGCCCTTTCTGTTGAACCGGAAATTGAGCAGGTGTTTATTGCCCGCCCTTATACAGTAGCACCGGGAGCAGATTTCGAGCGTAAACTTTATATTTTTAAAAATTATCTGATCAAACTGATCGTAAACACCGTTCATGGTGGTAAAGATTTTTATATCGTTTCGCTTTCTGCCCAAACCATTATATATAAAGGTCAGCTCACCTCATTACAGGTGCGTACCTATTTTACTGATCTTACCGATAAGCGCATGGTTTCTGCTTTAGGCTTGGTCCACTCGCGTTTTGCAACCAATACTTTTCCTTCGTGGAGGTTGGCCCAGCCATTCCGCTTTATTGCACATAATGGCGAGATTAACACCTTGCAAGGAAATCTAAACTGGTTTAGGGCGGGCGTTAAATCTTTTGCTTCCGCTTACTTTACACCAGAAGAACTGGATATGTTACTGCCTGTAATCGATGAAACGAATTCAGATTCAGGCTGTTTAGATAATGTTATTGAATTATTACTTCACTCTGGAAGAACCCTGCCTCATGTATTAATGATGTTGGTACCAGAAGCCTGGGATGGTAACGAAGATATGGATCCTGTGAAAAGAGCATTTTACGAATTCCATGCTACTTTAATGGAGCCATGGGATGGACCTGCAGCCATTGCTTTTACCGATGGTAAATTAATCGGCGCTACCTTAGATCGTAATGGTCTTCGTCCTTCCCGGTATGCCATTACTTCAGATGATCGTGTAATTATGGGGTCTGAGGCTGGTGCGCTGGCCATCGATCAAAGTACTGTAATCGAAAAAGGTCGTTTAACGCCAGGCAAAATGTTCGTAGTGGATATGGAGCAGGGGAGAATTATCAGCGATAACGAAATTAAAGAAGAAGTTTGTGGTAAAAGCCCTTATGCTGATTGGATTAATCAATACCAGATCCGTTTAGAGGAACTACCGGAGCCACGTGTAATGTTTACTGGCTTGTCTACAGAGTCTATTTTTAAATATCAACAGGTTTTTGGTTACAGTAGAGAAGATGTAGATCTTTTGCTTAAACCAATGGCCATTGAAGGTAAAGAACCAATTGGTTCGATGGGTACCGATACACCACTGGCTATTTTATCAAAACGTCCTCAGCATTTATCTTCTTATTTTAAGCAGTTATTTGCACAGGTAACCAATCCACCAATAGACCCTATCCGTGAGAAGGTGGTGATGAGTTTGGCCAGTTTTATGGGGAGTAATGGCAATCTTCTGGAAGAAAATCCATTACAAGCACATTGCGTTGCCATTAAACATCCGATTTTAACCAACCAGGAATTAGAGAAGTTAAGAAGTATTGATACAGGTGTTTTCCAGGCTAAAACTTTACAGACTTATTTCAGAGCCGATGGCAAGCCTGGTGCTATGGCAAAAGCCTTAGACCGTTTGTGCCGTTATGCGGTTGATGCGGTTGAAGATGGGTTCCAGGTAATTGTATTAACGGATAGAGCTATTGACTCTGAGCATGCTGCAATGCCTTCTTTATTGGCGGTTTCTGCCGTGCACCATCACTTAATCCGTAAAGGATACCGTGGGGCTGTAGGTATTGTGATAGAGGCAGGTGATATTTGGGAAGTACATCATTTCGCCACTTTACTGGGCTTTGGTGTTACGGCGATTAATCCTTACCTGGCTTTAGAAACCATTAATGAGTTTAAAGAAGAATCGGGCTTATCAACAGAGAAGCTTACCAAAAACTATATCTATGCGGTAAATAGCGGTTTACTTAAAATTTTCTCTAAAATGGGCATCTCAACCTTGCAATCATACCAGGGGGCGCAGATTTTCGAGATTTTAGGTTTAAATAAACAAGTTGTGAACACTTATTTCACCGGTGCAGTTTCACGTATTGGTGGCCTAGGCCTGGATGAAATTGCAAGAGAAACGTTAATTAAACATCACCGCAGTTTTGGCCCGCTAACACAAACCGAAAACTTATTGCCAGCAGGTGGAACGTATAAATTCCGCCGTAAAGGTGAAGCGCATTTGTTTAATCCGCAAACCATTCACTTGTTACAAAACGCAACACGTAAAAACGATTACAATATCTTCAAACAATACTCTAAGTTGGTGAATGAGCAAACACAACAGGCTTATACCATCCGCGGATTGTTCGAATTTAACTATAGCCGCCCGTCAGTACCTTTAAATGAGGTCGAATCAACCGAGGCAATTTTAAAAAGATTTGCAACAGGAGCAATGTCTTTCGGTTCAATTTCTCACGAGGCACACTCTACTTTGGCAATCGCTATGAACCGTATCGGCGGCAAGAGCAATACCGGAGAAGGTGGTGAAGATGAAATGCGTTATACCAAATTGCCAAATGGCGATAGCATGCGTTCAGCAATTAAACAAGTTGCTTCTGCACGTTTTGGTGTAACGAGTTATTATTTAACCAATGCCGATGAGTTACAGATTAAAATGGCTCAGGGCGCTAAACCCGGAGAAGGTGGTCAATTACCAGGACACAAAGTGGATGACTGGATTGCAAAAGTTCGTCACTCTACGCCAGGGGTTGGTTTAATTTCACCTCCACCGCATCATGATATTTATTCGATCGAAGATTTGGCCCAGTTAATTTTCGATTTAAAAAATGCCAACCGTGCTGCAAGGATCAATGTGAAATTGGTTTCCAAAGCTGGTGTGGGTACTATAGCAGCTGGTGTTGCCAAGGCACATGCTGATGTTATTTTGGTATCTGGTTTTGATGGTGGAACTGGAGCATCTCCTTTAACCTCTATCCAACATGCTGGGTTACCTTGGGAGTTAGGCTTAGCAGAAGCACACCAAACTTTGGTAAAAAACAAATTGCGTAACCGTATTGTGTTACAAACCGATGGTCAATTAAAAACAGGTAGAGATATCGCGATTGCAGCCTTGTTAGGTGCTGAAGAATGGGGTGTTGCTACAGCAGCCTTAGTAACTTCAGGCTGTATTATGATGCGTAAATGCCATTTAAATACTTGTCCGGTTGGTGTTGCTACGCAAGATCCAGAATTAAGAAAATTATTTACTGGTGATGCAGATCATGTGGTGAACTTATTTTATTTCCTTGCTGAAGAATTACGTGAGATTATGGCTGAATTAGGTTTCAGAACCATCCACGAAATGATTGGCCAGGCTGATATTTTAAAAGTACGCGAACTGCCTGCTGAAGACTGGAAATTGAAATACCTTGATTTATCAGCTATATTATATAAAGCTGAAGAAAATGGCTTGCCTTTATTTAATACCGAAGGCCAGGATCATGGTTTAGATCATGTTTTAGATCATAAGTTAATCGCTGCAGCACAACCCGCTATTAACAATAATGAACCTGTATTTGCCAGTTTTGATGTGAAAAATACCGACCGTGCACTGGGTACCATGTTATCAAATGAAATATCTAAAGTTCATTTAGGTGCTGGTTTACCTCCGGATACCATCAACTTTAAATTTGTAGGTTCAGCCGGACAGAGTTTTGGGGCTTTTAATACTCGCGGAGTAACGTTATCATTAGAAGGTGAGGCGAACGATTATGTGGGTAAAGGATTATCAGGTGCCAGATTGGCTATTTATCCTTTCTCCAATTCAACTTTTATTCCTGAGCAAAATATTATTATCGGTAATGTTGCTCTTTATGGTGCAACTTCTGGTGAGTTATTTGCCCGTGGTAAGGCAGGTGAGCGTTTTGCTGTACGTAACTCTGGTGCAACAGCTGTTGTGGAAGGAGTAGGTGATCACGGTTGTGAATACATGACAGGGGGGGAAGTGCTGATTCTTGGTGATACCGGAAGCAATTTCGCTGCAGGTATGAGTGGTGGCGTAGCATGGATTTATGATGCCAATGGAACGTTTGAACGTAAATGTAATAAAGAAATGGTTGATTTAGATCCGTTGCAAGCTGAGGATGAAGAGCGCATTTTAGCTTTGCTTAAAACACATATTCGCTTAACGGATAGTAAAGTAGCTGAGTTTATCTTAAGCGATTGGAAAACACAATCTGCTCACTTCGTAAAAGTATTCCCTAAAGAATACAAAGCAGTTTTAAGCAAACGTAACCAACAAGTAAAAACACACTAGGCCATGGGAAAAGTAACAGGTTTTCAAGAATACGATAGAGTTGCGCCCACTAGAGAAGAGGCTGCAACACGTGTAAAACATTACGGTGAATTTTTAAATAATTTACCTTCACAAGAATTAAACAATCAGGCTGCCCGTTGTATGGATTGTGGCGTACCTTTCTGCCAGTCAGGCTGCCCGCTGGGTAACGTGATACCAGAATTTAACGACGCAGTTTATCAAGGTAAATGGGAATTAGCGGCCAATATTTTATTAAGTACCAATAATTTTCCTGAATTTACAGGTAGAATTTGCCCTGCACCATGCGAATCTGCATGTGTATTAGGGATCAACCGTCCGCCGGTTTCTATTGAGGAAATTGAAAAACACATTATTGAAATTGCTTTCGAAAAAGGATTTATCAAAGCAAAAGCACCATTAATCAGAACTGGTAAAAAAGTGGCTGTAATTGGCTCAGGTCCGGCGGGCTTAGCTGCTGCTGCTCAGTTAAATAAAGTCGGGCATGACGTTACGGTTTTCGAACGCGATGATGCTCCGGGTGGTTTATTGAGGTATGGTATTCCTGATTTCAAGCTACAGAAAAATGTAGTAGATCGCCGTATCGATTTAATGAAAGAAGAAGGGATTATTTTTAAATGTAATGCCAATGTAGGCGAAAATGTTGAAATAGGCACTTTATTACGCGATTTTAACGCGATTGTACTGGCTGGTGGTTCAACTATTCCACGCGATTTACCTATTGATGGCCGTTCAGCTAAAGGGGTGCATTTTGCAATGGATTTCTTGAAACAACAAAATAAACGTGTAGCGAGCAGAGCTGTTGAAGTGGAAGATATTATGGCTACCGGTAAAAATGTAATCGTAATTGGTGGTGGCGATACCGGATCAGACTGTATTGGTACTTCAAACCGTCATGGAGCTAAATCAGTTACACAATTCGAAATTATGCCGATGCCACCTCAGGCTCGTAACGAACATATGCCTTGGCCAAATTACCCCATGTTGCTAAAAAATACTTCTTCTCACGAGGAAGGTGCACAAAGGGCTTGGTCAGTTAATACCAAAAACTTTATTGCTGACGAGAAAGGAAACCTTAAGGCATTAAAGGTAGTTGATGTGGAGTGGGAGATTGATGCGAATGGTCGTCCGGTTACCTTTAAAGAAGTAGCTGGTACTGAAAGAGATCTTCCATGCGAACTTGTGTTATTAGCAATGGGTTTCTTACATCCTCAAAAAGAAGGTTTAATTGAGAAATTAGGTATAGAGTTAGATAACCGCGGAAACGTAAAGGCATCTGAACATACTTACCAAACCAATATTGCAAAGATTTTTGCCGCAGGTGATGTTCGCCGCGGGCAATCATTAGTGGTTTGGGCCATCTCAGAAGGTAGGGAAGCTGCACGAAAAGTAGACGAATACTTAATGGGAACAACTAAACTGGCATCGAAAGATGCAGTTGCATACGCTTAGTAGGTTTTAAATTCTATATTTTTTGGGTCGTGGTGCAAACCACGACCTTTTTTGTTTAATGCCGGGTATTGCAATTGCTACACGGGCAAGTCAGTACGTACTCTGTCCGTAGCGTTAAGTGCAGCGTCTATATGGACTTATGAATAGAATTGAGTTTTTAAACTCAAAAAGAAAACAAGTCAAAGACTCTTCTACATTCTATAACCATTGCTCGACTTGGAATGCTAAGTAAAAATATTATAATGCTAAAAGCTTATATATTAGTATATGGGAGAAAAAGGCTATCAAATAAAAGATCATGGGCTTTACATTTTAACATTTGGCACAATACAATGGGTAGATGTATTTACAAAGAAGAGAATATTCAGATATTATTGTAGAAAGCTTAATTTAATGTAAAGAGAACAAAGGTTTAAGAATTCATGCATGGTGCATGATGAGTAATCATTTACATTTGATTTTGTCCGTAGATGAAAATAATAATTTGTCTGATGTGCTAAGAGATTTTAAGAAGTTTACATCAAGTAATATTATTAAAGCGATCAAAAATAACAATCATGAAAGTAGACAGAATTGGATGCTTTGGATATTCAAAAAGGCTGGTAAAGAAAATAAAAGAAATAAAGATTACCAGTTCTGGCAACAGGAAAATCATCCGGTAGAGCTTTCTGGAAATGAAATGATAGATCAAAGACTAAACTATTTACATAATAATCCCGTAAAATCAGGTGCAGTTAGGTGCGCAGAAGAATATGTTTATTCTTCTGCTATTGATTATTATACAAAGGAAAAAGGCCTTATAGAAATAGATTTTATAGAGTAAACATAGTCTTTTCCGTTCGCACTTCATAGAACAGGTACTGTTGTAGAGTTAAGCGCAGCGTCTATTAACAAATGAAACCGAGTCAGAGACTCTTGTCCATTCTATAATCCGTAGAGCCCTTCGGAACTCTACGGACGGAAACTGCATGCAGCTAGCGATAGTTGTAAGATTGCTTCGTCGGCTGAAAAAGCCTTCTCGCAATGATGATACCTCTAACCCCTTGGCAAATATCTGACTTAAAACAACTTTAACTGCTCGTCTCCTGGTGGCCTTTCTTTTCCAAAAACTGTTCTTCCTCCATATTTCCAGCTTTCAGCGCGTTCTTTTTGAATCACTTTCTCAAAATCCATATTTGGAACAAAGTCTTTTTCTGCATTACGGGCAATTTCATGCAGAGATCTTATCGCTTGCTGCTTATCCGTATTGCCAATCTTTGCTTTTTCAATTGCTTTTTGCAAAACACTTACCGTCTCATCATAAACATTTTCTGGAACAGGGAAGGGATGACCATCTTTGCCACCGTGTGCGAAAGAATAACGCGCAGGATCAGTAAACCGGGAAGACGTACCATAAATTACCTCACTCACCAAAGCCAAGGATTGTAAGGTTCTTGGGCCCATGCCTTCAAGTAATAACAATTCCTCAAAATCTCTCGGTTGCTTTTCCTGTGCCAGCCACAATATACTCCCTAAACGTTTTAAATCTACATCTTTAGACTTTACCTCATGATGATGGGGCAGAATCAATTTTTGTACTTCATTGAGCATCCTCGTGGGCGATTCTGCTGTAATACTCATCATGCTCTGCCTTGTCTGATCGGCATTGTTAGCCGTAAGATTCAGGATCTGACCTTGATTAATGCCACAAATCCCCGTGTGGGGTTCTTCAACAAAAGATTTTAAGTTTTCAGAATGCCAATGGTATCTTCTGGCTGTTGCGCTATTGTCGCTCATGCCTTGCTGCACTACTGCCCAATCGCCTTCGTTACTTAAAATAAAACTATGAAGGTATAGTTGAAACCCATCTTGAATAGCAGTATTATCTACTTTTGCACTAAGTTTACTCGCCCGAACCAATTCTTTACCATTTAACCCTGTTTTATCTGCAATTTTTAAAAGTTCATTTGGTGTTTCCCTGCTGTGCTTTCCTTTGCCTCCACAGATATAAATTCCCAATTCTTTTGATAATGGATTAATAGATTTCTTTAAAGCACCCATTACTGAAGTTGTAATTCCTGAAGAATGCCAATCCATCCCCATTACTGCACCTAAACTCTGAAACCAAAACGGACTGCTTAAGCGACGTATTACTTCTGCTTTACCATATTCCATTAGAATGGCTTCCGTTATAGCTAGTCCAAGTGTGGTCATACGCCGCGCAAGCCATGGTGGTACATGGCCATAATGTAAAGGTAAATCTGCGCTTCCTGATCTTTTCAATACTAACAAATTTAGTAAATATTTTTAAGATCGAACACTTTTACTTTTAATTCATTCTGATGCAATGAAGAATCTTTAAAAGGCGGGTTGCAGATTAGGGTATTTATTAAATTCAATCTGTATTAGCATTTTGTCACCGAATATAAGAAGCAGGCTTAATTCACTTAACTTCTTATACTAAGTAGCCAAAATCATTTCTGAAAAGGTTTTGGGTTCCATGTTTCATAGACTAGAGATTCTTCACTATTTTCAGAATGACAGTTTAAAACGATTGACAATATTTTTTGTTATTTTGAAAAACAATAATCCTAGCGAAGACCCATTTATACATGCGAAAATTCTTACAACGTTTACTCAGTGCCTGGATTATTCGTATGTCGAATAGATTTGGTTCAAGGCCCAACCGTAAGCGTATCCATGAAGCTTTAAATAGACTTTACAAAACTATTAATGCCAGCCCTGGGAAACGAGGACTTATTTTTGAAGTTACCGATACTGATAAATTCATCATTCTATCAGATCAGCATAAAGGTGCCCGCGATTATGCTGACGATTTCATTTTAGCTGAAAAGAATTACTTAAAGGCACTGGAATACTACGACCAGCAAAATTTTCATTATATAAATTTGGGCGATAGCGAGGAACTTTGGGAGAATTTGCTGGAATCTGTGATTAAACACAATAAAGAAACATTCGAAGCAGAGAAAGCCTTTATTTTAAAAAATCATTTCACAAAGATATTTGGCAACCATGATTTATATTGGGATAATGATCCTTTAGCAGGATTTAACCTCAATAGAATTTACGGAACTAAAATCCGTATTTACGAAGGGGCAATATTACGGATGCCAATGGGAGAAAGTGAACTTGATATTTTCCTAACCCATGGACATCAGGGCGATTTGCAAAGCGACGGAAACTGGTTTAGCAAATGGTTTGTCAGTACCATTTGGGCACCAATGCAATCGTACCTACAAATTAACCTGAATACACCAGCATATAGCAACCAACTTAAAACAGTGCATAATGCATTAATGTATAGTTGGGTAGCTACAAAAAAGAACATAGCTTTAATTACCGGACATACACATCAGCCGGTTTTTGCTTCGTTAACACACCTGGAAAGGATTTATATAAAACTGAATAAAGCCAAAAAAGAAAATAATGCTGATGATCTTGCTCTTTTAAATGCAGAGCTTCATAAGCTAATAAAAGAAGGGGATAAAGCGCCACGCTTTGGCAAATACAAACCTAGTTACTTTAATAGCGGGTGTTGTTGTTTTAATGATGGCGATATGACTGGTATCGAAATTGAAAATGGCTTTATAAGATTAATAAAATGGTCGTACCATATAAATGCTATTCCAGAAAGAATTTTACTTGAAGAAATGAAACTCAGCGAATTATTAGATTAAACTTATTTAATGGGTAGCGATACGAAAAATGTTGCACCCAAATCTTTTCCTTCGCTTTCTACCCACAGCTTTCCCTTATGTATATCCACTAAGGCATTTACAGTGATTAGTCCCAAACCATAGGTGTTTTCATGATCTGTAGCGACAGCAGATAATGTTGTGAATTTTAAGAAAATCTTATCGAGATCGCCCTTCGTTAACCCCACACCATTATCTTTTACGGCAATAATTACTTCATTTTCTAAGGTTTGATGTGATATTTTAATTTCCTTTCCTCTTGGAGAAAATTTAATAGCATTATCGAGTAACTGATCAAAAATGACTTTAATTTTGTCAGCATCACCAAAAATTTCAACCGGAGCTTCAATATCGATCAAAACGGTTTGATTTTTCTGTTTAAGTGCTAAATCCCAATTAAACTTTACTTCTTCAATCACTTTTTTTAGGTCAACTTTTATTTTTTTTGGTTTAAATGAATGGGCTTCCTTACGGGCGGAACTTAAAAGACCTTCCAGATTGTCGATCATTCTTTTAGATTGCGTGTTGATCTTTTCCGCAATTAGGCTCGCTCTTTCATCAATACCAGGAATCCGTCCCAATAATTCAGATTGAAGTGAAATGGTCGTCATCGGGTTTTTAAGATCATGAACAAGCACATGTAAACGATCATCGTAAGCCCTGAAAGTTCTCCTGGTTGAAATTCTGGACTCTAGTTTCTCCGTTACCATGTTTGCCAGTTGGCCTAACATTTTAAGTTGCTGTGCCGTGGTCTCTTTAAATTTTGTATCTGCAACATAGATCATACCAATGTGATAACCATCAGGCGATACAATTGGCATTGAGGCAAAAAAAGAAAATCTATTATGGTTTAAATCCTGACCAATTTCTGAAGCAGCTCCTCCGACTTCCGATTTTACGAAAAAATTACCATCAGCCTGAAAGCAGATCGCTGCACAAGGGACATCAAATATTTCGGCAGCCAATTGGGAAATCTGATCAAAAGCACTTTCTGCAGCTGTGTTTAAAATCTCATAATTTCTCAGTTTTTCCAAACGCAAGGTCTCTTCTGAAGAAATATCTTGTTCTGCTTTTTCGTATTGCATTTATGGCAAAGTTAATAGATCAGTATGAAGGATTAAAGGTAAAAATTATGTACAAATACTATAAACAATTAAGTAGTAATTTTCGTTAATATAAAGTTGTAGATTATAGAGTAGAAAGCGTTAAATTCACCGTAAAATAGCTTAGTTAATGAGATTATACATAGAACGTAAACCTGTTAAGGTCAACCCAGATACTAAAAGAGTTATCGCACGTTTTTTTTTTAATGGAGAGGAGAGGGCATTAGAAGTAATCAGGAAGGTTTTAGAGTTTTCTGACGAAAAAGTATTTTCGCTGATATCGCCCATATTACAGGAATATTCGAAAAGACACCGGAATATTACTAAAATCTTAACCCGGCACTGCAAAAAATTAAAAAAACAATTCGTCACATTAGGTACTTCATTTGAAGATATTGATGAATATACCAGATTGCTGATTGGCGCTTACTTTACGCACGAATACTCAATAGAATCTGCAGCTTTTTTTAATCCCAGTATTGTTGATGATCCTGATCAAACCGATTTAGTTGAAGGTGAAAAAAGAGTAATCATCAGCTTTAGGGCTGTAGGTGAGGGCCATATTTCTTCTATTGTTTTCAGGCGTGCATTGATTGATAAAAACAATAATATCCAGGTTTTGCCGGTAGGGAATTATGTTGATGAAGCCGAGGTAGTAAAAAATGCGATTTACGTTAAAAAACTGTTTCTAAAAAAAGCTGCTTATGCACAAATCGATCCTTCTGTATTAGAAGAAATTGAATCAAAACTGGATGACAAATTTGAATATACCAGTTTGAGCAATATCATTAAAGATTCTAAAAGCTTACACAAAGATAATCCTTCCCGTTTAATCGAATACGATAAAATACTTTGGCTATCTGACACCTACCACACAATAACTTTCTCGAAAGATACAGATATTTCTGATCGTGTAATTTTTCCTATTTCAGAATTTGAACGTAAAGGGATAGAAGATGCCCGTTTCGTGAAATTTATTAAAGACGATGGAAAAGTACTGTACTATGCCACATATACAGCTTTTGATGGTTCTTTAATTATCCCTAAACTGGTACAAACTGAGGATTTTTATGAGTTTAAAGTGATTCCACTTTACGGAGATGGTGCACAAAACAAAAACCTGGCGCTATTTCCACGAAAAATTAAAGGAAAATACGTAATGATGAGCCGGATAGATGGCTGGAATAATTACCTGATGTTTTCAGACAAGGTGAATGTTTGGGAAAACCCGATCCTGTTAAAACAACCCCGTTACGATTGGGAACTGGTACAGATCGGTAACTGTGGTTCTCCGATTGAAACGGATAAAGGCTGGATTGTGATTACCCATGGTGTAGGTCCTATGCGTAGATACTGTATTGGTGTAAGTTTGTTGGATCTTGAAAACCCAAGTATAGAAATTGGTCATTTAAAAGAGCCTTTAATTATCCCAAATAACGATGAACGCGAAGGTTATGTACCCAATGTAGTTTACTCTTGCGGTTCGATCATCAGCAACGGTGAACTGATTATTCCTTATGGATTGTCTGATTACAGTTCTTCTTTTGCAACGGTAAATTTAGAGTTGCTGTTGAATAAATTGTTGGAGAATAATGGTAAATAATTAACCATATTTCATTACAAACCAAGGCAATGAATTAATATCATTCAGGGAGTGTCTCATAAATATGGAAGTTATCGTTGAGTTTGTCGAACAACCTCTTTTTAATATCTTACAAGGAGTTTCAATCGGCTCAAGGTGTACAAATTCGATTGGATTACAACTTATGATACAGCCTTTTGTAGAAAATATTTTATCATGTTCTGTGAGGATACACGCAGAGGGTAGCGGTCAATCTAAATCGTAAGAACCACATAGCAAATTTAAATAAACCTGATATAATGGAAAGGCCAGAGCGAAGACTTGAAGAGAAGGCAGGACTGTAGTAACCAAAGCTTACCAAACCTGATTCTTAAAATAATTGACTACATAAGTCATATGAGCCCATTTAATGATGACATGGCTTTTTCCTACAAAAAAATGCTGGTTCATTTCTGAACCAGCATTAATATTTCCAAGACAAATTAATCTTTAGCTACATTTATCTGCCTCCACTAAAGGGGAAGATAAGGTTTCATATTCTGCTTCTGCTGCTTTCAGAATAGCCAAATGTGAAATAAAATAGGCCAATGTACTTTCCGCACCTTGATTTCTGTTTACGCTATTAAATTGTAAGCCATCTGCACAACCATGTGTTTCAAAATCGTATAAAGGAATATGTAAGCTATTTTTTCCTAAAAACCACTCATAACTGATATGCATTAAACTTAAATATTTATCATCTTTAGTCACTTCGAAGGTTTTAGCATAGAGTAAAACCATTGCCATCGTCTCTATAGCCTGTTGGTCATATATAGGATTTTTACCGTGTTTTTTCATCCATCCAGCATTACCAACAGGATTTAAATACCCATTTTCGAAAGAAAAGCTATTTAAAAACTCAATACTTTCCATGGCAATTTTATAGGATGCAGTATTTCCGGTAACTTCATAATGATGAAGCAATGCCAAAGGAAGTATTGCATTATCATAGGTAAGAATATCTTCAAACCAATGCCAATCGCCATCTTTATTGTCTTTATATGATGCCATTAATGAATTAGCCAGCAGATTGATTTCTTTTGTAATTAATTCATCACCAGGATGGGCACACAGGTAATAGGATAGACCAATAATGGTATTTGCTTTTCCACGGAGATATTTTAATTCTTTAAAATGTGGAATAGAATGCGAAAATAATTCCCTGCCGAATTCACGGTAAGAGTTGTTAGGTGCACTGCAAACTAAATAGCCCAATGACCAGATGGTCCGGCCAAAAGAATCTTCTGAACCTATTTCATCCAGATAATTGCGATTAAAACTCAGGAAATTCCTGAAATTTCCGTCATCTGTTTGCATATATTGAATAAAACTAAGATAAACGGGCATCAATTTTAAAGCTTTAGGATTTTTATCCTGCTCAATGGCCATTAATGCCATAATTAAAGCTCTGGCATTGTCGTCAATACAATAGCCCTCCTTCAAATTTGGAATACCAAAACGGGCATGCTGAATTATTCCGGTATCATCTGTTAACAATGAAATATGGTTTAAATTGAGTACTGGCATACCTTCAATATCAATAATAGGAGGAGTAACTCTTTCTGGTTTTTTTCCTGCAACCAAAGCCTCATTTAAGACGTTAAGATAAACACTCCCAATGGCAGGCCAGCGCAATTTCAATCCATATTCGTAAGCATTTTGCTTCAGTTTCTGATATTTATCCTGATTACTTAAAAGTTCGTTTACAATGGTTGCCAATTGTACATCATTCTTAAAATCAAATAATTTGCCTCTGTTGTCGGCTAAAAGCTCCTGCGCATGCCAGTATGGGGTAGAAACTACTGCTGCACCAGCACCTACAGCATAAGATAAGGTACCGCTGGTAATTTGTGCTTCATTTAAATAAGGCGTAATATATAATGAACAGGCCGTTAAATATTGATGCAATTCTTTTTCAGATACAAATTTATTAACAAAAGCAATATTGTTTTCAACCCCTAAATCTTTAGCCAATGCTTTTAAACTATCACGATATTCTTCCCCATTATGTTTTACTACGCCAGGATGAGTATTGCCCAAAATCACATATAAAACATCAGAATGTTGTGATACGATGCTGGGTAAAGCTTTAATCACCGTTTCTAAACCTTTATTCCTGCTAATTAGACCAAAAGTAAAAAGCACTTTTCGATCTTTAAAAAGTTCACTTTGTGCAATTTCATTATCGGGTATAGGTTCCAGATCTGGAACCCCATGCTCTATTAATTTAATCGAAGCCTTAGGAATTTGATAAATACTGGTTAAAAACAATACTGCTTTTTTGCTCATCACCACTATTTTAGACGATTTAGCCGCAATCTCTTTAATAATGGTCTGCTGCATAAAATTAGGTTCTTTTAAAACCGTATGCAAAATGGTAATGAATGGCTTTTTTAATCTATTAATTAAAGACAATAGGAATACGCCGCTGTTACCACCATATATGCCAAATTCATGTTCAATGATACAGCTATCTACATCGCTGTTATTGATAAAATCTGCAGCATCAATATAATCTTTTTGATTTTGTTGACGGATGACAAATTTTACTTCGTTTGGGTAATCGTGTTCATTAACATCATCCGACTCATTTAAGGCAACAACAAAACTTTTTTGCGGATTATAAGCGGGATTTAAACTTAATGCGTTAACCAAATTCTGATTAAAAGTTGCTAAACCACATTCGCGCGGAGGATAGGTTGAAATATAGGCGATTTTCATATGTATTTCAAATAGGGTTAATACTTAAATAACATTACATTATCTAAATAGTTTGTGATTTCCTTAATTTACACTTAATAAACCCAAAACAATCTGTTTTAGGCATTTGTTAGTAAGTAAATATTAAGCTATGAGATCAATATGGAAAGGTTCGATTGGGTTTGGTTTGGTAAATATCCCGATTAAGTTGTTTTCAGGTGTCCAGAATAGTAATCTTGATTTAGATATGCTCGATGAACGTGATCATGCAAAGATTAAATTTCTAAGAGTGAATGAAAATACACATAAAGAGGTACCCTATGAGAAGATAGTTAAAGGCTATTTTTTAAAAGACAGGTACATTGTGTTAGATAAGCACGATTTTGAAGAGGCAGCACCTGAAAAAACTAAAATTATAGAACTAGAGAATTTTGTTGATATTAAAGACATCAATCCTATTTATTACGAAACTTCTTATTATACCGAGCCTGAAAAGCAGGGTAAAAAAGCTTATAGTTTGTTGTTAAAAGCATTACAGAAATCAGGTAAAGCTGGTGTGGCCAGATTTGTTCTTAGAAACACAGAAAATCTTTGTGTTATCCATCCTATGGAAAATGTAATTGTAATTACCAAGATCAGATTTGAACAGGAAATCAGAAGCTTATCTGAAATTAATAAGGTTGATGATATTACCATCACCAAAAAAGAAATGGATGTGGGATTGGCTTTGATCAAACAATATAGCTCAAAATTTGACTTGAGTACTTTTAAAGATGATTACAATAACGAATTATTGAAAATTATCAAAGCTAAAGCTAAAGGAAAACGAGCTACGGTGAAAAAGATGAAGCCTCAAAAAGCTTCAAGTGATGATTTGTATGATCAACTAATGCAGAGTTTAGGTTCCAAAAAAGGAGCTTGATCAGTTAGCAGTTTCCAGTTGGAAGTTTTAAACGCCGTATACCAAGCGTCATGCAAAGCTGCATTGGAGTGGAAAATACTTCAATGCAGCTTTTTTTTTATCTAAATGCAACTTTTAATTGCTCAGCTACAAATGCCTGAGCGGCTTTTGCTTCAGGTACTAGCGAAGCCATACCAAAAAATTCATGTGTTACACCTTCATAATTTTTACTGTTAACTTTTACTCCGGCAGATTCAAGTTTTTCAGCTAGCATTATTCCATCATCATGTAAGGGATCTATTTCAGCTGTGATGATAGTTGTTGGCGGAAGTCCTTTTAAATTGGCATTAACCAATGATATTTTAGTGTCTTGCGCTTCGATCATACTATTGAGGTATTTTTCTGTAAACCAGCTCATCATTGCTTTATTTAACGGTTTTGCATTTTCATACATTTTATAAGATTTCGTATTCATATCTGCCTGAGCAATGGGATAGATCAAAACCTCGTGTACAGGAATCATGATATGTTTGTTTCTGGCCATAATAGATACATTTGCCGCTAAATTTCCACCTGCACTTTCACCTACCACTGCAATTTTTGCTGGATCTGCCTTTAAGTCTACTGCATTTTTCACAGCCCATTCATAAGCGGTAAAAGCATCGTTGTGCGCTGTAGGAAACTTGTTTTCGGGCGCCAGGCGATAAGCTACAGAAACCACAATCGCACCCACCTGCTCAGCCAAAGCCTGGGCAGATGCATTATAAACATCTAAATTAGCGATAACGAAACCGCCACCATGATAATAAACAATGAGTGGATACGGTCCATTTCCTTTTTTAGGTGTGTAAATGCGCAAATGGATTTTACCATCATTAGCATCAATGTCTTTACCCGTTGTATCTACCGTAGGTGCCGGCACAACAATGTTATTCTGTTTGATTAAATCCATTACTGCATCTGTGGGCGTATGATTTTTACGGGCATCTGTAGCACTTAAAGTTTCTAAAGGCTTATCTCCATAACTGCTTAATTTTTCTATTACCACCTGCATTTCCGGTTTTATTGTTTTTCCCCATTCCGGTGCAGGACCTGCAGGTTTTAATGCCGCATTTACGGTAGAGTCAGTTGTAGTCGAGTCTGTCGATGCAGTAGTTTTAATTCCACCCGTGCAGGCTGAAAGCAAAACAGCCATTCCACAAACAAGGGTAAAGGTTTTTAACAAGTTGGTTTTCATAGAATTGTTTTTATTTTATAGATGTTGTTCTATAACAGATCGGTGAGATAAGTGTTTTTATTATCATACAACTTTTCAGAATTTACATAAAAGGCAAACTTCTTGGGCAATTAATGTGTTCTCAAATAAAAGAAATAGTATGCTAACAGAAATAACAGGGCTTCCAGATCATATTTTTGGCGTAAGAGCTACCGGAGAAGTTACAAGAGATGATGTTAAAAATGTTTTATTAACGGGTTTAAAAAGAACCGCCGATCGATTTAAGGAAATCAGGTATTTGCTCGTTCTGGAAACTGATGTGAAGAATTTCACCGCCGGCGCTTGGATACAGGATGTTAAAGCAGGTTTACAGAATTTCAATAAATGGAAAAAAATTGCAGTAGTAAGTGCTGAAAAAGGAGTAGAGTGGTTTACTGATGTTTTCACCATGGTTACACCAGGTAAATCAAAAGGTTTTAAACCAGAAGAAATAGAAGAGGCAAAGGCCTGGCTGACTGCTGAAGATTAACAATTATAAAAGATGAAAAATTCTAAAACATCGGCAGAAAGTAGCAAGGCTACTGCACCGAAAAATACCAAAGCTAAAGGCGCTGATGATAAAGTTACATCAGCAAAAGATGCTAAAAAAGTCGATGTGACTAAAGACAAGCTAGTTAAGGAAAAAAACAAATAAGATACAGAAAATACCAATATGAAGATTGATACCGATAATATTGACCTTTTTTATGATAAGGCTTACGATTGGATAATTGATAAAGGGCCATCTGTAATTTTAGGTATTGTGTTACTTATTTTTGGCCTGTGGTTAATTAAGTTGCTGGGAAAATGGATGCAGGGCGGTATGCACCGCAAGGATATAAATCCCTCATTACGTCCATTTTTAACCAGTTTGATACTCATTAGCTTAAGGGTTTTACTCGTACTTACAGTAATGCAGATTATTGGCATTCAGCTTACTTTTTTAACAGTATTGATAGGCGGTATAGGAGTTGCGGCTGGCTTAGCTTTATCTGGCACACTGCAAAATTTTGCCAGTGGTGTATTGATTTTGCTATTAAAACCTTTTGTTGTAGGTGATAATATTATTGCACAAAGTCAGGAAGGGACGGTAACTTCAATCCAAATATTTTATACCATTGTTAAAACCTTTGATAACAGAACTGTAGTTATTCCAAATAGTAAATTGTCGAATGAGGTAATTATCAATATTAGTAGAGAAGGTATTAGAAGATTGGATATTGAAATTAAATTTAGTTATGGGATAGATTATGAAAAAGTTGTTTCCATTTTCAATAAAACAGTAGATGAATTTAGTTCTTGTTTAAAAACACCAGAACGAAGAATAGGTGTATCTGCTTTAGAAGATAGTGGTTTTAGAGCAAATATAAATGTTTGGGTTAATGCACACGGATTTACAGATACCAAACTCTCTTTTCTAGAAGTATTAATGAAAAACCTAAAACTTGGAGGAATAAAATTACCTGGTATGACTGAGTAAAAGACCTATTTTCTCATCAAAGCGTAAATCTTGTCCATCAATTCGTCGATGTTAAAAGGCTTGGCCATAAAATCATCTGCTTCTATGCCATCTAATGTGTAATTGTTCGCATTATAACGGGCAGAAATCATTAACACGGGGATATGCCTTGTAGCCTCTGTCTCTTTAAGTTCTTTTAAAAGTACCCTTCCATCAACGTCAGGGAGCATAATATCCATAATTATTACATCTGGATTAAATTCCCGAACATGGTTAATAAAATCAGCACCTTTGTTTAGCCCATCAACGTTAAAAGCCTCGCTTTCTAAAATAAGAGTAATAACATCTAGGATTGCATGGTTATCTTCGATAACCAAAATATTTTTCTTTGCCAAAGTTTAAATGATTTGTTTAAATTCAAACAAATATATAATAAAAAACAAATCTCAAATCCGAATTTTATCAAATTAGAGACATTCTAAAATTAGGTTTATATTTGTGAATTCATAAGATTAAATATGCTGCAAAAAAATACATATGACTAAATTTTCTGTAGACCTAACCAATTGTGATAAGGAGCCCATTCATATACCGGGCAAAATTCAATCACATGGTTTTCTAGTAGCTGTTGATAAGAACAGTTCAGCCATTACCTATATTAGTGAAAATGCAGGAGATTTTATAAAAGAACAAGCCATAAGTTTTTTAAATAAACCACTGTCTGCGTTAAATCATTTTATTAAACAACAAGATTCTGCGTTTAACATTGAGGACCTGCTCAAGCTGGGCATTATCCGTAAAAGTTTCGACGCCCTTAGTCCACACCCCATCGAAATTAACGGACTTCCATTCTACCTCATTATTTCTTCATCAAAAAACGACTGGTTACTGGAATTTGAACCTGTTACATTGCAGTTCGATATTCAAAGTTCAATTGGCCGTTCAGCGTCATCTATGCTCCAGGGAAAAAACATTTCGGCTTTATTAAAGGGGGCAGCCAAAGAAGTAAAGAGACTGATTAACTACGACCGTATTATGATCTACAAATTCCTGGAAGATGGTCATGGTGAAGTTGTAGCAGAAGAAAAAGAAGCCGAATTGGAAGGTTTTTTTGGCTTGCATTATCCGGCAACGGATATTCCAAAGCAGGCCAGAGAACTTTATAAACTTAATTTAACGAGGCTAATTGCGGATGTGAACATAGCCGATTCGAACATTATTACGTTTAAAGAAAATGAAGCGCTAGATTTAACAAACGGAAGTTTAAGAGCGGTATCGCCCATACATATTCAATATTTAAAAAATATGGGTGTTCACTCCAGTTTTAGCATATCTCTGATTTCTCATGGCGAGCTTTGGGGGTTAATTGCCTGCCATAATTATAGCCCCAAGTTTATTGATTATAAGGCAAGAGAAGGTGCGAAACTCATCGGACAAATTCTTTCTTCAGCATTGGAATATCGCCAGGAAGAGGAAGATGAAAAGCTTATTGAGCAATTTAAAAGTACCGCGAATGCCCTTTCGGAGCATTTAAACCGTGACAAGTATTTAATTGAAGCCATTACCGTACATAAACGGACGATATTAGACGTAACGAAAGCTTCCGGAGTGGCCGTTATTTTTGAAAATGAACTTAAAACCATTGGAGATGTACCATTAGAAGATGATATTAAAGACCTTACTGAATGGTTGAAAACAACCAATGATGAGTCGATATATTATACCCATCGCTTGTCTGAAATCTATTCTCCGGCTAAAAAATATAAGTCAATCGCTTCCGGTATTCTTTCGTGTGCGATAAATAAGGAAATGGGCGAAATGATTATTTGGTTTAAACCAGAAATGATTACCAATGTAAATTGGGCTGGAAATCCTGAGAAACCTGTAGTTCCATCAGAAAATGGTTTGATGAGCCTCTCTCCACGTAAATCTTTCGAAATCTGGTCGGAGGTAGTTAACAATATGTCTGAAAAATGGATGACTGAAGAAGTTGCCTCCGTGTTAAGGATACGAGAAATTATCATTACCAATATTAATAAAAAGGCAAATGAAATTAGATTACTTAATGAGAAACTGCAGGCCGCTTATGAAGAACTGGATACGTTTAGTTACACAGTATCGCATGATTTAAGGACACCCCTTACCTCGATTAAAACCTATGCAGAGCTAATGCTTAAAAATAAGAGCATAGATGAGGGGGGGAAAAAAATGTTAAGCAGGATTTTAGTCGGTGCTGATAAAATGAACTTATTGATTAAGGAGATTTTAAATTTGGCAAGAGTTGGCCGTTCTGAAATTAATTTTGAAACAGTTAATATAGAATCTTTGTTGAAAGACATCAAAAGCGAAGTTTGGTCGGCCTATAAATCAGATCATTCAGTGTTAATTTTAGGACAACTCCCTAACATAAAGGGGGATAAAATCATGATTACTCAGGTTTTTACAAACCTAATTGGAAATGCTGTAAAGTACTCTGCTATGGTTAAAGAACCCAAAATTGAAGTTTCTGCGTATATAGACGGAGGGGAGATTATCTATATGGTTAAAGACAATGGTATAGGAATTGATAATCGTTATTATGACAGAGTTTTTGAACTTTTTAAGCGCATGGACAACGTGAAGGAGATTGAAGGATCAGGAGTGGGGCTTGCTATTGTAAAAAGAGTTGTAGAAAAACATCATGGCAGAGTTTGGTTTGAGAGTAAGCTAAATGTAGGATCGACCTTTTTTGTAGCTTTTAAAAACAGATAAATGAAAACACCAGATATATTTTATGTTGAGGATGATATAGATTATGCATTTTTTATGCAAAGTGCTGTACAAGAAGTTAAGGATACACTGAATATAGCGATAGTTGAAGATGGAGTAGAAGCATTGAAAAAACTTCAAAATTTTGCAGAAAATAAAACTAAACCTAAATTAATTTTGCTCGATTTGAATTTACCGGGCCTATCTGGTTTGGATTTATTAAAATTTATACGGGATATTCCTTATCTGAAAACCATACCCGTAATCTTGTTTTCCACATCCGATAATCCAGACGATGTAAAAGCCTCAATAGAATTTGGTGCCAATGCCTACCTTACCAAACCTGACGGTTACGAAAACTTAGTTAAATGCATACATTCCGTACACGACTTTTGGTTTAACCAACATTTAAGGTTAAATTAAAATTGAATAAACAATATGGATAGATTCGGGCACTAAGTCTGAATCTTTTTTATTTAGTAATAAACTCCCAAATATGATTTCCAATTTATTGAGAACTGAAACTGCACAAAATCATAAAACGTTAGAATCCTTGATGTTCGTTAATGAGATTATGAACAATTCGTTAAGTATCGATCAATATAAAAAGCTTTTAACTATCAATTATATTATTCACCAGAAATTAGAAAATACACTCGCCAATAGGTTAGACTCAACTATTGCTGAGCAATTGGGGATGAAGGATCGGTTAAAGCTGAATGCTTTAGCGAAAGACTTAAAATACTGGAATATAAGTAGTTTAACCTTACCAGGGTTGAATTTTGAATTATTTGTGCCAGAAAAAAATACGGCAGAAGTTTTAGGTGCATTATATGTGCTAGAAGGGGCAACCTTGGGAGGTAATGTAATTAAAAGGCATATTCTAGCCAATCCGAATTTTAAAAACCAAGAAGATGGCCTAAATTATTATGGTGTTTATGGTGAGGAGCTTAGCACAAAATGGAAAATATTTGTTTCTGTAATAAATCAGCATATCGCTGAGGCGGATTATGAACGCTGTGTAAATAGTGCCAACTTAACCTTCAATAACCTGATCAAGCTTTCTGAACAAATTGCATAAGTGATAATATTTCATCTTCAAATTGCGAAAAATGTGGCTGCAATTAGTGCCAGGGCATTTTTTTGATTCTGAAAATGTGCAAAACTTATTGTAAATAAATATTTGCTTTCTGTTGTTAATTCAAGGTAAATATGTATTATTGAAAAAA
>Ga0065714_10002249_pt1 | contig 64559 bp, 48 predicted proteins | sample MisRhiReplicate2_FD_59101 | JGI IMG/M metagenome (GOLD analysis project Ga0065714, IMG submission 59101) | Miscanthus rhizosphere microbial communities from Kellogg Biological Station, MSU, sample Rhizosphere Soil Replicate 2: eDNA_1 v2... | ecosystem: Host-associated > Plants > Roots >...
AAAAGCGAAAACCGACATCATTTTCCCGAGTCAGATCGCCGAAACATGGGTCTTCGAGATCGTTGCTTTTTTGTTGTCCTCAAATATAAAGATCCGTCGCGCAAAATTTTTTTCAATGGGTCATTTGCAAAAATATTTTTGTTGACACAAGTGGAGCAAGTAAGCAGAAGCGGAACGCCCAAGACATTCAGCCCACCGGAGAGGATTCAAATCGAACCATGCCTCGTGCCCACAAGTCGCCTTTACTGGCCGCCCGGTCAATGGATGAAGGTGTAGTAATTAGCCACTTTCCAATCTTCGGCTTAACCAGGGGCTTAGCCATTCGTGCGTGGCACGCGGCAAGGAAGGGCTCCATTTTTTCGATGATATGCGGCGCTAGATGCGTGACTTCCGTCGACTCATAGCGGGCCTGCGGGTCATACCTCAGCCCTCGAGGTAATGCGTAGCTCGTATCCCAGAATACTGCAGGCACCTCGCAGGCAGGGAAGCTCGATTCAACAGGCAAGTAGTAGGTGCCTAGGTCGATGATGACGCCATTGAGTTCAACCCAATAATGAGAGTGCTCGCCAGTGTCAGATGCATACCCCTGCATCGAGCCCTTCCGTTCATGTCGCGATACAACAAAGGCTAAAAATTTCCCACCCACGACAACTGGGTTGTGCCCCATTGCTTGCAGGAGTCTATGAATACCAAAAGACGCGTACATACACCGCTTGTGGTAGTCATCAGGAAACTGGCTTCTCAGGCACCTGTCCACCACACAGAGAATGCGCTCAACAACCGCAACTTCAATCAAAACAAACTCCTCCTTGGAAAACGGTGACTCAGTTCGTAAATGGTGACTATTACACGAGAGCCGCCTGGCAAATTCTACCGGATGAGTTCTGGTCTGTTCCCCACAGAAGGCCAGGCTTCCCAGCGTCCTAAACGTTCGACTGAGTTTCGAAGCGAAGCTAGCCCTGCATCTGCACCTAGGCACCATACGGACGGTAGCCTCGTATTCACCGCTGCCAGCAGGCCAATGTGGCCATCGCGGCATAGCTATTTTTGCTAGCTTGCATTAGCGGGTCGCCAGTCGGCGATGCTCCCGCAACCTGCCGAGCAAGCACTCGACCAGCAAGCTTAGTCGTACCATTGCCGCGAATGCCCGCGCTGGCAACCCAAAAGCTGGGCTGGGCGTTGGGCTAAGTCCAGCGCCCTCTTACGATCCGGCCATCCTTATCTACCTTCGCATGGCGAGTTCTACCCCCTCCTGTTCGCCCCTTTCTACTTGCGTTTGAACAGCTTGCTTACCCTTTGGCACTAACGGACCATGTCGACGTGCCATCAGCCTCTAACCCGCAGAATTGAGAACGTCACATGGAATACGATGAAGGCCGTGAAATCACTCGACTGATCGCAGAGGAAATGCTCACCGTCGGCAGTAACTTCCCCAATATTTCACCGGAGAAATTCAGCCTCCTGGCAGTGTTACACCTGACTAAAGGGCTGATTCTACAGGGCCCGTACATCCATATCTTCGAAGATTCATGTGCGGCAGTGGCAGAACTGGCCTTGAAAGATTTCGACGATACTGACATCAGGGCGGCGTTCAATGAAAAGCTAAAGCAAATAAAGGACCTCGGTCCCGGGCCAATGGATCGAGAGGTCAGGGTGAAAACGGCCACATACCTCATTGATCTCTACATCATGGACACGAACAGCATCCCGTATAGCCATCCGCTGGCTGTGGCCGCGTTAGTCGGAAGCATTCATTCGACCCTTTACTCGCCAGTTGTCGAACTCGCGCCGACGACGGCGGAACTATCCATTGGCAAAAACAGGACTGATGATAGCTCCTTCCCGATGGTGTACCCGACCTCCAAGCCCCTGAGAAACCTCATTTCCCTCAAGTTGACTATCAACGAGATCTATCCCGATTTCTTTGGCGGTCGTATACCCGACCGCATCAACGATAGTAGACCAAGTTATCTTATTGATTCGGGCCCGCATTTCAGCTTTCCAGCCGTGATGGGGTTGGCCAACCTCGCTGAATTTGCTTTGGAATATCCGCAGGCAGCCCGCTTTATGCTGGTACTCCCCGCCAGCAAAGCAAAGTACGGCCAGTTGCTCAAAAGTATTGCACCCGCAGCGGACGCTGGCCTTCGGTTAGATGCAGCGATTTGCTTCAGCTCAAGTGAAGCCAGAAGCGCCTCGAACGATCAAGTACTCATGATCTTCAGCCAACGCATTCATATGATGCCCAAACCACATCTCTACATTGATGTATCAAACTCCAATAAATCGCTGGAGCGACTGGATCTCCAGGAACGTGCAATCTTGGCAGGGCACATTTTCAACATTCACGAAGCGCGTGATATCGACAGCGTGTCTAAGGCTATCCCCTCGAAGGTTGCCACCATCTTGAATGCCCAGTTTTCAAGTGGCTACCAGAACGTCAAAACGCTGTGCATTGAGAATCATGGTGATCATCAAGGCCCTTTGAAAATATCGTCCCCCCGACTCTTCATTCGTAACCATCAGCTCGAAGGAAGTGCGTTCAACGAAACGGCAAACCCGAAGGATATTCTCGAACTACTTAACAACCCCACTGAACCGGCCTGCATTTACATCATCGGCAACAACGGTGCTGGCAAGACACAGCTACTGTGTGAGCTTATCCAACGCGTCGGCGAACTGGATCGCAGAACAGTTGGGATCTCAACAGGGGTGCATGATCGCTTCCCGCTGGGGCGCACCAGGCAGAACAATAGATTCGAGTACCGAGGTGCCCGGACCAGTGTGGACATGATATCGCCGTCGAAACTGACGAAGAACATCACAGCCCTGGCGGCCCGGGTGCTCGTCGACCAACACATGTTGGAAGCGTTCAAGGAGTGCCAGCAGTGCTTGGGGTTTGCAACGCGCTTCTACTTCATGCTCCGACCAGAAATGGCGCTCGAAAACCACCCGAACGAGATTCGACTCCTGAAGATGTCGGATTCCGCCGCAGATAACCAGGTTCCTACCGAACTCGCGAATTATGAGTTCGGAGTTGTGCGCCCCGCCACTGTGGATCAGAAGGAGCGTATTGTCTCCTACTCGTCCTTGAGCTCGGGTGAACAAAACATCAATCAGTTGCTGTTGAGCATTATCACCACAGCTGAACGAGGCACGGTATTTCTGGTAGATGAGCCGGAGATCAGCCTGCACCTGAAATGGCAGCAAACGCTACCAAGGGTTTTTCATCTACTTTCTCGGCAGTTTGGATGCTCTTTCGTGGTAGCCACCCACGCGCCCACCCTCATTACCAATGCCAACGATAGAGGCAGCCACAGCTTCATGCTGAACCTGGGAAGGTTGCCGCAGCTGAGCGAAAGTGAACGTTATTCAGTCGAATCGATTATCCTGGGAGGGTTCGGCACTTACACCCCGCATAACCGTGCGGTACACGAAACCTGTGCACGTATTGTGGCAAAGGCCATGGAATCTAAAGGCACATATCGAGCCCAACACTTCAATCCGCTGGCAGAGCTCGATGGGTTGCTCGAGAAAATGAAGGTCCCCAGTGGCGCTTACGCCGCGCCGGGCCAACAAGAAGACATCGATTTGATCAAGAAAGCCCACTCGGCAGTACAGCTGCTTTTGCTTGACCAGGAGGCGGCAGACAACACTGCGAGCGAGGAAGTCGAGGTCAGACATGACTGAGCATTATGTGCTGGACGACGCTGAACTCAAGCCTACGTACGATGATTACAAGGCACAGTGTCACGCGGAAGAACGCTTTCACAAAGTGGTGATGTTCAACCTGTTGCGGTTTCATGCGCTGGCGCTCAAGCGTTTCAGGGCTAAACAGGCAGGGGAAAAACTCAAGAAGCGCAATCTGTGGGGTGAGTTCTCAAACCCCAAAAGCAAGAATAAATCTGAGGCCGAGGCTGCAACTCAAGATAGCGAGTCAGCGACGGTGAAGACCAAAAGCAAACGGGGCCCCGCTAAGCTTGTCATCAGCGATATCAAAGGCGCGTTCAGAAGATATATCGAGGAAGATCAAAAGAACCGCTGCTGCTATTGCCGTCGATGGTTGAGCAACAGCGGTTACTCGAAGCCGATTGAGCACATCCTGCCTCGCGAACGCTACGAGCAGTACTCGTTCCATTTCTGGAACCTGTCCGTCGCATGCGTAGACTGCAATAGCCTTAAGAGCGATAAGGATTGGGCCAGCCCGACCAAGCATAACCAGGAAACCTATCCGTCACCGAGTGAATTCACAGAAATGTTCCATCCGAGGTTTCACCGATTCGACGACCATGTGCGCTTCATCCGGGTGCAGACTAATGATCACAGCATCACTCTGTATCGAGGGATCACCCCTCAAGGGCGGAAGCTGTGCGACGACCTGCTAACTACGATCGCGGGTAAGGAAGTGATAGTAAATGCTAACGCGGCCCTCAAAAGTTCGATGGAAACTATTGAGCGATTTGACGCGAAGGAAGGTAGCGAGCTGGAAGCGGCATTGAAAAGCCTTCATGGCGCCCTGTCTGACCGGACTATCGAGTTGCTGAGACGCTGAAAAGCGTACTTGGATGCCTGGCTCGTGAGCGACTTTTTCAGAATGCAGCGATTGAGTCCCTCAGGAATGGATCGCTTGAGCCAACCGGATCCTGCTCGGACGGAACCTGACAATTCAGATTCCGCGTCGTCGGGCGTTCAGACCCTTCTGGTAATAGTACTGGCACAGCGCGCCACTACTTACGAACGCCCCAAACGTTTACAGATAGGCATCACACCCACGAAGGTACCCGGTGACCGCTCAGGGTTCGGTTGGGCTTCATCTGGCTGGCCCTCATCGACGCGAAAAACTCCTCCCCGCCAACAGGAGATACGCCGATCTCGACTCGCCAGCCGCATTCGTTTTCCAGTAGCTCATTCAGCGCCTTTAACTCCACCGCGTTCATACCTATCCCCCACCCTCGCGCCCCCGACTGACAGCCCCGGATCGCACGCATTCTCTGGTCTTTTAATAAGTATGAGCGTGGAGCGAAACGCTGCACAAACGATGGCCTGGGCGCAGGTCAGATATGGGAAAAATAAAAACGAAAACCCTGCTAATGCCCCAATTGACTGGGTTTTGTTGGAGTAAGTGGTGGCAGAATTGAGAGTTGCTCGCGGGGAATTGAGGCTTTTGGGTGTACGTATGTTTTTGCATTATCGAGTACACAGTGGGTGCTTGTAGAGAGCCTAGAAAACCTCGGCGACTCAATGAGGCACCACGTGAAATACGAACCCACGGCGTTCAAACCCCAACTGCCCTCGGAGCGCCACCCGGGAGTTGTCTAGCATGAGCGTTGATTAAACCGAGACCGTTGTTTGCCATCAAAGGCAGCAACCGTGGCCTTTAGCCACGCAGCAATCGATGTTTTTATGCCATAAGGTTAGCTTGACAAGTGCATCTATCAAACGACTAAACCGGGTAAAATCCAACCTTGGACGGAACTAATTTTTCCAAGTAACATAAATGTACCTACTTGCGAAGCACCCAGATAGTTGTATATGTTACTGCTCATGAACTTCTAAGGCGTAATAGCCTGGCGACATCAAGCACGATAATTATTGGACGACACCCGCCCAACTTTCGCCAGTGAGTAATGGCATCTACACCTATGGGAGTTCAGAATATTATCTTCCCAACATAGAAGTGACATTGAGTGGACAGGTACCAAATTCCGCCCTCCTGTCACACCTCGAGATTCGTTTTAACTACGCACCACCCTCCCATATCTTTTAATGAGTATCGAGTCGTTCATATCAGACCTGAGCCATTCAAGACCGGGAATCATCACGCCATAGAAATTCGACGCCAGTTACAATCTGGAGGTCGATTTTTAGTCTTACTGGAGATATATAATGCACGCAGCCGCTTTTACTCCCGAAAACTCAGCCATGCTGTTGATTGATCATCAAACAGGGACAATGGCCTGGACGCACTCGCACGACATTAATCTTGTGAAACAGAATGCCCTGAAACTCGCAAGAATCGCTCAAGCCCTAGGCCTTCCTACCGTACTGACGTCGAGCATGGAAGAACATGTGCAAGGGCCACTGATACCCGAACTCGAACAGCTATTGCCGGAAGCGTTTGCTGCCCGCATCAAACGGCCAGGGATTGTCAACGCCATGCACCACAAGGGCTTCAACGATGCAGTAAAAGCGACTGGGCGCAAAAAATTGTTTGTAGCGGGCATCACCACAGAGATCTGCGTGACGTTCCCCGTACTCCAGATGCTGGAGGAAGGCTATGAAGTGCAAGTGTCGGCTGATGCGTCGTCTTCTTATACCAAATATGGCAATAAACTCGCACTGCGCCGCATGGAAAACGTAGGCGCTATTATTACAACGGCAGACCAGATCATTTCGGAGTTGGCAATTGACTGGACAAGTCCGAATGGTCAAAAGCTGATGGCAATCTTGGGATACCAGTAAAGCCTCCTCTGTGCACCTGTTCACTCATTAAGCAATGACCGTAAATGCTATGTGATGTCATTCGGCTTTATTAGCAGGATCGCGCTTATAAAAAAGCTCCCTTGCTTTATGAACAGGTTCCTGATTATCAATGGCCCATTTGCCCAGCAGAATGACTGCTTGCTTGAGAGAAAGCCCAAGTTCGGTGATCTTGTATTCGACGCTGGGCGGCACGGTGTCGTAGGCCGTGCGTGTTATTAGGCCGTCACGCTCAAGCCCGCGTAAGGTAAGCGTTAGAATACGCGGCGATATACCTCCGATTACTCGCCTCAGTTCATTGAAGCGATGGGGTGCATCGGCCAATCGCATAATGATCAAAACACTCCATTTGTCGCCAACGCGCGCCAGAGTTTCTCTGACACGCTGACATTCAGCTGTATCTTGGTGACACTCACCCGTGTCGTTAAATGAATGCTCTTCAGTCACATGGATGTTCCTAGGTAACGTTTATGTGCCTTCTTGACGCTGAAGACACAGCTATTAAATATAGCCCGAAGTCACGAAATTATCCTTACGAAGGACAATTGTCTATGAGCGATTTACCCCCAGATTCAACATCAGAAACGCCTATCAATTTTGAGAGTCTGATGCAGGCGAATCTCACACGAGTGTTCAATGAGCGCGACTCACAGCGACGCATTGGGGCGATCCGAGAGCTTTACACCGAAGACGCTGTGCTCTACGAGCCTCACGCGGCGATCAGTGGCCAGGTTGCCATCTCCGATGCAGTGACCAAGCTCCTCTCCAGTTTGCCACCGCACTTTCGTTTTAGCTCCGTTAGTCCGGCAGCCGGTCACCATAATGTCGGATGCCTGAAATGGCGCTCTGGCCCGTCCCACGGTCCGGCGGCCGTCACCGGTATGGATATCGCCCACTTTGAGCAAGGTCGTATCCAATCTCTTTACGTTTTCCTCGACCCCAATGAGTCTTGAGTCGCCTTGGCAAGCAGGTCAACGCATCACGAAACACCGTCGTTCGAATGGAACGGCGTGCCTGCTTACGTGCAAGGGTTTCCCTACACAGACGCTTGAGTGCCTCGACTTGACCACCGGATTTCGATTCAGCCATCAGCCGAAATAATAATTTTTGCGGCGCTGCCCCTCTCACTCGCCATCATCCAAAAGCGGTGATTGAGATCGACTTCCAGGTGGTCGACTAGCGAGTTGATGCGTGTGAGTAGACGGAAGCCCACCGCCCGCAATCGATCTGGACAGTAATGAATGTCCATCGCCAAAAAATGCAGAACCCGGGATACCGCAGGATCCTCTTCCGACGGTTCGGAGAATCTCCGCGCGACGTGTGCTTTGCCGAGTGGATCGAGGACCATCAGAGGAGTATCCCATTTTCAAGTCGGCCAATCAGATCAATGACCGCCCTGGCTTCGCCGCCCCCCTTCCTGAGAATCTCCAAAGGTGTCTTTGAATTCAAGCCACGCAACGGCGAAATCAGGAACCTGCTTGCGGTTTGAACATCGCCTTCAAACAGCTGACAGGAGGCTTGCAACACAGCAATCAATGCGTACAGGCGCTCGCTTTCGCGCGAAGAAAAATGCCCCGTTTTAACCCCGTTCAAAAGCGTCTTGGGTGAGATTCCCAGGCACCTGCCCAACGCCTCTCCATCCATAAACAGTGTGTCTGCTAGGCGATCGAATGAAGCGTAAGGCATCTTGCGGCAAATGGAATTATGAGACTCCGTGCCGGGCGAAGGCAGATGCAATGTTGCCCAAATATCCGTATTCATGGGTTCGATGGCTTACCTACAATCAATCTTCTTCAATCGAGTGATGGTGACCAATGGATGTGATCAACACATCGCACGCAGAGCCAATCCCCGCCCATTAAAGCCCCGGGCTGCCCGCACACTTCACAGATCGATAGCGACCGCGCCTGCGCCCGGTCTACCGCGTCTCGACAAACTGCATCCCCGCCCGAATAGTAAAAGCGTAACCCGCCAAATTTTTCCTTCACCTGCCGCACTTGTAAGGGTGGCAGTTCGGGATGTGTATCCAGATGAGTTTTCAGCGTGCGGCACAGCTCATCGATCAAATCTAACCAGCCCGGCAAGCACCCAATTTCGCGAAGAGGCGCACTGAAAAAAAACTCCGGATAGCGATCACGCAAGATCGGCAACAGATCTTCAGTCATAGGATTCTTATACTCGTTCTAATACGCTGCTAGTGCCTGGACGGCAGGCGAACTCGCATGCTTGCGCGAGCCTCGGCCGCCCAAGATGTAGATCGTCTCTTTGCTCTCAAAAATGCATCCATCGAAGTCGCTCTGGTAGCCGCTTAGAACAATGTCGCCAGGCCGGCGCATGCCTCGGCTGTCAAACACCATCCTCTGGGCATACAGGATGGTTGCCTTGACCCCCTGCGCTTCGATTTCCTCCTCTATGGCTTGAGGTAACATCACGTCCAGCAACATCCAATGTCTAACGACGCAAAAAGGTTTCTCGGTGAATGTTTCGCTGGCAAGCCTGACCAAATCGTCATCTCCCAGTCTCGAGCCACCCAGAACCTGAGCTGGCCCGAACAGCAAATCACTCAGCAATTCAGCATCCGTTACGATCATTTTTTCATTGCCACTCTTAGCTCGCGCTCCTCCTGTGCTTGCCGGGCAGGAGCTGCTTTCACGATGTCCATCACTATGGCAACACGACAGGCCCAATGAGCTTTTTGGCTGCAAACTCACCATTCCCCGGTCAGTCAGTGATAGACGCGATTCATGTAAATATTGCCGCCAGAAGCCCAAGTGACCACCACGTACACACTGCCAGTCAGGGTCCTGAATAACGCGTAACCGTCAATGAAGAACACCTGTTTTATCCTGGATGTTCGCATGCTGGTGCCCTCTCGAAATCGACCGGTGACATCGCCGAAAATGGTCCCCTGCAGAACCGGAGGACTATCCACCGTTGCCAGCAAATAACCTGTCACGGGCATACCGAAGTCTTTCTCCATGGCGGTGACGACAATGCTCGGAATGGTGGGTGGATGTTCAAGCTCACTCATGGCGCAATTCGCCTGAAAGGTGAATCCAAGTGGCTGATGCACATTTTTTTTCTATCCTTTGCTTCATTCAGCGCCTCCACACTCGTCAAAATCGAAAGGTGCCCAACCGATGGAAGGCCCATAGGCGCACGTGACAAGTCGGTGCGCACCCAGCGTGTGCTGCTGACAAACGCACTCACGAAAGACTGACCACTAGCTCTGGATCGAAACCTGTTTGTTCATTGGGGTAACCGCGAGGATTTGAGACCACGCGGCATCCGCCCAGCGATACGTCAACCGCACGGTGGGTGTGTCCAAAAATCCAAAGATCTGCCTTTTCAACAAGCGCATGCCAACGATTGGTGTAGGCAGCACTCAGATGACCATCGTGCTTGTCCCCTGACACCTCGGGGATAGGCGAGTGATGCGTCACGACGACAGTATGGCCCTCAAAGGGCTTATCCAATTCCTGAGCGAGCCAGTCGCGCGTGGCATGGTTTCGCCTGACCAAATCGGAGGGGCGCAACCGACGAAAGTTGTCATCAATCCGGATCACACGAAAGTCATTCATCCACTCCCCTGCGGTATGGGTCGCTGCCACAACGTCACCAGTAGCTGAAAAATCAGTCCAGGCCGTGGCGCAAAGGAACCGAGTGCGTTTACAAACCCAAGTCTGGTTATCCATTACCCGAACGTGTGCCCTGGCAACGTCACGCATCTTGCGAAGCGTGTGGTCAAGGTGCCCCCCGTAAAACTCATGATTTCCCGGAACGTAAATCACCGGACAGGAGAAGGTCTCGCCGGCCCAAATCACTCCCTTGGCTTTGCTGTTGATGTCTCCCGCGAGAATGACGATGTCCGCGCCGGTAGAAGGCGCCTCGAAGGTGCAAAAATCGTTGTGTAAATCTGAATAAATTTGGAGCTTCATAGCAGACATAACAACTTCGAATAGGCGTTATATTGATCACCAGCACATCGACCCCCGACTTCTGGCTCCCTGTGTATCGCAAGAAAAAAAACGGGCCAGCGTGGACGGCATGCATCTACAGATCAGTCTCAACCAGGCAAACGTGAATCCACGGCAGTGGCATGGCCCAACCAAAATCCCATAACAGGGACTATATTCCATGGAACGGGATTGATCAATATGGCTTTATCCTCAGCTTTGGGGATTCGTCATGCCGTTGAGAGATCCGTTGGCAGCAGTTATCCACCTCGTCAGGCTAGCCCGCGGCCTCACAAGGGAAGACTTTCAAGGTCAGTTGGACGCAACGCACGTCTTCAACTTGGAAAACTCCAGGTCCAGCGTAACCCTCGACACCTTGGAAATGCTTGCCAATACCCTTGATGTGGAGCCGCTGGCGCTCCTGGTCATCGCCGCCAGCTTCGAAAATCACCAATCACCCGAAGACTTTCTGAAGTACCTCAACAAGGAAACTAAGAAGCTCAAAGACCTTGGTATCGTGGAAGAATTGCCAACGCAGTTTAAAGACGGAGTCCTGATCCCCCGCAAATCAGGTAAGCGCACCTCCAAAGAAAAGGTAGAAGCGGTACTTCGTTGCCGAGCAGACGGAATGACTCAAAAGCAGGCTTCGGATATCGTTGGCCTTCCGACCTCCACGGTTAACAGAATCTGGTGGCGTGGTCAGGAGTAATTCATTGCCTCGCCGCACGATCGATTTTTAAAACACCTGAGGGCAGCACCGCAGCAGCCCTTCTTTGAATGTCGAACGCCTTGTTCGTTTTCCAACCCCAAATCCCCGTATGCCCTTGCGCATCAAACGTGTCCGGCTATTCGGTGATAGCTGCGGGAAATTCTTATGCGTTATCCACGTCTCGCTTTGAAATCATGGACCGTGTACCCGAATAAGACACCACGCTGTCTGCCCCCCCGCTCAGTCGATTCGTCTCGTCTCGTCTCGTCTCGGTACTCATAGCGCCAAGTCAGGTAGGTAAGCAAGGCAGCGGGCGACTCCTGAAAATGTCTTCGTCAGTCACAAACTACCCAAATAAACGGGTGAAAATTAATTGAAGAAATAGTTCGGTATTGACAACGTTTCACCACAATAGACGGTGGTTCTTCTCCGTAAGAGCTAGAATCAATGGGCCGAATTTACGCAAAAATCAGTGTGATCGCGCTTAGCTCAGAAAGCTGCCAGCAACAGGCTCGACGCCCATGCAGGCATCCTCAGGATCATCGTGAGGTCGTGACATGGAAAAGCAAAATGCCGAGCATTTGCTAAGGTTACTTGCCAATGCAGCAGCATTCTGTAGCGCTGATCGCGCCCACGCGCTACCCATCTTGCGTCAGGCCAGCGCCTTGCTCTGGCGCCTTGAACCGTCAGGCCAACCTTTATCCGCCATTGCGCTGGAAAAAAAATTGAGCACGCCTATTGAAGGCTGGCTGCCCGATGACATCAGGGACGATTACACGGGTCCCCTCCTGACCACCAACATGACCACGCAGACCTGCAACGAAATGATGTTGGAGCTCAACGTCAGCCAGCTCTGGGAGGTTATCCAGGCGCACGTCAACCGAGTCAAGCAAGCGTGCAGGCTCCGATCAGGTGGCGAGTCACTTTATCGAAACTTTCGACTTTTTTTGATTGAGCATGCCGTCATAGAGCCGTCTCAAGCGCGTGATGTATTTGTACCCCTGAACCTGTCGCTATTTGACTTTTACGAACCCATTCCACAGCACTTGCAGCACAACGGGCTGATCTATCTATGTCCCGTTTGCCGATGGCCTATGAATGCATTGCGACACGAGGTGAACTGCGACTCCGCTTGGTGCAGGGACAAGAAAAGTGTCTTTCAGCTCAAGGGCTCCCAGCTCGTCAACCGCGTCAACAACAGCACCCTGAAAGGCGAGCCGCCCAGAGATCGCCTGATGCTCAAAGCCGCATTATGGAAATTCACGCTCCAGCCTGGCCTGCTGGAATTGGCACTGGCGGAAAAACTCACGGAAAAAGGCTTTGAGGTGTCGCTGTGGCCCGACGTCGATCGAACGGATCTGCGCATCCAGTTTGGCGATTTGACCCAGGATATCGACGCGAAGGTGTGGGTGTCGCCGTACGCGCTTGCCAAGCACATAGAGCAGATTTCGAACCAGGCCTCGCGATGGATCGTGATACCCGACTACCAGAAGCAAAATATCCCGTTACTCAGAGAGCGATGCCCTGCCGGTGTGCGTGTATTTACGCAGAGCCAATGCCTAAGGGAGGCACAGAAATATGCGCCCCCTTTCTGACTACGCCACCACTTTGTTCCTTGCGCTCGCAGCACGCCATGTATGCGCCGAGCCCATGCTGGCCGATGCTGCCGCCATCATCGCAGGGCGCATACGCAAATGGAGCATCTGGGAGACACTGCCAGAGTCACAGCAAACGCTGATTGCACAGGGCTTGCGATTAAGACCGTCAATGCTTGCTCAGCCGAAGCGGTTTATGAACAGCGCCGAAGCCATTCTCAAGAGTGACATGAGTCCCTTTGAGCTTGTGAACAGCACCACTCTGGGTTTTGAGCTGCATGAGCGAGACAGGTACCGCGTTTCTTCCCATCTGGATGTGGATCATCTGATCAGGGAAAATTTCGAAGCGTTGAAAAACGGGCGCCCGGCAACCGTACCGGCACAGGTGCCCGAAACGGGGGACGTTGTCCTCAAGCACATCACCGGCGATCAAATCAGGGTATTCCAGATCCCAGAGGCTGAGCGAGGTGCATTGTCGACGCTGCCACAGCACATCAACATCGCCCCCTCCTTAGCGGTTCCTGACATGTGCTGGGACTATGAGTCGCTTGCTCAACTAGCCCAACAACTCGATCTGGAATCCGGCCTTCACAGTCAGCACACCGCATCGTTGAGGAACATCTGGGGCCACCAGGCCACACGTGAAGCGAAGTCCGGCAGCTTCTATCGAGTCAATGCTCCGACGGGGGCCGGCAAGAGCGTCGTCATGCTCATCATGGCCATTGACGCGGCACGCCGCGGACACAAAGTTGTCATCGCGGTACCTACCCTGGTCGATCTGCACAACACAGTGCAAGCACTTAAGCAGTCGGCATCTGTCACAGCTAAGGATCTTCGGATCGCGCCCCTGCATTCCGCGTCTCGCATTCACGAAAGAGCTGAGTTGCATTTCGCTCAACGCAGCGCCGAGCACCCCTACGACTATGCCTGCCTGCTCAATGCCTACTCGGCAGACCTTAAGGCCATAGAGCCAGGCACTGAACCTTGTTTCAATGTTCAGGTGTCGACGACCAGGAACGACGAAAGCGAATCTACAAAACGCCTAAAGCACTGCCCTTTCCTGTTCGAATGCGGCCAAACACAGATGCTATCGCAGGCCATGGAAGCGAACATTGTGGTCATCAACCACCATGCACTGTTGTCGGGCACCACACGAATTCCCTTGTCCGATGCTGATCAATTTCCAGGCCCTCGAAGTCTCATAGAAATCCTGCTTCGAACCTCTCCCGTGTTTCTAGTGGATGAAATTGACGCCCTGCTCAAATCGGCCATCGACAGCAGCGTGATCGAACTACAACTGGGCAATCTCGGCGACAACAGCCCGCTTCTGCGCCTGTTCAACAATGTCGTCAGCCGAACCAAGATCCCGGGAATTGATCGAAGCAGTCTTTTCCGGCTTAACTGGGCGCTCACCTATTGCACGCTCAGCGTCAGCCAGCTCATGAATCTTCAGCAGGAGCGTTATTTCGAATGGCCGGTCAAGGAGACCACCTGGCCAGAAGCCAATGACAGCTTCATCATGCAAGCACTCGGAATCGAGCGCGACACGCTCGAATACCTCTTTAGCAACAATGTTGGGCGCCTCCCGTCTCACCTTGAACCTGTAAGCCGCAACCTCGCCAATTGGCGAACCAACGATGGCGAACATAAGCTCGAAACCCTTGCCACTGAACTCGGTCACCTCATCACGTCACTGTCCGCGAATGGTCAGCTTTTAGTACCGCTCAAGGAGGATGAGCGTGTACGTCTCAAGGCATCGCTCATACTGAGGGGGACGCTGTCAGTCATCGAGACACACCTTCGAAACCTGCAAATCGAGCTGCCTGCTTTCGTCAATGCGGAAATCCCGTATGCGTACGAAGTACGGCGAAGTATCACAGGCCCTGAGCCGTTGAGCCCCAGTCCGAACGGGCCATTGCAACGCGCTGTCTTTGGTTTCAAACGCAAGGACGGCAGCGCAGACGAATCAACGCTCAACGTCGTGGCGATGCGCGGCGATCCCCACTGAACCCTCCTCTCCCTGCCCGACGTGAGCGCGCTGGGATATGCCGGCGTGAAAAGGTTGTTCATCGGGTTCTCCGCCACCGCTTACTTCCCGGGTGCCAGTTCATTTGATCTGAAGGCACTGGATCTGATCGACGTTCCGGACGCCAAAGGCCAAGTCACTTTCAGAGATGTGAATCTGACCACCGCTATCTCGGGCGCGCCCTACTTCGAGCGCAAATACCGGGTGACGAAGCTCGCGAAGGAAATCTGGCCGTGGGTAAAAGATCGCCTCCAGTGCCTGAGCGATGACCCCGTGACGAAGGACAGAGCTCGACTATTGCTGGTCACCAATAGCGATACTGATGCCGAGGCCCTTGCCATGGAGCTGGTCAATATGCAGGGAGGCCCGGGGCAGTCAGTCGGCTGGGTGCGTGGGCGACGAAGTGAATACAAGCCTTCATCCCTGTCGAACAACCACACGCTCATTTATGACGATCTCGCCGAGTTTACGACGGGCAAGCATAAGGATAAAACCGTACTGGTCAGCGCCCTGGGGCCTATGGCAAGAGGACACAATATCGTCAACGCCGATGGTCTTTCAGCCATCGGTGGCGTCGTGATTTGTGTCCGCCCTCTGCCGTCCTCCGACAGTCCCAATAACAACCTTGCCCATATCTGTTATGAAACCGGAAACACGGTACTACCGGGCCTCAGCCCAGGTGAAGTAATGATGCAAGAGCGAAACCTGTCGAACGATCTATTGCAGCGAATCCGTACCTCGCCACCGGCCTTTAGTCAGCAGCCGCATAATATTCGTCACTACACAATCATGAACATTCTGGTGAGCCTGACACAACTCATTGGGCGCGGGCGTCGCGGTGGTACACCCGTCACCTGCTACTTCGCCGATGCGGCGTTCCTGGCAGGACGAACAACGTGGCCACAGATGCTGGCCGACAGCGTGGCGCGACTCAGACGTGACGGGGACTGGGAGCAGTTTGAACTTCATCACGCTGGCATCGCAACGGCTGTTCAGCAATACATTATTCTATCAAGCAAGGAAGCAAGATGAAGACGCTTGAGTTGCGTACAACCCTGTTCAGATTCGATCCTGCGCAATTGGGAGAAGCCTATCGAGTTCAAATCGGTGAGCATTATCTTAGCGCCTGGGAGGCCCTCCAGGGCCTGACGCCCAAGCCTCACCCAGGGTTACCGACAACAGGACTGGAAGAAATGCTCGCGGTGCTGTCCGGGGGGCCCGTCAAAGTCAATTTATTCCCCCAAAAGGATCGTGGCGTTTCAGCGATTCTTCTGCTTAAGCCCATCCCTGTCGACATCATCAACCAGGCCTTGCACCTCTGGTCGATGGATGTGCTGAGGATCTGGAACCAACAGCTTGAAGGGTTGGAGGGCAAGCTTGTTGTCACGGGACTGGTGCCACTGCGCGCCAGCAATTTGGTGGTGCCAGGCGACATATCGTCGCTGGCGTATACCGTGATCCCTTGGCTAGTCGGACAGGCGCTCATCAAGAACCCGATGCAGGCCGGCCGTCCAATCAAACTGTACCAATCGGCAGATACCACACTTCTAGCGTGGGACGATCCTATCGTCTCAGAGAACGATGTCAGATACGCCAGTGCGCTGCACGCGATTGAACCGAAGCTGATTTTGTTACGTGGACGGGATACGCCCTACCTCCAGCTACGCGTGAAACTGAGCCAGGTCATGCCCAGCTGGGTTGGTAAGAAAAAACACGCGTGGGTTAGAGTGGGCGAGCTGATAGTAAAAGCAAAAATCAAAACTCGACGTATCGATGATGAATGGAAAACCACTTACGAACACCCATTGGAAAAGCTGTTGACGTACATGGGTGTCCCTTCGTTTCCAGAAATCGTAGAAGGGAGCATTCCAGTCGACAGCGACGTCAGGCCGATCTACTCCATTCCCCCTTCAACACCCTTGATCGCGTCCGGGCCTGGACCGCAATTTCTGGATCAGGCGGGTTTTCATCTGTTGTCGAGCCTACCTGGCACGTCTCCCCTGCTGGTTAAAAAAGCCGTTACCAGCATGAAGCAAGTCAAGGGAGAGTTCACAGGCGAGGTGGAGAACCTTTCTGTGATGGTGCTTGCAGCACACGCTGAACTGATGCTGCGTTTGCACGTGGCCAGTCAATCGCTAGCCAAAGACAGCCAGTTTTTTCGTAAGGTGCCACCGCCTCGGATAATGCTCACGCGACTGAATGTCCCGGATGCGCAGCGGATGCTCGCTGGGGAGCACGACAGTCACGCGATCATTGAATGGCTTACAAATCATGTGATTCCCGCCACCAAGCAACAAACGACGAAGGTAGCGATCATCGAAACCGGTTTGGACGCCGCCGCAATGCTTCCGGACAGAGACCCCAAACACTTGATCCGGCGGGTATTGGCCGAGCATGGGATTGCCACCCAATTCATCATGCATACCGATGCCGTCATTGAGCCTAAGAAAAAACGTAAGACTGAGGACGCAAGGGACTTCAAAGCCATCAATTCCATCATCGAAGCCATCCGCCTGAGTGGCCATCTCCCAGCCCCGACGCCGAGAATCAAAGCCATGCCCGCGAGTACTACGGTGCTTTCGATCATGGTCGATCGGATTCAGGACAAGGGGTGGTCAACCTTGCTCCCGGTCATCACCCGAGCGAACTTGGGTTCACGCACCCCGCAAGTATTCTGGTTTGAGCCCGGTTCTGACTTTGTCGGTAAGTGGTTCAGTTATACCGATGGCCTGACGGCTATCCACGCAACGGCTTCATTGCTTACCCCAGATGCACTGAAGAAGCTGGTTACCCAATCACTTCTGGTTCCCACGCCTACCGCCGATGGCCCATTGATTGTTTGCCTCGACAGCAACCTGCGCACATTTTATGGCGGCCTCAAAGATAGCCCTGGCGAAGGCCTTCCACCAACACCTCATGGAGCGGCAATCGTCCGGATCCGTGCAGACGAGGACGTGGCACAGATCAGCGGCAACTACACATTTTCTCCTGACGCGCCTCACTACATTGGCCCCAAGGTCGGCGTTTTCCAGTCATGCGAAAGCCCGGACGTCTACTACTTCATCTCACCGTCCAAGCAATTTGGTACCGTTCGCTCGCAGCGGCACCATACCCGCTACGATGTGTCGCCAAGAGACCTGCGGGACCCTTGGCAACAATTGGGTGTGACGGAAATCGCCATCATCGAGCCCGGCGCTTTTGCTTCGGCTACTGCCATTGCAGAGCAAGTTGCGCTGCTTTGCAGAAACGCTCCTCTGTGGAATGGGTACCTGCGGCTGCCGGGGCTTATGCATTTGGGGGCTCAAATTGCGGGAGATCATCCGATCCTGGAGATGCGAAGGAAAGCTGAGGCCAATCGAACGAGCTGATGTGTCGTTTCGACTGGGCATAAATTCTAGTGGGCACGCAGGGTATCTCCATTGCCTGCTTCCTTTAATTTGAACTCCGAAAATGCTCGATGGGATTAACGCAATCTGCACGCTACAAAGCAGCCTGCTCTGCACCGCGAAGCTTGAACCCCGACTCGCTCATGCCCCCCCAAAGACTGACGTCTATGACTAGCCTAGGGGATGCCGGTGATGGCAATTTTCGATGCCTTACTCGTTGGCTGCCATGAATTTGGAACTGGGACCGCCCCCCCGAACTTTAATTATTTGCAGTGCAGAAACTGGAACTTTTCCGCCGGAGAAAGAGACTTTTTCCGATCAACAGCCCTACTCAGACCATGGCTCTAGCGATGCAATTGTCGGATACTGCCATTGCGCCAGCACCCATTTTTCAAGGTTGAAACGACTCATGGCAAGGAAGAAGGCAAATAATTCGAGTGGCAGCGGTGTCCTGATTGTTTTCGCGCTGATCATTGGCGCAGTCGCGTCAATTCCAAAGAATGCGTGGATCGCCGTGGGTGTCATTTCTTGCGTCAGCGCGATTCTATGGCTGCTGGTTGGCCGCGCAAAGCGACAGCGCGATCAAAAGCCGGTGCCTACCTTTGAGCAGAACACCGACACTAGCTTCTCTACGCCAGAGGTTTCCACGAGTCATATGGAAGCGGATGACACTGCCGAATTTTATACCGTTCAACTCGGCTCAGCGCCCTCTAGATCCTTCAAAATTCCGGATGCAAGCAAACAGAAGCCGGATGTTCGCTGGGTGCCAGCAGGCGAATCTGTCACAGTTTCTGGGTGTGTACTTCCCGGCGGTATGTTCTATGTAGGCAGCGTGCTGGCGGGCCGACACGATGCCGAAGAACCCTCTCTGATCAACCCCAAGCTCCGTATCGCAAAGACTGACGTCGATTTAGAAGCGCGACTGATGTCCTACTGGCCAAGCTTTAGCTCCATCACGTCAGAGGCTCGGCGTGGGTACCTTCAATGGCTGGAAGGTGGACGCAGTTACCCACTCGCCGACACCGGCTACGTGTTTTTGTTTTTCTATGGGCTAGAGCGTAGAGCTCTCGATGATGCCGTAAACGATCCAGCGGCAAAGGCTGAGATTCCTTTGATCGTCGAAGAAGTCCACCGCCTATTAAGTATCTATGGGGAAAACAGGTCGTTCCGGGGCTACGCGGAAGGTTTCCTGGATTACCTGAGTAACACCACGGTTGATCCAAACCTCTACCTTGGCCCGCCCCCCAACGTTGCGGCTCACAACTTTGAGATGCCACTACCGCTGCGCGTAGGCTTGGGGCAACACGCCTCCAGCAAGCGACCGCTTAATGCCGGCTGGGCATTGGCATGGGCCCTAGCTGACCCCAACATCAACAGACGAACGCCCGTAACCCGCTGTAAGGACGCCTTTTCGACACTGTTCAAGCTCAAATACACAAGCGCCCATCCTGCAGGGCTTAGCTTGGCGCAGAACAAGACCAAGCTTAAGACCAGCTATCGGCCGGCCTCTGCGGTCTTAATGGCCCGAACGCTCAGTTTGGGTGATCTGCCTGATGTAATGGCCACCTCTGGAACACGCAAACACCTTCAATTGCTGGTCGAGCAATGTACTGCCGAGCTTGAACCCTACAGCCGATATCTTGGCCGAAACCCGGAGAGCGCAGAAACCCTTGAGGGCCTCTTGCAGCTTCCTGTCTCGCTCTGGCCGACGACTGCGCGCGCTGAATTGGACGCGCTCCAAGCCAGGATCGGCGATGACTTAATTGTCATGGGTTTTGGTGAACTCGCGGGCCGATTCAAAAGCGCCGGTGCGCTGTCGCGTGACAAGGTTGTTGCGCTGGCCCGCGCATTGGAGTCGCTTCATATCGGGATGGAACCCGACGTACTCGCTGGCAGCAAGACTCCGAAAGCTGAAGACCGCATCGCGCTGTTTGTGACCCAGCCCGAAGATGGATCACTGCGTGCCTCCGCAGCCTACAACGCGGCTTCAGTAACACTTGATCTGGCAAGCGCAGTGGCAACTGCCGATGGTGACACTTCCAACGAAGAGGTGACGTTGCTTGCTCAGCACATCGACTCATGGAGCCACTTGAGCGTTGCTCATCGCAAACGTCTCAAAGCGCACCTGCGGATCCAAATCCAGCAACCACCTACGCTGGCAAGCCTGAAGAAGAAGCTCGCCCCACTGACCCTCGAAGCAAAGCGCACAATTGCCAGCTTCCTGGCCCACCTGGCGCAAGCGGATGGCATTGTCAGCCCTTCTGAAGTAAAACTTCTTGAGCGCGTTTACAAGGCGCTGCAACTGGACAGTCAACTGCTTTACAGCGACCTTCACGGGGCTGCTGCGGGCGCGAGTATCGCACTCGTTAAACCTGCCACCAGCGCTTCTCAAACCGAGCCCGGTACACAGGCAACTGCCGGTGTGGCGCAAGGCTTTGTGCTTGATCATGATCGGATCGCAGAACTGCAACGCGAGACAGCTGAAGTCTCTGCCCTCCTCGCCCAGGTATTCACTGATGACCAGGTAGAGGAGCCGGAGCCATTCGTTGAGGCCACAGAATCAATATCAGAAACAAGTGCAGACGTTGCTGGTCTCGATCTTGAACATTCGGCATTCCTTCGTTTGCTGATCTCACGCCCGCAGTGGAGCCGCTCTGAGCTTGAAACCGCCGCCAGCGACATGGAGTTGATGCTCGATGGTGCTCTGGAGCAAATCAACGACATGGCTTTTGAGCGTTTCGACATGCCCATCACCGAAGGTGATGACCCCATCGAAATCAATTCAGACATTCTGGAAGAGTTAGCCCTATGAGCCCAATCAAAGCTAAGGATCGCGACGCGGTCATCCAATCGCTACGCGCCGGCGTCGTTCCTCGCATAGGTCAACATTTGATTCAGGTTGGCCGGGTGGGTGAACTAGATGCACTGATCAAAGACGTCGATCGCCTGGTCGAAAGCGGATCGGCATTTCGGGTGGTCATTGGCGAATACGGAGCGGGCAAAACGTTCTTTCTAAATTTGGTCCGGGCCATCGCCATGGAGCGAAAGCTCGTGACCATGCATGCAGACCTGAATCCTGATCGCAGGCTGCACGCCACCGGTGGCCAGGCACGTTCGCTTTACTCCGAGTTGGCCAAGAACATGTCGACGCGAACAAGGCCCGACGGCGGAGCCATGCAAGGCATCGTTGAGAAATTCATCTCGCAAGCCAAAACCGAAGCTAAAGCGACTGGCACAGACAGTGAGACGGTCATCCGTGCGCACTTGGCGGAGCTGACTGAGATGGTCAACGGCTATGATTTCGCGGAAGTGATCGCTGCGTATTGCCGAGGTTTCGAGGAAGGTAACGAACAGCTCAAAGCTGATGCCATTCGTTGGTTGCGTGGCGAGTTCACCACTAAGACTGATGCCCGAGCGGCCTTGGGTGTACGCACCATCATTGATGATGCCTCCGTCTATGATCAGCTCAAACTGCTGTCGAGATTTGTCAGACTTGCAGGATTCGGCGGTCTGATGATCTGCCTCGATGAACTGGTTAACCTCTACAAACTCGCCAATACGCAGGCACGTAATGCCAACTACGAACAGATTCTGCGTATTCTCAATGACTCGCTGCAGGGATCAGCTGAGGGGCTTGGCTTCATCCTGGGAGGCACCCCTGAGTTTTTGATGGACACCCGCCGAGGGCTCTTTAGCTACCCTGCCCTGCAATCGCGACTGGCCGAAAACTCGTTTGCCAAATCGGGACTCGTAGATCTCTCGGGGCCTGTCATTCGCCTCACCAGCCTGACTCCAGAAGACTTCTACGTGCTGCTTCATAAGCTTCGCCACGTATACGCAGGTGGCGTTGCTGAAAAGTACTTACTACCTGACGAGGCGCTCCCATTGTTCATGGCGCACTGCAACCAGCGATTGGGTGAGGCCTACTTTCGTACGCCACGCACGACAATCACCGCATTCATCAACCTGTTGGCGATCCTGGAGCAAAACCCGGGCAGCGATTGGCGCACACTGCTGGGCGCCGTCGAAGTCGCCAAGGACTCGGGTGGTGAAGAGGATACGAAGGTCGACACGGATGATGAACTTGCCACCTTCAAGCTCTGACTCTTCGGGGTTCGGCCAGTTAGAGTCCCGAATCCAGCGTTGGGTTTGGGCTGAAGGCTGGACGTCCTTGCGCGATGCCCAGGAACGGGCGGTGCCTGTTCTGGTGAATGCTGACCAGGATGTCATCATCGCCGCCGCAACAGCGGCGGGAAAAACCGAGGCAGCTTTTCTTCCCATACTCACCCACTTGCTCAACCGCAATGATCCACCCAGCTCAGTGTTGTATGTCAGTCCCCTCAAGGCCCTTATCAATGATCAATGGGACAGATTAAGCCGTCTCTGTGAACAGCTGGAGGTTCCGGTGGTGGCTTGGCACGGGGACATTTCATCAAGCAAAAAACATCGCTTCCTGAAGTCGCCTGAAGGGGTGCTTCTGATCACTCCAGAATCCCTTGAGGCATTGTTCGTCAATCGAGGCTCCAGTCTTGGCGGAGTGTTCCAAAACCTTCGCTACATCGTCGTAGACGAATTGCACGCCTTCATAGGGAGTGAACGAGGCAAACAGCTTCAGTCCCTGATGCACCGTGTAGAACTTGTCGCCGGACATCGCCTACCGAGGGTCGGGTTATCCGCGACACTTGGCGATATGAAGCTGGCGTCGGAGTTTCTTCGTCCGGGAGACGCCGACAGGGTGACCGTTATTGAATCGAAAAACGCAAACCAGACCCTTCAGGTGCAGGTTCGCGGATACACCCAGCCGCCGATGAGCGCGCTCAAAAAGATCCCGGCCAAGCTTTCTGATCAGGATCAGGATGAAGACGAGACGGAAAACAAAGCAAGCCCTGACTTTGCGATTGCTGATCATATCTACAAGGCGTTACGCGGCAGCAATAATCTGATTTTCCCAAACAGCCGACAGCAAGTTGAATGGTATGCAGACCAACTTCGTCGGCGCTGTGAAAACGACGCTGTGCCCAATGAGTTTTGGCCACATCACGGCAGCCTTTCAAAAGATTTAAGGGAACAGGCGGAGCATGCCCTCAAGGCAGGGAACCAGGCAGCTTCGGCTATATGCACCACGACTCTTGAGCTCGGTATAGACATCGGTAGCATCAAGACAGTGGTTCAGATTGGTGCCCCACCGTCGGTGGCGAGCCTACGCCAGAGACTAGGCCGTTCGGGCAGACGCCCAGGAGAAAACGCGATCTTGCGCGTTTACTGCAAAGAGTCGCCTCTCAAAGATGGATCGAGTCTTTCGGATCAACTGCGCCAAAGCTTGGTCCAGACCATTGCCATGGTCCGCCTATTGATTAACGGATGGTTTGAACCTCCAAGGGCACAAGGCATCCATGCATCTACCCTGATTCAGCAATGCCTCTCCGTTATTGCGCAGTGCGGCGGCGCGTCTGCTAATGACCTCTGGAAAAGCTTGATCGCAGAAGGCGCGTTTCCAACCGTCGAGAAATCAGACTTCGTCAAACTGCTCAAGTCTCTGGGTGAACACGAACTCATTGTTCAGGACAGCTCCGGATTGCTGCTCCCAGGGCCGGTTGGAGAGCGTTTGATCAACCATTATGAATTCTACAGCGCATTCACAAGCGACGAAGAGTTTCGCTTGGTGTGTGACGGGAAAGCGCTCGGATCGGTGCCCGTGAGCCGGCCTCTGACCAAGGATCAACGCATCATCTTTGGAGGTCGTAGATGGCAGGTGCGTGATGTAGACCTACAGGCCAAGGTCATCATTGTTTCCGCAGCGCGCGGCGGTGCCCCTCCTCAGTTCGACGGTTTGGGGGCGATGGTGCATGACAATGTGCGTGAAGAAATGCGAGCTGTCCTGGCAGACCCGGCCCCATGCCCGTTTATTGATCGCGATGCTCAAGCGTTGCTCGATGAGGGGCGCAAGACATTTAACGCTTTGGGGCTTGGTGATCGTCATCTCATCGAGTCGGGTGGCAAATGCTATTTGATCAGTTGGCTAGGTGATTACACCAACGATGCGTTGCGCCTGCTACTCAACCATGTGGGGCTTTCGTGCGATAACGCGGGCTTGGCGATTGAGATTGACGCCGACATCCATCGGACATTAGCGGCCCTCAAGGAAGTAAGTGACCTGGATGCAAGCGATCTCGATTCGATCCTAGCGGATGTGGAAAATATGCTGCGCGAAAAATGGGATTGGGCATTGCCGGAGTCTTTGCTGATGAAATCGTTTGCTTCAATATCATTGGATATCTCAACTGCGATCAGTTTTGCGCAACGGCAGGCCTTAAGCTGATTAGACGTCAGTTAAAATGAGTCGCAGGTCGTCACGAAGTTGATAAGTAATTGCATTAACTTGACCTGCACGCCACTAACCACATCCGGCAGAGAACAACCTCCAGCGATCACTCAAGAAATCACAAATCTAGTTTGGGTCCCTGGCGAACACCTGCAGGTGCACCGACGCGTCCCCCAGTGTCTTAGTGATATCGCCGCTATTGTCCAGGAATAGAACATATTCGCCGGCCGACAGAAGCCCCTCTGTCTCGTAGTGCCGATGTGCCGCTTTGTGTGACATTGGGCGGTTGTAGAAGTCAGCCTCCGTGAAATTGCTACCTGTCTTGAACTTGTCGGCCTCTTCTTTTCCAAACATGGCTCCTAACATGTCGATGACTTTGTCGGTCTCGTTGCCCACAACGGCACTCTTCATGGCATCGTACTTTTGAGCCGCCTTCGCCGACAGGAACATGACGTCAATGGGTGTATTGTCTTCGATATCCAAAACGACTTGAATCCTGCGAGCCTGGTTGAACGCAAGCTGATATCGCTTAATATTTTTGGATTCCACGAGACTATAGTCGTCGATCAACTGTCGTACGGATTGTGCAGTGGCCTTGGGGGCAGCCGTAGCTTCAGGAGCAGCGGCCATTTTGGCAGAACCGGGCGCCGAACTTGGCGTCGTCTTGGTGTTTGCGGCGACACTCGCAGGCACGACTGCCGGAATTGGACCTGTATGCCTCGTCACCTGTTCGATTGGGTTGCCAGGCGTGTCTAGGTCCTTGAGTGTCAGCGTATCTTTGTCGGCCTTGATGACTTCAGACGACTGAGTACCGGCCTCGTCATCTCTCGTAGTGATCAGCTTGGTCCCGCTCAGGAACCATTTGCCGGTAGAGTCAGCCGAGAAGTCCTTATCTGCCGTGCGCGCATGTCGGCGAACCGTATGGTCAGGGAGCAGTTCTATGAAGAAGACCATCTCGACACCGTCCTGAACTATTCGCGCTTTCCAAGTGCCCACGAGGTCATCCTCGGAAAGCGAGTTGCCGCATGCAGCCAGCGCGGTCGTGAAAACGAATGTGCAAAACAGGCGTATATGACCCATTGAAAGTCCTCCAATTTCTTGGTTGAGTCGAGTCGGTAGCTCGACCACATTTCTTCGGCTGGTGGGATTCTGGGTATACAAAATTTTTACTTATCTTGAATGTAGGAGGCAGCGCCCGTTCCGGCAAGACGGATTGCGAATTCGGTCATGACCAATTGCTGTCGGCAAAATTCCGCGTCATGTCCTTACGTCCGGAAATGGCCGAACTTTGCCTGCCACGACCGGCTGAAACCGACCCAAGCTGCCCTTCGAAAAAACTGTCTCCCAATCTGTTCGAGATACCAGTTTGCGCCGATAACCGGGTTCAATAGATGGTCTATCCGATTCCAAAGTCAGTTCAATTAGTGCGTCAAGTAATAACCTAACAAGGGAAGGCTATAGATTCAATTCCGAAACGGAATGAGTACAATATGCTATATTTTTACGCACAATTGGTGGAGTGGTTTTAATCCGTTCGATGGTAAAAAGCCAAAGATTGTAGTGTGGACGAATTTGCCTAAAGTAGATGGTGATGAGATGACCAGAGGGTTAAAGAAATATTCATTGCTAATAACGGGCATGGTAGTTGTTGTCATGCTTTTTACTGGTTATTTATGGTTTTCGAACAGAGTAAGCCCAGTGCTAATAGGTGGTATATCCACTCCATCGAGGTCAACGGAGAGTGCTTCGGTTGAAAGGTATATAAATACTGTTCCTAAAACGGCGCATTACGCAGGTATGGATGAGACTGGTAACTTCGAAGGGAGTGCTTTGAGTTCAGATAAGTCTGCAGCTGCAGTTAGATCTGCTGAGGAAGTGAGAGGTGCTGCTGCATTCACTCCTGGTACTGCTGCGCTTGAGGGTAAAACTTTAAACGAAAATATTTCTGGTGAAGGCGGTTTTTCAACGGGCGGTGCTCATGTTGATGAGATTACAGCTCATGCCGAAGCTAAAGCGCTGTCAGGAAGGCAAGAACAAAATACGGATGTTGAATTTGCAACTGGTGGCTCAAGTACTATAGCGGGCTCAAGTAATCCACGTTATGAAGGTATTCAAACAAAAAATATAGATATGCCTTCAACAAGAGACGCTACATCTTCAGAAAGCTCGCAAAAGGAAAAAAATAATAATTTTAAAGCTGTTGATGCCGCCATTAAAAAGCTTGAGGAGGCGAATATAGTTTTCAATACGCCTAAAACATTGAAGCTTGATGAAGTATCGGAAATTCAATTGGTGCTTGGTGTGGCAGTGCCGGTAGCATTTTTGAAGAACTATATGTCTGTACCTGGTGAGACTGATTCTGCGACGGTTAAAATTTCTCAAGATGTATCTGCTCGGTTGACGGGGGCGGGATTTGCGATTACTGAAGTTACAGAATCCCGGCAGCCGATCACACTTGACGAGATAACAGAGTGGAAGTGGCAGATTGTGCCGCAGCGTGAAGGTATGCAGCGGCTTCATCTTAGTATTTCAGCAGAAATTGACGTAAATGGAACATCCATGCGAAAAGTTGTACGTACCTTTGATAAGGACATTAATATCGATATCGGTGCTGGAGAGGTAGTTGCAAAGTTTTTTTCAACTAATTGGCAATGGCTGTTCGCCGCTATATTGGTTCCGGTTTTTGGATGGGGGATGAAAAAAATCAACAAATCAAGAGTGCGTAGAACTGACGACTAGTTTTTTTATTTTTGAATGCAGGGAAAGGCAGTCGGCAGTGGCTGCTTCTGGCCGATTCCTGCCGGTCGTGCTCGGCATCGTCTCCCATAAGCGACTGAGTAAAATAAAATCAAAGGCTCACAAACTAGTAGGTGAGCGGCTTATATTCTGTGCCCGAAGTATAACTCTGCAAAAATTTATAACTCCTATCTGTGGCTATGACTTTCAAATAGAGAACATCGGCGCTTAACGTTCACCGAATCTCGATTTCTTCCACGCCCGCGTCAGTTAATAGTTGATACAACTCGGAAACACGATTGCGGTTCCCTCTGCCCGCGCAGAAAAGGAAGACTGCTCGCTGCTTAGCTCTCGAAAGCGCAACAAAAAATGTTGCTATGCCTTCCGGGTTTCGTGGTGTATGACTCCACCATGATTGATCGTCGAGTCCGATGAAAAATACGGTGTCGAACTCGAGTCCCTTGCTCTTATGTACGGTCATCATTGAAATATCGTACTTACCTACGAACCGATCAATACAGCTCGTCCAGGTCGCAGTCTCAGAGGCTGCTTGTTGCAGATGTAGTGAAAACGCTTCCACCATAATATCGAGAAGGTCGTTGCGGGTGTATGCAGCATAGGTGGTGGACATGGACGTAACATCCAAGAACGCAAAAATACGATCCGCAATTTCGGATGCCAACTCGACCGTGGGAAGAAGAGGACGGATATCTTGCCCGAGTGCATCCAGGAAGCCCTGTATATCCTGATCAACTCGGTACCGTCGCACCTCGTCGTCCTCGTCGACTCCACGAATAGCATAAACAGCTGAAGACAACTTCGACCATGCCACCGCATTGCGTTGACCACTGGCCAGCCTTAACGCCGCCAGAGCTATGGCAACAGCCTCATCCACCATTAAATCTTGGACATTGGTTCGGCCTATAGTCTTGCTCTCGTTACGGATACTCAAACCTGCGGCGGTAAATATCGGTTGCAGCTCCTCCTCAAACTGATCAGGGCGCTGACGCACTAGGAGCACGTAGTCGCTAGGTTGCTTCTGACGTGCTGCCATGTCCGCTGCTATCCATTGTGCCAGCCTTTGCCCCTCTATAGCTGTGGAGCGAGAGCTCCATACCTGAACTACATCCCTATCCAACTGGCCCTCAGTCTGTGACTGGATCTGTGGGGATTGCGGATCCAGGGCCTGAGCCACGAAATGCTGAACGCGGACTAGTTCTGGTGAAGATCTGAAGTTGAAAAGCAAATTCACCCGTTGAGCCGCAAAATCTACCTCAAATTGCTCAAAGGCATCATTACGCGCGCCAGCCCAGCCCATGATCCGCTGCTTGTGATCCCCTACAGCTGTGACGACGGTTCCCGCTTGACCAAAAGTAGAAAGTAGAAAGTCGTATTGAGCAAACGAAGTATCTTGGAACTCGTCCACAAATACGTAGGGATAGGTCATACGTAGGGCGCGCGCAATCTTGGGATTCGCTCGAATGATCAGCTCAGCCAGCCGGTTCAATGTTACGAACGAAAGCTTGGACACATTAGCGCCGAACAGCTGTTGTCGTAGCCACTGATGGATCGCTAACTGCTCAGCTGTAGTGGGTTGCTGGAGCACATCCGCTTCTAGGCGACTGCCACCTATCGTCTCTGCCTCAAATCGCTCAACGGATAATTGTGCGATCCTCGCTTGCCACTCTGGTCGAGCCATAAATTGAATGCGATTCAACTCGTCCTGCACTACTCGACGGTTGGGGAAACAAATCTCATAAGGACGCGTGGGACGCCAATGCTCTGGGATAGCCGCCTGAAAGCGATCAACGAGACTTTTGGTGAAAGCGTCAAATGTGAGGGAGCTGAACCGCGCAGCCAATTCGGGAGGGCAGCGCTTGCGAACACGAGCCGCGAGATTGGCGGCTGCATCAGTTTTGAACGAGATGGCGAGAATCTGCTGTGGTGCTTTGCACAACCCCGTCTCTAAAAGGTAAGCCGCACGCTGTGCCAAAAATTCAGACTTTCCGGCGCCGGGACCGGCGACCACAGATGTCGACTCTATGCGACGCATGGCTGTCCACGCATTGGGCTCTAGGTTAGGTATGCCTCGTGGTTGCCATTCTTCAGGGGTAACGGGTCTCCAGTTCATTGCTGCTCAGCCTGCTCTAAAGTAGCGCGAACTCTTGTCAACAGACGCTGTAAAGGCTCTGGCACTGCTGCCACTAAATCTTCGGGTGGTAGTTGGCTCAAGACCCTCACGTGGGTGCTGGGCTTGCCACGCCCCAAGAAAAGATATCGATACCACCTCAGGTCGTCGTCTTCCGCGACTGCATAGAAGGCTGGAGAGCCTTCTGCGCCGAGAACCGCGTCCCGAGGCTCCCCCGCTTGGGCTGGCCCACGCATTCCCTGCTCGAGAACCCGATAAGCTCTCGGATAGGCCTTGAGCATGGTGTAATCCAAGTCGAGCGGGTCGGAAAAATACACTTGAAATTGCTCAAGCCAACCGGTCCATTGGCGCAAAAACACAAGATCAACAGCGGGATGGTTCAATATCGCAGCTAGGTTTTCAGCCGGACCACCCGCATGCAAAGTATTTGCGAAGAGCTGCTGCGGTGTGACACCGATACTCAACAGTTGCTCACATGTAGTTTNAATACGTCCGAAGCCCCCACCGCTGCGCCCCCAATCCAGATCCAGTAATGTCGCATACGGCACTTGCAGACTAGCGAGTAATCTCCATAGATGATTTACGTGACGACCACCCAGCGGTACCACAGCAACAAATGACCTATCGATGGGGAAGTCCATCGCTTTAGCGAGCAGGGGCAGAACCACTTCCTCAGTGGCACCTTCACCGAGTATCACGTAGCGTGCGAAGTACAGTTCAGGATAGGCCCGGACAGCTTCCCGAACGAACTTAGAAGCCTCTTCGTCTCCTATTGGCAGACTTATTTGGCGTACTTCGGTGGAGCGGAACTCCAGATTCAATCGGAAGTGCCGCACACTAGATGGCTCTACCCGTGCAAGGATGCTGGGCGAGTGGCTGGAAACTATCGCTTGAGCGTTTGATCCTGCGGCGACCTCTTCGACCTGATTGATGATGCGAGACAGATAGAACGGAGCCAGATTATTTTCCGGCTCTTCAAGCGCGACGATGGTCAGCGCAGGTAAAGCGATACCGGCACCTGCGAAGCCTGCTGGAGCATCGCCAACCGCAAGTCTCGCCTCAATATCCAGCGTCGCTGAGACCATAGCCATATGGAACAAAGAGCGCTGACCATCGCTCAGATCCTCTAGCGCACGGTCTTGTCCATCTTCTGCGGGGAGGAACACTACTTCGACGCGCCTAATGAACTCTTGCCAACGGGTGTCGACGGGGCGGAAAGATGGTGTAGTGTGGGTACCTGCTGAATGGAGCTGAAGCCACCGCCGGGTAACTGCAGAGCTGATACTATCTACAGCTGCCTCGGCAGAAAACGCTTCATTAACGGCTGTGCCAGCGTCGGTCAATGAATCCTTAACTTGCTCAGACCAATTGATTGCGCGCCAAAGCCGACCACGTATGAAAGCAGTAACCTGGGACGCGCCGTCTCGCGTTGCCGGTATGTAGATGAGCTGGACTCGCGAGCGATCGGAGCCACGAAGCTGGTGGAGGTCGCTTTCTTCGAAATCCCCGAAGGTCTGCACTGCGCAGTAGGTCTCTTCGATCGCACCGTCCAAAGTGCCGTCGTCCGTCCATGTGGCGTGTAGCCTTAAACGCACCTTGAGATTGCCATTCTCCTCGGCCGCCATGTTTTTGAAAAACGCTGGTACAGCAGGATTTTCCGCGTCGGCATCTAGTTCTGGAAATGCAAGGACTGCCTCGATCACCAAGGTACGAGCCGCAGGCCGCTCCGTCTCGTTAAAGGGAATATGAAAGTCTTGCTTCCGCAACCGTCGTTGCTCAGACGTGACACCAAACAGTCGCTGCAAGGCTTGCATCACGGCAGTCTTACCGGTGCCGTTATCGCCTACAAATGCTACAAGACTTGGTCCTAAAGCAACGGGGCTTTGCTGAGGACCGAAACAGCGAAAATTCGCCAAACCAAGACGCTCAATGTGCATGCGATCTTCCTGACAGCAGTTTAATGAGAGCAGCCTCAGTCAGAGACTAGAGAGAGGCAGCCGTGCTTCCGCGCAGCACAAGCGTAGCACTCAACAGCGCTTCCGATAGCGATCAGCCCTGAGTTACGTAGACACATTTCCAACGACTGCTTTTGGCTGTTTTCTGCAGGTAATGCCACAACGTCGGTTGTTCAAGTCCGATGCCAATGACTGCTCAGGTCTAATGGAAATGGGCGCGCAACTCGGTGCAATTACCAACGGGGCACTCGATAAACGGAATTCCAAGTGAAGGGGATTCAGTCAAGACGGTTGGTTCACCGTCACCAGCATCGAGTAGCGGCGAATGATAGGCCAGACTAAGCTGCCAATAGGTCATCATCACGCTAAGGATGAGTATAGATATGCACACTGCACTCGCTGCATCGTGGTGGCCAAGGCTACTAATTAGCGCCCTCCTGATTGGTGGCTGCAGTACGCAACCCAAAGCACCTGATCTGGAGTTCAGCAGTAAAGCGCTAAATGAAAAATTTGGAATGGAACGAAACCCTTCTGCAGACCATTCTCCGTATCTTGGCTTAGCACTAGCGGGTGGCGGAACTAAGGCGTCGGGGTTTTCCCTTGGCGTACTTAAAGGATTGGTGGAGTCCGGCCAGATGGAGCACGTGGATGTAATTTCCTCGGTATCCGGTGGCAGCTACGCGGCCTATTGGTATTACGCTCGACTGGTCTTCGATGACCCTACGTTTGAACAAAATATGCCAACCCCTGACGCCTTTAAACAGGCACTCTTCCTCGATTGCTTCCCTTCACGTTACATGAATACGTTAGGTACTAGCTGGACACCGACAGAGCCCTGGCTCGCTAGCCAACCACTTCCGTGCCCGCCTGAAAACAACACGAACCTGCTTAAAATTTCGCGAGATGATGAGTTTTCTTCACAAGAAAAGCGCCTGGATACTCAGCACCAATATGACCTGCGCCTGGCTGCGTTGAAACGACCTGAGCTTGGCAAAGACCCTTACCGCGAACAGAACTACTTGCGTGGCTATCAGGACATTTTCAGCACTGGACTCAATGCCTTTGGCGCCCATGCTTTTGACTACAGCACCACCGAAGATGACCAACGCTTTACCAACGAAACCTTAGAAATGGTTCCTCTGGAGGTCGGCTCGATCGTTCTCAATGCGATCGCCAATATCGTCTTTGATTGGAACATCAATGTTTCGAGCACTCAGTACGCCTATGCCAAGGGCATTGCGCGTACCTATGGCGCCAGTGCCCCAAACTGCGATAAAGACGTGGATGCCTGCATTACCACGATGTACGGCACCAGCATTCGATTGGAAGGCGATATCGATAAAGCCAGATCCCTGAGCTATGCCCAACTTCGCAGAGCTTATGAGGTAAAACACGCTCCGCTATGGATCATAAATTCCACTGCCGGTGAAGATCGTAGCGTGCTCGATATCGGTGAGCAGCAGCCGTTTTATCTTTCTGCCTTTGAGGTCAACGCTTACCAGTACGGTTCAGGCCTGTATGGATATAGACCAGGCCAATTGGCGGACCTCACACCTGCAAAAGCTGTTGTGTCGTCTGCGGCCTTTCTTGATTCCCAACAAAAGGTGCTGACCGAGCCGCCTGAGCGCAACGTCGTCAATGCGCTTCAAAAACTTGCAGCATTGGATTGGGGGCTCTCATTTCGCAATCCGAACAACACCAGCGATACTCTCTATACCCTGCACTACCTTTTGCCGTTCCCGCTCTACCATGTCGATCGCTTGGTCGATGCCAAACATTCGACCTTCATTCATCTGTCAGACGGCGGGATGTCAGAGAATCTTGGCGCCTACGCACTTGTGCGCAGAGGGGTTTCGAACCTGATCATTTCCGATCATGCGCAGGACCGCGAGGGATGGATGGCAGACGTCTGTCGACTGAAAGATGGCCTGAAGGACCAAGGGCTTACCCTGCTGCTTCCAGGTTTAAGTAGCCTGGAAAAGCAGTGCAAAATCGTGAAGAACGAACTCACTGGTTACGACATCTATGCCTGGGAGCATCCGGTCCTAGTGGGTTGTATAGTATCTGCGACGCTTGAGAATTCGAACTGCGAAAACCTTCCCACGAATCTCAGCAATGATCACTACGCGGCCCACGTATTCCTAATCAAACCAGCATTGGGTACCAAGTCGATGCGGACTCAGTTGCAATCCATCAGCGATGCCTGTAGCGAAGGCGGTACCAAACAATGTCAGAAAATCATACGTCAAGCATGCACCACGCCTAACGGAAATGAAGACAGCCCCATGTGGCAAGGCGCGCCAGCTCCATCCTGCGAAATGTATGCGTTTATCAGCATCAACTTCGCAAATAGCGGTGGCATGGCGAGCGATGGCTGCCCGAACTATCCGCAGTTTGGCACCGTCGCGCTGACAATGGATTCATCGCCATGGATCTATGGCGCCATGCGTGATCTCGCCGCCTACTATGCGACCCGAATCAGCTGGTTCTTCGATCAAAGCGGGATCATCAACGAAGATCATTTCCTTGATGAGCTGCGCTACCAGCGTCGCAATGCCATGCCATTACTGGTGGATGCCAAACTCCGGAAACAAGGGTCGACACGATCCTGCGAGTTCAAGGCACCCAGCCAGACAACAAAATCGACCTAACCCCTAAACAGGTTCCGTATTTTGTTGGAGGTAAAGAAAAGCCACTTCAAGAGTGGCCCTTCGATCCCATCACGTAGTGGTTTTACCGCTGTTTCAATGTTCTTCTCTCATCCACCTTCTGCTTTAGGAAGATCGGAAAACGAATGGCATCGTCTCTGGCGGCGAGAGCCTGTAAGAAAAAAATAGTAGTTCCAATGGCCATCACCTTGAAAGCCTGTTCGAAGTCAGGGGATTTGAAAAAAATCGCCAGAAGCCCCGCCGACACCAATCCAGCCAGCAAAAAATGCTGAAAATCATACTGGGTAGATTTTTCATGGAAAAATCCATCGCCATGAACGAGGTTGTAAAGCCATCCCCAAGCTAGTGCCAACTGGCCAATTACGGGGATTGAGGCCAGGAATGCGGCGCCAAAAAGATCTGACTTTGTTGCAATGTCAGGTTTGTAACTGAAACCGCTGTTCCAGAAGTAAGAGTCATCACCGGCCCTGAACCCCCCTGCGCCTACAAAGTTTCCTTGGCTAGCCAGGTGCCGCTTGTTCTGACCACTGATTCGATAGCCCGATTTGGCCTCTTCGTCCCAGATCGTCAAATGATCTGTCGTGATGCTCGACACCTCGCTTGAAACTTTGATATTTCCAAAAGCATCTTTATAAGCCGTACTGTCGACAAAATGCTGTGTGGTCTGATTGGCGCCGAGCACATAGCCGACAACTACAAAGTACCGATTGAATCGTGGTTTTAATCCCACAAGACGCAGCAAGTACAAGCTCAGGATTGTCCAAACCAAGTAGGCGGCAGCATAGCCCTGCGCAGGACCCGTAATCATGGGATCAATGCGCCCTTTGCCAAAACTTATGATGACAAGCCAAAACGCGGCCAGCGCAAGCACGTTTGCCAGCGCCTGAAGATAACTCACGTTCATCATCAGTAGTGCGCAAGCACCTCCCAGCAGTATCCATAGACTCATAAAAGCTCCTGTAGAAAGCCAAGGCCACGCCAAGGCTGTAGATCAGTGGACGTTGTAGTTGATTGCGATGCTTATGGCTCCCGCCAATATTCGGCTTTTTCCCGCGTTCGGATCACTGGGGAAGAGTCTCAGGTTGGCTCAGTGCATTGCGTTTTCAGCGGGACAGGATTCAATTTGAGGGCATCACAGCAGCCATGTTTGGGTGGTCGAAGCCGCTCAAGGACTGATACGGATCGAAAGCCGCCAGCATTCTTTACCCACCTGAACCTAAAAGAATTCGTGAATGGGGAAGATCACTGGCAGTCTCTACGCCAACCGATTAAGAGCGAATACTAAGCCACAAAGATAGCGTATTGCCATCATTTTTCGACTAAAAAAACATCCACGTTCAAGCAGTTCCAATAACAGCTAACGGCGTAGATTCCGCGTTCGTAAGCGACCAGCGGTTACACTTAGAACTCAAGCGTTACGGGCGGTGGTGCACGCCTATTGTTACGAAGACTGGCACCATTTACACCAGCCCCTCACGTGCCAACGAGACGCTCTGCTCAGGCCCCTTACTGCAGGAGTCGCTTCCTACCTTTGAAGGTTGATGCACAGAGCCAGTTTGAAGCACCAATGTTCATAAAACTGCTAGTGGAATTGAACCTTCACAGTGAAGTGACAAATTTCAGAGCCAAAGGGCTGCACGTGTTGTGTACGCAAAAAGACGAATACAGGTGGAATGACAGGGAATCAACCGCTGCCCGCACCTTTACCCAAGGACATCACAACTCTGAGCTCTGCGTCCAATGGCGATGTATCGGCCGGGTATCGCTGGCGTAAACTGGGCATCTGAGGATCTGATATCACGTAACAGAGGGTGCATTTTACTGTGACAGGGCAATATCGATGACTGAATTTAAAGCCCTTTGGCAGCGCGAGCGCGCACGCCGAGAAGCCTTGTGGGATTTGGAAGGCTTATGGCCTGGCAACGCCTTGGCGCAACCTTACCTGGAGATCCTCGATGCTATTGATCAACAAGATCGCGAACACCCAATCGGTGAAGAGTACTTGATGTCAATTGATGAGCTGCGCGAAAGGGTGCCAGAAACTCAACATGTGGGTACAGATGGCTATCCTTTTGTAATCGTGCTCGACCAACACATCCCGCAACCCTGGCGCGCGAGATTCGAAGCGGCAAGCGCTCTGTCTACTCGATTGTTGGAAGGTAGCTACGCAAGCGATTGGCGTCGCTTCCTCCGTGGCTGGGTCCGGGAGATGCAGCACCTTGCCGCACACAGAGAGGGTCGCAAGAGTGATTGAATTTGATTTGAACACCAATGACACTGAGACATTGTTAAGGCACTGCGAGAGCTTTGTGCCGACCAGTGACGATCCAAGAGAGGCACGTCGGCTAGAAGCCGCATTGAAGGCCCTCTCTGAAGCACTGGTCGAACACCTGCGCGGTGACAAGCGTTCTTAAAAGCCTGTTGAAGTTACTTACGGACCGGGGCAGAAAGCCTCAATTTCACCAGTTCTCGTAGCTTCTTTGAACCAATCGACTGCTGTCTAATGAGTTCCTGAAGATGCCGCATTTCTAGGGATTGTTGTTCAGTCAATTTCTGTTGCGCCACCAACTGTTCCCGGAGCAAGGACTCGTTCGTCCGCAGCGCCGCTAACTGCTCCCGAAGCAGGGATTCGCTCGTGCGCTGCGCCACCGAGTTCTCCCGATCAATTTCATGCGTCACAGAAATTTGCCACCAGGTTGCAAGTACCGTAGCGACGACCGAAGCTATGACTGCCCATCTGGTCCATTTCAGGCTTTCGCCAGCCTGCTTGAACGCTTGCTTTGCACTCTCCTGATCACTCTTAGCGCTATCGATCCACGCGGGCAAGACATCTTTCACGAGCGTCTGATTTATACCGCCAACGACCTCGACTAATGCATCCATCCGTCGAACCGTTTCACGTGAGTTCTCAGCCCCCTCCAACGTCGCTCTCCCCAATACGGTGTCTTCTGGGTTCGGGGGTGAAAAGTCTGGCGAAATCTCGCTTGACCGCGAAAATATCAGCTCAGGTATCGCGGTGATGCGGCTTGATTTCATCATGTCATCCGTTGCCCTTCGGATGTCAGAAGCGGTGTCCAACATGGGCTGCACCCCGACACTCGACGCCTCCATTGCGGACTTTATGCTTTCAGCGGCAGAAACGGATTGACGAATATTTGAGAGGTCGACCATTTGCTCCTGAAGCTTTTCCAGCGCGCTGTCTCCTAGAAATGCGTAGCTATTGCCAATGGATGTACGCATTTCATCCAGCATTTTCTGGCGTCGTAACAGCTCCTCTTTTTTTGCGCGCCTGGCAGCGTGCCCGAGCTCTAAAAGGCCGGCACCCTTGGGTAGCTCATCCCAGTTATTTTTATTCGCAACGGCTGGCGCAAGTATCTGGAAGTCCGCATCAAGAAGCACATCGACGTCATCTTCCTTCAAGGGAGTGCGATCGCGTTTGTCCTGCACGCGATTGGCTAGTTTGCGCACGACAATCCTACCCAACTCTGCAGTGTCGCCGACCTCGAAATCTTTAAAATCCGAAATATGCACGGACCGCAAATAGAGGATTCCTAATGATGTGGGAACCGCTACTTTCTCAGGAATAAGATCGTCAAGAGACAGTTTTCTAGGCCGCGCACTTGTTGCTCCAGTGTTATCCGTCATTCAGAAACCAGTCTAGCCATAGATTCAGTTGAACAGACTCTGCTCTTCGCAATCGCCCGTGACACCCTCGTGACCAGTTTGACGGATACGCAGGCCCCTTGGAAACGCTTCGTGTGCGCCTATCGACAACACCAAGGATGGCGAACGTCATTTAGATTGCGTGTATGCCAAACGAGGGTCGAAACCTCGCCCACCAGCACGTTCGTGCAAGGCCCTAGCATTGCGGAACTCATGGCGCGTCAGGACTATGTGATTTTCGGTTGAAAGCTAAATGCGAAATGGCGAAATAGTCGACATTCACCATAGGCGACCTTCCCAAACCCTCTATCACCCCAGTGGGGGCCAAAACTGTTCTTAATGACCCAGCCATCCGCATCAAAACCTACGACCTCAACTGTGTGCAGTCCACCGTACAAACCATTCTGGTGGCGATAAAGCTCCCCCTTGTAATCTTCCGACTGGAAGTCTTCCCACAACTCCATCACAGCTATCACCGGCCCACGCTGCACTTCTTTTCGAGCATCGACATCACCCTTGAATTGCAGAATGTTCATCAACCGAACCCTTCCCGTTCGTAGGCTGCATTGCTCAGGAAGGTCATTGGCATCAGTGGCCGTTTCACGTGCGATGGCTGCCTGTGCAAGTGCTTTCATTGCTAGACCAGGGTCCCATGGGGAGGACGTTGGTTTCCCCGCGATACACAAATGACCATAAAGCGGGGACACCGGAAAAGCGATGGAGGGAGTATCAAGCAATAGTCGATCCTCCAATGTTGACGCTATTGCATAGCTCGTACAGGCCTTGCTGTTGCTACCTTGATTTTTCACAGGTGCCAGCTTATCAAGATCAGGTATGTAGGGCAGGAAGGCAGCTAATTCAGTTGCCACAGTCAGGCTAAATCTAGATTGGAAATCTAGCCCCACCTCCTCCAAAACTTGAGGCTCAGGGGAAAATGGGGGGATTTCTAAGGCGGAAGGCAGCCAAGGGCTAGCATCTCCGGCTGGCGTATCGGCACGCCGCCCCACGTGCTTTCGAGTCCTGCGACTCATAGCGCGGTCTCGTCTGTGGCAAGCGAACGTAATTTTTTCGCTTCGAGCAGTTTTGTTTCTGCTTCCACCAGGGCTGTTTGATTCTCCAGTGCTTTGATCTGAGTCTCTGTATCCGTCGCCGGATTGTTTGATTTCATTGCGTCGGCCAAATCTTTCTGTGCCTTGGCCACCTTTGTTTTTTGCTCTAGTTCCTGGAGATCCGCGCCTTGTTTAGCGGTACGAAGTGCTGCGACCTGGTCGCTCAAGGACTTGAAGGTTTCGGATGCCCCAGCTGCTGTGGATCGGAGCTGCGAATACCCGGTGGATTGGAGTGTTCCATCCACTCCAAACACGGCAGACGTCTTATTGGAGGCAAAAGCTCGCCCCTCGAAAGGAAGCAGGAACAATGGCCCAAGCTGAAACACCATTGCATCAAAGCTGGTAACGACTTCAGATTTTGGGTCACTGCATCGAGCCACGGAGCAGATCCTAAATTCTGCCAGCGCGGGCTCCCTGTAAGGCAGGCCTTTCCAACCATCCGCTGGCGGTTCTGCCTGGGCCGGTGTAAACGTTTCTTTCGAGATTAACGCAAAATAAACCTGATACGGGGATTGGTCGAACGTGTCCAAATCCCATTTAGCTAACACTGAATCGGGCAGTCCAATAGGGGTGTCTGTCGCGAGATCGGAACCCTTCTTAGGCCATGTATCAGTGTAGGAATAAGTGACCTTCCTTAGCGCCTTTTCAAGCAGGCTCTTTTGAATTCGGACCGCCGACTCACGGGAGACAAGTCGATGCTGGGCCTGAGTCCATGCTTGTTGTAGCTTCTTGTCTGCGCCGTTACTCACCCCTTTTACTGCCGTGTCTACTCGGGCAAACGCCACCATCTCGGCATCAAGCTCACCGTTAGCGACTAGAAGATCTGCCTTGGCCTTATCCAGTTCATTAATGGCAATAGCAATGTCACCGCTACAGTCCGATGCACCTGCACCAGCGAAGGCAGCAGTAATGACTTTGCCTACCCCTGACGCGATGTTCACTGCGGCTTGGCCAGCTTGGTCATCCGCCGAGCCATTAGCTGACTTCAACATGCGGTTCTGTTGCCACTCGAAAGTCACTTCCCCGGTCTTCGACCAGCCTGTGAGGCTCCTCGGATCAGTCGGGTAGAGGCGATTTGGTTCAAGCGCTATTTTTGGAACTGCTTCCGCGGAAATATTCACCTTGATGGATGGTTTTTCGCCTGCAGCAGGTACCTGACAGGAAACCGCCTGCCATTTGATCGTCAGATCGAACTGCGTAAATGGCATCCGGTAGGGATTTCCTGTCGGAGGGGGAGCTCCGGCAACGAGAGGTTTGGTTAACAGCTCAGAAGTACAAGAAGTGATGCTTAAAACGAGAGAACAACTAAGTCCGAAACATAAAGCTCGCATAGGGAACTCCATATCACTATCTAACCGAGGCTGATGCCGCGGCAGGTTGGCAGCCCCCTTTTGAGCGTGTCGCTTGCTCACAATCTAGGGCGTGTGCGACGCAGAACATGCGCTAGGTTTGAAGTGTAGAAGGATGGTGTCAATGCGCTAGCATGCGAGCAGAAAAAGGCAGCCAAGAATCCAAATCCTTGCACCACGTAGCACTTACCTCACTTAAGGAATGTCTTTTTCAACGCATTATTTTGCCGACATCACTACACATAACGCGACAGGACTTCTCTCTTCAATATCGATTGCCGCCCTCTTTCGTTCCGCGGCCTGCTGCCGGCGGTGCAGCGGGATAACCTGCAAGACCTGCTGAGTGAAAGCGACCTGCCCCCTTACCTGAGATCAGGTCTACAAGGGGCACCCAAGACCGCAACAATAAAAGGCCCTATCCTCACGAAAAGTGCTACCGGCTCACCAGGCTTCATGGCATTGGTCAAGGCGTTGTGTGAATGCCTCGCTTGATAGCGGAGGCGAGAAGAAGTTGCCTTGGCCGACCTCGTACCCTTGGGCTTTGAGAATGTCACGCTGGACGGCGTACTCAATTCCTTCGGCCACGACTTGCAAGGAAAGCCCCTTGCCGATTCCGATAACAGATTCGCTCAACGCCCGACAGGACATATCGTGTTCCAGATCGTCGACGAAACTTTTGTCCAGCTTCAGCTCGCTGATGGGCAAATGCCGTAAATACCCAAGGCTGGAATAGCCTGTGCCGAAATCATCAATGGCCAGACGCACTCCTAGCGCATGCAGGTCCCGGATGGCTTTTTCGGTCGCCGAGCTTTTGCATAACATCACACCTTCGGTCACTTCCACACACAAGTCGCTGGGACGTAAGCCGTAGAGCTGTAGCTGGTTGGCAATCAGTACTGCGAGATCAAGATTGTGAAAGTCGATTGCCGATAAGTTGATCGACAGAGAGGGGATTTCCAATCCTTGTTCACGCCATTGAGCTAGCTGCTCACAGGCCTTGTGCAGCACCCATCGACTAAGGTCATTGATGAGCCCGCACTCTTCCGCAACAGGAACAAACTGCGTTGGCGAAATGTCGCCCAGCGCTGAATGCGTCCACCGAGCCAATGCTTCCACACCAACCAGTCGTCCGCTGTTGAGATTAATTTGCGGTTGATAAAATAATTTAAGGCTATTGCTCGCTATGGCGCTGCGCAAAGCCGTCTCAAGCATCAATCGGTTTTGCGCGATCCTATTCATCTCTTCAACATAAAAACTGAAACTGCTGCTCTTGCGCTTGGCCTGACACATCGCAATGTCAGCTCTCTGCAGTAAAGTCTCTATATCTTGGCCATCAGCAGGAAACAGGCTAATACCGATGCTCGCAGTGACGACGATTGAGGTGCCGGCAATTGTCGCCGGCCAACTCAGTAGCGTCATCAGCCCTTGAAGATACGTCCTTACCTGCGTTGCATTCATTCGCAACAGTATCAGCACAAACTCATCACCGGATAGGCGCCCAACCAGATCAGAGTCAGAGAGCACGCTGCGCAGCCTTTGCGCCATGATCCTAAGTAACTCGTCACCCGAAGCATGTCCCAACGCATCATTAATTTGCTTGAAGCGATCAAGGTTGATAAACAGGATGGCAAGCCCGGCTTGCTCCCGGGACATGTCGACAATGCAGCGTTGCGCTTGAGCTAGCAAGAAGCCGCGGTTTGGCAAGCCAGTTAATGCGTCGTAAAAAGCCATCGTACGAATGGCTTGGCGTGCTTCCTCACGTTCAAGGGCCAACATGCAAAGATGCGTGCCCGCGGTGACCAGGTGGATATGCAAGGCATCCGGCCCGCGGCACTCCCGGAAATACAAAGCGAAAGTCGCAGCGATTCGCCCTGAGCCATTGCGCACAGGCAGGGACCAACATGCCCTCAACCCCGACTTTTGTGCCAGGTGCTTATAGTCGGCCCAGAGTGGGTCATTGCTGATGTCCATAACAAGGACTGGCTCGCCTCGGTAAGCCGCAGTACCGCAGGAACCTGCCACCGGACCGATCGATAAGCCTTCGATGGCTCTGGAGTATTCTATGGGCAACCCGGGACTCGCCAAAGGGTGCAAAAAACCGTCCAGATCCACACTCAAAATCGAGACGATGACATCGGGGGCAATTCGCTCAATTTCATAACACAACAAAGTCAAAACACTCTCCAGGCATTCCTCTTCGTGCAATGCGCCGACGACTTTGTTGTGAAACTCCTCATGCAGCTTCGATTGAGTAATGTCAGTCAGCACGATCACAATATTTTCGACTTGGCCACGAGCGTCGAACATAGGCGTCGAGGAGACATGCACCCAGAGGCGCTGACCATTTTGCTTGCTAATAAGCGCGCTGAACTCATAAGGCTCACCACGAAAAGCGCTTGCCAGTACCGATTCCGGGTGAGCTTCCGAGCCAGCATCCGTCACAAAAAACATCATTGGAGACTGTCCTAAAACCTCCTCACGGGGGTAGCCCAACAACCGGACAAGTCCATCATTTACGTAGATAAGGTGTGCGTGGGCGTCGACGATACAAGTCGCAGAACTCGTGACGTTCATCGACATCGAAAGCAACCGGTTCTCGACGTCATTCAAGCGCATTTGCTTAGTATCCTTCAGGAAGTCGCAGATGGGATTCGATTTAGCACGGCAATTTTTCGAGACAGCAGTAACCCCCAATGTTCCTAACCGTCCCTGCCTGCGCCCAACTCGCCCCCCCGGTCGATACCTGCAAACTTACTAGCCCACTTTAATCATGCAGCCACTGCTTTTGCTTTTTCTCCTTAAAAGTCAGTACAACACCATAAGCTCCCTTGTTACCGGAAGGGACCGTCCCTTACAGCAACACATGGCTTCGATTTTTTTGAACACCGACTTCACCATCGATGCTGGCAAAACTACTAAAAAGGCCAGCTCGAGAATCAGGTTAGTAGCGTTGCAGCCAACCAACTATTAATATTGTAAATACCATTATATTTGCAGCATAAATCACCGGAAAAGATCCCGTATCGCATACTCCTTCGGCCGTCCGCGGCGAGTACTGACGCGCTGTTCGAAAGCTATAGCAGCTCTCTGATGACCGCACATTACGCCGGTTATTACGCCTCGGAGCACACAACTCGCGCTTCAAACTTTTTAGTCATTTTGCGCATGCACGGCATAGTTTAGTCGGGGTGCAAATATTGCCGCCCTAGGCATAACCGGGCGTATCGATACAGTACTAAATCTGATCAATAGTTCTTTGCATTCTGGAAACGCTTCATCCCAATCGCTCGCTGCATTTTAACTGTTCTGGACCTCGCTAATCGGCGCTTTTGTCGTTATGGCTCTGTTGTTGGGATCGATTGCATACTCTTTCTACGGGTCGTCACTGAGAGAAACCGCAAAGCTGGTGGACCTGGCCACGGCGACCGAGGAACAGACCGCGGTAGTGGAATCGATCAATGTCTACATCACCGAGATCAATACACTCAATCAGGAAGGCATGGAAAACCTGCAATCGACGTTGCGGGCATGTTCAGACCTGGAGCTGCAGGCAGCTCGACTGAAGCAATTAGTAAGTAGTTTCCGAATCTAGTAGTTGAACTTGCCACATTGCGAACCGCCTGGAGTGGCCTGACGAAATCGGCGACCTGTTTCAGTGAGATCGCTATGCCCGAGCGCGAGGTTGCAAGCCTCGCGCTCAGTGACGATATCGACACCGACCGCTCCTCGGAGCTGTCGCCCTCCTTTGCCGCCGCCAGCCGATTTAGTCACGCAAGACGTGATGCCCGAACGCTCAAAGAGGTTCAACAGATTTTGGTTCTCACCGCAGCCTCTCAACAAAAGAGATTCACGTTTTTCTCCAATTGCTAGACTCGAACACAGGACGAGGACTGACGACGTTTTACCGCCTTGTGGAGCGGACGGGAGCTTTCGGCAGATTTTTATGGCGTTTCACGCGTAGGGTGAAGTAATGAAAAATGCTGTGAAGCTGTGTTGGTTTCTAACAGGTGGCTTGACGTTATTTTCGACCTGCGCGTCCGCTGATGAGCAGCCAGACGTCAATGGTACATGGACAGGCAAAACCCAGTGCCCTCCAGGGATCACGGCCATTACCATACAGGTCAAGGGCGACTCAGGGACGCTGTCCCATGGAGGGTTCGGTCCAGAGCGAGTTTCCCCCCTCAGTTATCCCATCAAGCTGGCCTTCGTCAGGGATCGGGAGGGAAGCAAGGTGTACTTCAAGGCGGTCAATCCGAAATATTACCCCTTTGAAGGGATTAACGGCTTGCTGTCGCCAGATGGTCACCAACTAGATGTTCGGAGTCAGGCCTCCTTGGGCGACTGCAAGCCTTTTGTGCTGTCACGGGCTCAGGCGCCTGTGTCCAAGCCGACTACAGCGAAGGCGGCCGCAGGGGCCGTGCCCGGGCGCGAGCCTACTGAAGCGGAGATGCGTGAGGCCGTCGAACAGCAAGCGAATTCCAGATTCAGTAGCCCAATAAACGCTCTTAGCGTCTACGTAGTGGATTTCAAGAAGCAGGGTTGTCAAAAGTCTGCGGAGAATCAGGGTTATATCTGTGACTACTATGTGGAGACCGGGCAGGAGTTTCACTCGACGGAAAATTCTGCGGCGGGGCGGGGGCACGGGGATGCTGTCAACGATCTTCTAAACGGAGTGGTGAAGGCCACCGGCACCAACAAAGTACAAGTACAAGGCAGGTTTCTGTATGTGCCGTCCGAAGGGCGCTGGCACATTGTCGGGGAATGACCTTCCAGAGTGCCGGTTACTCGTAACCATCCAGCGAATTCACCTTCTCTATCTCCGTCGTAGGAACGATGGTTTCCACGTATTTTTGAGCGAAGGAAACCACCGTTATTACGGGGGTTCGATAGTTACCGTCGCCGGTCAGCTTACCCAAAAAACCTTGCGAACCTTGCGTGGTTAAACGGGTGCTTACCTGTGTGACAGCAACTAATTATTATTTTAGTAAATACCATTGTATTAGCAGCATAGAGCTCAGAACAAAGAAGTGATGTTATTTTGCCATCATTGCGGTTTACTCATAAAAAATCGCTAAAACCTCACGCTCATTACTTCTAATTCATCGAGTTCGCCGTATGAAAATGTTGAATCATTACAAATTTTCCACAAAGCTTTTGACCGCGTTCGTCCTCTGCGCTTTGATTACCCTCGCTGTCGGGGGATTGGGTATGGTGGGAATCAGTCGTTTAGCCGCTGCGCTGTCGCTGACCTTCTCCAACAGCCTGGTTTCGGTGGGTGACACCAACAAGACTATGGCCAGCCTGATCGCTCATAATCGCGGACTGTACCGACTGCTCGACGCCCAAGTCGGCGACGTGCCCGAAGCAGACAAGACCCGTGTACGCGAAGCCCTCGCCGCGGATCTGGCTCGGGCGGAAAGCGCCTTCGCGACTTACCGTGCTACGCCACTTGAAGCTGACGAAAGAGTCGCTGGCGACAAGTACGCAGAACTTTGGCCCTCCTACGTAAAAGGCGCAAAGAACGTCCTTGAGCTGATGGACGCTGGCGATTTTGCTAAGGCACGTATTCGCTTGCATGCACTGTCTCTGGACGAGTTCAACAAATCCCGTGACTACCTCCGGGTCATGATCGAATCGACCAATCGGCAGATCAAAGAAGCGGCCGAGGGAGCCCAGGAGCTTAAAACCAACTCCACATTGCTCCTGCTGATCGGGATCGCTATCGCCTTCCTGGTGGCCTTAGCGCTAGGTATTCTGATTACGCGCATGATCACTCGCCCACTGGCGGTGGCGGTCGCTAGTGCCCAGCGTATTGCCGCTGGCGATCTGACCCAGAGCATATCCACATCCAGGGGTGATGAGGCTGGGCAGTTGCTCAATGCCTTGGCAGATATGCAAGGCGGTTTGAAGCGCACCATTCAGCAGATCGCCAGCGCCTCTGATCAGTTGGCCTCGGCCGCCGAAGAGTTGAGCGCGGTGACCGACGAAAGCACCCGTGGCCTGACGCGGCAAAATGACGAAATTCGGCAGGCCGCCACCGCGGTCAATGAAATGACTGCGGCGGTAGAGGAAGTGGCACGTAATGCTGTGTCAACCTCCGAAGCCTCCAAGGCGGCTACCGAAGACGCCGCCCACGGCCGCAGCCAGGTTGACCATACACTCGCGGGGATCGGCACCATTGTGGTAGAGATCACCGAGTCGACGGAAACAGTGACTGAACTGGCCGGGCACATTCAGGAAGTCAGTAAGGTACTCGACGTAATCCGCAGTATTGCCGAGCAGACCAATCTCTTGGCGCTCAACGCGGCCATTGAAGCCGCCCGTGCTGGCGAACAAGGGCGCGGATTTGCGGTGGTAGCCGATGAAGTACGCGCCCTCGCCCACCGTACCCAAGCCTCTACCGTAGAAATCGAGGGAATGATCCGTACGGTGCAATCAGGTGCCAATGGGGCAGTCATTGCCATGGGCAAAAGCCTGGAGCTGGTAACCAATACCCAGGATCTGGCCGAGCGCGCCGGGGCCGCGCTGGAGAAGATTACAGAGAGAGTCGTTACCATCAACGATCGCAATCTGGTGATCGCCTCAGCGTCCGAAGAACAGGCCCAAGTCGCCCGTGAAGTAGACCGTAATCTTCTGAACATCCAGGACCTATCGACACAGACCGCTGCGGGTGCAAATCAGACGAGCGCTGCCAGCCAGGAACTTTCGCGGCTTGCCGCCTCTTTCAATGTGCTGGTATCACGGTTCAAGCTTTAAGAGCTTGAGACATTTCAGGTCGACCACTGCCCCGTGTCAATTCCTATCATCAAAGTAAACGGGGCATACCTGCCGAGATCGTCTGGACTGAGGTAGGACCTTTGGTCAGTGCCTCGGCGAACTGTCTAAGCTTACGAGCTTCAGTTAACGAGGTTCCAATAGACCATGAATGCATTTGTTTAAATCAGCTAGATAAACGTCGAGTCTTTCTCGTGGGTGCAAGCCCGAGCACGAAGCGTCACAACGCACCTCACATAGCTCGCCTGGCTAACTCCCCCGACCAGCAGAAAACATTTTGTTACCAAATTACAAGGAGGTATCCGCGTGAGCGATGAGCCCCTCCATGCTATTGCAAGCTCAGCAAAGTCGCCGTCCCAGCCGTCTCAGACGGGTGGAACAGCTTCAAAACTCATAGCCTTACACAGTGGTATGACTTCAATTGATTCATATTCATAAGCGCTGCTATTTGTGCCCATCCCCCAGAGCCTCTAGCTTGTCCTCAAAGCAGATTTGCCCCTGCCAAAAATAATTACAAAATGAGGTTAAAAAATGGCTATGTTCCCCATCGAAATTCAAAATAAACCACGTCTATCTATCAATCCCCGCTCCTCCTCGCGCACTAATTTTTCGCGTGCTCAGTTGCCGCTTTTTTGCCATGAAGCGAGCATCCAATAGCGCAGTACGCCCCTCTAAAAAATCGCAACAAAAATCAACACCTCTGGACCACTCTAGTGATCGACTATGCGCACAACCTGCCACAGCTAACAATTAATATCACTAGAACAACCGTAGCCAAGTGGCGTTATGGTCGCTTTGCCTCGAAAAAATAAATGTGGTTTCGGATCAAATTCCAGCAAACACCTGGAACAAAGAAGTGCAAAGCCAAGAGTACGCAGACAAGGCCTTCGGCCATATCTCGCTCACAGCTATGCGAAGTCACGCCCAAAGGGCCCGTAGTCGGCTTATGAGATAGGTATAACAATGATTAAAATATCGAAGTGGCACGTACTAGTAGGATGCTTTATCGCTTATTTTTTTGATGCAATTGAAATCGTCATGCTGTCGTTGTCGCTGCCGGTTATTCGGCAAGACATGGGACTGAGCATCAACCAGGGTGGGCTTCTGGCGACATCGACCCTCTTGGGCATTGGGGTGAGCAGCGTCATCGCGGGGTGGTATGCGGATACCTTTGGACGAAGGAAAGCAATGCTGACCTGCCTATTGGTATTCGGCTCACTAACGGCCATCCTCTCCTTCGTGGAAAATTTCTACCTGTTTCTAGGATTACGCTTTCTTTCGGGACTGGGCCTGGGAGGCCTTTGGGGTATTGTTTCTGTTTACATTGTTGAAAGCTGGCCACCTCATCAAAGGGCGAGAGCCACTTCAATGGTGATTAGCGCTTTCGCCATAGGCGCGATTGTCGCTGCACTTGTAGCTAAGTATATGCTTCCTGAATGGCGGACAATGTTCATGTACGCTGGCGGCATGGTCGTCATCCCGGTGATATACATCTATTTCCTAGTCCCCGAAACACCTGCATGGAAGGAAGCCATAGCACAAAACGCTATCCTGAAGAAAAGCGGGTCGATTGCTGAAATCTTCTCTCCGGAGCTAATAAAATCAACCCTCTTGGGAACCACCGCGGCTAGTTTCGCACTGCTTGGCTACTGGGGCGCCAATACGTGGCTTCCTACCTACCTCGTTCAGGAACGAGGATTAAGCTTAAGCTCCATGGCGACCTTCATGGCGGTATTAAACATTGGTAATTTTATCGGCATGAATTTCTTTGGGTATCTGGCGGACGTTATAGGCAAGCGAAAAGTCATCATCATTTCACTCACTTTGACAGCCAGCATGCTGCCGGTATACGTCTACGCCTCGGATGCAGACTCGCTACTCTGGCTAGGTGCCCTCTATGCGTTCTTCATTGCGTTTGCCAGTCTGTTCGGTGCGTTCTTCAGTGAGTTGTATCCAACTCACGTTCGTACGCTGGGGGCAGGGTTTTGCTTCAACGCTGGACGAGGTCTCGCTGCGCTCGCCCCATTGCTGTTGAGCGGCATTGCGACCTATTACAGTTTGGCGGCGGGATTGATGGTGTGTGCCGCGTTCTTTTTCATCTCGGCATGCGTCACCTACCTGATGCCGGATAAGCCTAAGGTGATGGCGCAAGACCAAACCCTCCAGGGCAACGCAGCAGGCGCTGCCGGCAGCTAAGGCGACGCTACCACTACAGCGCGCCAATGCCGTTTTCATGTGGTTTGGTGGGTTCGATGTAAACGTCCAGGGGTAGCGCATCTGCCCCTGGCAACGTTGAGCCTCTACAGTGATATAGCCTTGATAGAATATGGAAGTTAAGTCCTCCTGTTTGGATTTATTGAAAAGGAAGGACTATGCCTGCTCATCAGGCACCTTTGCAGGTCAAACCGGTCAAAGTCCGAGATCCCTCTCAAGCAAGAGCACTGCAAGATCAGCAGAACTATGACCATCGGTAACCAGGGACTCTAGTAGTACAAGGTTGAAGTCGTTCCATTTCATGCGCATCTTCAAATCTGGCTCTGACCCGCAGGAGGATAACCAATGAGTTTTGGAGCGTTGGTATAGGCACTCCCCAAGAATCCGAATAGCTGTGTTTTTCTTTCCTCCAGTCTCGAAAAGCACTTTACCGCCGTCTGCCCAATACACGTCAGGCAGAAAGAGGCTTTCGTAGAAGTTTTCTTTGATGAGGTGATCAAACAAAAACGCTAGCTGTTGTGAGGAATAATGATTTTCAACAGCACACCAAAGCTCCTGAACCTGAAAGGCATCAAAACCACCTTGCTGCCCTGCTCGCATAAGGGCACGACTTATCGCACTGGTAGAGACAAATGGCCTGGTAGGGATACGAAGAGAGCGACGACGCATAAGTCACCGTAAGTAGTCCGTCGAGCATCAATCAAAATAGTGAGCCAGTATAAGCCGCATTCGGGCATTACAACCCATTAGCATACTATCGAGTATCGTTGCGGCACACTCGCGCCTTGGCTTAAGCCCAATATCTCCCTTCCCCCAATCTTTCATCTTGAATCCCCTTGGTACACTGAATATAATCCCTTGGCGGTCACCCTGGATCGCGCGGTCAGCTTTGCAAAGCCTTTGTGCCCAGGCTGTTTTATCTTACATGGGGTTGCGGGGAGCGACGGTGAATGTGGGTAGCTGACCCCGTGGTTTCATCCCTTCGTTATCTCTTCACCTCCCAATGTATAAATCCGAAGCGTGCTTTGATGGCAGAAGCGGGGGCCACCTGACGTGGAATTCAGCTCCGCGCTTACACCTACAGCCGCCACCTAACGACGCACACTTCCCCTACTGATCATACGCTCCGTTGACTAGCCTTCGGTCGATGCCTTAATCTAAAGAAGTACCCCAATTGCTTATGGGTTGGCTAAAGCGGTGCGCTCCACAATGTTTCGGCCTGCCTTTATGGCGTTTCCTTTCCAGGCTGACAGCGCGTGTAATAACTCATCGAGTTCCTTGGAACAGCCTGTCAGTCGCTAGTCGAAGGAAGCGTTTCCATGCCTATCTCAAACACCCCAAATGTTTTCAAGCAAGCAGTTGAATACTTGCGCGCCTACTACGCCCATGAGGGTATCGACGTCCGCCCTGCCCATGCTCATGCGGTCGTGGCCCACTATCTCGGCTACAACAGCAAAGTGGCCCTTAATAGCGATCCCGATTTTGATCCATACGAGCGCGAGTTGGTAATCAACCATGAAGAAGGGGGAGATGTGCGTAAAATGCGCGAACACATCCCTCGCATGCAGCCCACACCGTTGCAAACGATCGACATACGAGAGTTGGCCGAGGTGATTGAAACCGGACTTACTCCCCCGTGCGACTGCTGCGATACAAAGCGCTTTGATGTGCGTTACGTAGGCAGTGATTGGAGCCATCCCGAGGGTTGGGTTTCTCTTTCCTGTGCTGAACACGATCCTCAATACGATTTCTGCACGCTCTGTGGCCCCAGCCGGCCGCACTTTGCGGAGAAGATCAACCATCGTGGTGAATGCGAGGAGCATGATGGGGAATCTGTTTACGACGATGAGGAGCGCGAAGACATGGACAGCTACCTCGAGTATATCCAGAACCACTAATTGCTAGTCACACGTTTGAAGGCATGTGTCCTGGCCGGTCCAACCCCGGCCGGGGTACTTGCTTAACCCCCCTGACCGTCACTAATGCTCCCCCCTCATCTACTCCACCTTCGGTTAAATTAACGGCCCTGAAGCAATCCAATCTTGATCAAGGCATTCAACCCCGTAGCGTCAGCGACGTGTGCGTAATCCCGCGGCACCCACGTTGCAATTTCCGCCTTAAAGATCTGAACAGCCTTGAAAGGCATTGTGGACACAGCTTCGAGCATGCCGACCCGTTTGTTACTCCACCGATCAACCTCATTCACACGAAGCACGTAGCAGTGGGTATTAGGTACATAACGATTTCGGCATGAGCATTTAGACATAAAAATTCTCTTAAAAGCTGTATGGCGGCGCCCTGCCCTCGCACAGCCTCAATGACCTCAACGAAGTGGTTGGCGCACAAGGGAAGCTCATTTCTTGGATCAAACATTTGCGAAATCACAGCGATGTGAACAGGAGAAAATTACTTGCGGCGCCCCAGGTATCAAGTAGCACCGTATTAATTTTCATAGTTAAAGCGTCAACGGGTGCTCTTTCATCGCCTTTTGCATTTCATCCAAATCATCCAAGGTTGCGACCATCCCTTTAGGGCCGTACAGACCAACTACCGGAAACCTTTCCTCCGGCTCTTTTATCAACTTGAATGCTCCACTGACGGAATTCAGGACTTCCTGATTCACACGGACCAGTAGTTCGACCCGGTGGTTGAGCTTGGCGATAACTTTATTTGCCTCGGCATTATCTATAGCAGTGAGCCCCCTCCCCGCGTCCAATGCAATTATCCTGTCTTTCAAAAGATTAGTCTGCGATAAAAGACTGACTACCTTAAGCTTCAATATCTCGACATCCTCATCCGCCTCCGCTTCTGCTTCCTCTACAACAGCCCTGCTTTTTCCAAACTCTTTATCCACCATCGCCCGATAGGTTTCATTTCGCAACAACGTAACATAGCTGAATGGCTTCAATTTTTTATTGTAATATGGAGAGCTGGGGCTGACTGCTTTGGCAGCTCTAAGCTCTGTGATGATCATGCTCAGTGTTTTGCAATAGTCAGTGATTAGCCTATATTTTGAAGAATCAATTGTACTGATCGCTTGAGCGACGATTACTTCAATATGAGCTGTTCGCCCAGCAATATACGGGTCAAATGGCCATTGTTGCTTTAGTTTGGTATTCATATTTTATGTAATGTACTGGGAAATGAGCTTTACGGGTTGCGCAACAAGCTGGTGCAACTTTTGTTCGCCGTCACAAGCGGCGTAGACTTCGAATGCATCTATTGCCCCAGCGTTCACCATGCTGCTGATTTGTCCGGCCAACTGATTGGCCATTGTCCCAGATGACCTATACTGGATGCCCAGGTATTCATGGAGGTTTCCAGACTGCATCAACAGCATTCCACGAAGGTAAGCGAGTCGGGAGTCAAGCTCAGGACTATTAAGGTCAGGGAAATTCTGGGCGTCGATTAACCGTTTCAACAGTTTTTCGCCATCGCCCACCTCAATCCTTTGATAGTGGCCGATGATTTCTTCTTTTTTCTGAACAACGAGCTCATTTCGATTTCCACTATTAGCCATTTCGACCAGTTGCATTTCGATAGCTTCGAGGACTACAGCCTGGCGCGCAAAGTGATCATGCTCGCGCTCAAGCTTCTCGATTTCAACCTCATTGCGGTTTTCCGGCTTACGCTGGAGCAGATCCTCAATCATCCGAAGGACCCCGACCATAAGCTCCTTGTATTTGTCCTTTTCGGCGCTAATGGCCGGTAAGTGGTCGACACCGCGTATCGCAAATGGACACACTGCACAGACGTTCGTAAAACCAAACATCTCTGCCACTTCTTTCGGACAAATATTGTTAAAGGGGCAAATATGGGTAGCGTTGTAGGCAAACGATGTGATCTCTTTCGCTCTTATGATGTCAATACCACTCTTGGCGCCCTTTACCCTCGCCAGGCTCATCAAGCGATGCTTGGTGATGGCCTCTTCGGGATTCTTCTGGATGGCCGCCATAAGCCTCTGATTGAGCTTGAACACTGCATCCGAGAGATGTGGTGCTTCCCCTCTCTGCACTTTCTCAACATTTCTCATCACGACGCTGAACAATAGCTGCTCATGGCTGACGACAGGGTCATCGTCAATCAATGAGTAGTAATAGACGAGCTCCTCGGTTTGACCCGTAAAATATCGACCAACCAATGAAGGTGGGAGAAATTTGATCGCCTCCGACACGAAGCCGGCTCTCAGTCCATGCGGTGTTATATCACTTCGAACGGAGTTCAAGCGCAGAGCAGTCAAACTTTCTAAACGAAAATCTGAAATTGACTGCTTGACCTCGCCCTTACTATGTATCCAAACAATATCTCGGAGCGAAAAATCCTTGAGATGAACACGAACAAAGTACTGGAGGCATAACAATAACAATGGAAAACTCTTATAGTTCGCCCAATGACCCGAAGCCCCAGAGGTGCGAAAAAGGGGTTTGAATCTGCCAAACTTAGACTCCTCGGTCATTCCGTACCACAAGTCTTTTCGATACTCTTCACTCGTACATACATCGTACCAGGCACGTTGGCGATCGAGAAGATCGATTACATGTTGAGACGTAATCGCACTCCACTCTCCATGGGACTTGTCGGTATTTACGAATAATGGCGCAAGAACCCTCCTACTCGTACGATCCAGATATTGATCGTAACGATCCTTATCTAACCAGATCAAATGCGCCTGACGAATTCCAGTTTCGCACATGAGTTGAGTCAATCGAATATCGTTTGTCACAACTCTGCGTTCAGTGCGATTATTAATCTCCATCTCGGCAATACGGTAAAATCGAGGAATATATTCGAACCGTTGAATTTTATCTTCGTGATAGAATATAGGGGAATAACTAAGTACGGACAAATTAACCCCTTCGTAAGCTATCCCTTTATTACCCCATATTCCCGCCCAATGAGGGTGTTCATTGAGTTCAGTGACACTGGGAAAAACCAATTCACCTTGCACCACTCCCCCCATCACACCATCAGCCATCTCGTTCAGATGCATAACGAGATACTCCAATGAATAGAGCATACTCAGAAACGTCGCAAAATAAGCCCTTGGAATTGGCTTTTTAACGGTGCCATGACGCTTCTGCAGCCTTGGATAGCACGCTGCTGTAAACGTATTTTCAACCTTATCCGAATGAAGTAGTTTACGGCTATTATCTACGATATAGGTAAAATAGTGATCTAGTGGTTGCACACGATGATAGAGGGTCTCATTGCTCCAAAAGTTACGCTTACTAACACTTCTGAGAAAGCTAAGAAGAGTTTCAGGAGGCTTTGATGTAAACTGTGCAAGCCCTTCAAACAGAAGCTCGTCAGCTGTCACGTAAAGCGAACAAGAAAAATCATTCAACGTCGAGGGATAGTTACCTAAATGACCATCTCTATTCATGTAATACTTGAAAAGATACATCGCACAATAGCACAAAATAAAGTTCAGGGGCGTCGTAGTATTCTTATTCTGCTGCAGGCGCTTGGAACTAACAAATGACTTATATACGCGATCAATAAGCACACAAAAATCTTTAACCTTTTGAGGTAAATGCACATACCCCTTTGGCAATAATTCGGGATTTTTTATACCAAAGCACTTCCGAACAACTCCGGTGTTACTATAATAGCGGATGAGACCTTCAAGAGAGTGATCATTCCCCTCTAGAAAGCCCAGTGTAGTTTCTGAAGCCACCGCGTCCGCGTTCTTTTGAGTGCTCTTTTTGCGGATCCTTTGAATCTCCTCACGCTGCACCGAGGCCTTTTCACCGATTTCAGTAAGGAAATCATCAACCACCTTCCGCATTGGAGACTTTTCACCAATAACTAACATGAAGTCCTTTGCGTAATACCGCCTAAGCTGGCAGTCCCCATTGGAGCTGGAGGCGGAGTGCAATAATTTTATATCTTCCTCAGTCAGATCGCCATAATTGTATATGGTGGAACACAACACTAGGCGATACCAAAAAGTTGAACGATGGTTGCGCCGCCTAAGATCAAGTGCTCCCGCATATGGTATTGATGAGTTAGGATTCACACTACGTGCAAATGATAGTGTTTCGGATCCGAAACGGAGAGTGATATTATCAACTAAATCTTCCTGATGAACAGGAACCGTAAAATGTAGTGGCAGTAATACTTTTCGCTCACACCACAGTACGATGAACACCATTTTAAAAAATGTGCCAGCGGCTCGTGATTGCGCAGGTGTTAGATTTTTAAACTCATTTATCGAACGAATATCACCAGTTCGCGTACAACAACCCAAAAGACTAGGTAGGTTATCCACCCCCCATTTCCTAAAAAATATGGGTCCCAGTTTTTCTAGCTCTTTTAAAAAGCTCTTTGCGTAATGCTTAGGATAGGAATTGTACTTATCCCCATAATACGTCTTAACCACACTTACAGCACTATCAAGTGCTAAAGCGATATCTTGTTCAGGCACTAGCCAAACCGCATCGGTTTTCGATAGATTTATCATGATGCAGCCATAGCCTGATTTTCGAGAATTAACAGCTCTTCTTTCATGTAGGCAATTTGGGCCTCTCTAACTGTACGCGGCCCACCACCCAATCTTGCCAAGTTTATTGCAGCTAAAGTAGCAAGCAGCATCTGCGCGTCTTGGCGAGCGTAACGCTTGGTAGCTGAAATATGGCTATGCCCCATGTACTTCTGCACTACATAAAGATCCAGGCCATAGCGCCGACTTCCATTTGGATTTGGATTTACACAATGGTTTACCAAGTAGTAACCAAACATATGTCGCAGACTGTGAAACCCATAGGCTTCACCTGTAACTTGCCGTGCCACCTTCTTAAAGCGTTCATAAACGGTCTGATAGGAAAGCGGCATCGGTTCGCCGTTTTTGAGATTACGAAATAGAAATTCGTGATTAACTGGCACCAACCGACGTTTTTCTTTCTCTCGCTCTACTAGTTTGTACTCGGCCAGCGCGATCCAAAACATCGAGGCGAAAGGCTCGATCATATATGTTTCGGTGTGAGCACGACCTTTATGGGGAAGCTGATTAATGACCTCCTCAGGTATGTAGTTAATCAGCACGTGACGCCTTGTCGCGGGATCAATTATAACGACTCGGCTGCTTTCATAATTTTTAGCATTAAGAATTACATCACACGCCAACATTGTAAGCGCTTCCGACACACGGCAACCTGTAGCCGCAATCAGACTCCAAAGTACTTTATCTCGAAGGCTTGGTGCTTTCTCAATCAGCTCGACGCACTTATCAATTGGAAATGCCAGCTCATCTCCGCCAAATTCATCGGTGAATGCCAACTCCGAAGGTTTTGAAACCGGAGAGAGACCTGCGCACTTGATACGTTTAGCACCACCAGCTATGCATCCGGCTAACCAACTATTTGATTTTAGTGCGGACCGAACTTTCGCAGGAGCAGCAATGTTCACAGTCGTCTTCAGCGAAAACCCTGACAGTGATCCTGATTTGATAGCTCCACGTTCCTCCAGCTCGATTAATCCCCTTCGCAGCATTTCACTTGCATCGATAAAGCGATTAACGCCTGCAAAATTTGCCATTACTGATGAGCCAGCTAAATTTCGACCTCCCAGTACTCGAGCCGCTTTCCGAACCATATCGATACTGCTCGACGTGCCAAATACTAGAAAACTTTCATAGTTCTCCAGCGCATCCGCAAGAAGGTCGGGGGTCAACCCGCCGTTCTGGACAGCAACCTCAGCCACGTAGTTCAACATGGTCTTTACTGCATAGCAGTAGGTTGATAACGTTTTGTACTTAACGTTGCGACTAAGTTGATACGCCCAGTTATCGAAAAACGTGTTCTGGAGCTCATCAGCAGAGAGCAATCTAAACGTTTTAAGACCATCGCGCACGGTCTCGAACATGTCCACATGCGGAGCCGATTTACGCGGATTATTGATGGGCGATCTTAACAATGGGGACTTCCTAAGGCGGTTTGTATACCCATCATTCCATAGGAATCTCACGTCACGCAAGAGCATTTTTAAAATTTATCGAATGCAAAATTAGTACACTAGGTGTACTTCTAACTATATATACCGAGTGTACTTTTCCAAATATACATTCACTGTATTTGCCACGTGATTTCTGGCTAAATTTTTAACTAACTACTCTTCATATACATTATTTCCCAAAACACTCAATCGCTACCCCCCGTTTCGCTTTGCCTGATGGGTGGCAACTGAGATATTTACTACTAACAGAAACAAAAAAAGAATGGACACTTACCTGTCAGAAATAATGGTTTCACTTTCTCCGCCCGAAAAAATGGCCGTGATCAGATAAAAGCTTTGGGTCAAGTCGATGCGTTTACGGTAGCGATCAGTCAATGGCGCCAATGCAAATCACCTTCCGTTGGCACTCGATCTGGACGACGAAACCTGGACGGCTAGCGATAGAAGATTGACGTGTGCCAGGCCGTGGAGATCATCCAAGCGCAAAAATAGATCGAGCCTCCCTCCTGGCCAGGGCTACGAGTAAAGATGACCGGCAGATGTCTCAATGAGATGTGTTGAGTTGAGTTGAGTTGAGTTTAATCGCTCGAATTGGGGCACGCGGAATAACCCGAGGCTGACAAAGGAAACACACCTTGACGCTGTGTTGGTGGTCAAAAATTTATTTCAACTCGTCGAACAGCTAAGCCAACCCCACCATAACGACTAGAGTAAAGCCTACGTACGAAACGTCGCTTCTCTACCTTGAAAGCTCTGTGCAAGCGCAAACAACGTCCGAGCACTGGCGCTCGCCAACCACTTCAATTTACCAAGCTGTTGCTGCCCGATATTTCAAGACTCTTCCAACACCTGACCACGCTCAGGGACTGCCGGAGAAGGCTGAGTTGCAGGGAGATTAATATGCCTCTCTTAGAAGGGCGATCACTCAAAGGTGCACCTCTAGTATGCAGCCAGATGCACACTTGATCTAGGTAGGGGCACTTGCCTGGAAGCCTTGATTTTGTTAGCTTTGCATGGATAGAGAACCGATCAGCTCAATGCTGAAAACTGCTGATATGGGGGGGAACCTTTGATAAGAGTTCGAATCCCATCGCCTCCGCCATATTTGTACCGACAAAGCCCTGATTATTCAGGGCTTTGTCGTTTCTGGGGTTTGGAAAAACCTGCCAGCCCACACTTCAGCCCATTTCTTATCAGTATCGAACTTTCATCGACTATCCTCCGCCAGCTTTAACTGGCGCACTAAGCGACCGGTTATTTCAGCCTGGGGCACGAACACCCAGCTCCAGTGAGACTACGACCACACGGCGACAAATTTATGCGCAACCGTACGGGACTCGTCTTAAATCCGTATAACCCGCTCACTACATGTTTAAGTCTGATTTCGACATACTGATCGCTCGACAGGGCCAAATCCAGACACTTGGCCCGGAATACCCATGACGATAGAGAGCGGCGTATCCGACCTCATCGAGCAAGCGCAGCGTGTGCCAGCAAGGCGCGTTACAAGGTGTAGGAAATACCGACTTGCACGGTTCGTGGCGCACCCGGAAAGGCGTATACGTTGCCGAACGCACCTTCTTCGTAATCGCGATCAAACAGGTTTTTCACGTCGAGATTGAGCCGCACCTTGTCATTGATCTTGTAGAAGCTGAGCAAGTCAACGACGGTGTAGCGGCCCATCGAAAACGCGGTGTTAGCGGTTTGCCCAGCGCGCTCGTCGACGTACTTGAGTCCGGTGCCCACGCCGAGCCCCTTGAGGGTACCGTCCTGGAACTCATACATATTGAGCAGGCTGAAGCTGTTTTTCGGGATGTTCAGCAGGCGCGTGCCGGAGCGCAGCACGTTGTCTTTGGTCACCGCGGCATCAACATAGGCGTAGCCGCCGATCACGCGCCATTCGGGGGTGAGGTTACCTGCGACGTTGACGTCGAAACCGCGGCTTCGCACTTCACCGGCAGCAACGCTGAAGGTCGAATCAACGGGATCGGTGGTCAAAACGTTACGCTTCTCGATTTGATAGATCGCCGCATCGACACTCAACTGCTCATCCAGTGCTTCCCACTTGATGCCCATTTCGTAAGACTTGCCCTTCTCCGGCGTAAACCCACCGCCGAGACGGCTTGCGCCGGTGTTGGGCTTGAACGATCGCGCGGTGTCGGCGTAGACCGCTAAAGTCTCGGTCAAATCGTAGGTCACGCCAATGCGCGGGGTCACCGCGTTGTCACTGGCCTGCCAACTCTTGCCGCCCGGCACGTAGGTTTCGTAGTCATGTTCGAAACGTTCGAAACGCGCCCCTGCCAGCACTTTCAGTTTGTCGGTCAGTGCCACCTGATCCTGCACGAACGCGGCATACGTCTTGAGGTTTTCCTTGTCATGAGTCGGCGTGCGAGTCAGCGCCGGACGCGGCTGGCCGTACACCGGATCGAAGATGTCGATCGGGTACGCGCCGACAGCACCGCTGGAGCGTTGAATGATCGACTTGTAGTCGTAATCTTCGTACTCGATACCGGTGAGCAAAGTGTGCTGCAAACCAGCGGTATCGAAATGGCCGGTCAAATTGAGTTGGGTGTCCTTGTCGGTCCACTCCAGCTTGCGATAGTTGAAGTTGCGCCCCAAGGTGCGGCCGTCATCGGCAATACCGTTGGCCTCGACCGCGTTGCCCTTGAGCGAACCATCAAGCCACTGGACGCCGCCCCCCAACGTCCAGTCGTCATTGAGCATGTGCTCGAAACGCAGTTGCGCCATGTTGTTGTCGTTGTGCAATTTGCCAACGTCTTTTTCGCCGAAAAAGCTGTCGCGGGAGGCGGTGCCAATCTGTCTGGCGTAACGCGTAACGCCTCGATCCAGAGGCGCGTTGTTGCGCATGAAATCGCCTTCGAAAATGAGCTTGGTCGCATCGGTTGCCTGCCACGTCAGCACAGGAGTGATACCGTAGCGTTCGGTTTCGACGTGATCGCGGAAGGTGTCGCCGCCCTCGCCCACTACGTTCAGTCGATAAGCCAGACGGCCTTCTTCGTCAAGCGGGCCGGAAGCGTCCAGCGTGCCGCGCTTCATGCCCTGATCGTTCAATTGACTGCCCAAGGTGACGGTGCGCTCGGGTAGCGGCTGTTTGGAAACCACGTTGAACGTCCCGCCAGGATCACCCCGACCGTAGAGCATGGTTGCCGGGCCGCGCAGCACTTCGAGTCGCTCGATAGAGTTGGCATCCGGCATGTTCGGGTAGCCGCGGTTGATCGGAAAACCGTTGCGGTAAAACTCGCCAGTGGTGAAGCCACGAATTGTAAACGTGGTCAGGCCCTGCCCACCGAAATTGTTCGCCCGCCCCACGCCCCCGGCATAGTCCAGCGCTTCCTGCAAACGGGTCGCTCCGAGATCCTCGACCGCATCCTTCGAGACCACACTGATCGATTGCGGGGTTTCATGGATCGACGTGTCGGTACGCGTGGCGCTGGCCGAGCGCGTTGCCCGATAACCCTGAACCGGCCCGTCCGCCCTTTCGTAATTCGTGGTACCGATAACATCGGTTGCGTCCAGCTCAAGCGTTGAGGGGGCTACATCCGTTTGTTCAGCCCATGAGGAAGACGACAACGCTTGCATTACACAAATGGAAAACAGGGTTCGACGCATGGAGAGGAAAACCTTTACGAATAGGCCAAAGCACAGGGTAAAAACGCCAATAAAGACCCGTGCATGCTATACAAAACCATTCGCAATTAAAACTTATTCCCATTAACACACATGAACAACTCATCACGTCATTCGGAGAATGGGCGAAACGAGCGGTGCGCCATCCAGTGAATTTTCGCTGCGATGCTTACGTGATGCTCTCTCACGCGCCCTCTCTACCCAGCCAAAGAGTGGCCTCCTTCCAGGCTCCAACCGTCACAAGCTCTTCTAAAGTTTCCAACAGAATTTTTTCCCAACTCAACGCCAGGCGACTGTTTCTGCGCTCCCTGAGCGTAGTGAGCGAAACGGTAGACCGGATGCCGGGTCTCTCAATGGCATGCCCCACCAGAATGCCATTGCCGATATCCTCCTGGACTGCGGCGTGGGCAAGAATCGAATAGCCCATGCCTTCGGCAACCATGCGTTTGGTCAAATTGACGCTGTCCACGTCGAATACGACATTCAACTGAAATCCGTTTTGCGCCGCCACCTGTTCGATCAGGCGTCGGTTGCTATGGGGTAAACCAGGAAGGATCAGCGGAAAATCCGCCAGGCCCATGATACGCACCGATTTTGGCGACTCCCTTGGTGGTCCGACCAATACCATCCGCTCGCTGAAAATCGGTCGCACATCGAAAGCCTCAAGCAACGGCTGGTTGTACACCACCGCCACCTGGATCCGGCCATCCAGCAACCACTCCTGCAGCGAAGTACTCAAGCCTTCCAGTACATGCAATGACGCCTTCGGCCAGCGTTCGTGAAAACGCCGAATCAACTGCGGCCCAACGATGGTACCGATTGCAGGCGGCAACCCAACCGCCAGATGCCCGCGCTCTTCAAACGCACTGTTGCGCACATGGTCGGCGGTTTCTTCCATATAGCGCAGCATCACGTCCGCGCGTTCGAGCAGGCGCGCGCCGGCGGCGGTGAGTTCCACTCCCCTTCCATGCCGAATAAACAGTGCCACCTGCAACTGCTCTTCTAACTTGGCGATCTGCCGACTCAGGGCTGGCTGGGCGATGAAAAGCTCTTTCGCCGCGCGACTGAAGCCACCGCACTGAGCCACTTTTACAAAGGAGCGGAGTTCTCGAATGTCCATCGTACTCACCATGCCGTCAGAGCATAGCTTTGTATCAAAATAAGGTTTTTGTGCCTAGCGTTGGTTTTTTCTATGCTCAACGCAGATAGCTGAACGCCCAGCCTGCCCGCCAAGGGACGTGTTACCACAAGAATAATGATGCCCACTATTGGGTCAGGAAATGCCATGAATCAGTTGAAGAAGCTCCACGTGCAGGTGCTGATCGCACTTGTTGCTGCCGTCATCCTCGGTTTCGCCGCGCCACAATGGGCGGTGGCCATGAAGCCCCTTGGACAAGCGTTCATTGCCCTGCTGAAAATGATGCTGGCACCGATCGTCTTCGTGACCCTTGTCCATGGCCTCACCCACGTTCAAGACATGCGCAAACTCGGCCGGCTCGGGGTCAAATCGCTGATCTACTTTGAAGTGGTCAGCACGGTCGCGATGTTGATTGGTTTCATCCTGGTCAACGTGGTGGAGCCCGGCGTGGGCCTGCATGCCACCAGCCTTAACGAATCCAGCGAAGCGATCAAGGCCACCTCCGCCGCCGGCAGTGTGTCCATGATCAACTACCTGCTGGGGCTGATCCCGCACACGCTGGTCGATGCGTTCGCCAAGGGCGACATCATCCAGGTACTGATCATTTCGGTACTGGCCGGCATCGCCATCAACCGCGTGTGCGGCCCGGATTCGGTCGCCGTGAAAGCCATTGGCGAAGCCCAGAGCATCCTGTTCAAAATGCTCAGCTTCATCATGAAACTGGCGCCGTTGGGCGCGTTCGGCGCCATGGCCGCGGCCATCGGCAGCTACGGTGGCGACACCCTCCTCTACCTCCTGAAGCTGATCGCGGTGTACTACGCGGCGTCCCTGATCTTCGTGTTTGGCATTCTGGGGTCGATCAGTTGGTCCATCGGCTTGCCGTTCGGCAGCGTACTGCGCTTGATTCGCGATGAAATCCTGCTGGTATTCGGCACAGCGTCCGGTGAGGTGGTGTTTCCACGTCTGATCGAAAAACTGCAGCGCAGCGGTTGCGATGAAGTGGTGGTCGGTTTTGTCCTTCCCGCCGGCTATAGCTTCAACCTCGACGGCACCGCGATCTACATGGCGATTGCTATCGGCTTCATCGCCCAGGCCACCGACACGCCGTTCTCCTTGGTACAGCAACTGGGCCTGCTGGCCATCCTGAGTATCACCTCCAAGGGCGGCACTACGGTTGCGGGCGGCGCCTTCATAAAACTGGCTGCGACGTTGCAATCGGTCCAAACCCTGCCCCTGAGTGGCTTGGGCTTGCTGTTCGGCATTGACCGCATCATGGCCACCGCCACTGCCCTGACCAATATCGTCGGCAACACCGTCGCGGTGTTTGCCATCGCACGCTGGGAAGGCGCCTTCAAGCCGGAAGATTTCGAGCGCGAAACCGGCCGCAAACCGAGCCGCAGCCTGCTGCGCCCACCGGTGGAAAACCAGTCGGACGAGAGCCCCATCGAGCCTGCGCAAAAATCCCACGTCCATTCACCGCGTCCCTGACAGGAAAGCTCCATGAATCGTCTGCCCCCTATTGACCCGAACAACCTCAGCGATGCGCAGCGCGCGGTATACGAGCGCATCGCCAATGGCCCGCGCAAAGGTGTACGAGGCCCACTAGCCATCTGGCTGCATCGGCCGGAACTGGCCGAGTGCGCCCAGGCACTGGGCCGCTACTGTCGCTATGACACTTGCCTGGAACCGCGCCTGTCGGAGCTGGCCATCCTGATGATGGGTCGCCACTGGCTCGCCGAGTACGAATGGGCCGCTCACAAGCCGTTCGCGCTGGAAGCGGGTCTGGCAGCGCACATCATCGACGCGATTCGCGATGACTTGGCGCCTGCATTCGAAAACGCCGATGAAGCGCTGGTGTACCGCTTCATTCGCGAACTGCATGCCCAGCGTGCAATCAGCGACGGCCTTTACGCCGAGTTCGTCGAGCTGCTGGGCACCGATGCGGCGGTCGACCTGGTTGGCATCGCCGGCTACTACAGCCTGATTTCCATGACCATCAAGGTGTTCGAAGTGCCTCCGCCTGCGGACGCCACTGCCGAACTGCCGACTACATTGAACTGAGGATATGTGCATGACCGATACTCTTCCAAAAAGCGACCGTCTCAAAGGCAAGGTCGCTATCGTCACCGGTGCTGGCTGTGTCGGCAGCGGCTGGGGCAACGGCCGCGCGGTCGCGGTGATATTCGCCATGGCCGGTGCCAAGGTCTTCGCGGTCGATCGTGATCTGGGGGCCATGGAGGAAACGCTGGAGTGCATCCGCGATGCGGGCGGTGAAGTCGCGCCTTATGCCTGCGACGTCACCAATACCCAAGCCGTCGCCGCCATGGTTGCAGCCTGCAAAGAGACCTATGGCACAGTCGATATTCTGGTGAACAACGTCGGCGGCTCGGCGGCGGGTGGCGCAGTTGCCTTGGCTGAAGAAAAGTTCGACGCCCAGATTGCCCTGAACCTCAGCAGCGTCTATCTGACCTGCAAGCACGTGCTGCCGCTCATGGAAGCTCAGGGCAGCGGTTCGATCATCAACACCGCTTCGACGTCCGGTATTCGTTGGACAGGCTCAGCCCAAGTGGCGTACGCCGCCAGCAAAGCCGGGGTGATCCAGCTGTCGCGCGTGACCGCCGTGGAATACGCGCCCAAGGGCATCCGCGTGAACACCGTGGTGCCCGGGCAGTTGCATACGCCGATGGTCGAAGTGCGCCTGGCCGGACAACGCACCGGCGGTGACGTGAGC